>Ga0187868_1002568_pt1 | contig 11836 bp, 11 predicted proteins | sample June2016WEW_13_4_FD_133014 | JGI IMG/M metagenome (GOLD analysis project Ga0187868, IMG submission 133014) | Peatland microbial communities from SPRUCE experiment site at the Marcell Experimental Forest, Minnesota, USA - June2016WEW_13_40 | ecosystem: Environmental > Terrestrial > Soil >... | reverse complement strand
TTGCAAGTGCACGTAGCCGATCCTCGCGGCCCGCAGTTTTGTCGATAGGGTCTCCCGGTTGAACTGAGGGTTGTATCTTGATCGGGGGATACTGCGCACGTCTATGACCCGCTTCACGCGGTGCGCCCGCAGAAGCTCGAGGAAGTCTTTCCATGTGCGGGTCGAATGCCCGATTGTAAAGACAACGGGCATTTCGGTCTTGACCCTTCTCACGACGAGCACGCTTCTCCTGCCCACTCGTAGCAGGAAATGAAAGTAGATAATTCCACCCAAGGACCCCATTGGGAATGTCGAACCGGCCGCATCTTCCGCTCCGGGTCCGGTCTTCACCCGATATTCAAAAGGTCGTCCTTACTTCTGTCAATCAGTCTGACAGATCTCAGCTTCTTGGCCGCGCTACTAACCCGCCCGGCAGGGTGCGATGGTTCATCGGTGCTTACGAGCGGATCATGATCAGCAGCATCTTGAATTTACCGAGAGCCTTCAGAGCGTGAGGCTGATTTGCTGGCAGGAGAACCGCTTCGCCTGCCGTCGTCCGGAGTGGCTTGCCAGAAACCGCGATTTCCGCTTCCCCCTCCAACAAATGTGCTAGCGCGTCGAACGGAGCTGTATGCTCACTTAAGCCTTGGCCCTCATCAAAAGCGAACAGTGTGACTGTTCCGGTCGTGCGGTTGACGAGGGTCCGGCTGACAACGGATCCTTCCTGGTAATTCACAAGGTCGCTTAAGCGGACGGCTTCGGCGATGGGCATTTCGCGCTTATTCTGTGCCTGCTGCGAACTCATGTTTAGCCGCCTCCACCGCAGTTATTGACTTTTCTTACCGACTAGCTTCCATCAGTACATTCGGCGTTATCCGCACTGCAGCTTCCCGCGCATGCGCCGCCTGGGCTCTCCATTGCGCAGCTTCGAAGATGTCCATAAATGTTTCCGTCATTTCAGCGCGAGTTCTCGCCGGACTCCTGCCGCTGTATTGGGACCATGCTTCTTGGTACGGGCAGGTATTGTCCGCTACTCAAGACTGAGCGATTACCCCCCTACCTTTTTCTGTCAGCGCATAAAAGTCACCACCGCACGCGTCCAGCATGCCCGCCCGTGTCAATTCATCGATGACGTCGAGCACGCCCCGCCGTTCGGCTGGTTCGTTGCCTGCTGCCTCAAATAGCACATGGAGGTCCAGCCGATTCTTCCCCATTTCTTCAAACAACCGCATAACACGCAAAGAGAGTGGCGTCATTGTCGACCTCGCTGGGTTACCTTGACCATCAGCGCGTCCGTCTCTTGCACCGCCCAAGAACCGTGCTCGTGGTGGCCGCAAGAAGGCCAGACAAGACAGGCAGGATTCGTACGCGCGAGTTCCCGCTATCTCCCTTTATGGCGAATCGCCTTCTTCCGGTGTGTCCCGGAGTTCTCATTTTGTGATGCCGGCAGCCACGAGAGCGTGAGCAGAAAGGCGCTGTCCTCGGTAGCCTCCACATCGTGAGGCACACACTGATCCAGGGCGAGCAAGTGCCCGGCAGGGAGATCCACTACCTTCTCCGGCAGGTGGAGCCGGATATGGCCGTTGAGCAACTGCACCGAGATTTTGCCTGCCGCCGTGTGCTCATGCATGCGTGTATTCGCCTTCATAGCGATCAGTACAATGCGGAGATCTGGGTACTTTACAAGCGTCTTCGAACTTCGTCCCGTGATCTGCAGCCATGATTCATCCCGGCGCAGTTGGTCGAGCTCGCTGGCTAGGTCAAATTGGAGCATGGGTCCGCTGAGAGTACCATCAATAAACTCGTGTCCGACACGCGAGCGTGGGGAGACTTCTGCTTGGGGTTTAGCCATGGGTAATTCTCCTGTGGCAGTTAGCTAATCCACCAACTATATCGCAACGCGATATGTTATTCAACGTGTTTTCCGCCTGAGGTTTCGAAACCCACTACGTGTGGTCGTGCACGCAATAGAATATGCGCACTGCCTCTGCCGGATTCTCGGTAAGTGCGGATCCCGATCCCACGAAAAGAGAGCAACTTGGCGAATTCGCGGATACTCGTTGCGAGTTCCGCGGGGTGACTCCTGACTAGTCGGGAAGCTTACAAATGCCCGTCGCCATCAATCCCTGAAAAACGACCTTTCACGTCGAAATCCAGCCAAGGGGTGAGCCAGTAGATGGGTGGCCAACTACTCAGAACCTATCCAAATATGGCGGCGGGCTACCGTCGTTGTCCCTTGTGCTTGCTATAGCTAGCATGGGCCGAAACCATTGGTTACCAAGAAGCGGGAGAGCTGGAATATTCTAATGACCGAAGAGGAAGAGAAAATAATCGCTGCCTTGGAAAATGCCGAAGCTACGCCCCAACAGCAAAAAGAAGCTGCGCGTATCGTTCGAGACTTGGACAGGGAGCTGCGGGAGCTCTTGGAGTGGGAGCAACTCGACTGAATTGGCGATGAAAATCTGGCAAGCGTCTGGTGAACCTGCTTGGTGCTGAAACACCAAGTTGCTTCGCGCTTCCTCGTGACCAGAGCTTTCGAGGGCGGGTCGTAACTAAGCGGGACCCGTCTGACGAAGAGGATCGAGAAGTCGAGCCAAACGATCTGCGGGTATCCCGCTTTTTTCGCGGGCAACTTCTCGGATCGCTCGACCCGTTTCGTAGGCCTCTTTAACGAGCGCAGCGGCCCGATCATATCCGATTTCCGGAACAAGGGCCGTGCCCATCGCGAGGGACTGCTCAACAAAGGCAGACGCCCGTTCCCGGTCAACTTGCAGGCCAGCAATGCACCTCGTCTCAAGGTTTTTCGTGCTTACCCCGAGGAGCTCAATCGACTCCAAAAGGTCGTAGGCAATTACCGGCATCATGACGTTCAACTCAAAGTTCCCTGAGGCGCACGCCCAGGTTATGGTGGCGTCATGGCCGGGCACCTGAGCGCAGGCCATCAATACACTCTCAGCAATTACCGGATTTACCTTTCCCGGCATGATGCTGGAACCGGGTTGAACGGCAAGTAGGCGCAATTCGCCGAGTCCGCACCGAGGCCCAGACCCTAACCAACGAATGTCATTCGCGATTTTCGTGAGCGACACAGCGTAGCTCTTCAGTGCTCCGCTGAGAAAGCACACAGCATCCTTGGAAGCCTGCGCTTCGAAGTGATTTTGAGCTTCCCGGAATGGCAGCTTCGTCTGTTCCGCCAAGATATGAATTGCTGCCGTTGCGAAGCCCGGTGGTGCGTTCAATCCCGTGCCCACGGCAGTCCCTCCGAGCGCCAGTTCGTATAGCCCGTCAGTTGCTTTCCGCACTCGATCTATCGAGAGTTCAACTTGGCGTGCGTAACCGCTAAACTCCTGGCCAAGGCGAATCGGCACCGCATCCTGCAAATGCGTACGTCCAATCTTGAGGACATCGCCAAACTCCTCGGCTTTTTCGCGAAGCGTAGAATACAGGCGCGCCATCGCGGGAAGCAATTCATGATGGACGAGCTCTGCGGCGGCCACATGTTTCGCGGTAGGAATGACATCGTTGCTCGACTGGCTGAGATTGACGTGGTCCTTGGGGTGGGCACCTGCAAGGCGGGCGATCACCTCGTTCGCGTTCATATTCGCTGACGTGCCACTTCCAGTCTGGAATATGTCGACCACGAACTGTGCGTCATAATCACCTTGGGCGAGCTGCTGGGCTGCCGTTTCGATGGCTACGGCCAAATCTCGGGGAAGGACTCCCAGTTCGCCGTTGGCCTTAGCGGCTGCAGCTTTAATGATGCCCAGCGCGCGGATGAAGGGACGAGTAAAGCGAAGCCGGCTAATGGGAAAGTTCTCGACCGCGCGCTGGGTCTCGGCGCCGTAAAGTGCTTCCCCAGGAACCAAAGCTTCGCCCATGGTGTCGCGCTCGATTCGAGATGGCGTCTTCATCTTATTCTCCTCTCCCATTCCAGCAGTCACATCTAACACCCAATATAGCGCCTCTCAGGGCAAATGCGACTCTAGCCTGCAACTCAATGCTCAAGTGCTTTCAAGCCTTGCTCCGTCTAAGTGGGAATATGCCGACCGTGTAATCAGCCGCGGGTCGTCCACCGGACCTCCGACAGTAAAGTGATACAGGCTCTGAAAGTGATCCCCGTCCAGGCCAAGCAAGTTATGAAAGGCGTCGTCGAAGTAGCATCCGATGCCCGTGCCGCGGACGCCGCCGGCCTCCGCTTCTAGGTACAGCACCTGCCCCAGCAGGCCGGATTCCCAAAACAGTCTTCGATACCACCATGCCCCTGTGGCGCGGATGCTTTCGGAAAATTCGGCAATCATCCCGAGGCTAAAGGCGCCGTCGCCGGCAATCCCCTGATGGCAGCTTACCACCTGCGCCTGCTCGCGGAAGTCTCCTTCGATCAGTTCGAACAGTGGCAGGTACTCAGGGCAGCCCTCCGGGCGTTTCCACAGGAAGTCGCCACGGAGCGCGGACCGTAGGCGCTCGTGGACCGTCGGACTTCGCTCGAAGAGGTACAGGCCTGGCGGTAAACCCCGGACCCGATGCACGAAGATGCCGCAATGCAGGTGTGGCGGCCAGGGCCAGACGTCCCAAGGGGGCACTCCGGGCCGCGGCAGAAGCCGGTCAAGCATGCCAAAAAATGTCTCGGCCGAGATCGAGGTGATGCCGTCGAGAGAAAGGGAGCTCCGGCGCTGCTTGACAAGCCGAACAGCGTTGATCGGGGAATCGACTACCGGGCGAGTTGGCGACGCCGGGAACTTGTCTACAACATCCGGGCCACCACGTCTGCCTGTCTCCGTGACTCTGTCCGCCTGCCAGGTCGCCTCGGCGGCAGCATCAATTACTGGCCAGCGGACATGAGCGGGGCTGAGTGAGTTGGGCAGGCCCACCCATGCACCCGCAAGGAGCGCATCCCGCAGCTTCGCCACGTCAAACCCCTCCGTTTCCTCACCTTTCCCGGGAGGATGGGGAGGGCCAACGAGCAAAAGGGCGTCGGGATGTTCACGATCCTGCTCGGCGATGGCCGAGAAGCTCTCTGGCTGGGTCAGGCCCAGCACGGCGGCGATGGCCGTGTCCGAAACGTCTGCGATCAGCCGGGCCGACCAACCCAGCGCGGCGGCTGCATATCGCACGGTAGCGATGGCGTGGCCGGCATCGTGCTGGCAATAGCGAAAGGCGCGCTCGCCGTACTTCCAGGCCTCGCGCCAATGAATTGAGGACAGGCCCACGAGAAAGGAAGCTGGCGGGAACGACCCCGCGAGCTGCTGCCCCGCTCGACCTTCCAGAACGTAGCGCCGCTCCAGGCAGTGGTCCCGGCTGACGTAGTGATAAACCCCGGCACTTAGGCCCGGCATCTCCGGGAGAATTGCATAGCCTTCCGTGGGGTGAAGGTTGCCGCTCGACGGGTTGCACCGCAAGGCCCAGCGACTACTCTCATACTGCTTCCAGGCCGACAGGCCCAGGGCCAGCTCAAACAGCATCGCAACGCTGTTCCGCTCCAGCGGCATGGCCGGGACGGCGCCGGGAAAATAGAGCTTGGCATAGACCGCGTCGAGCCGGTCAGCTAGAAGTGGAAGATCGACCCTTTCCGCGCCATTGTAATTTCGAAAGGGATCAGGCTGAGTGGCCCAGTCCAGATATCCTGGCGACGCGGCGAAGCGGTGCAAGTGATGCTTGGTGCGGCGATGGTAGGCCAGAACGGTTTCGATCGAGTTCTGTTCTTTGGCTCCAGGACGTTCGTCCTCCGATTGGTTCATTTCCCCATCCATGTCACTCCAGATCGAGGAGCACGTCGGCTGCTTCGACCTTGACCACAAAACTGCGCACACCTGTCCGGGCGGGCGGGTCATTGCCCCGGTCTTGACATTAGGATTCGCGCCGTGCCATGGGCAGGTGACGCTTTCCCCCTTCAGCCTACCTTATACCCAGCGACCCGCCCTGGTGAGTACAGATGTTCTCCACCGCGTAGAATGTGCCCCTCCACATTATTGAAGAGCGCGATGCTGCGACCGTTTCTGGACAGCCGAACGCACTGACGGGGGAGCCGATCAGCCGCCCAGGAGGCGGCTGCTTAACCTTTACTTCCGAGTCAGCGACGATCTGTCCAGAATCGGTCCAAGGCGCGGCGGAGTGATCGCTAATGCCCCGCTCAGGATGGGAGGCTAAGCGGGCCGGTAACACCTAATTCGGGCTATAATATATTTGGCAGACCTAGAGTCGCCATACCTGATACCCCCGCTTCCTATGACGCTGGCAACCAAAGAGCACTAAGTGTGGGTCTTTGAATCCGCTGAGGCTAGGTCAGAAGTCCGCTTGGCGCGACGAAGATTATCGAGCTTCACGTAACGCTGGCCCTGCGTAAAGGCACTCCTGCGACCGCTGGCCGATAGAAGGTCGTTCACGATTGGCTCATCCAGGCAAATCGTCTGCGGGTCGTCCGGACCGGTCAGAAGAAAGACTTGGTATTCGACCCCAGGCTCACGAAGCGCCAAGTCCAAGAGCCGGTCAATGGCGCGACCCAACTCGCCTTTATAGGCACCACGTTCCATACGCACTCGGTCGTGACGTTCAAGAATTCGGGGCACACGTGGAAGGATTTGGTTGGCTTTATAGAACCCCATGTACTGCACCGGCTGAAAAGGTCGGCCCGGCTGACAGACGTAAATCTGGTGTTTTGTGTATTCATCCCACGCCTGTCTGGCGGCGACGATGACGGTATCCTTCTCGAAGCCAAGCAAGCCTTCCGGGAGCAGCATGGTCTGCAATTCGCGCAGGAGGAAGGCCTCGCGCTCAGAGATAACTTCGGTCTTGTCGGCCAGCAACTCGTCGATTGCTTGGTCCAGCGCTGCAAAAGAGGTCCAACACAGACGCTCGTCGGAGAAATGCACAAGTTCGGTTGGTCGGCTCTCCTCCGGGCTATGGACCAAAAGGCAGCGGACGGTCTCATTCGCATCGTCAAGGCGCTGTAGGTGCTGTTCCAACTGCTTGCGCTTGATGGCGTTTCGCTGAGTCTTGGTCTCGATAAGAATCCGACAACTGCTCAACCCTTGTGCGTCGGGCACGCCCACTCCCCCACGGCCCGCTTGATTTTCGAAGCGAACCAACTCGAACTCTGCCTGTTCGGTAAGGGCCGGCAAAATCAGAAGACCTTCCTCGTCAGCCTCTAAAGCTCGGGATCTGCGACCCACACTGTCGCGCGTGGACTACCTGCCCGTATACATCGGGAGACACGGATGGCCCCTGGCGCGTGCAATGCTGACTGAAAGCCTTCACCAGCTCTCCAGCGATCTCATTGGCGTTCATGCGTTCGATGTGCCGTCGCTCTAGCGCGTAGACAAGGGCGCTGTCCTTGAAAAGGGCGACTGACGGCGACGATGGAAGCACGTTGGGCATCAGCTCCCGAGCGCGTGCGGTCGCCTCCATGTCGACTCCTGCAAAAACAGTGGTTAAGTGATCTGGGATGACCGCGTTTTGCAGCGCCTTGGTAACCCCTGGCCTCGCGCCGCCGGCGGCACAGCCACAGATAGAGTTGACTACAATAAGCGTGGTTCCTGGCATGGCAAGAGCGGCATCCACATCCGCAGCCGCTCTGAGTGGTGTAACTCCGCATTGTGAGAGTTCCTCCCACATCGGTCGAACGGCTTCCGGATCATATAAAGGCTGCATTCTAAATCCCCCTTTTCGTTCCTGCGCTCTTTGCGGCGCTCTGGCGAAACATCCATTTCTGCTAGTGCCGCGTCGCGATCACACGAGCCTAATAAGTATTACTATGCGGGCAACTTTCGGATACCTCATTCTATGGAATAGCGCGATTAAGGGGGCCAACAGGCTTCCAGCGGCACTGGGATGGGCATTCGTGACCCGGAATCCCCTGTTTTTCTCCTCACCCACTGGATTTACACTTCCTGTACGACTTATCTCACGCCGACCAGCCGGGATCAAGCAGAAGAACAGTGGGAGTAGCCAAGTTATGATGACATTTGATCTTGCGCAGGACTACAATAGCCGCGCCCTGTGTATGGTGGGATTGATCGCGAGTCGCGATAACGTCCTTGTGACCTGGAGTTTGGCGGCGCCACGCCAAAAACACGGATAGGCCGTTACACCCAAGTGGAGCGGGAGCTTCAACGACCACGATTCAGGCGTAATCGTGTTTTCGCTCAACTGAGTGATCTTTGTCCCCCCCTTAGGCTGCCCATTATAATGGCCGTGACAAAAGTCATCGTCGTGGCCCCGTTGCTCTCCTAACATCAACATTTCAAGCGTGGCCATAAAGCATCGACCTGGCCCGCAATGGGGGCATGAAATGGCAGACACGTCCGGTAGTGCTACAGGTCTCTCTCCGTGGTGGCGACACGCGGTGATTCTCGTCATGATCGGTGGTTTCTCGGTTCTAACTTTCGTTACCGTCTTGACCTACACGAACGCCCCTCCCATTCCCGACAAGGCCGTGGATGCGGCGGGAAATGTGGTATTCACAGGAGCCGACATCCAAAAAGGCCAGGAGGTCTTCTTCAAATACGGCCTCATGGAACACGGGAGCCTCTGGGGCCACGGGGCTTATCTAGGTCCTGACTACAGCGCCGAGTATCTGCACCGACTCAGCGAGGTAACCCGGGACACGATTGCGGTGGAGAAGTATGGCAGGCCCTTCGCCCAGCTCTCGTCTGATCAGCAAATCGTTGCATCCGCCGAGGTGAGGAGAGTCCTTAAGGAGAACCGCTACGAACCGGCCTCACGGACGCTCCTCCTCTCACCCGGAGAGGTGGCGGCCTCTCGCAGCCAGACGGTCGAATGGAGCGACTACTTTACCAAGCAGGGCGCCGCCCCGGGACTGCCCGCCAACTACATTAAGAATCCGGCGGAGCTCAAGGCGTTGAGCGCCTTTTTTGCCTGGGCCGCCTGGGCGGCGTCGGCGAACCGGCGAGGCAAGGACTATTCCTACACGAACAACTGGCCTTATGAACCCCTGGTGGGCAACCGGCCCTCCGCCGCGGCTTATGTCTGGAGCGCGTTGAGTCTCGTCACGCTCCTGGGGGGTCTGGGCCTGATCCTTTTCATGGTCGGCAAGTTTGGCTACCTGGGCTGGAAGGGTGAGGGCGATACCGCCCACGTCACGCACTGCGCTCCCGCGGCTCTGACCCTGACACCCAGCCAATGGGCCACCGGGTGGTTCTTTGCCGTGGTGGCGCTCCTCTTCCTGGCGCAATCGTTCCTGGGAGGCGCGCTTGCACACTACCGTGTGGAGCCAGGAGGCTTTTACGGCTTCGACATCGCTCGGTTCCTGCCCTACACTCTGGTACGCACCTGGCATCTCCAACTCGCCATCTTCTGGATCGCAACGGCCTGGGTAGGCGGCGGCCTTTTCCTGGCGCCCTGGGTGGGTGGCGAGGAGCCCAGTGGGCAAAAAGCCGGCGTCTACGCTCTCCTCGGTGCACTGGTAGTAGTGGTTTTCGGCAGTCTTTTCGGAGAGTACCTGGGCATCAACGACAAGCTCGGGCGCCTCTGGTTCTGGTTCGGGCATCAGGGTTCCGAATACCTGGATCTCGGGCGGTTCTGGCAGCTCCTGCTGGCGGCGGGCCTGGTCTTCTGGCTTTTTTTGATGTTCCGGGCCTTGAAACCTGCCATGAAGAGTCCTGGCAAGCGTGAGCTATCCGCACTCTTTCTATACGCAGCCGTGGCCATTCCCGTCTTTTGCCTGCCCGCGCTCTTCTACGGTCCTCACACCAACTTTGCGGTCATCGATAACTGGCGTTTCTGGATCATCCATCTTTGGGTGGAAGGATTCTTCGAGCTCTTCGCCACGGTCCTGGTGGCCATCATGTTCCACCAGATGGGAGTGGTCAGCACCAAGACCGCCACACGCCTGATCTACCTCGACGCCATCCTCTACCTCAGCGGCGGGATCATTGGTACGGGCCATCACTGGTATTTCACCGGTCAGGGGACGCTCAACATGGGCCTGGCGGCGTGCTTCTCCGCCTTGGAGGTTGTGCCCTTGACGCTTCTAACCCTGGACGCCTGGGACTTCATCAAGCTGAAGAACCAGCAGTGCTCCGAGTGTGGGCGGGAGTTTGCTACCAGCCAGAAGTGGGCCATTTACTTCCTTATGGCGGTCGGTGTATGGAACTTTGTCGGCGCAGGGGTTCTCGGCTTCCTGATCAACCTGCCGATTGTATCTTACTTCGAGGTGGGCACGACACTCACCGCCAACCACGCACACGCCGCCCTGTTTGGTGTCTTCGGGATGTTGGCGCTGGCGGTCCTGGTATTTTGCTTGAGGGCCATGCAGTCCGACGCCGTCTGGAAGGGGACAGAGAAGTTCATCCGGATAGGCTTCTGGGGTGCTAACGTGGGGCTCGCCCTTATGGTCCTCTTGGACCTGTTTCCCGGAGGCGTCCTCCAACTCTGGGACTCCATCGCCAATGGGTACTGGCACGCGCGTCGGCTGACCTTCCTGATGGGCGGCCTCTACCACAAGCTGGAATGGGTGCGCATGGCCGGGGACATGATCTTTATCCTCGTCGGCGCTGTGCCTATCGCGCTCGGCGCGCTGCGCAGCATGTGGAAGCGGGATGTGGTTCCTCTGGCATAGGGGGGTAGTCGCTTACCGGATTGATCACCGTGCTGAAGCCCTCTAAAATCCCGGGGTGGTGAGAAATCCCCGCTAACCCGGCACTAATGGGAGTAAACTGCCGCGGCTTTCGGTTCATACACACAGCAAGGCTCTTCGGCAAAGGGATCGCCGGTGAGGGCAAAGGCGCGGGCGCGCGAGCCGCCGCACACGTTGCGGAACTCGCAGACGCCGCACTTCCCTTGCAGGCGAGAGGTATCGCGCAAAGCAACAAACAGCGGTGAGTGTTGGTAAATCTCCGCCAGCGGTTGCCGGCGCACATTGCCCGCAGACATAGGCAGGAAGCCGCTGGGAAAGACCTCGCCGAAGTGCGAGATGAAGACGAAACCCTTGGCATCGTTCAACCCACGGGGCGCCCGGCCAATGCCATCGGGGGAGTTTTTCACCGCGATTTCATTCCACGTTGCTTGCGTGGGTGCGGCCTTGGCGTTGGCGACGGTCGCCGGCTCTTGGCATCTCCGTTCTGCCGCGCGCGTCTGGAGAATATAGCGGCGATAGTGTTGCGCCTCGGTGGTCTTGATGTCGAATCGCGCGCGCCGTGCAACTTGATAAAGCTTGGCGAAGACCGCTTCGAACTCCTCAGCAGAAATCAGGTCGTCCAGTTGGCCGCGTCCGGTGGGGACCAGAAAGAAGACGCTCCACATGGCGATATCGAGCGTTTGCAGCAGCCGCACCATGTCATCAAAATCCGCCAGATTGCGACGTGTAATGGTGGTGTTAATCTGTGCGGGCAAGGCGAGTTCGCGTGCCCAGTGGATGGCTTGCAGCGTCCACTCATACGAGCCCGGCACGCGCCGGAAAGCGTCATGAATTTCCGCCGTTGACCCGTCCAGGCTTACCGCCAAGCGCGCCAGTCCGCGCCGCTGAAGTTCGGCAATCGCCTCGCGAGTCAGAAGGGGCGTGGCGCTGGGGGTTAGAGACGTCCGCACCCCGCGCGCGGTGGCGTATTCCACCAAGTCGAAAATATCAGGGCGCTTCAGGGGGTCGCCACCGGTGATGACGAACACCGGCACCCCCATCTCGGCGATCTGATCGATCAGCCGCTGGGCTTCTGCCGTCGATAGTTCAAACGTTGACCGCAGTGGTTGCGCGCTCGCCCGGCAATGAACGCAGGCCAAATCACACGCCTGAGTCGCCTCCCAGATCGCGATGAAAGGCCGCTCGTTGAAATCCACCGGGGGCTTGTTTTCGGCTGTGTCACGCATTGCTCCACCTCGCCACCCATTTCACAACAGTACCGGCCCC
>Ga0187868_1002567_pt1 | contig 11837 bp, 9 predicted proteins | sample June2016WEW_13_4_FD_133014 | JGI IMG/M metagenome (GOLD analysis project Ga0187868, IMG submission 133014) | Peatland microbial communities from SPRUCE experiment site at the Marcell Experimental Forest, Minnesota, USA - June2016WEW_13_40 | ecosystem: Environmental > Terrestrial > Soil > Wetlands... | reverse complement strand
GATGGGCTTTGAAATCGGCAATCACACCTGGACGCATGACAACTTTTCAACACCGAGGAATGTGGCAAGGCTGGAGGGTGAGCTGGCCCTTATCGAGAGGGAGCTGAGCAAAGTGGCTGTTCCCCGGCCCGTAAGCTTCGCTTACCCGGGCGACGATTTTGGGCCGGAAGCCGTCAGGATTCTAAGGCGCCAGGGATACCGCTTTGCGCGAAGGGGCATGCAACCCGAAATTCCCTATGGGCAAATGCAGATCGGTCCAGCCTTCGACCCGAAACAGCACCATCCCTTACTGATCCCGACCACGGCGGACGCCTACCCAGACTGGACGCCGGAATATTTCCAGCAAGTGGTGGCGCGAGCCCGGGATGCAAGAATCGTGGTGCTTCAGTTCCATGGAGTTCCTGACATGGCGCATCCCTGGGTCTACACCCCACCGGAGAATTTCCGGCAGTACATGACGTACCTCAAAGAGAATGGTTTCCAGACGATGGCCCTGCGAGATTTGGAACCGTACGTAAACCTTGAAAACCCTCCCGACGATCCAGCTTTGAAGGTGTCCTATCCCGCGCTCAAATACGACTGCCAGGACCTGCCGGAAGAAGTGCTGGCGACTCGAAGCGACCTGCAATATTGGCTGGAAAACATGCTGCGCTTCCACCGCTACACGCTGGCGGAAGCGGCGGAAGTCTGCGGCCTGACCGAGACTGAGGTGGAGCATAAGGCCGTGGATCTTGGCCTTTACCCTGCCCGTCCGGAAACAGGGGAGGGGAAGCAGATTCGCATATTGCCGTACCCGGGCGGACGACATCCGCGCATAGGTTTCAAGGAAGGCGCTCTTAACCCCATGCGGGGAACCAAGGCCAGTGTCTTCTTGCCCTGGGACCCTACCAGCTACGTTGTGGTGGATCTCCCGGAGGCGATTTTCTGCAACCTTGGCCTGCTCTTCCTGGCGCACACCGACATCCCCACCATTTGGGACGAGCAGAACATTGTGCTCGAGAACCTCGACTGGGAGCGGGGCGCCAACGGCCTCCTGAGTTTCAGCCGTTTCTTGCCGAGCGGTATCGTCTTTGGCGCCTCCATTGAACCCCGCGAACAATACGTGCAAATGGAACTCTGGATACGAAACTTTGGCGGGCAGGATCTGACGGGGTTCCAAACCGAGCCGAGTCCACGTGGCCAGGTTTGCGTGATGCTGAAGGGTGCACCGGGATTCAATGCGCAGACGAATGACAACAAGATATTCCGCGACGGTGTCGCAGCCGTGCGCGCCGACTCCGGGCACGACCGCTGGATACTGACCGCCTGGGAACGCGCCGGCAGGGTCTGGGGTAACCCCCCAGTGCCTTGTCTCCATTGCGACCCGCTCTTGCCCGATTGCCCCTTCGGGAAAACGGTTCGCACTCGGGGACGCCTGTGGTTTTACGAAGGCAACGAGATCGAGCCGGAAATCGAACGGGCAAGGAGTTGGTTCACTGACTCGTTAGTTCATTGATACAGGCTACCAACACCCTCGGAGGGAGGGTAGTGGGTCAATTTGATGCTCTAGCGGCGATCCCGCTCCGAGCGGGATCGCCAAATGGCTCTACATCAAATTGACCCACTACCAGAGAGAAAAATCACTTGACACATGTTCGACAGCGCCTTAGCGTGACGGGTGGCGTGAGAATCGGCTTGACTCTGTTGGGAGGGCACAGATGGGAAATCGAACCGATCGTCGTGAATTCATCAAAATCATAGGTGGGGCGACCTTGTTGGCGCCTTGCATGCTGCGGACCCCGGAGGCGTTTGCCTGGGGAATCAGCAGCGCCTTTGGGACCCCCCGCGACCAACTGGTGCTAGCCAGCAACCCGGTTCCAAACCTGCCGGTCGGCGTCGCCAAAGGTCTTCATCCGGGGCGCGTCGTCTGGGCACACGACCCCAACGCGACCGACTGGGAGGGGCCGGGACAGGGACACTGGTGGGAAGGCGGTCATACCAACCAGGCTGTGGTCGAGCGCATGATGTCCGGGGTGGTTCGCCAGCTCAGCGGCAAGGCCGGCGATCGCGAAGCGTGGCACGCCCTAATTCAGAACTTCAACCAAACCCACGGCAACGGCAATGCCGGATACAGGAAGGGGGAGAAGGTCACCATCAAAGTGAACCTGGTGGGTTGCATCACCGGCTGGGGGGTCGATCCAAAGTCTTACGACCTGGTGCGCGACCTGGACTACATGAACGCCTCGCCCCAGATGATCCTGGCTCTGCTGCGCCAACTCGTCCACGCGGTCGGCGTAAATCCGCAAGACATTTCCGTGGGCGATCCGCTTGCCTTGTTCCCCAATCAGTATTATGACCTTCTCCACAGCCAGTTCCCCGAGGTCCACTATTTGGACCATGACGGAGGGAGCGCAAGCCATCCCCGAACTCGCGTGCAGTACTCTTCCATCCCTTTCTATTGGAGTTCTCGTCCAACCGGGACGGCCCAGGACTACGTGCCTGTTCCCTATGCCCAAGCGAAGTACCTCATCAACATGGCGAACCTGAAAAGCCACACCGGCGCAGGTGTCACGCTCTGTGGCAAGAACCATTACGGCTCGCTGATCCGGAAGCCGCCCGACCAGGGCTACTACGACATGCATGGAACCCTGCCGATGGGAGTCCTGGGCTCCGGGCATTACAGGGCCGTGGTGGACCTGATGGGGCACGCTCACACCGGCGGCAAGACCCTGCTCTATTTGATCGACGGTCTCTACCCGGGAGTGCATCCCATCGAACATTCTCCCCGCAAGTGGTCCATCCCCCCTTTCAACGGCCAATGGGCTTCCAGCCTGCTTGCCTCCCAGGACCCGGTCGCTATCGATTCCGTGGCCTTCGATTTCCTCTGGGCTGAATGGAACGATTACCCGCACATGTCCGGAGCCGACGACTACCTGCACGAAGCGGCCCTGGCCGACCATCCGCCCTCGGGGACGTTCTACGATGCCGACCACGCTACCCATACGACTCGCCTGGCCAGCCTGGGGGTGCACGAGCACTGGAACAACCTCCAGGACAAGCAATACAGCAGAAATCTGGGTAAGGGAGAAGGCATCGAATTGGTCAGGGTTGGCCCAAGTGCAGCGTAGCCTCCACCGCGAAGCAAGTAATTTTGAGATCGTGATTAACGAGCGGTTCAAGAGCCAGCGGCTTTGCCCATTCCTATCACGGGCCCCCGGCTCCGGCTCGGCGTTCACTGCTCGCACACATGCCAAACAGCGGCAGGTATGCGCCAGCCGCCGAGAGAGACCGTGCCGGTGGGTAGTGAACTTGCGTGGGTTCGTGCGGGGCATACATGCATGACAATGGATGCGCCACCCGCTTGGTTCATGCAAGGCTCACATACGAGGTACTGAGAGAGAGCAAATGCCAATTACATTTGTCCCGAATCCGGGCGACGTCCTGATGTGTGATTTTAAAAGCGAGGGATTCGTCCGTTCTGAAATGGAAAAGGTACGGCACTGCGTCGTGATCTCACCGCGACTCAGGAGGCAATGGGGCACTTGTCTCATAGTACCATTTAGTACTCAGCCTCCGTATCAAATCTATCCGTTTCACTATGTAATTGAGGCAAATAAATATGGTTTCTTCAAACGCGACACAGAGATTTGGGCAAAAGCGAACATGCTGACCCACGTCGGGTTCTCGCGCCTCGACAGGGTAATTGACGGCGGAGTTTATTGCAGAAGATACCTAGACGATGTTGATTTTAAGGGTGTCATGGTCGCAGTGCTCCACGCGGTCGGGTGCTCGGAACTTGTCGCACATTTTGCTTGACATAGGACCAAACTTACCCTACAGTCCAACTTAGAGTTGGCTAACTCGAAACCCGTTAACTCGGGATTGAATGAATTTACGCCCCGTCAAGGGTGTGAGCCTTTGGCGGGGCGGCTGCTTTCTAGGGCCTTGCGAGGGCGCTACCGCAGAGCTGTTTCTAGCGCAGGGTCACGAGGGTGGCGCTCCACCCTCCGGCTTCGCGGGTGGCGCCACCTGGATGCCGGGACAGGTTTCCTCGCGCCTCTTACCATGCGTGCGATGTAAAATGCGGGGGCGCCAGCACAGCCTGACAATAAGGGCCTCAGCCTCTCGCGCCGTTCAAGAGCCAGCGGCTTTGCCCATTGCGGTCGCTGGGCCCGCCTCCGGCTGGGCGTTCACTGCTCGCACACATGCCAAACAGCGGCAGGTATGCGCCAGCCCCGACGTTTTGTTTTGACCGTGTTAGAATACGCAAAGAGGGTTTTCTATGAGCAGTATCTCCAACCTTGAAATGCCTACGGAATTGAAGGAGAGGATCGAAAAGGCCGCCAGGGAGAGGAATCAAAATCCCTCCTCGCTGGTCGAACGTGCTTTCGCTCTCTTTCTAACCGTTGAGGAATCTCACCTCGTTGAAGTCCGTAAGGCAGCCGCTGAAGCCGACGCCGGCGACATTCTTCCGCATGAAGAAGTCGAACGCCAGCTCCGCGCCAAGTACGTGACTAACCTCTCCAAATGAGAATAACCTGGAGCCGCAGGGCTCATCGTGAACTCGACGCAGTCCTCGCGTTTATCGCTCAGGACAATCCCGAGGCTGCTGAAGAGATCGTCGAGAAGATCATGGACGCGGTAAGGATGCTGGGTAGTTTTCCACAGATGGGAAAACAGACTATGGATCCCAAGTTCCGGAGTTTAGCAGTTGCTGGTACACGGTAAATCGTGTACTACCGCCTTCTTGAGAAGGAAAAGCGGATCCAGGTAGATCACGTGCTCCACGGGGCTCAGATTATCTTTCCCCGTTAGCCGCGCGTGGCGCATACCTGCATGATTTCTGCGGGTGTGGCGCAGACATCTCGCCTCTTGCGATGTGTGCGGTGCAAGATGCGGGGGTGGCAGCACAGCATGACAATAAGGGCCTCAGCCTCTCGCGCCATCCAGGAGCCAGTAGCTTTGCCCATTCCTGTCACTGGGCCGGGCTCCGGCTCGGCCTTCACTGCTCGCACACATGCCAACTAGTGGCATTTATGCGCCAGCCTACCTGCGCCAGCGGCGACTTTTTGTTTTGACCGCAGGGGTGGCGGCGATCCCGCGCCTGCGGGATCGCCGCCCCGTAGGGTGTTCCGCTGCCGATGCCAAAGGCCGGGCGCATACATACACGTGAATGTATGCGCCACCCGCGTGAAGCAAGTAATCCCGGAGCCGTGAATTACAAAGGCAAGGGTGGCGGCGATCCCGCGCCTGCGGGATCGCCGCCTCGTAGGGTGTTCCGCTGCCGATGCCAAAAGCGGGGCGCATACATACACGACAATGTATGCGCCACCCGCGTAATAGTGTCCAAAGATGAGGACTTCCTCTACCTCGCCAGCCGCGCCGAAAGCGCCGCGCCTTTGCTGTGGGTGCGCCTGGGCAATTGCCGCACCAGCGCCTTGATCGAGGCCTTCGACCGACTGTGGCCGCGCATCGAGCAGGCTCTCGTGAGCGGCGAAGGCGTGGTTGAGGTTCGATAAAGTGGCAGGGTCGTCTGGGTGGCAGCGAGAGGCGGGACAGTGCTGGGTGGTGCCTCGTTCTGCAAACGCAGCGGCGAGCGCTGCGCCGACCGACGTGATATAGTTTTATTTGCGCGTTCGATCGGAACACACGATGATGGCCGTATTTACGTTCATCGACACGAACACTTTCCTTCACTACCAGCCGGTCGACCAGATTGACTGGCTCTCCGAGCTGGGAGCCAAGCAGGCGACCATCATTGTAGCCTCATCGGTTCTTAATGAACTTGATGCCCAAAAATGGAAGCACCCACTCGGGAAGATTCGGGCTCGGGCGGCTGCGGCAGTAAGAAAACTCAGTGGGTACGCCGACAGCCATCTACCTCACCCGCTCAGGAGTGGGGTGGAACTGGATATTTCCCCAGATGAACCCTCGCCTGACTATGCAGAGCTGCACCTCAACAAAGAGAGTGGCGATGACCACTTGATAGCCAGCATCATCGAATTTCGGGCGCGCGAGCCCAATGGAGAGACGCTACTTGTGACCGCGGACGTTGGACTCAAGCTTAAGGCCCGTCGGCACGGCGTCCAGGTTCGGACGCTTCGGGACGACCTAAGACTCCCCGATGAGGCAGACGCAAGCGAGAAGAGAATCAAGGAGCTGGAAACACGGCTTCGAGAGTACGAGAGTGCTGCTCCCGCATTGCAACTGTCTTTTCAGGGTGGGTGCCAGCGGGCAAGCTTTAGAATTCCGGCTAGACAACGATCGGCGCAAGAATACGTTGAAAAAGAGATGGCCCATCTAAGGGCGGAGCTGCCCCATTTGGTAAGCAAGCTGAACCCCCATTCTGATCTCACAGTCGAGTTAGCGCTGGGCTTCCAGCTACAGGAAGTCAAAGCCTACAACGAAGGACTTGACCAGTACTATGCCCGGTACGCCGAGTACTTACGGGAGTTCAACGACTTCGAGAACGAGAGACTTCGGACCATCGAATTGTCCATAGTTCTTGAAAATACGGGAAGCTGGCCGGCCGAAGACGTTGACATCCTTATGCAGTTCCCGGACGGTTTCGTGCTTCTCGAGAAGAAGTATCTACGCCAGCCACCCAAAAAACCACAGCCGCCGCCGTACCCCCAGAGTCTCCTGGAAAAGATGTCGAACATGTTCTCGACACTAGACGCCGCCTCCATCATCGGCCCCTTCATGACGTCGCCACGCTTGCACAATTTGCGTGACCTTCCCCCCAAAAACGTGTCGCCCCCTTCAATCAAGCGTTCACACAGCTTCGAAGTCACATGCCACGTACAAAAGCTAAAGCACAAGTTCACCGCGCCTCTCCACCCTTTGTATGTTGTATTTGATTCCTTGGAGGCAATTTCGTCGTTTGCAATTGATTATGGCATCCTGGCGAGCAACTCGCCAAAGGAGTTCCCGGGCCGCCTGGACGTAATAGTCGAGAGGGTCGAGTAGCTCGCCGCGAGCGGGGCCACCATCGTTTTCCCGTGCGGCCGCCACGTAGAGTGTTCCGTTGCCGATGCCAAAAGTCAGGGCGCATACATACAAGACTACGTGTGCGCCACCCGCCACTCTGGAGGTCCGCGCTACGGTTGCTCAACCGCGCCCGGGCCCTCACCCTCGATCGCCAGGATGCGGTGGTGCAGGCGTGTCTTAGCGTCCTCCAAGGATTCGTAGTCGATGAAGTTGAGCGGATGCGCCGTCATTCCGCGCTCGGGGCTTGGGCAGGGTTATTCCTGTCAAAACAGCCCCTCCTGCTGTATCTTTGTTTTCCTCTCCGCTTTAGCGAAGGTTTCGACGCGGTGGGCGGGGTATTCGAGTTTCTTGCCCGCCAGCAATTCGGCGATGGTGAGGATTTGGAGGCGGGGATAGCGGCCCGGAAAGTCTTTTGATTCGTAGAAGCCCGTGGCCGCAGCTTCCGTGAGCATGGGCTTGGTGGGCTCGCGTAGCGTGATAAGCGCGCCGATGGCGGCTTTCTCGCGCTCCAACACCCCTTTTAGGTCGCGGACATGGTTCACGCCGATATAACCACTCTTCACCTGCACGATCACCTGCTTGGCCTGGCCGCTTTTGTCGTCGAAGAAGTTAATGTAGCCGTCGATGCCGGTGTCCGCGCCCTTCTTCTGGCCCTTGGCGGGCCGCGCATTCACTAGGTCCACCGCCCACCACTCGAACTGGTGCGGGCTGATTTCTTTGAGCGCCTCAGCGCCCTGCGCGTCCGTCGGCGCACCGATGATTTCGTAAGGGCTAAGTTGTTCCCCGAAGCTGTCCCGCAGCCTCCGCTGCACGAGGTTGATGGCGAGATAGGTGATGTCGATTCCGATCCACCGACGTTTGAGTCCTTCGGCAGCTGCGATGGCCGTCCCACAACCACAGAAAGGATCGAGCACTAAGTCGCCCTCGTTGCTGCTCAGGTAGACTATTCTTTCCAGGAGAGCACTCGGCTTTTGCGTGGGATACCCAAGGTCTTCCGTGCCCATGGCGGGACTGATATCGCTCCAGAGATCTTGAACGGGTATCCCAGGCATTTCGTCGGCATACTGAACCAACCTGGGCATGCCGGTGCTTCTGTGAATGAGATGCCCGTTCCTTGCAAACTCGACCAGGTTTTGCTTTGAGTATGCCCAAAAGCGTCCCCCGTAAGGGGAAACCGCCTTGTACTCGAAGCCCTTCCGAGGCCTCACGTACTCATCCGTGAGGTCGGCCTCCCAGCGCCTACCCTTCGCCATCTGACGTTTTACTCGCCACTTGTACTTTACGTCTCCGCCGGGCTTTGCTGCCGTGAGGTCTGTCTCCTTGTACCTGCGACCATCCTGTGCCACGTGTCGGTATTCCGACTCGAGGTATTCCTTCGTGTAGGGCGTATAGGTCGGGTGCCAAGTGTAATTCTCAGATTTGCTGTAGATAAAAAGAACATCGTGAATCCGGCCACACCGTTTCATTCCTTGCTTTGTGTCACTGTGCGCACTCGAACGCTTCCACGCAACCTCATTCAGGAATCCGCCGTGCCCGAAGATTGCATCCAAAACGAGTTTTAAGTAGTGGCTTGCCGTTGGGTCGCAATGCAGATATATGCTGCCGGTGGGCTTAAGGACGCGGTGCAATTCCACCAGGCGAATCGCCATCATGACGAGATAGGCCATCATGTCGTTGCGGCCCAGAAACGCCAGCAGCGCCTGCATCAGGTCGGCCAGCCTGCGCGGGCCGCCGGTGACGATTTCCTTGTAGACCGCCTCCACTTCCACGCTCCATTGCCACGTATCCTCAAACGCCATGATCTGCGCGGCGGATTCTTCGCCGCTCTTTTCCTTGAAGAGCACGTTGTAAGTGGCGTTGGAGTTGAAGGGCGGGTCGAGGTAAATCAGGTCAACGCTGGCGTCCGGCACCTCGCGGCGCAGGATGTCAAGATTGTCGCCAAAGTAGAGTCGGTTCTTCCATTCCATGGCCAGTGAGCATACCACAAATCAACACGAGCGATGCGATGGCTGAGGACGCCATACAGTTTGTACTTGACAAACTCCCTCCAACCGGCTACAGTGCTAGCGTATGGAAAGGCACGGAACATTTTCAGAGAAAAGGGCCCATGGGTCGGTTGGCCTCACCCTGGCGACCATGAGTCCGTGCCTGCCGGGAAAACGGGCTTTATGCAAGCTTTGGCTGAGGACTGTTTACTGTCCCGCGGCGGCGGGTCGGCTGTCCTCCGGCCACTGCACCACGAAGCAAGAATTCTTTTTTTTGCGCGAACGACGCGGGAATGTCTATGAAAACAAAGGACCGCTGTGGAGAAAGTGGAAACGGAGCGGTAATGTTATAGAAAATAAAGGTACTTATCGGTTGGGTACGGGGATGTTGTTGAAAATACAGGTAGTTAGTAGGTGGAAGGTCGTAGGTGGGGGAAGAACAGGAGTCAGGATTCGGGATTCAGGGTTCAGGTGTCAGGTGTCAGGTGACAGGCGCACTGCGGAATTGTGAATGGTGAATGGTGAATAGTGAATTGCTCTCTTGCTTTTCGCCACCGCCCACTGCCTTCTGCTTACTGCCGACTGCCTACTGAATTTTAGAAAGGCGGGATGGAGAGGGCACTTTGCAGGCATGAGAGCTCTGGACAGGATGTCACTGCCGACAGGAAAGCAAAAGAGCAGTAACTTCAAAAAGTGAACGAACGACGCGGGAATGTCTATGAAAACAAGGGAGGTAGGTTGTAGGTGGTAGGTGGTATGTGGGAGGTGGGGAATGAAAAACAGGGGCCAGGGACTGGGAGCCGAAGGACGAAGGCCTGCCCACCGCCGGCGCGTGCCGGCATCACTCGCTTAACTTGTCACTCGCGTCATAATGGCGGGGGAACTTAAAGAAAGAACTCTTTTTTGACGGAACGACGCGCGAATGTCTATGAAAACAAAGGACCGCTGTGGAAAAAGTGGCTGCGAAGCTGGAATGTATATGAAAACAAAGGTAGTTATGAGTTAAACGCGGGAATATCTATGAAAACAAGGCAGTTAATGTTGTGCGGATGCGTGCAGCTCCGGCCATATAAGACAAACAGTCGTCTTGGCGGCCAAGGTAATCCATGCCTCATCTCGCACGCGATGCCGCAGGTCCTCGAGCGGAGGACGTGATGAACAGGAGACAGTTTGAGAGAAGATTGAGAAGTAGACGCAGAAGTATGAGTTGGGGGACGTGCTGTGGATAATGTACCCCATCCTTTATGCAGAGAATCTGGGCGACCTGGCGGGCGAGATCAAGCGGCGAAAGCTGTTTTTGTTCGACGTCTGGGCTTATGTGCCCGGTTCCGGTCCAGGGTGGATTGGGCAGCAATTCCAACCGCCCGCGGGTGTATTCGAGTTACTCGAGTCGAATTTGGGGGAGCGCTGGCTGGGCACTGTGGTTGGTGAATACACCCCAAACAGACATCGCGGGAAGGGTTTGGAACGGAAACGGCCCGATTCGGGGATACCAGGACAGCCAGAGCTTGGCGAAGATTCTGGCCATTGCCCCTGAAGCGCCGCTGGTGTTCGATGTGCTGTACAAGAACCACGATGAGGGGTACCTCGACGCCCAATCTCTCCAGGAGATACTTGCACAATCCACTGGATAGATGTTGTGAACTAATGTAGTAAGGTAATATATCTTTTACAATTATTCACGCACTTACGTCGTGCAAAGCGGGCCCTCACCGATGCACTGGGGGCCAACTTCATCGCGCGGCGCGAAGAAAAGCAGATCCTTCGCTGCGCTCAGGATGACATGTCCCGCCACGGCGGGATCAGGATGAGGTGTCCCGCGCGGGGGGATCAGGATGAGGTGTCCCGCGCGGGGGGATCAGGATGAGGTGCCCTGCCGCGGGGGGATCAGGATGAGGTGTCCCGCGCGGGGGGATCAGGATGAGGTGCCCCGCCGCGGGGGGATCAGGATGAGGTGTCCCGCGCGGGGGGATCAGGATGAGGTGCCCCGCTGCGGCGGACTCAGGATGAAGTGGCCTGCCGCGGCGGCCCGATTGATCCCGCCGAGGCGGGACTGATTGACGGAGGAGGGAGCTGCCACGCCGCTTCTTCAATCGACAATCGGCCATCAGCAATCGGCAATGAAAACCTGGTCCTTCGTTGCGGCTATGCCGCGCTGTGCCTTTGCGGCGAGAGTTGTTGATTGTTTCGCAGCAAAGGCAGTGGGCGGGTTTGGCCTAGCCTTCTTGCTGTCGGCGGCGCTCGGCCACAATAGTGACCTGGATATCGTGGGCTAAGCGGACCACCCGTTCCACCAAACCGCGGCCAAAAATCAGCGGCCATCTCTTCTGCTGGGGCCGGGCAAGGAAGATCTGTGTAATTTTGTGGAGGCGGGCAAAGTCGACCAAAGTTTGGGCCACATCTTCGCCCTGTAACACGCTGGGCTCGATATGCAAGTTCCGGGCGAATTTCATGTGCTTTTCCACGGCCTCGCGCTGGCCTGCCGGAATATTATGCAAACTGCCGTCGCGCAGGACGCTCACCGCGAAACACTCCGCCTTCAGGTAATCGGCCACGCGCTTGCCGCGCCGGATTAGCGCCGCTGAAGATGGGTCTTCGGTGACGAGAATGAGGATTCGGTCGGACGCCCGTGGCCTCTGAGATGAAAGCGAGTCATGGTCTTCGCCTCCAATCCCAACGGCCTCCGTTTCGTCCTGGACCGACTGCCGAACGTCAACCTCATGCGCGGTCTGGCGTATCGCCAACTCACGCAGGGCGACAAGAGTCGACTCCTTAAAGAAATTCTCCATCGCCTGGCGCGCCTTTTCGGGTGCATAGACGACGCCGCGCATCAGCCGGTTGAGCAGGGCCTGAGGAGGCAAGTCGACCATGACCACCTCGTCG
>Ga0187868_1002564_pt1 | contig 11844 bp, 9 predicted proteins | sample June2016WEW_13_4_FD_133014 | JGI IMG/M metagenome (GOLD analysis project Ga0187868, IMG submission 133014) | Peatland microbial communities from SPRUCE experiment site at the Marcell Experimental Forest, Minnesota, USA - June2016WEW_13_40 | ecosystem: Environmental > Terrestrial > Soil > Wetlands... | reverse complement strand
TATGAAATGCCCCAGAAAAACGGATTAGACTTTCTAAAAGAACTCAGAGAACAAAAAAATGACATCGCTTTTATTTTATTTACTGGGAAAGGCAGGGAAGAAGTTGTAGTTAAAGCTTTGAATTTGGGCGCTGACAGCTACCTAAACAAAAACGGAGCGCCAGAAGCTGTTTACTGCGAATTGGCAGATGCCATAAACAAGACTGTGGAACGCAAGAAGTCAAAGCAGCTGCTTGTCGAGTCAGAAATGAAGTATCGCACAGTGGTTGAGAAATCGCATCAAGGAATATTAATTACTCAAACGTCTCCGCTGAAACTGGTTTTTGCAAACGAATCCATGGGAAACATTTTGGGTTATTCCACCGAAGAGTTGAAGTCACTTTCGCCCCTAGGAGTTGCAGGACTAATATATGACGAGGATAAAGCCGTTTTCTTTAGCCGTTTAGAAAACCATATACATGGGGAGCCATCGGACGCAAGCCTCGAGTTCAGGGCAGTGCGAAAGAACGGTTCGATAGTTTGGCTGGAAGCGTTTGCAAGCCGCATTGAATACATGGGACAAGCTGCGGTGCAGGGCATGTTTTTGGACATTGATGAACGCAAGAAGGTCAGCGAGATTTTGCGTGAAAACGAGCAAAGGTACAGGGAACTGGCAAATTCTCTGCCCAACATTGTTTATGAATCTGATTTAACTGGGAAGGTGGAATTTGTAAACGATAGAGGGCTAGAGATTGCTGGCATTTCAAATGAGGATTTCGAAAAAGGATTGAATATACTGCAGTTTCTTGTTCCTGAAGATAGGCAAAGGGCAATGGAAAGCATGGAGCGGTTGTTAACGGGTGATAGTTATGTTCCTGCTGAATATGTCTTCTTGCGGAAAAACGGAACTACTTTTCCTGCGCTTATCACGACAACTCTTCGTATTTCCGAAAACAAGGTGACGGGGCTTAGAGGGGTGGTCATAGACATTTCTGAACGCAAAAAAGCTGAAGAGATTCTTAGGCAAGATCAAGAGCTACTTGAAGCAATTACGGATAACCTTGGCGCGGGCTTTGTAATAATAAGCAAAGACTATCGCGTGCTGTACGCGAACAAATTCGTAAAAAATAATTGTGGAAATGTGGAGGGAAAACAGTGTTACGCAACGCTTAACACTTTGGACCATATTTGCCCGGATTGCGGTGTAAAAAAGGTCTTTGAAGATGGAGTTGCCAGAGATTCTCATGAATATTCTCAAATGGGGATTAATGGTGAGCCGTATTATGTTGAACTTATTGCTACGCCACTTAAGGATAAAGATGGGAATGTCACGGCAGGATTGGAATTTGTTGTAGATATAGCTGAAAAAAAACGTATGCAGCAAGAGTTGCAGGCTAAAGAGGCGAAGTTTAGAGCCATTAGTGATTCCGCGATCGACGCCATATTCATGTTTGATGAGGAAGACAGAATTATTTATTGGAATCCTGCTGCTGCACGAATTTTTGGTTACAATGAAAAAGAAATAATAGGCGAAAAAGTAAACATGACAATCATACCTCCTAGCTTTCGCAAGGACCACCTTAAACTTACTTCAGAACTTTGTGCGGTCAAAAACTCTAAGAAAAATTCTGGTGAGATTCAGGAATTCCCTGCTCTGCGAAAAGATGGGTCAGAATTTTCAATGGAGATCGCTATGACTGCGCTGCAACTTAATAGCAATCGGTACTTTGCAGCTATAGCCAGAGACACCACGGAAAGAAATAAAGCTGAAGAGGTTATGTCCGAGAGTCAACAGAAGTTCAAAGCATTGTTTTCTGCGAATCCTGATGCTGCGGTATTTCTAGACCTTGATTTTCACGTGGTTGAGGCTAATTCTCGGTTCAGTACGCTTTTTGGGTATTCATTTGATGAAATAAAGGGCAAAATTGTCACCGACCTCATCGTACCTGACGATTCAAAAGAAGAATCAAGAATCCTCCGCCAGAAAATCCTTTCAGGTTCAGTAGAAATTGTCACTGCCCGAAAGAGGAAAGATGAGTCTCAAATTCCACTGTTTATGTCTGGAGGGCCCGTCTTTGTAAATGGCAAAGTGATCGGCTCTGTGATGGTTTACAAGGATATTTCTGACATTATCACCGTTCAAGAAGAATTGAGTAAAGCGCTGGCTAAGGCTGAGCTGCTTAACGAGAAGTTGCGTGTATTGGGCAGTTTGAGTAGACATGACGTTCGAAACAAACTTTCAGTGGTGACTGGATACGCTTACTTCCTTAAGAAAAAACATGCAGACCAAGCCGACATTCTTGATGGAATTAGCAAAATTGAGCAGTCTATTAAGGAGATTGGAACGATTTTTGGCTTTGCCAAGATTTATGAACAATTGGGCATTGAAGAGTTAACATATATCGACGTGGAGAAAACGTTAAAAGATGCAATATCTCTTTTTTCAGGTTCTTTAGGTTTAGCAGTCATAAATTATTGCCATGGGCTGACTTTGCTGGCAGACTCTCTTTTGAGACAGCTATTTTATAACTTAATTGATAACTCGTTGAAACATGGCGAAAAAGTCACAAAGATAAGAGTGCATTATGAGAAAGTGGATGAGGATAAGCTGATTGTTGTTTATGAGGATGACGGGATTGGGATTTCGGTTGAGAATAAGCCGCACCTCTTCAAGGAGGGATTCAGCACGAGTGGCACATCTGGATATGGCTTATTCTTAATACGGAAGATGATGGAAGTCTACGGCTGGGCAATTGAAGAAAATGGCGTGCCTGGCAAAGGAGCAAGATTCATAATAACCATTCCGAGGACCAGCCAAAGCGGAAAAGAAAGCTTTCAAATTACGTAATAGACTGGCTCCAAAGTGCGCTGCAATGACCCGATATTATGTGCTGAAGAATGTTGACTAGTGCCGAAGATCATTTATGGGTAGGACAACTTACTCTTAATCTGCGAGGGTTTAAACTAAATTTACGAAACCCGTAAGTTTGCAGGCTAAACGTAAGTCTAAAGCTATACGTCCCCACCAAAATTTATTTTTCGCTAGACTCATTGGGAGGGAGTTTACTTTATATTTTTGTTAAGGTGCTAAAGCTGACTTAGCAGTAAGAAATTGATCGATTTATTAAAGGTACAAACGCTATGAAAGATTCAGTGTTAAGCGAAAAGAGCGTGGTTTCTAAGGTTTCGGAGCTGATGGAAACCCTTGATCACATTAAAAGGTACAATGCTCTATCTCGTTCGCTTAAGAAATTCTCACTTATAGTTATCGGATCAATTGCCATCTCTCTTGCAGTCGGCATATTGTTCACAATCTCAGGAGTTGACTATACATCAAAAAGTCCTCAAAGTTTTCTCTTTGGTTTCATTCTGCTTCTTATCCCATTAATAGGCTTGGCAACTGGAGTATTTTACGTTAGAAGGCAAGTAAATGCAACTATGACGGGGGAATGGAAACAGAAACTTTCAGGAGGCTTTCCCTCTGCTTTGGAGATCTTGATGGAGCTTGATTGGGATAAAACCCTTGATGAAATCTCCATGGGAAGACTCAGCTACACCATTTATGGACTAATGAAAACAGCCGCTTATTGGTTGGTTACGTTTTTTGGTCTGCAACTAATTGGTAACGGCTTGACACTTTATTTCTTGCACAGAGCAGTTTTTCTCAGCACCTTTGTATCAGTAGCTTTCGCTTTAATCCTTGTTCTTTCGTTGCTCGGCAACGACCTTTTGAGACGTTACAAAGAGATTCATGCTCTAGATATGCTCCTTTTGGAGCTGCGGTGGTTTAGTCTTGAAATTAGGAGAGCCGAGTTCCAAACCTGACCTCTATGTCATCGCCCGCATCATCAAGGCGTTGAAAGAGAAAAACAGGATGAACAAGACCGCGCTTGCTACTTCCACGGGGCTTGCATATGATAAGTTGGTTAAGTATTTGGCTTGGATGTCTGAGAAAGGTTTTGTTGTTGACGAAAACGGTTTAGTTATCTTAACTGAGGAGGGGTCTGAAGCCTATGATGAGTTGGTAGGATGGATAATGAAGTACGTAGGGCAACTAAAGTTCCCACGCCTACGCCTGCGAACCTAACTTGAAATTTGGTTGTTTCATTTACTCCCTCAAAATGAGTTCGCTTTATAAGCTAGCAAGACATGTTTGCTCGGGAGATAGAATATGACACTCAGCGATGTTCCTTCGATTGAAGCGGTTAAGCTTACAAAACAATACGGTTCCTTTGCAGCCGTTTCGGAATTGAACCTCAAAATAGAGGGCGCAAAATGCGTCGGTTTCCTAGGTCCAAACGGGGCAGGAAAAACAACCACACTAAAAATGTTCACAGACTTGATCCGTGCTTCTTCTGGAGAAGCCCTGATAAACGGCATAAACGTTCATACTAACAAGAAGGCAGCACTGGCATCCGTCGCTGCGATTATTGAGACGCCTGAAATTTACCCTTCACTAACACCTCGAGAAGCGCTGGCGATGATTGCTGAATTCAGAGGAGTCCCGGCAACAGAGATTAAAAAGAGAATAGAAGAAGCCGTCCTCGAAGTCCATATGAACGAATGGATTGATAAGAGAATCGGTAAGTTCTCCAAAGGAATGAAACAGAGAATTTGCATTGCATCCGCACTTCTTAGTGACCCATGTATCCTTCTTCTCGATGAGCCCACCAACGGCCTTGATCCCAGAGGAATGAGCGAAGTCAGGGACATCGTTAAATCACTTAAGGGAAAGAAGAGATTGATTTTCATGAGTTCGCATCTTCTCAGCGAAGTTTCAGAGGTATGCGACGAGGTCGCCATGATTGACCATGGTAAGCTGCTCGTTTATGATACAATTCCAAATGTGACTGCCAAATTTTCTGGAGGCGCAAACATGGTCGAAGTTGGACTTCAGCGTCCAATCGAAGCCCAATTAGTAACACAGAAGATCGCGAAACTTTCCAGTGTGGTCTCAGCAGAGCAAACAAATGATACAAACCTGCGGATTAGATTTAGCGGAGGCTTGGATGTGCAAGAACAGATTCTCTCTGATCTGGTAAAACTGAATATTGGAGTCATAAGTTACAGACCAGCGTCCTCGGAACTCGAAGACGTCTATCTTAATCTGATCAAGGATACGGTGTGATAAATATGAACGAAACAGAAACAATCGGTGGAAATAAAGTGCCGAGTAGCATGGCGCAAGTCCGCATATCAATGAAGTATACGTTTCTTGAGTACTTTAGGTCGCGCCGTTTCCTTATACTGCTAATTATTACTCTCTTGATAGCAGCACTTCTCACCATCATAGTGGCTTGGCGGCGTCCTGAGGGTTTTCTATCTTCAAACCTCGGGTTCTATTCCAGTTGGTGGGGGACTTCCGTAACCTTCGTAATTATACTGGCTGGAATTTTCTTCGGGGGAGATGCCATTTCAGGTGAGTTCCAGAATAAGACAGGTTACTTTGGAATTCCTAACCCTGTTAGAAGGTCGTCAATATACATTGGGAAGTGGTTGTCGGCTTTCTTAGCAGCGACCGCAATAATGCTCATATTCACAGTGATTACAATCGCCAATGGAGCTTACTATTTTGGTTCATCAGGCGTGCCGTACCAATTCGGTTTGTCTTTGCTTTTCGCATGGTTTTATCTCGCGGCGGTCTTAGGATTGACGTTCCTTTTCAGTTCGATGTTTAAGAGCAGTTCCATATCTATTCTTGTAACGGTTATCCTCTTACTGTTCGGATTTACGCTAATTCAGACGCTGGTTTCAGACCTTGTCGGGATTGAACCGTGGTTTGTTCTGACTTACGGGTCAGGGATAATAGGCAACATATTGAATTCGCCTTATCCCCCTCACAGCGTCACGACATCTACGACGTTCGGCCATCGTACAATTACTACTACTACATTCGCCGCATCAGTTCCTCAAGGACTCGTCATCATAGGAATATACTTCATCATCACAGCAATCTTGGGACTACTGCTATTCGAAAGAAAAGAATTCAACTAAGCAAATACAAGCTTTTCCACTAAAGGTTGCTGTAATCCAGCAAATCTTTTTCTATTGTAAAAAATAAGCAGGCAAACTTATGTTACGTTAAGGCAAAGCTACATATTGGCATAGACTGAAATAAATTAAAGATCAGTGATTAAGCTAAAAACGATGCCTATGCTCTCTAACCAAAATCTTGAAAAACTGAGAAGAAAAGCGCCCCAATTGATTGTTGTAGCCATCGCTATAATAGTTGTCGTTTATTTTGTGCTTGATTTTTTGGAGGACGTCGTTATCGAAGGCGGCCCGGTTACAAGCGAGCCAATAATTAGTGTCATCATTTCTATAACGCGTGGTGTAACTGGGGCAGTGCAGGCTTGGGGTTACTCGGGCATCTTTGGGTTAATGCTGCTTGAAGCAAGCTCTCTACCTATCCCAAGCGAAGTGATTCTGCCATTTGCAGGCTACTTAGTTTCTACGGGGCAAATTAATCTCTGGATAACCCTGACAATTTCAACTATCGCTGGAATAATCGGTTCATTGGTTGACTATTACATCGGGTTAAAAGGTGTTCAAGCCCTAATGCAACACAAAATTTTAGGCAAAGTTCTTTTGTCAACAAACCAGCTTGAAGTTGCTGAAAAATGGTTTACCAAGCATGGCAGTTTAATGGTTTTTATAAGCCGTTTAATTCCGGGATTCCGGACAACATTTTCGTTTCCAGCAGGCGCCGCAAAAATGAAGTTGGCAAAGTTTATCGCTTTCACGACGGCAGGCTGTTTACTGTGGAATGTAATTTTGATTTATTTGGGCTGGTACCTTGGCAAAAACTGGACGCAAGTTGCTGGTGTCTCCCATTACTTAATCGTAACCGCTGTAGCTACCATAGTAATCATCATTGCTGTTTACCTATTTAGACGAAGACGAAAAAAGCAACCGCTAAAACCCCGATGAAAAGAAGACAAAATTAGTGCATTTAAACTATTTTAGTTATCTTTGGTTTAACTTCCCCTTTAATACCGATGTCATTAGCTTCTTGAATCTGCAACATGCAATCAACATGAGACGCTCCATTGAACACTTTATAATCAACCATTTCTAAGAATGCGCCGTCAATTGAAACCGGAGAGTTAGACGCGAAGATACCAACGTCCTTCATCATGACTTCGCCCGGATTAGGCAAACAATCGCAGTATTGTGTGATGCCCTTGGCAAAGCTCACGTATGACACTTTATTCGGGTTAAAGGTGGAGAGTACCCCGTAAGCGGCTGAAGCGAGTGCCCTGCAGATATTTTCCTGATGGGTGAAGCTTATGGCTTCCATGGGGCAACCATGTTTGCACATTGGACAACGCATGCATACAGCTGAGGTGTTTCTTGCTTTTCCCTCAATAATTTCAGGCAGGTTCATTTCGCAATTTTCTTTGCATTTTCCGCAGCCGATGCATTTGGATGTGTCTATTTCTAAGCCTACTGTTCTGTGCTGGCGAAGTTTTCCTGCTCTGGGTGTGCAGCCCATGCCGAGGTTTTTTATGGCGCCGCCGAAACCGCTGAGTTCATGGCCTTTATCATGTGTGACAACAATCATGGCGTCAGCTTCCGCGATAGCGCCTGACACTTCTATTTCTTTTAGTATGCCCTTGGTGGGAACTGTTCGGTAGTTTTCGCTTTTAAGCCCATCTGCCACAATAAACGGCGCCATGTTAAAACCATTCATTAACGCCGTAATCATGTGGTCGTACGCATTGTTACGTTGTGCATTATAGTAAGTGTTGGAGTCTGTAAGGAATGGTTTGCCGCCTGCCTCCTTAACCCTGAGGATTATGTCATGAACAAAAAATGGTTGCACATAATTCGGGTTTCCTAACTCGCCTACATGCAATTTAACTGCAACAAGGTCACCCTCTTGTATGCGATCAAAGGTTCCCGCTTCATCATAGAGACGATTTGCCTCCATCATTAGATTACGTTTAGTATCCCAAGGGATTAAATGAACCGTCATGTTATTTCTCTTCCTTTTCACTTTTCAGTATTTCAGAATTTTTATATAAATGTAATCTGTTAAATTAATGCTTTTAAAAATTACAGAAGTAAATTAAAATATACAGAAGTGATATTGTGCTATTTTCAGGTAGTAGTGATTCATGGGCAAGCTTGAATGTAACGGGTTGACAAAGGTTTACGAGGACCATAGAAAAGCTCTTGAAAACGTCACCTTTACAGTGGAAACTAACGGTATTTTCGGTTTAATTGGTAGAAATGGCGCTGGAAAAACAACGCTTATCAGAATTCTTGCCACGGAGCTTCAACCTACCGCTGGAAGCGCAAGCATTAACGGTTTTGACGTAATAACGCAGGAAAATAAGTTAAGGGAGAAAATTGCGATTGTCCCGCAGGAGGCAAGAACGATAAGGTGGATGACATCCAAACAAACTGTTTTTTCATATCTTCTTTGGCGAGGCTACAGCTACAATGAAGCAAAGAGGCTTGCTGATGAGTCGCTTGCAAAGCTTGGTTTAGAACAATACGCTAATGCATTGACTAGCCGCCTCTCAGGTGGCACAAAAAGAAAGGTGCTCCTCGCCACTGTAACCGCTTCAGAAGCAGATGTTATTTTTCTTGATGAACCCACAACTGGCTTGGACCCAATCTCAAGGAGAGAACTATGGGAAATTCTAAGAGCGCTTGGCAAAGAACGGTTTATTTTTCTTACAACTCATTATCTTGAAGAGGCAGAGCAACTTGCAGATAAGATAGGCATTCTTAAAGATGGAAAATTGGTTTCATTTGGCACTCTTCCTGAGCTGAGAAAAACGGTTAGATACCAGTACAGCATCAAACTGCCGCCTAAAGTGCCGGTTCCACAGTTGAAAGATGCCGAAGTAACCACAGACAAAAGCGGCGTCGCACAGATAATGACCAATGAAGATGAAGCCTTCAGCTTAGCTAAAGCGTTCGCTGAGCAAGCAGTAAAATTCTCTATCGCTCCTGTCACTTTGGATGATATTTTCTTTTACCTTGTTGGACAAAAAGCGAGGGATGAATAACTGAAGCGCAGTAAACTCAGCCAACTTTTAGCAGGCGTTCTGGTGAATGCCGTTTATGAAATGGTAAACTACCCTATCGTTTTGCTAAGTGCCGTTATTGCGCCGTTTTCTATTCTGATTGTAATTACCTTCATATCCCATGGCAGTCTTTTTGGAACCGCAATTGAAGGCGGATTGATAATGACTTTCTTTTCAAGCGGAATTTCACTTCAATCAGACCTTTCTCACTTAAAAAATGACTTCAAACTTCAAGACATGATTGTAAGCTCGCCGACAAGTTCAACCTTATACATGGCGGGAATGACTCTTGCGGAAATAGTTTACTCAATTCCTTCTTTAGTTATTCTTATTGTGCTTGCAGGAATTTATTTGCATCCTTCGATTCTTCAAATATCAATCTTATCCATTGCACTATTGCTGATGTTCGCTATCTCAGTAGCTATAGGATTCATGCTATCCACTTTCTCAAATGATGTAGTTCAGAGCTATGCTTTCTCTAGGCTTCTTTCACTATTGTTTACGACGGTGCCGCCAGTATATTACCCGATAACCTACGTTCCTGCGGATTACAGGTATATTGCTTACCTTTCGCCGACGACATATGTAGCGGAAATTATGCAGTCAGCAACAGGCTACCTCAAAATCTCCACTAATATGATAACATTTGATTGGGTAGTCCTATCAGCAGTCTGCGCCATTGTCCTATTCTTGGCGATAAAGAAGACCAGATGGAAAGATGTTTAGGAGCTTAGTATTTTTCTCCTACGCCCGTATTCAGCCAGTCAACACAGAATGACAATTATTTGCCTGCCTTGCCTATTAGAGCTCCTAAGGATGCACTTCTAGAATCATATAGTGAATCCGAAGGGTAGCTTGTGCAAGCAAACGCAAAGCGATTGAGGACAGGCTAATATTTTTAACAAAATTCAACCACAAAAATGCGAGCAAACACAAACGCCCCTGCGGAAAAAGTGCGTTCACAGCCATAAAAAAACCCTCAAACAACCACCACAACCCAAAACAAAACACAACACAACAAACCACAAAAGTCGCAACTTGCACCATCCCCAAAGTCGCAACTTAAAAATTCAGCAAAACCAACCCAAAAAACAATTTAGGACTTAGTATTTTTTTCCTAAACAAAGCTTCTTTTGAATATCTAAAACCTCAATTTCATTATCAGCTAAGATGTTTAGCCAAAGTTCAAATTCGGCTTTCGAGATTTCTTTTTGAATAACGCCTTTTTGGTCTCCAGAGAAAAATCTTGATGGTTCAGAAGAAAACAGTTTTACGTAAAAGATTCGGTCTGCAATCACCAGTTTAGAGGAACAGCCTGACTTTTCAGCCGCGATGTAATCAATTTCGAAACTCATACTTGAGCCCTTCTTTAGAAGCGTTGATTTATGTTACTTAAATTTTCTCTTTTTTGCAGAGGTGTTTTGTTGCTTCTATGTAACTACAAAAATTTAAAACAATAATCTATTGGCTGTGAATAACTTTCTGCCTAAACTTTTTCTTTTGCGAAATAATTCTAACCTTTAGGAAGGATGCCTATTTCTTCTTTTTTGTTACTTGGTTTTCTGCGTTCAAAAAGAAGGTATCCTGCCGCCAAAACTATCGTTATTGTGGCTGCGACTCCTACAACCGTGACTGTTGGAAAAGGCGCTATGCTAAAGTAAACCGTTTTTGAACCCGTATTACCTACTTTGTCAGTAGCGTAAACGGTTAAACGGTGTGAACCATTGGATAACGCTGGCAAAGTTACGTTTCCGATTATGGTTACATTTTGTTGTCCATCTAAACTGTAAGCTAACCATGTGAGTGTCTTATTTACTTCGAAAGTTAGTTGGATGTCTGTGGAGCTATAAGATTGGTTTTGAGGAATAATAATCACGATGTTTGGAGGAATCATGTCCACAGAAAAGAAAACTCTGTTAGAATAACCCATGTTGCCGAGGCTGTCGTTGGCGTAGAGTAGTATGTTGTGCGCCCCTTGAGATAAGTTAAGTAATTCTGTTGGTGTTTCTCCCTTTATGGTTATGTTTGCTTGGTTATCTAAACTGTAACCCATCCATTCGGTGTCTTTGTTAACGATAAAATTTAAGGTTACTTTATTGTAAGTTTGGTTTTCGGGAGAGGTAATTTGAATTATCGGTGGAGCAGTTCCATAACCAATAGGCGTGTACTTCTCAACTGTGTTTAGCCAGTTTTGGCCGTCAAATCCCCCAATTGCGTATAAAACATCGTTTACAACAGCAACGCCCAAGTATGCCCGAGCTGTAGGCATCGGAGGGCCAGTACTCCAAGAGTTGTTACTTGGACTATAAACTTGAACGTTACTGCTATAAGAATCCAGAAAATATCCACCGATAACATATAGCAATGGAGGAGCCATGAAGCCTTCAGTTGCCGCAGCAGCTCCATAAGTAACTGCAGAAGGCAAGTTTGCACCTAAACTCCACGTATTGGTTTGAGGATCGTATACTTGGTTTGAATTAACGAAAATGTTACTTCCTTGTGAGCTTGAAGCTTGGGAACCGCCAATAATATGAATTTTGCCATTTACAACGGTTGATGCGTAACCATAAACAGCCGATGGTATTGGTGCTTCTGTAGTCCATGTATCGTTAGCTGGATTATAAACTTCGTTCACATTAGTTTCTCGATAATAAGGGCTTGTGCTTGAATATTCTTCGCCGCCGATTAAGTAGATTTTGCCGTTCACCACACTTGCGCTTAAGTCAGCTCTAGGAGTAGGCATAGAAGCTTTTGTTTCCCAAGTATTCGTTCTAGGGTCGTATACTTCGTTATTTCCAACAAACCCGTTGCCGACTGCTCCGCCT
>Ga0187868_1002555_pt1 | contig 11860 bp, 24 predicted proteins | sample June2016WEW_13_4_FD_133014 | JGI IMG/M metagenome (GOLD analysis project Ga0187868, IMG submission 133014) | Peatland microbial communities from SPRUCE experiment site at the Marcell Experimental Forest, Minnesota, USA - June2016WEW_13_40 | ecosystem: Environmental > Terrestrial > Soil >... | reverse complement strand
TAGGAATTTTATGAAGTGCAGCTGGAATCTCAATCTTACTTACGGCAGGTATGATGAACGAATAGATTTTGCAATGCTTATCGATGAAGATATTAAGGAAAGATTTAATCCAGTCAATAAACCGTTCTATAAAATCAGGACAAACTGTCCTAACTACCTTCTCACAAACGACAAATAAGAAGGATTAAACCTTGATGTTAGTATGTCCTCAGCAGTCATACGCCTACCTTTATAGGTAAGCGCTGGACACCCTCTGGGATCCTCCATAGTTCTTTCGAGTACTTTGAAACATTTATCAAGGTTTTTTATAAATAGTTTCCACTGAGCCCAATTTAGCCTGTATCCATAAGATTGGAACTTTGGCGCAGCCTTTGCAGGCTTTGCCTTAGCCTTCCTCTTACTCTCTTCTCCTCTTTGGAGGATACTTGCATAAAACTCAGGGAACTTTTCTTTATAACCTAAACCACGCCTTGCGATGCACATCGCTGCGGCGTTATGTATACTTATACCATACATTTTTTCGTATTTAAAGTGTCCTATGCGAGATGTCCAATAGGCGGGTACGCCAAGTAAAAGGACTCCCGCTTTAAAGCACTTAGATATCAGGAATAACCAAATTATATTATATGATAACATATTGACTTTATAGTTAGTTATAGGATCTCTGATTTCTAATTTCTTATCAAATAAGTCTAAATCCTCTGCTACTATACACTTATTAGTATCCTTGGCTTGTTTTACTATTTCATCTAATTGCCTAGAGATTAAGTCTTCTATTTGATTTGAAGATAGTTTCTCTGGATCTGAATAATAATTTTTTACTTTTAAAAAGTTGCCATATCTATCTACTTCAGTAGAAGCTATTAAACCATAATTTATATCTATCCCTATAGCTCCATTATATTTATTTAGGTTATCTGAGATTTCTTTTTCTAGATTATAGCTACATTCTATATACCAAGAACCGTTTTCCTTTTTAAGAAAATAATAAGTTAAGGCTGTATGGTTTATTACAGCTTGTTGAAAACCTTTATAGTATTTATTGTTAGTTCTGTCTGAGTGGAATTTTACAGGTATTTTTATATATTTACCATATTTTTCTTCTAAAGAGTAGGGGAGCCTTATTTGAAGATACTCTCCTGTTTCATCTAATACATACTGACACATTTGATTACCGCTACATTCATCATGAGACCCGACGAAACTAAAATGACTATCCCTCTTCCTTCTCCATTCTTCTAACCATAAATCGTGATTTTTTGTATATTCTTCATTAGTCCATTGCTTTTTATACAAGTTTTTAGATCCATAAGTCACCTTAGTAGGTTTACTGTACTTTATTTTCTGATTTAATCGATCTATTTTTTGTTTCCACTGGAAAATAGCATTATAGTTATTAGCTAGTTTTTTCTCTTTTTCAAGTTTAGCTCTATTTTTATTGATATATTTTTCTTTTTTGATTATTCTTTCTTTTATTATCTCTATCTTTTTATATGCTTGTTCTTTAGATTTTTTATAATCTCCTCTAGTTTTAGTTATTAATCCAGTGACTTCAGTCCATATAGCATCAAAAAATCTTCTAGATATTTTATATTTAATTAAATATCCGGGTCTTATCTTACCTCTTAGTTTATCATTTATTACTTTTTCTTCAAATAACTCATTGTACAGTTTTCTTTGTATATAACCATATAGTCCACCTATGTCCTCTAAAATAGGATATAGGCTAGTATCTTCTATTTTTACTTCTACTGATTGAGGCAGTTTAATCATAAACCTATTTCTCAGTTTTTTCTGACTCTTCAAAAAACTTATTAAGAGCTCTTTTTAATAGAGCAGACATAGGTATATCTGTTTCCCTAGACATATTTCTTAATTTCTCTATGTGACTAGCTTGAAAAGTATGTGTGGCTATTACTGTAATTTCTTTGTCTTTGCCCTTAATCATATTTAGTCTCCTTTATACTACATTATTTTATTAGTAGGTTATTATAAAATAGTGAAAATATTTATTTGATTTTTCTTCAACCAGATAGTATATTATAATATAATATTTGGTAGAGTAGATTTTAAAGTAAATTTATTGTCGTATTTTTGGATAAATTGTATTGGTTTTAATATAACTATTGTTAACCCTAACTTCTCTGATATATTTTAAATTTTTAAATAGAAGTGTCGTCCAAGTGGCTAGGACATTAGTCTCTGAAACTAAAAATCCTGTTTCGAGTACAGGCACTTCTGCCATATAAAATATGAAACAATACCTATGCAACAAAGCAAAAAAGTGTGACTCTTACTGGTGCATCCATAATCAACCCCATACTAGCAGATTTGATGGAGAAGAAGATTCACACTGCATGCCTCTAGAATGCACTGAAAAAAGATTATCTAATAGAGAATGCTACGAAGAAGTAAAATGTAATAAAATAAAAAGTCCTAAAACAAAAAGACTTCCTATATCTCATGAATATAGTTTTTGTGCCTATTACGATGAGTATACCAGAGAATGTTGCAATGGAGTCGATGAGGGGACTCCGTGTTTAGGTCTTTTTAAACAAAAATGTGAAGTTTACGAACCTTGTAGTTTTGGTTTAGATTTTTTAGGTTTTATAGAACTCATATAAAATAACAAATAAAAGGAGCCGTTTTAAATGAATGTAGTAAATGCTAGTTTTGAAATTCTTCCAAGCCCTAAAAACTCAAATGAAATTCTAAATGCTATCGAATCTGCAGGTAGAACTTGTTATAAGTCTGAATCAAACATAACAGATGAGTCTGCCAAGAAGTTCGTTAAAGGCATTATTAAAAACGGGCACGAGTCTGTATTAGAGCATCAATCTATTATATTCAAGACAGATCCTATTACATGGTTTAAGACCCTACTTGCTAACCCTAAGTTTCTTAGTCTTACCTGTGATAAAGGTAGATTTATTATCTCAGGTAATATTAGAGCTTTGAGAGACTTTGCTAAAACTCATAAATATTTTGCTAATATATTATCATTTTTATCTTGGGAGATCCCTGTAGTATTTGATAAGTTCGTTAACACTAAATCCAAGAAAGTTGAAATTTTAAGCAAGAAAGATCTTCTAACCTATAACGAAGTTTTAAACCACTATACTAAGTCTGTTAGAGTTATATGTGATCGCGGAGTGACTCACGAGCTAGTAAGACATCGTCCAATGTCCTATTCTCAGGAGAGCACTAGATTTTGCTGTTATAAAAATGAAGTTACTTTTATTAAACCTTGTTTTTGGACGAATTCATCAAATGAGTATAATACATGGGCTACAGGTTGTAATTATTCTGAAAAAATCTACCTTAATTTAATAAATAATGGAGCCAAACCTCAAGAAGCTCGATCAGTATTACCTAACTCTTTGAAAACAGAGATAGTTATAACATCTAACTTGAAGCAGTGGAGACACTTTTTTAAACTTCGTGCTGTAGGAGAGGCAGGTAGACCTCATCCTCAAATGCTTGAGATATCAATTCCTATGCTTGCAGAATTTAAACAGATTATTCCTAAGATGTTTGATGATATCATAGTAAAATAATAAAAATAAACTTTGATTTTTCTTTACCCAAATAGTATATTATAAATAGGTTGCTCCTCATCCGCACCCGGCTTATATATAAGATGCATACTGTATATATTAAGGACACTTATTTTAATATCGTGTCCCCACGGTTAATGTTGAGCAACCTTTTAATTTAAAAACTAGGAGATAGTTTTATGTCCTATACACAACCTGTTAATTTAGGTGATACTGAATTTCCTGATGAGTTATATACCTTAGACAACTTTTTAGAGGTATGTAAAGCTAACTTTCTTATTGATTACGATGGATATGGGTATCCTGTAAAAGATAATAAATCAGATAATGAAGTAGTTGTAAAACCTTCTAAATTAAACGTAATACCAAAAGATGCAACTCATATAGTTTGGTTTAATAGATAAATATGAAACGATCACTAATGATAAATTTTAAAGATGGAACAAACAAAGAACTTGTACTATCTAAGGCTACTTCTATTAAGTCTTCAAAAGAGGCTATGCTACACCTAGATGAGCTAACAGACGGAACTTTTAGGCTTATATTTAGTGACTCATTAACTAAAGATTTTAGCATAATAGAATCATTCACAATTCTAAGAGAGGATTAAGTTTACATGACTCCGCTAGTAAGCAAATTTTATGTGAGAGACTCAAAAGGATCTATAATCCTATCAGATGAGGCTAGAGCTATCATATCAGCAAGATGTGAAAAGGTTAAGTGCAAAGAGTGTAATGAGCCCATAGAGCTCACTACAGAAGATGAGATAGTGTGTACTAAAAATCCTAATAAACATGTTACAGGCTGGGGCTTTTCTATGAATCTAGAGGAACCCCCTAGTTTTAATAGAGTTTTTACTAAACCTAAGGAGCCAAAAGAACTATGAAAACTATAGCTACTAAAATTGGTACATTTAAAATTCCAAATAAGTTTATATTAGCAGCATATGCTGGTGCCTGTGCGGATAAGATGATGTCTATACACGGTAGTTTTTATGGAGGAAACTTTAAAATTGATTTTCTAAGAAACTATAGATTTGTTTTTAAATATATCAAGTCTTTTGTTTCTAAGTTACCTAATAAGTTGTCTTTAAAGAGGTTAGTAGAGTTTTCTCCGGCTAACAATTACTAAGCCTAAGGAAGTAAAAGATGAGTGATAGAATAATCATACCTACTTGGGAATTTCCTAAAGATTGGGAAGGCTCTGGGTATTCAAGTTTTGAAATACCCTCAGAAGGTCCTATACCGCCTACTTTAAGAGAAGTAAGAGGAGGGTATAAGCGGATATTGGATCGAACTATCACTGAAGTATGTAACTGTATGGGTACCTACGGCATGGGTGGTCCAGGGTTTTTTGGTTTGAAACTAGAAAAACTTCCTAAAAAATATCCTGAAGAGTGGCTAGTTTTAAAGCTGTGGGGGGCAGATAACTGGCTTCATTATAACAATAAAATTTTAGACTGTCACCCAAATCAGCACAAAGATTTTAAAACAGTTATTAAACCTGATTCATATTATACAGAAATACAGAAAATATATGATAAAACTTTCATAGGTAAAAAGATAACTTCTGCTATTATCAGAAATAAGTCGAGCCGTTTCTCACTAGGTAGAAATAAATTAGAAATTAAAGAAGATCCTGTATCTAGACCACCGTGTGCTGGTTCTGGTGAACTTAGAGATTTAAAAGATTGTAATGTTCTAGATTGCTGGATTATAAGTAAAACAGGCAGGCTAGTAGTAGGATACTAAATTTTTTCAAAAGATTATTTCCCAGTAAGAAACCAGTACAAATGAAGATGTATGTTCTTGTGCTAAATTGTCTTGAAGATAAATATAAAATAATTCAGGGATCTCACTCAGTAGCTAAGTATGCTATAGAACACCGCATAAGTTTTTATGTTTGGAATAATGAAACTATAGTATATCTAGGAGTCAGAAATCCTGTAGAATTAACACACTGGAGAGATAGGCTATTAGCCAAAAAGAAACTTATATCTTGTTTCCGTGAGCCAGATCTATTTAACACGCTTACTGCTGTGGCTTGTTACGACGATGGGAAGATACTTAGAGGTTTAAAACTGGCTTAATAATGAGAATTATTCATAAAGATATATTACCTCTAGGAGACGATTGGTGTGAGCTATATAAATCTCATTGTGCCTGTCTTGATTGTCTTCCTGTAAATTTTTGTGTAGAAGATCCTTGTTCAGTTTGTGAAGGTCCAGTATCACTAAGATGTAGTCCTCCAGAAGAAGGTGAAGAATAAAATCATGAGTAATGATACTAGATGTAAAAGTTTTAAACCATGTGGGTATAGAGAAGACGGTATTTGTTGGAATGTTAATAAATGTAAAAATAAAAAGTTAGGATCTGAAGAAAAAGAGCGTCTTAGACAGATAAGAGAAGATAATCGTAAAGGATGGTGACAAAATGAAAACTATTCTTATTTCTGATGAAATACTTTTTGAGATACAGCGTACTGGAAGATATTATATACTAGAAGACGGTGAACCTTGTAAACATCCAGGATGTTTCCATCATTTCTCTCACCCGTGTGAGGTTTGTGGTAGGACAGGGATGCAAGGATCCGTTTTGCTAAAACTTAAAGAATCATACAAGGAGATTTAGATGTATAAGTATCAACTAAGCCAAGATAACCCAGAAGGTATAGATTTTGTAATAGACTTGGAAAGTAACAGTTTATATACATCTAAAGAATTTGCTAAATTGATGGAAGAAATTATTTGTTATACATTTAATGAAATGCTACTAGATACAAGTAAAACTGTTTTTAAATCTTATTTAGATGATGAAATTTTAGTTAAAAATTTAAAACTATATGGTTTTGTTCCATCTAATGATATCCCTGTAGCTAGGTACTGTTATAGTCCTTTTGGTGATGGTTTTGAAAGCCAGAAACTTACTGATATGATAAATAGATTAGAAATTATAATAAATTAAAAACTGGATAGAGCTATAGAAGAAAGGGATAAAAGTGAGCATACTTCACCATAATTCAGATATAGAGCCTAAGAATTGCCCTAAGTGTGGAGGAGATTTCATTATCTCTGATATGGAGTCTTTTCAAGGTAAAGAAGTAGGCTTTGTTGAATGTTGTGGATTTACTAAAGATTACGATAACGATTGCTCAGAGATAATAAGAGCTCCTACCGAAGAAGAAGCTATCGAGAAATGGAACAGGATTCCAAGGAAAGTTAAATAAACATGTCTAGACCTATCGACTATAAAATAAATCACGGTTGTTGGAATTGCAAATACTTGTTCCTTAGGTCTGATTATGAAGATGTAGATACATATTACTGTCACCAAGATGCCTCAGAAAGACCCTTATGTGATAGTTTATTACTTAAAGAAAGTTTTGTTGAAGATCTTAGAAAAAAAGCATAGATACAAAAGATCCTACAATAATATCTGATTTAGAATACTGCTATGAGCTGGATAGACTACAAGCTATTTGGGATAGATGGGCTAAGAATCACGAAGTTAATCTAGCAGGTATTTGTAGTAAGTGGGAAGAAAAGTATAAAACTGATGAATATGAAAATACTCACTGTTATGTCTTATACAAAGACCCTACAGGTAGAATATGCTACGACAGAACCTGCGATGATTCAACATCTGCTGAAAGTAGAGTAAAAGAACTTAAAGATTCTGAAATATATGCTTTTGTAGCTAGTGAAATAACAGAAGATATTTTTATCTAATATGAATAAAATCCTCCTACAAGGCTCCAACAACACCATAGGTGACTTCTTCTTCAGTATGCATCCTGTAGAAAGCTTTATAGCTAAGAATCCAGGATACACTATAGATGTAGCTGTAAGAGCCGACTCAAAAACAAACTATTTATATGAAAGCTGTAAGCATGTAGATAATATCATAAAATTAGATGATATCTCAGATAGCTCTATATATGCCTACGGTAAAGAAAACGGATACGCTTTATCTGTATTGATGCTAAAATGCTTCCCTTTATTAAGAGATACTAGTTTTAGACCTCTAAAAACATGGTTTAAAATGGAAAATCTCCCACAACCTAATATAAGGGAAGATAAGTATACTCTTATCCATGTAACTAGCTCTTCTAACTATGATAGACCTAAAGTCCCTTATTTTGATAAGTTCTTAGAGATTATAGGAAAAGCTGGTAGTAAGCCTCTTTTTATAGGTACAGAGAAGGATGAGACCCTTTTTAAGAGTCTATACCCTAGTTGCTCAGACTATGTTGGGACCTACTTATGGAGATTTGGTAAGGATAGCGTACTTCAGACTATGTCTAATATCTCTATATGCGATTCAGCCCTAGTGTTTAGTTCGTGGTCAGCCTATGCAGCTACACTTTTAGGTGTCCCTACTATGGAGTTGTGGGGTCTTAACCAGCATAACATGTTTAATCCATTGGTAAAACTCATGTTAGGTAATCCTATCCATTTACTACAAGACAGGTATGATATAGATCCTATTTATGCTCTTTACACAGAATGTACGCCTACTTTGAAGTATTACTCAAAACTTCTTTATGATGGATTATAAGATATGCTAGAAGATGACATCAAAATTATTACTGCTATAATAGCCACTTGTGGATATCCTAAAGTGATAGGTTCATGGGAGAGGATTGTAAAAGCTCTAGAAGATAGACCTATTATAAATATCCAGCAAAATCCTATTAAACCATTAGACTGTGTAGGGATTCCTTTGGATTCGGAGAAAGGTAAAATATCTAGTAGTAGCCAAAACTATGAAACTTTGGATGACATCTATAGCGAACTTAGATAAAAGGGGATTTTTAATATGACTAGAAATTTTATTATTTATTTTTTATTCGCTATAACTATGTTATCGTGTACTTCCATATATAAATCTCATTATGATAAACCTAATCATAAAACTGTAGTGGTTAGTAATGAGTGGGTGATGATAGGCTCAGTAGAACAAGAAGATAGTCTAAATTCAATAGAATTAATATACAGCCCTGCACTACCTAAAGATAACGATAAATTGAAATATAAATTTAAACCAGAGATAGACACTATCAAATGCATATCAATATCTTACAACAAGGCTCTAAATAGTTATAGGTTTATATCTTCACAGTTTGATTATAATGGGACACAGTTAGATAGCCCTACTAATGTCCAAATAAAGAAAGTGCTTATCAAAAAGTGATTAGTAAGATTTTAGTTTTACCTAGGATCTGGGTAGAAGCCGTAATAAAGGGAGAAAGGTGGCATCCAGAAATTACTGGTAAATGGGCTTTAGTTTCTATATACTCAGATAAGCTATTATTGGATGAAGCTAACAGAGAATCTCTTGAGTTATTAGGCTGTAATAATTATATTACTTTTAGGTTCTCGGACATAACTAAGACAGCATATGATAGGATACCAGAGGATGAACTTAAAACTATCCATTTATTTACTAGAGAACAGGCTCATCAGATTATTAATTTTATAGATAGGGTTAAAGATGAAGTAGATACATTAGTAGTCCATTGTACTGCTGGGATATCGAGAAGCGCTGCCTGTGCTTTATTTGCACACAGATACTTAGGTACAGATGAAGAAGAATTTTGGAGACTTAATAGTCAAATTCTTCCTAATGAGTATGTCTTAAGTCTGTTAATGGAAGCCTCTGGTCTTAGAGGTGACTATGAAAAGAGATGGGAAACACTATCCAAAGAAATAGAAGATCTAGGTCCAAATAAAATCTTTTGATTTTTAACCTATTAAATAGTATATTATAATTATGGAAAACAAACCTCTAGATTTTATTTATTCCACGGACCTACACGGTAATATAACCAAGTATGAAGCAGTTTATGATTTTGCTATAGAGCACGACATTAAACTTATACACTTGGGCGCTGATCTCCTTCCTAAGGGATCAGATATGTCTGGAGAACAGAAAAAGTTCGTTAAAAACTATTTAAAAGATTACTATAAAAAATGTTCAGATAAAAGTATAAAAATACTGGCTTTCTGGGGCAACGATGACCTGTATACTCGTAAACAGTATTTTAAAACATATGCAGAGATTCTTGATGAAACCCCTTATACTATAAATGATTACGATTTCAAAGCTTACGGGTATGTACAAGACTATCCATTCGGATTGAAAACAGCTTGCAAATTAGATTATCCAGGATGGAAACTAGAAGAACCTTATATTAGTGATCCTGTAGAATACACTGATAGAGGGTGGGAAAAAATAGAAGATATTCAAAAGTATTTTATTGATAAGGGCACAATACAAGAAGATCTTAATAAGATATTTGTTTCTGATAAGACTATAATGGCTATCCATCAACCCCCTATTTTGCTTAATTTAGATGTTTGTATAGGAGGCAGGAGGGTAGGCTCAAAATCTGTATATGACTGGATAGTAGAAAATCAACCTATGTTGGTACTTTGTGGTCATATCCATGAAAATTATAAAGTTACAGGTATTTGGAAATCTAATGTAGGTAAAACAGTAGTGATACAACCAGGTCAAAAAATAAATGAGACCTCTTTAGTCTACATACATATTGAAGGCAGTAGTATAGAATCTCACTTAGTGGATATCCAAGATAAGTTTCAATATTGATTGTAAGTGCTCTAGGATAGCTTAGAATCTATTGTATTTTTAAGATAGTATACATTATAACGGAAAGGATAAAATTGTATGCAAAAGATAAAATTTAGAGTGTTTGATTACTCAGCTAATAAATATATTTACTGGGGATTTATAGATGGTATATTTTATAATCCTCCTTTTATATCTAGTTTAACTGAAAAAGAACTAGAAGATAACTATGAACAATTTACAGGAGTCCTAGATATAAATGGAAAAGAAATTTATAGAAACGATCTTTTAAAAATAACATATACTCCCAATATTAACGGTACAATAAAATATGAGATATCAGGTGAGCAGGTCATATGGGGGGCTATGCAGACGGTGAATATGTATCTAATGTAGAATGTTGGTGTAGAAAAGGACTAAATTATAGCCTAGAGCCTATATCTGAACCAGGCTGTGGCTACGGAGACAGACCTCATACGCTAGAGGTTATTGGCAATATCCATGAAAATTCTGAGTTAAAAGAAATAACTAGAAAAACTTTTTATGACGAAGAATGGTTTATCAAAAATAAAATAGAAAAACCTAAATAAATGTCTATCTACATAACAGGTGACACACACGGAACTTTCGACAGGTTCAGTTCGGAAAAATTCCCTGAAGGGGATAATCTAACTCGATCTGACTCGGTCATAGTAGCAGGGGATTTTGGTCTTATCTGGGATCCAGAGCCTACTAGATATGAGCATACCTATATAAATAGGGAACTTTTTAATATCCATAAGCTATCTGAAATACCTTTTACTATATTATTTTTGGACGGAAACCATGATAATCATAACCGACTCCATAAATTAAGTAAAATACCAATGTTTGGCGGTATAGTAGGAAAAGTATCAGAAAATATCTTCTATCTACGTAGAGGTGAAATTTATACTATAGAGGATAAGACATTTTTTACTTTTGGTGGGGCATTAAGTAGAGATATAATCCTATACGGAGAAATGGATTTTAAAAAGTTCCAAGATATACAGTTCCAAAAGGATTATTTAAAAGATCTTCCTGAAGCTTCTATCATAAAAAAGTATGGATACAAAATCCCTAATATCCATGTTAGATACCTATCTAATGAGACTTTTGATAAAAAAGTTAAACATACTATATCTAATGGTAGGAGGGTTATAGTTTTATCTAATAAGAATGGTTTAAGCTATATCCTAGCTTGTCGTCAGCCTGATATAAACTGGTGGAGTAAGGAAGTAGCATCATCTAAAGAGCGACAGCATGGATTAGATAATCTTAAAAAACACTATAACAAGGTAGATTATATAATATCCCACACACCTTCTAAGTCTATTTTAGATATTTATGCTAAAGAGATCCTAAAATCATCTTCAGGTTTCGTAGGACTTGATAATAACGTTGACCCAACAGAGGCTTACCTAGATAAAATATATGCTAATACCGAGTTTAAACAAGCTTATAGTGGTCATATGCATGATGTTTGGGACTATGATAAATATCATTTTTTGTTTGAAAGGATAGAGAAGATTTTATAACCTTCTAATACACTTATGTTTTGTATGGATAATATAAAAGAAGCTTTAGTCTCACAGGCTAAGGAAGTTTATAAGGATATAAAACCCTGCAAGGGATCTGACTTTAATGACGATTCTTTTACTGTTTATAACAATAAATTAGTGTTTTGGTTCAATG
>Ga0187868_1002554_pt1 | contig 11862 bp, 9 predicted proteins | sample June2016WEW_13_4_FD_133014 | JGI IMG/M metagenome (GOLD analysis project Ga0187868, IMG submission 133014) | Peatland microbial communities from SPRUCE experiment site at the Marcell Experimental Forest, Minnesota, USA - June2016WEW_13_40 | ecosystem: Environmental > Terrestrial > Soil > Wetlands... | reverse complement strand
CACTACAAAAAGGATTCAATGACCCAGGTGAAAATCAAGTCCTCCTGCCCCTTCCTCTTGAATGGCTTAACCCATTCATTATGTCATGCCCTTATAACATACTTGATGAGTAGGAGGTGTTATCACCAACCAGTCAAAGAACAAACAGCAACCCATCAAAACTAGGGTTGAGGTATCAAAACCAGTTGTCTCCCCAGCTTTTTGCAACCACCACCTCAGCTCCACCCGGAACAATCTTCAGGAAAATCCTTCCAGCCTCGTCCATTGTTTCCTTCAGAATAAGGGCTATTTCATCTGTCGTCTCAATAGGAGCTTCCAGTAGAATTTCATAAAATGCGTTATTTAACCACCCTCATTCCCTATCCAAGTTACATCTAGAATGAGCATTTCGACCTATTGTGGGTCTGGACAAATAGCTCTACTGATGGGAGAATGAATATAACTTCCGTCACGCTCACAGTGATTTCCGAAGACGACCTCCTATGGGGCCGAAAAGCCGGGACGAGTTGGGAAAAGGAGGATAAATACATGTTGTACCGAAAGCTCGGCAAAGCTAACCTCAATGTTTCAATTCTTGGGTTTGGTTGCATGCGCCTTCCGATCCTAAATGGGAGTGGCAGTGGCGCTGATATTTTTGATCCGAATAAGGCCATCAACGAGGAAGAAGCGAAAAAGATGATCCAATATGCGATTGATCACGGGGTAAATTACTTCGACACGGCCTATCCATACCATAGCGGAAAAAGCGAACCCCTCCTCGGAAAAGCGGTAAAGGAGTATCGAAACAAGATCATGATTGCAACAAAGCTGCCCGCCTGGCTGGTAAAAGAAGAAAAAGATTTTAATAAATTCCTCGATGGGCAGATGAAACGGCTTGAAACTCACTATCTCGACGTCTACCTTCTTCATGGATTGAACCGATGGGTTTGGCCAAGCATGCTGCAGTTGAAGGTGTTCGAATTTCTCAATCAAATACAGGCGGATGGTCGGGTTCGGCACGTGGGGTTCTCCTTTCATGATGATATAAAGATCTTTAAAGAAATTGTGGATAGTTATGACTGGGAGATCTGCCAGATACAGTACAATTTCTTCGATGAAAATTATCAGGCAGGAAAAGAGGGACTGATCTATGCGGCATCCAAGGGACTTGGGGTAGTGGTGATGGAACCGCTTCGGGGAGGAAAATTGGCTGACCGAGTGCCTGGTGAGATTCAGACAATCTGGGAGTCTGCAAAGAAAAAGAGGACACCGGCCGAATGGGCCCTCCGATGGGTGTGGAATCATCCTGAAGTGTCAACCGCGCTCAGCGGAGTGAGCACGATGGGGCAGATAATGGAAAATCTCAGAGTTGCCAGCGAAGGCAAGCCGAATTCGCTTTCCGGCAAGGAGCTTTCTATAATCGGTCAGGTGAAACAGGTGTACCGAAGAATGCTCAAAATCGTTTGTACGGGGTGTGCTTACTGCATGCCGTGCGAGACTGGCGTCAATATTCCGTTAAATTTTTCTTTATATAATGATTTGTTTATGTTTAAAGACGGTGAAATCAATCTCCTACGTTACAACGAAATGCTTTCTCCCGAGCAGAGGGCATCGGCTTGCATTGAATGCGGAAAATGTGAGGAACAATGTCCACAGCATCTTCAGATCCAAGAGCAGCTGAAAGTAGTCCACAGAACCTTATTTCGGCAAAAGCCGGCCGAAGAAGTCGATGGGTAACCTACTCACGGTAATGACTTTGCCTCTTTGCTCCACAAGAACAGTAGCGTCGTTCTGCTGTAAATCCTCTTTTCCAGTAGTATCTAAAAGGTTAAGATTTGATCTTCATATATTCCATTGGGATGCATAATCTCTACCCGTCATCGTTGACCTCCAGGATTGTCTCAGGGTGTGGACTCGTGTTATTCACAGCCCCTTTTCTTGAGGAGTCCTTCCTGTAACATTCGCTTCCCTAATTCTTAGAAAAGGTGTATATTACAAACCGTAATTCACGTTGGGCAGCACAATGACGCCCCTCCATTTCGGGAGACAGGAAATGTTTGACTTGACCGGAAGAGTCGCGATCGTGACTGGCGGAAATGGAGGAATTGGTTTGGGAATGGCGCGAGGCCTAGCTAAGGCCGGAGCGCGCGTTGTTGTGGCTGCCCGAAACGAGGAGAAGTCGAACGCTGCGGTTCGCGATCTACGAGCGCTTGGTTCCGACTCACTCGCCATAACGGTCGATGTTACGGACGAGCGCTCGGTTGACGCTCTCATGAAGGAGACGGTAAAACGGTGCGGCCGGCTCGACATACTAATCAACAATGCTGGAATCAATATCCAAAAGCCGGCCCACGAGCTTGGGCTAAAAGAATGGCAGCAGGTGATGGACACAAACCTCACCGGCGCCTTCCTCTGTTCACGATCCGCTTACCCGTACATGAAGAGCCTCGGCGGTGGCAAGATCATTAATGTTGGATCAATGATGTCCATATTCGGTCCATCTCATGCGCCGGCCTACGGTGCAAGCAAAGGCGGCATCGTGCAACTCACCAAATCCCTTGCAGTCGCATGGGCGAACGACAACATTCAGGTCAACGTAGTCCTGCCGGGCTGGGTTGACACCGATCTAACTCGCCGGGCCCGAGAGAAGATCCAGGGCCTTAACGAACGTGTACTTGCCCGGTCGCCTTCGGGCCGGTGGGGCAACATTGACGACTTCGCTGGGGTAGCGGTTTTTCTGGCGAGCACTGCATCTATGTTCGTCACAGGCACAGCGATCCCCGTTGATGGTGGGTATTCCTCTGTAGCTTGATTGTGTATTCATTTGTGGATGTGGATATCCCCTCTCTGCAAAGTTTTCGCTGATCATTTTCATAATCTCTTTCCCTCATAAATAAAGCTGATTCGCTCCCTCCTCCTTCATCCTTTCTTCGGCGATTCCAGTAATTCATCTCCCCCTTTCTTTCTTATTGAAAAAAATTCTTTTAGAGGCCCCAAAAAGAATGACTCCGAGGAACAGTAATCAACTGCCCGAACCGGAAATTCAATCCTTCAGCGAAATTTCTCGTTTCAGGATCTTTCCGGTTGAAGTCTTGGGCAGCTCGCTCACGAACTTAATGATTCGGGGATATTTGTACGGAGCGACCTGGTTCTTAACGTATTGCCGCAGTTCATCGGGCGAAATCTTGACTCCAGGCCGCAGGACAACCGCTGCTGCCACCTCCTCTCCCAAATCGGCATGAGGTACCCCGATAACCGCTCCCTCCAACACCCCCGGATGTTTATACAGAACTTCTTCAATCTCGCGGGGGTAGACATTATAACCCCCTCTTATAATCATTTCCTTCTTTCGGTCTACAATATAGATATAACCGCCTTCATCCATCCGAGCTAGATCGCCTGTGTGTAACCAACCCCCTCGCAGGGTTTTGGCCGTCGCCTCCGGCTGGTTCAGATATTCTTTCATGACTCCAGGCCCCATAATTACGAGTTCGCCGACTTCACCTCGCACTACGTCCTTGTCATTGTCGTCCACAATTCGTGCTTGGAAACCGGGTATGGGAAGTCCGATGGATCCCGGGCGCGTGGGTCTTCCGTAAGGGTTCTCCACGCAGGTAGGAGAACATTCCGTCAGCCCGTAGCTTTCATAGATAGTTGCGTTAAAGGTCGCCTGGAAACGGTGCAGTATTTCAACTGGTAGAGAGGCCCCGCCTGAGATGCAGAAACGCAGGCTTGATCGCTTAGGAGGCGTGCTTTTGGCTAGCTCGACAAGGCGGTTTATCATGGTGGGCACAGCGTAAAGAATCGTGCTTTTCTCCTCCTCAATGGCGGCTAAAACCTCCTCCGCAACAAAATGCTCCCACATTCGAATCGTAAGCCCGAGATAGACCGATATATTCAGGGAGTGGGTCATGCCGTAAATGTGAAAGAGGGGCAACAAACCCAAAACAATGTCCTGGGGTTCCGTATATCTCAATTTGGTCACCGCGATGGCGTCACTCCTAAGACTGTAATGGGTCAGCACGGCTCCTTTGGGCAAGCCCGTCGTCCCGCTGGTATAAATTACTGCAAAAGGGTCACCGGGGCGGGTTGTGTTGACTTTAAATTCCCCAGCCTCGTTAAACAGGTCTTTTAACGGACGAAATCCAGTGGGTAATTTCTCTCCTTCGGCGATGCGGATATTAATGTTCGGTGTGGAGTTTATCACAAGGGATGGTTCCACTAGATAATCCACGTGGCCTACAAAGGCCCGCGCACCAGAATCACGGAAGATATGGCCGAGTTCTCCCTGGCGATAGAGGGGGTTCACGGGCACCACGATCGCTCCCATCTTGGCTAGGGCATAGTAGACGAGAGTCCAGTTGAGAGAGCTGGGCATCATTAAGATGCAGACATCCTTCGGTCGGATCCCCAATCGTTTGAGACCATGAGCAAGAGCATCTACTCTCTGGTTCATTTCGCCATAAGTCAGGACCCCTCCTGAGAATCGAATCGCCGGATGGTCAGGGATACGAGCGGCCGTATCGATTAAGAATTGGGCTAAGTTCATCAGTGTCTCCTTTAACTTTGTTTTTCGGGAAATACCAAGGGGAAAAGGACTGCTTGTGACATTATTTTTCTCCAATGAGTTCGAATACCGTTATCTCATAGGCCTAAATAGTTTTTCATGATTTCCGGGTCACCTTTCAACTCCGAGACGGCTCCCTGCCAAGCCACAAGACCTTTTTCGAGAATGTAGCCGCGGTCGGAAATCTTCAGGGCCAAGTTGGAATTTTGCTCTGAAAGAAGGATCGTCATCCCTTCTTTCTTGAGCAACAAGATTTGTTCCTCGATCGCCTTAACAACGAGCGGAGCTAGTCCTTCCGAGGGTTCGTCTAAAAGCAGGAGACGGGGGTTGCCCATTAAGGTCCTGGCGATAGTAAGCATCTGCTGTTCTCCTCCGGAAAGGGTCCCGCCCCATTGCTTATCCCTCGCTTTCAATATTGGAAACAACCGCTGAACTTTCTCAATTGTCCAGCCCTCCATACTTCCCCTTCTTTCACCCTTCTTAACTGCAATTTCAAGGTTTTCGTGAACAGTAAGGTCCGGGAAGATAATCCGATCTTCGGGCACCAGACCGATGCCCAACCGGTAAATATCGAAGGGCTGTTTACCCCTAATTTCTTCACCCTTGAATTTTATGCTCCCTGACCGTGGTGGGGCAAGCCCCATAATGCTCCGGAGGGTAGTTGTCTTACCAACTCCATTTCTTCCCAATATACAGACGGTTTCGCTCTGCCTTACCTCCAAAGAAACACCAAAGAGGATATGGCTGAGACCATAGAAGGTGTTTATTTCCTTAACAGCGAGGACCATGTTCCCCTTTCGTCTCCCAAATAGACTCTCTGGACCTCTTCGTTTTTCCTTACTTTGTCTGGTTTACCCTCAAATAGGATCTTTCCCTGGTGTAGGACTATTATACTATCGGAGATGCCAAAGACGACGTTCATGTCGTGTTCCACAAAGATAAGAGTCAATCCCCGTTCCCTGACCAGCTTTTGAATCAACTGCGTAAGCTCACCGCTTTCCTTGGGACTCATTCCTTGGGTTGGCTCATCCAGCAGGAGCAAGCTCGGTTCCACCGCCAGGGCGATTCCCATTTCCAATCGTTTTTGGTCTCCATGGGCCAGGAGCCCTCCCGTAACGTTTTTCTTATCCAGAAGCCCCACGCTTTCCAAGATAGCTTCGGTCTCGTGCCGAGCCAGTTTGGAAGCCCGGGCAAATATATTGCGGCTTTTCCGTTGCTGGGAAAAAACCGCCACCTGGATATTCTCAAAGGCGCTCAGTCGGGGGAAAATATTAAGGCGCTGAAAGGAACGGCCTATGCCCATGCGCGAAATCGCATGGGGAGGCAGTTGGGTGATATCCTTCTCTTTGAAAATTACCCTTCCAGAATCAACCGATATGTGCCCGGTGAGTAGGTTGAATAGGGTCGTCTTCCCGGCACCATTAGGTCCAATGATGGAGACCAGCTCCCCTTCCTGGATATGGAGATTGACATCATGGACAGCCGTCAACCCTCCAAACGATTTCGCCAGCTTCTGAGTTTCTAAGATCATTGGGCTTCCTCGTCCGAGCTGGGTCTAGAGGTTCCATGGAGAGCAGGGGCGAGCTTCTCCGAGAGAAATCCCACAATGCCGTTCCGCATGAACAAAACCAGGAAGACAATGATGACCCCTAGGAAGAACATCCAGAACATCGTCTCTTTGGAGATTATTTTGCTGAGAAAGATATAAACGGCGGAGCCGACGATCGGACCCCCAAAATTATAAAACCCTCCCAGAAGGCAGATGACCAGCATATCCGTAGATTTCACCCAATGAGCATAATCCGGGAAAACACTTCCGCTAAAAATACAAAACAAAGAACCTGCGATGCCAAGAAATGCGCTCGACAGAACAAAGGCCGACAGCTGATATCTTCTTAGGTGAATGGCAATAAATTCTGTTCTCCCAGGATTTTCTCGTATGGCCTGAAGCGTCTTACCGAAGGGCGATTGAACGATCGTCCATAGCAGCAATAGACTGATCCCCACAACTGTCAGGGTAAGATAATAACAATGGCTGATAGTAAAGAAAAATTCCGGGATGGGAATGGAGACAATACCGTTGTCGCCCCCGGTAAAGCCGTACCATTCAAAGATGATAGTCCAGATAATCTGGGCAAAGGCCAAGGTGAGCAAAGCAAAGTAAACGGCGCTTCGGCGAACACAGAACCATCCTATCAGGCCCCCGATGATTCCGGCTAAGACAGGGGCGGAAATCACCGCGATCGCAAACGGAAACCTATATCGCGTCAGAAGAATGGCTGTCGTGTAAGCTCCTACGGCATACAGGCCCGCTGGGCCGAAGGAGATCATTCCCGTGTAACCCAGCATAAGGTTCAGGGCACAACCGGCCAGGGCCATAACCAACATTTCATTGACCAGGCTTACCCAGCTTTCCTTCATAACGAAGGGTACAATGAAAAGAAAGAGAAGCAACACGAGGAGCAGTAGGAAGCGGTGGGAATTTAACGTAGTGACCAAACGGTTCATCTCTCGATTTTCCTCACTCCGGTTTGCCCATTAACCCCCACGGCCGGATAATCAAAATGACAATCATCAACATGAAACCAAAGGCCACAGCCAGTTTCGGAATGATATAGATGCCAAAGGCATTCAACAACCCAAGAATGATTGCCCCGACGAAGGCACCGGGCAGACTGCCCAGCCCACCGATGACCACGATGATAAAACACTCAATGATGACCGCCATATCCGAGCCCAAGGCCACCACAGACATAGGAGGCATCAATGTTCCGGCCAGCCCCCCGAGCCAGCACCCAAGCATGAATACCCCCGTGTAGACCTTAGGCACATTGATTCCTAGGGCGCTGGCCATCTCCCGATGGTAGGTCACGGCCCGGATAATCCTTCCCAGACCGGTGTAGCGCATTAATGCTACGAGTCCGATAAAAACCGTAAACCCACATCCAATTAGAAAAAGGTTATATACCGGGAAAGACAATCCCCACAAAGATACATTCCCGCCAAATGGCCAAGGGATTCCTACACTATGGTATCCGACCCCCCAAATAAACTTACACGTCTCTCCGATAATCAAAATCAACCCGAAGGTCAGAATATACTGATAGAGCATTTCCTGGGTATAAATCCGGCGCAAGAGAAAGATTTCAATAAGACCGCCTACCAGGGCGACAATTAAGGGCGCGGCCAGCAGGGTCCACCAGAAGACACCTGGGAGGGAAACAAAACTAGAAGTGAATCCATAACACAAGAATCCGCCTAACATAAAGATGGACCCGTGGGCGAGGTTTAACACTTTCAAGGTGCCGAAAATAATAGACAGGCCGGCGGCGATTAAAAACAGAACCATTCCCACGCTGATCCCGCTCAAGGTCTGCCCAGCGATCGCGTCGAAGGTCACAAGATTTACTCTCTCTTTCCAGATGCCGGAAAAAGAGAAACCACCTCCTCGGCATCTTCATCAAAATCAGCCGTTTAAAGCTTCATTTTCCATGGCATAAAAAAAGATCCCGAAAGGTGGTTGGGTACACTCTGAAGGCTTTTACAACGGGATCTTTTAATCTTTTGCCGCTTCGTTTTCAGGTCCATATTAGGGGGTCACTTCAAATGGCATTGCCTGTTGCCCCTAGAAAATAATAAAGAACGCTTGGTAAAGGTTTGAAAGCGCACCCAACCACCTTTGCAACATCTGGCTTCACTTGTCTTCTCGAAGCTTCTTGATCTGTTCGGTGGTATGGTACCCTTCTTCCCCGATGATACCAATTTTGGTGATATGGGGGAAGGAGAATTCAGGCGTAAAGTCGATGATCCCATCCCAGTTCGGCATCATGGCCTGGTGGTCATAAGCTCGGATGGGAATCTTCCCCACAAAGGTATCCAAGACCATCCCTTCCATTGCATTGATAATCTTTTCCGTATCAACGGCGCCAACCTTTTCGATGGCGGCCTTCAAGGCGTACATGATTAAATACTCGTTCATGGCCCCGTATGAAGGCCAAAATCCGACTTTCTTGTAGTGCTTTTCGACAAATCGCTTGCTTCTCGGATCCTTAATCGCCCAGAATGGGTACCGACAGGTGGCCAAAGCTCCTTTGGGGTAGGGATCCCCTTTCTTAATACTGGACCAAGTTTCGACATCCCCTGCGCAGGGTTGAATCGCATGCATTTTGTCATAGAGGCCGAAGGCATAAGCCTGTTTGGAAAAAGCCAATTCCCCTCCTCCGTAGATACAAGCGAGAAAAAAGGCATCTGCTCCAGAGTTAGCTATTTTGGAAATGTAAGCGGTAAAATCGGTCGTCCCCAACGGAGCCCAGAGTTCGTCTGCAATCGTTGCGTCTGGAACCAGTTCCAAATACTTTTCCTTGAAACCCTTGAGGGAGTTTTTCCCCGTTTCGTAGTCGAAGCCAAGACTCACGATCTTTTTGTCTTTCCATTTTTTCGCCAGGGCCAGAGCCGGGGCATATCCCCAATAAGGAACGGCATTCGTGTCGATCCGGAAAATATAACGATTCCAGTTCTCCTCCGTTAAACTCGACGATTGAGAAATGTTGATAAGAAAGATCTTCTTTTCTCTTTTCACATAATTCGATATAGCCAGGGCTACAGCGCTGCTGATCGTTCCGGTGAGAAAGTCAGCCTTTTCGCTTAAAATGAGATCTTTGGCCTCCCTTAACCCTGTCTCTGGGTTTAGTTTATCGTCCCGGGTGATCATTTTTATAGGCCGGCCCAGAATCCCGCCAGCGGCATTGATTTCCTCCACAGCGATTTGCCCCCCAGCCTCGGAACTGATACCATACATGGACATGGCTCCGCTCATCGAATGGATGAGCCCGACAACGATGGGCTCTTTTGCTGAATGCGCTGGAGAAGAAAAACCAAGAAACATCAAAAAAATTACTGCCAGGGTCGGAAAAAGGATTGTTTTTTTCATGAGAGTCCTCCTTTAATTGGTTCTAAAGAAAAGTATTCAAGAAAAGCCATCCCTCCACCGATAAGGTTATTTTACCTCCTTTCTTCTTTAGTCAATTCGCGGCAAGGTGACCTCTGTCACCCTTGCTCCCTCAAATTCTTGGATGGGGTAGTGGCGCTCCCCTCGGCTCCTTCCATTTTTAGTCAGGTTTAGGACCCTTAGTCATGCCATTCTTTAAGTCATCTTCCCAATTATTTTGTGGGCGATCTTTAAAAGAAATGGTCTGTTCGTGTTTGCGAAATTCTTGAAAGGCATGATTTCGAATTAGACTGGAGTGAAGTGAACCTCCCTAGCCAGAACGGCTCCTTTCACCTTTGCATCTGGGTCCAATTCCTTCAGCACAAATTGTTGGCGGGGGTTTTTGATCAGAACCCATCTTGAGTTGGCTTGAATATACGAGGAAAAGGGGTTCCCTGTCAAGCAAAAAGACCTCGACTTTATGTCAAGTCGTCAGTGTAAAAGGGAGACAGGGTACTTCCTGGCCTTTAGAATTGCAGTGAAAGAAGACTGCATACCACGGGGTCATTGATGGTTTCTATCCATAATTACCAAGTCTCAAAGTATGACTGAGCTGTAGATTCGTAGGTAAAGCAAACACCCCCTTTTTCAACTCTTCCTTCCTGAAATCGAACAGGAACCAATTCGGCAAGCGTGCTCGGTTTCAATCGGTAATCGATAGGTGGTCATTATCCCCTGATTAGAAGTTTTGATATGTCTTCCATATCGAAACCTTTGGGAAAGGGTGTATCTTGGCAAGCTATCTGGAGGTTAGAGTTCAAAATTCTTGTTTGCCGGTGTGTTTGCTTCTTCCTTGTTTATTCCAGTCAAGTATTTTTTATCTTTTAAGGCATTATAGGTTTAACCCTGGCAGGCGGGTTCCCCGTCACTCTGTGACATCCTACCCAACCCTTGTCATTAGAAAGTCGTCCGAGAGACGCTTTTACCTTGCTCAATTGGAGTTAGGATGTTGGCGGGGAGTCAGGTATTCTGAAACAGGAGGTCGCTTAAGCGCCTCAATGGAAGAAAACGATGATCTCCCCGCCTGTAGGATCATCCCTTATGCCGCCTCTTTTAACACCCTCCTTTCGGGGGTTTGGTATTGTCCTACATAGTCTCTGTTATCCCGAACGATGGCGTGGATGATCCGTAAGAGCTTCCTTGATACGGCGATCAGCGCCCTCATCCTCTCCATGCCCCTGCCGGTGAGTCTTACATAATAGTCATACATGATCCCGTTCTTTCTGATCATTTGGATTGCCGCATAGAACAGGATTTTCCTCAGAAGGCTTCTGCCCCTCTTGGATATCCTTCTCTGCCCTTTTCTTTTCCCCGAGCTAATCTCGTAAAGATCAAGTCCCGCGAGCTTCATGATCTCAGACTGGGTGCTGAACTTTGAGAACTCCCCCACCTCGCCGATCAGACCTGCCACCGAAACGGTGCCAAGGCCTTTGATCGACAACAACCTGCCGCTGTAAGGTATCCTTTCGAGAGTTGTTCGCATCTCACCCTCTATCTCTGAAATAAACTGCCCCTCGGCTTCAAGCTGCATGAGGATATGCCTGATGTCCATGAAAATGCCAGCAATGCCCTCTTTGATCCCCACTGTCTCCCGCGCCAGGCCGATCAGAGACTCTGCCTCCTTAATGCCGAACTTGCCCATGCTCCGTTTCCGCATCTCTTCGCCTAGAGCTTCCTTGGATAAGGTGCCAATCCTTTCTGGAGTGGTATATCTCTTCAGGATGTACTGAGCCGTCTTGCCCTTCATATTCTTGAGCACTGTTTTGAATTCAGGGAAGATGAGGAAGACAAGCTGCTGGAGTTGATTGAGAAGTGCTGTCTGCTCCCCCACATGCCGTTCCCGCGCATTGTTCAGCCTCCGCAGAGAGGCGGCATCGCCCTCGGGGACAACAATGGTCAAGGCCCGTCCAAGTCGAATGATATCCGCAATCACCCGGGGATCTTTGTCGTCCGTCTTCAATGGAGAATTGTCACTGACCTCCTTCATCTTCTTCATGTGCATAGGGTTGACCTGGACGATTTTGACCTGTTTATGGGCAAGATAATGGACCAGGGGTTCGGCATAAGGGCCGGTAGATTCATAACCCACGAGTACCTCATCACATCCAAACCTGTTCTTACTTGCTACAGTCATATACCAGAATTTCTCGAATCCCTGCTTGGTGTTGTCGAAGCTGAAGGACTTGATGCTTCTCCCGTCCAGGGTAGTGCAATACCCTGTGTTGTTTGCTATGCCTATGTCCACTGTCGCGATCAGTGTGCTTTCCCTCACCATCCTTAACCTTTTCGCTCTCAGCACTTTCATTGTAGTCTCCTCCTTCTTTGTGAT
>Ga0187868_1002552_pt1 | contig 11863 bp, 15 predicted proteins | sample June2016WEW_13_4_FD_133014 | JGI IMG/M metagenome (GOLD analysis project Ga0187868, IMG submission 133014) | Peatland microbial communities from SPRUCE experiment site at the Marcell Experimental Forest, Minnesota, USA - June2016WEW_13_40 | ecosystem: Environmental > Terrestrial > Soil >... | reverse complement strand
TCACAAGAAAAAGCGGCCAGGACCGGAACCGTTCGGTAAAGGGGTTCGGTCAAGGCCGCCGGCTCAAGTTGCTCAACTGGAGAACTTGCTATTGTTTTTGAGCCGAGCGTGAACGGTAAACGCCCTCAGCTCAAACCGCCTTGATGTAGATCAATGGTCCTACTGCCACCAGGTGCTGATCTAACGCCGAGCACGTAAGGGCACCGCAACATGTTCCAAAGCGGAGATTGAAAATGGCGCTCGGCACCGTGAAGTGGTTTAATTCCCAAAAGGGGTACGGCTTTATTCAGCCGCAGGCCGGCGGAAAAGATGTGTTTGTTCATATCTCGGCTGTCGAGAAAGCCGGCCTCAGCGGTCTCGCTGAGGGTCAGGTTGTCGAATACGAGGAAGTCGCGGACAAAGGAAAAACATCGGCACAAAATCTCAAGGTTCAACGCTGATAATTGTGGCGCTCAAATCAACCACGCCCAAAGTCGCCACGACCACCACCACTCACCGCGAATTATATTCTCGACGCACCCTTGTGCTTTGGTCTCGGTACCACAGATTTATAGATACTGGTAGAAGTGCCGGACACTGGCCCGACCAAACCTCACACCCGTTGTGTTTCCGGAGGTTTATGCGTTCTGCGCCAAGTGACCGGCACTAACCGGGAGACCCCGACTTTGGTTGGGGTCTCTTTTTGTTTAGCGCCTCGGCCAGGTGCCTTCAACCAATCCCGAGTTGAAGCGGACATGGACGAGCCTGGGCCTTGACCATCTCAGTCGAGAATGACCCACTTCGGACATAATGCGCGTGGTTGCCCCCTTGGCCCCGCGCGACGCTCAACCGAAACTAGCCCTTCGTTACGACGGGAGGCGGAGGTGCTTTTCCCTTTCCCCCAACCGGGTACTTGCCTTTGCCCGCGCAGCCGGCAACGCTCAATGCCAATGCCAGCGAACAAACGATAGCGAAGAATTTATTCATAGCGACCACCCCCCAGGTTTCCCGTGGGTATACGGTAACTTCATCGACGGGCCACGAACTAGTGCAGAAAAGCCACAGGTGGAGGAAAACAAGCGGCCGGCTCTTTTGAGATTTTAATGCGAATGACCCTGCGGACCTTCATAAGGTTGTGGCAGTGGGCCCCAAAGTTGGGACGGCAAGTGATGGTGGACGAGGGTTGAACCCGGATGTGACCTGCTGATAGTTTCGTCATGGCGCGCTGGTCATGGTTGCCACCATTTTTGATGGGGTTTTGCGCGGGGCTGAAGCGTCGTGAGATTGATTGTTCTGCTCGCCACAATTGTCACGAGTTCATTGCTTGGCACCTTTGCCTCGAATAGTGCGCCCAAGGTCGCCCAAGCGTCCGTTTCCGAAAAATCCGACCAGGTGTGGTCGCTTCAGACTCCCTTCGGCGTTATTTATGGGATCATTCCACGCCAAGAGGTGGATTATCCAAGCACGCACGCTGCAGGCACCATCGTCGTCAACACCAGGGAACGGCGGCTCTATTACGTGCTCGGTCGCGGCAAGGCTATTCGCTATGGCATTGCTGTTGGAATGGAGGGCTATGGTTGGTCGGGCGTCAGCACGGTTGCCGCCAAGCGCGAATGGCCGGACTGGACGCCTACGCCGGATATCCTGAAGCGGCTTCCCAATCTGCCCCATCACATGGTAGGCGGCCCAGACAATCCGCTGGGTGCACGGGCACTCTATCTCGGTGGCACGCTATATCGCATCCATGGGACGAACGAGCCTTGGAAGCTTGGTGGCGGCGTATCTTCAGGCTGCATTCGTCTGTCCAACGATGACATCATCGACCTGTACAATCGTACTAAGATTGGCGCGACGGTAGTTGTGCAGTAGTAATGCGCTTCAGGCTGACGGCACCGCCGCCGCCTGTCTCGCAACCGGATATGACCCGTGGCTGTCGGCCGCGGTGCCCGGTTGTCTCGGATCGGGCGTTTTGCTTTTTATAAATGCCCTCCAAGTCGAATTTCAGTGCCCGCCACAAACAAAGTATCCAGTACCGAAGCCTTGTGGAACCGTTGGGATCGAAGTAGTTTGCTCTTGGTCGCCACCGGGAGAAATCCATGCAAAAAACGTTAGCTGCTTTGAGCATCGCCGCTGGTATAGGTTTCGTTTGTTGTCAAACAGCCGGAGCCGTTCCGGCCAGCGCACCCGCCATGAAGGAAGCCGCAACGGCGGCCTCACTGACACAGCAGGCGCAATACGCCGAGCGTGTCACTCGGCATGGCATCATCAAGTGCTACCGCGAAGCCGTCATTGGCCCTTACCGCTGCCACAGATACGGTTGGTGGGTAGCAGTTCCGCCTCGGTGAAACCCTCTGCTCCGCACCCCATTTGTTGGGCCGGACTTACCGATTTTTCTAAAACCCGCTCGGGCCTCTCAACTTCGAGAGGGTATTGGTTGACACTGCGGTTGGCGGATTGCTGGTCAGTCCCGCATTGAAAGCGGCCTCGGAGCGATTTGCCGCTCGTTCGACTCGTCCAATACGGGCGAGCCGGTTTTGCCCAGTTCTCTGAGTAGTCGGTGCCGGGCGTCTCGGTGAGCGGCTTGCAATAACTCAAGGCCCGACAGCAAATATTTGGCATGATCCGTGGGGTGGCGGGTGCGTTCGAGTTCGGCGACAACCTGGCGTTGCGTAGCAATGCGGCGCTGCCCGCTCGCAATCCGCTCTTCGGCGTCCGCTACTTCGTCGCCGCTAGTGCATGCCCGCTGGCGTCCTTCACGCATTGTTATGTTGCTCGACGATCCAAGGCGGCGGGAAGTGGCGCGGATGGCATGGTGCAATGAACCTAAAACGAAAGAGGCCAGCGTTGCCGCCAGCCTCCCCGTTATTACGCTACGCCACCCCACTACGCCGCGAGGGCCGTACCCTTGCCACACCCGGCCTCGCCAGACGGTATATCGCGACGGCGGCGCTGCCGTTCGAGCTGGCGCGGGCCATATAAGATACCCGACGAAAAACCGCACCAGCGGCGACGGCAAGGGCGATGATAGCACGGTAGGCCCGTGAACCAGGCGGGTCAGCGGCAGAACGCGCTAGCGCTCGTGCGCAGAGCACCACTTGCGGATATCTACTATATCGATGCGTTCGCCGTTCGGGCCAGCGACGTGAGAGACGACGTGCCCCTGCTGCATTAGGTTATACGCTTTCTGCATTGCATCCTCCTGGGTGCTGATCTCGCTGGAGGAGATGTTGCGGTTATTGATCTCATCCCAGTAGTGAACGACCCATGCCATTTGTTTGTTCGTGCTCCAGTGTCGACCAGTAGAGGGTGAGCTTAGGTCGAGGACTTGAACGTCACGATGCCGGGGTAGATGCCACCCACGGATAACGCCGTAACCGTCGACGGCAAAACGGGCACGACCGCGGCGGGGTGGCGCGTATCGACCGTCGGTGCGGGATACTCGGCGTCTGTGATCGCATCGACGGTGAAGGTTACCGAGCTAATAGAGAAGCCGGTCGATGGCATGAAGATCGACGCAATAGGCGGTGCCTCAGGAGCGTCGCCGTTGCCTGGAACATAGGGCGAAACCATGTAATGCGCAGTTGCGATCGCCCCGAGGCCGATAAGGAAGTACTTGTTCATCGTCGCGTTTATGTAAGAACCGTCCTGCGGCCTTTGCAAGAGCGGGGACAAGTAGGCCGGTTCAGCTTCAGTCCGATCGGCGCAATAGCTCCGGCAGCTTGGCGAAGTTCGCCGCCATGCGGCGGGCCTCGTCGCGGGTCAGCAGTTTCGCCGCTGATCGACGTCCAACGGCGGGAAGCGGCGCGCGGCGGGCCGGGATCACCGCTCAAGCCCTTGCGACAACGCAGCATCAGCGCGATGTGGTAACGTGCTTTCAATATCTCAAACTTGGCGCTGTGGCCACTACCTCGAAGCTCCTTGTCGCGCACTACGATGTGCCGCCCCCGCACCGTGTCAGCCCACAGCGTGTCGTCGGTGCTCGCTGATCGGAGCACCGTCACCGTGCAAACAGTGGCCCTTTCAGAGGACAAGCGGTCTGCCGCGCTGTCTCGAAACGACGGCAGAACCCAGAGGGCATGTGATCGTGCAAGCGTCTCATAACGCCCATCATGCATTACGATGGGGCCGTGTCAGCATAGTGTTCGGCGGTCTATTTAAAGGCCACGCCAATTCGCTTTTCGCTTCTCCATGCAACATGGCATAGATGCTGATCGTGATCGTCCTTGATCATCAGAATGAAATCATCAGGAATACCGAGCTGACTGGCGACCTCAAGACAGGCTCCGGCGGTTGATAAGTTCCGAACCGTACAGTCAATGGCCCCGCCAGAAGTCAATGAAATTGTTCCACGCTTAAGAACTCGGCGGCGTTGAATATTCCGGTGTTCATCCATAACAAAGAAACTCCAACCTCGCAGTCGGGGCCTCCGAAGGAGAGCGCACTGTAGCACACAGGATGGGGTCGGTGCCACCGCCCCGTAGCGCGCGTCATCAGATTGAGACGGAGTGGATTGGAAGGTTTCCTAATTTGCTAAAGCCATCAATCAAGTTACGTGGCAGCCGACCACAGGGTGCGTGCAGATGTCGTGCATGAGCGCGTCCATCACGTTACGCGCCGCCACTCGATCTGCAGTTATCTCGATGGCAACCGCGACGGCATAGGCCACGACGAGCACGAAAAGCACGCCGATGCAGAAATCAAGCGCTTGGCATATCCTGCGCACTACCGGCGACTTTCTCATAAGAAGAATTTACAGGGACAATTTTCTTATCGCAATTGTTCGCTTCCGTCAGCCTTAACGGGCCAGGGCCCTAGCGCAGCAACGCGAGCATCCTGTCAGACCGCAAGCGCCGCGCCGTATTTCGTTTGGCGTGGAATGATGCAGTGCAGATGACAGGCCATGTGACCGGGCCACCGTCAAATGCTTAAGAGCAAGTTAACGAGGGTTTTTGGGTCATAGGTAATTCTGGTCCACTCTTTTCTTCAAAAGAGACCGCCGGCCTGTCCAGCATACCCCGGGGGTCGGCCAGCCCCCTGAGCCTCGCATCAAGCTGCAAAATTTAGAAGCCGTTGCTCGACGCGCCGTCCGTCATTAACGGCATGCGGTTGGCCGACCGGGATGGCGATTGGCAGCCGCCGTTGAGCGGAGGGGACTCGCGCGCTTTTTGCCGATAGACTCGCGCGGTTGAGGAGGCGTGGCCAGCAATCGCTTCGCCCAGCCGCTCTAGTTTGAATTCATAGTCGTCCTTAGCGATCATGTGCCATGCCCAAAGCTGAATGGACAGAAGCCTTCCCCGAGTCAGTTTTGCAGCGACGTCCCGATCTAGCCCAGAAGGTTGGACTCATCGTGGACAGATGGGGATACATAGAACGCGCCCTGCGAAACATATTAGCGTCCATCCTCAGCATACAGATAAATGAAGCATTCTCTGTACTCCATGCCCTATCGAGCTTCCAGGGCCGTCTTGATATATTGCGCGCGGCTGGAGCGTATATGCCAGACACAAAAGACAAGGCAGACCTCTTTAAGCTCTTCGATAGGCTGGGAGCCGCCTACGTTGTTCGTAATACGATTGTTCACGGCTGGTATCTTGGCGGCACAGAAGTCGAAATCGTGTTGGCCAAACCAGCAAGGAAACGCGATACAAGATCACCGGCGAGCATTATAGAGGAGCATTTGGCCCGCCTTGATGTACTCTTTTCAGAGCTTCTGACGTTCGCTCTTTCAGATACCGGTTATCCGAAACGACGCCGCGTGATCTGGCGTGGTCCATCGCCAGGAATACATCGAGGATCGTCTCAATAGAATGGGTGTCAGCACTATTGAAGCGACGGCAAGAAGTACGGACCGCCGCGTTCCGCCCTCGTAGCACCTATCGTGCATTACGATGTGCCAGCCTCGCACCGTGTCGGGGAGCGTAGCGTTCGACTGTCCTGCCGCTAGTCCAAGTCGATTGGTTTTCCTGTGTCTGCATCCTCCGCAGTCCAATGGGCGGGTATACATACACTCTCTAGGAAATAGAACAACAAAAAGGACTGATCGACGCAGAGCGACAGCAATCGCATCGTCAGGGTAGATTTTCTCCGATCACTGGGTGTGGTAGGCTAGAATTGGATTCTACGAGTAGCGAACTTCATGCCTTGGCGGACACTTGTATCATCCGGAGAATCACCGGCTGAGCTAACGCGGAAAGTGCGCGTCCTTGTTGATGAGTCGTTAGGTCGTGGGGTTGCAGATCAGCTAAAGTACGAGGGCTATAACGCGGTCTTTGCAGAGGATGTCGGCCTTAAAGGAAAGGACGATAGCGCGGTCGCTTCGTACGCTTGGCGAGTGGGCCGGATGATATGGACCCACGATGCCGACTTTTTAGATGATCGCGTCGTTCCAGAACATAGCAATCCAGGCGTCGTAGTGCTGCCCGGTTGAGATGGTGATCAACGCGCCATGATCACCGGTCTTGCAGTCGCCATCACCGTCTTTGGCCATGGAGACTGGCAGCGGACAAAATCGACGATCAACTCAGCTGGTGAGATGACGATTAGGAGCCGCAAGCGCGAAACCGGAGCGGTGACTTCGACGCGATATCGGATGACCAAGGGTGAAGATCCGGAAGTATGGGTGGATGAGGCGGGGAACAAGACGTGACTTGTCACCGCTCTGCCGGAAACCGACAACCGACAGAATAGGACAGAAATGACTTATTGTCGGTTCTGTCAGCGTAAACCGACACCCTTTGTCATTTTGTCGTTTACGGACCTCGGAGTCTTGGGGGGCACACAACGCCAGTAAGCAAGAGCAAGACAATGAGCCTAGCGACCGAGCCGCTAGAGGACGGATTTTGCCATGTTTGACTTCGCCCTGTTCTTTGTTGCGGGCGTATGCCAATTAGCTCTTGGTTTTCTTGCCTTGCGCGTGAGTTTCCGTCCGCCAAACAAAGCACAGTGGGCCCGATATGTGTGGGCCTTTCTCGTTATTGGTCTAATCGGACTCGTGGCTGTCTTTTGGAGCGGTGTTCGTTCTGCAAACGTGCAGCAGGCAATTGCGGACGGTGTCGAAAAAATAGAGGTCAAGCTCGGCATCAGCAAAGGTCAGACGGAAGAACCAAAACTTTTTCTCCAGTGCGACTGGGTCGTAATGCCAAAAGTGATGCCGCCGTCTGGTGAAATATTCGTCTTTGAGCCTCACTCTACTAATCTATCCCAAGGAATAATGTACGGCGCTGCCCTTGGCAAACAATTCGCCCCGCCTGGGAGCCCGATCAGCTGGAATCTGAAAGACAGTGAGCGTCCGGCTTTTGGAAACAAATGTCAGTTGTTTGATTATGGAAGCGGTCCGGTTTTTGACGTTAATCTAGTCTTCGATGTTTCCACAAGAAAAGTTATCGTAAATGAGGGTGGCGGAAAGCAGTCTGGCGATAAAATACAATCGGGGCAATGGATAGTGGCAATCCCAAAGATCGATGAAGGTGCTGGTAATCCGTTTGTATTTTATTTCTTCAACAGGTTTTGGCCGTTTTTTGTCCAAATCGATCTGCCGCCTTCGGCTTCCTTTATAAGGAGCAATAATGCTCCTCGACAATCGATTGAGGTACTCTCCGCCGCTCATAACCAGCCGATTTGGCTAAACCCAGGAGACCTAAGCCCTTGATTACCCGGCGCCCGAGCGTGACGCCGACCCCGCACCGTGTCACGGGGGCGTAGCGTTCGGTCGTCTCAGTTTTGTCGCCACACGCTGCCGTTCGCCGTCGCCTTAGCTACCCCAACAGCAGTTGCGACGGAATTTCCTGTTCCGGCCGAAGGCGCCCAACAATCACTTCGTAAGCGTCGCTTGGGCAATACGGTACAAACAGGTGTACGATCACCGAAAGCTCCTGTCCGCGCCGCAAAAATTTCAATTCGTGCAATGTGGGAGCACTAATTTCCCGACCCCGATAATGGCCACCGACCCAGTAATTCCAATCGGGAGCATCCTCCCTTACCAGACGATTGACATATGTTTCTTCAAAGGCCTCGTGGCCTAGCTCTGCAATGGCGAAAGAGTGCGCCGTCTTCGCTATCATCCTGGCTAAAGCCATAGCGTTCATTGTGACCTTATCTTCCGCCGTATCTGCTCCAAGACGTACAAGTCGCTGCTCCCAATCGGGAAAAATGTTCGCCTCGATAAGGCGAATGGAAAATGTTGACTGTTCCGCTGGCCGCCCCGCTATCCGCCCTGGTGGGTCGAACATCACGAAGCGAATATTACCAGGATGATCGGAAAGCTTGACCTTGCGCGTCCAGGTGTGCGGGCCGCGTTTCAATGTGAGCTTGTAGCTGTCCGGTCGTTGCAGAGGCTTCCGGGAAGGAAGCGAGAGGTATGAACGCAGCGGGCACAGGTATCGGCGAAGCACGAAGTCTTCGACCTTGGACGTGGCCTTACGGCAGGTTTCGCAGCTTGATTTCGGAAAGATCAGGTCGCTGCCAAGCCCATAGGGAATGATATGTTCCGTGGACAAACCGTCCGCCGAAGCGCAATAGGCGCAACGGTTCAGCGGCTGATAAAGCTTGGACGGGTAAGGAATTTTCGTGCCCATAATTCGAGATCGGCGAAGCCAAGCCACGAGTCAAGAGAGCACCACTGCGGCGTCTCCTGTGCCGAGGCCGCAACGGCGCTACCGCCTTCGAGCGTATAGCGTTCGGCCGTCTTAGTTTGTCGCGTTGCTACCGGCCAATCAGCTTTTTTCTTTTACGAGTTCCCAATAGCCACGCCGGCGGGACTGCGTAATCTTGGCCATTCCCAGTACCTTTCCGGTTTTCGGATTGACCAGGCGCACCCGTGCGCAAAAAGGGCCAGTAGAGCGCACACAGGGGATCTTCCTCCGAAGAAAGTATCGGAGACAAAAGACGAGGCCGCCCTACTGGGCGGCCTCTGGCCGGCAACAAGCGCAAGAGTCAAGTTTCCGCCTTGGTTGTAGGGTTCCATCGGAGGTCTTTTGGGTTTCCAGCCGGCGGATATTCCCCATGAGTGCAGATTGGAAAAAAGACGGACAGGATTACGCGAAATACCTCCGACTGCTTCCAAAAAAGGTGGTAGAGGACAACAATAAACGCGGACGCGCCTGCGCAGAGAAAGAAGCCCAAGAGTTCACCGAGGCGTTCAAGGCGGGGAAGTGCTCCGTGTGCAAAAGCGATCTCTCGTCCTACGTGAAGGAGAAGCCGTGCCTGCACTGGCTCTTGAAGCCGGACGGATTCGAGAAGTCGGACCTCCTCCGCGTCACCAACGAATTCTCGATGGGGCAGGTAGAGCTCTACATGCGCCGCGCTGCGAACCAAGAGGCATTCGCGAAGAACATCAATGATATGGCGGATGAGGGCACTGGGAAGCTCGTCGAGCTAACGGCCAAGTACAAAAACCTGGAATGGGCGATCTCGTGCGGCCAGGGCGACTATGACGGTCACGAAACTGATTCGGAGGACTCGAAGCACCCACACTATCACTTCCAGATGCGCATCGATGGAAAACGCTACATCGATTACAACGACTTCCACATCCCGCTGCATCGCCGAGATATTCTTACGATGGAGGCGGTGAAGGCAGCGCCCGAGTACGTGACGCGCCGCTTCGCCGGTGGCACTGGCATGGGTGACGTGTTCAAAGATGACGCGGTGGAGAAGCTAGCCATTTCCGGGAGCGCTGTGGAGAACGAAGCCGATGGCTTGGTCAAGCTCGATCACTTCGTCGTCGCCGATAAAGGAAAGCCGATGCGCGCGGAAGAGGTTCAAGCTGCTGTGCGAAGGGCGCGAGGGCAGGGAAAGCCGGCTACTGCCTTCCTTCGAGAGATTCCGAATGTCCGGGTACACACGCTAGCTACCCCGGGGCCGGGAGTCGTTGAGCAAGCGGTGCGTGGCGGACGAGGACAGAAGCCGCCGAAGTAGCGGCCCATTGTGTCGCAAACTGATATCGTTGGCGGCGGTGATAGGGCAAAATCCCGATCGCAAGACTCGCGGCTTGGTCGGGCGCCGAGGGACTTGCCGTACAGCGAGACCAGACCGATCCGAACGCAAAGGAATTCGAACCTGCCGGCATCACAACGCCCCACGCAAGCGTGCCGAGCTTGTCCTTGCCACCAGGCGGCTTAAGTGACAACAAAAGACCCGCTGGGCACGCTACGACTCATTCTAGGGTGCGAAATCTGCACACCAGGCTTCATTCGGCGCAAGCTATGGATAGAGCGCGCGATGAACGACCACCTTTTTCTGACGGACGGCGAGGATCAGCCCGTTCCGTAGCTTGCGTGGCGTGCAAATCGAATGCCTCTCTTCGACCGCATTAAGACTACGCCCGATATACCACCTGAAGTCATCGACGGCGCGAATGCGATCGTCGAACGCCTCCAGCGTCGCAAGGTTACCGAGATTATCCTACCGGAGCCTAGCACTGGCTTGCGTGTGCCCAATCGTGTCCGTTGCTACCCCCAGGCACACATCCGGCGCTGCCTCACCTTCATTGAGGCGGGCGCCGCCGAACTGGATGCCAACCGACCCCTTGCTGCCGAACTTTGCACCCGCGCGATCTATGAGAACGCTGCTACCATCTGCGACTTTACCGACAAACTGAAACCCCTTTGCGAAGCCGTCGATTACGCTGGCGTTGAGGCGCTTGTGACCAAAGCAGCTTTCACCACGCGTATTCCGGCGTTCATTGAAGAATACGGCGAAGAAGTCAAAGCGCCGCAAATCTTGAACCAAATCGACAAAAATGAACCGGCGCTATCCGGACTACAGAACCGCTTATGACCATCTGTCCGACATCGTCCACCCGAATGGGCTCGGCGCTGTCGTGTATTTCGGCACGTTCAGCGAGAATGGCGTCATGCGCTTTGACGACGCTGGAGTTTCGAAAAGCCAGGAACGCGCCCGCTCGTCGCTCATCCTTGCCGTCCTCATGTTGCTTCACGTGGAGCTGGCGCTGATACAGACAGAGGAGCGGCTCAAAAAATTGAGTGCCGACATGACCGCAAAGGGCGGCTAGGTCCCCGGCCCTTCGGATTTCACGACACTGCCTCGCTGCTACAGCGCGCGGTGTCTCCCAAGCGTCTTTCTCAAGATGATGCTAGAGCACACAGGGCATGTGGTGGTGCCGCTGTTTACGATTTCTTAACCATTACTTTTTGGCGGTTCTATCTGCGCGAGCGACGTTTCTTCGCGCGAGACTACCCGGCCTGTCCAGCATACCCCGGGGGTCCGCCAGCCCCCGGAGCCTCGCATCAAGCTGCAAAATTAGAAACCGTTGCTCGACGCGGATATGGCGCGCGGCTGTGCGCAAAACACGGTCGCATGGCGCCATGGCGCGGTTTGTGCAGTTCCCTGTCCATCCTTCCGTCGCAGGAGGCATCTGTGGCACGGGCAGTGATTTCCGACCCAAAACGACGCACAGCCGACGAACCGCTGTACGACATTGATCCGCAGACTGGCGCCAGCGTCGAAATTTTCTACGCTGACCGCGCGCTCGCCACGTCCTTCGGCACGCGTGGCGCCGGGTGGTTCTGGTGGGCTTGTCAGCCCGCTTGTCTGCCAGGAGCGGTGGCCGGCCCGTTTGCAGACAACTACCTCGCATACCGCGATGCGCTGGGCAGCCTCAACTCCGCAGCGCACTTCGGCAAGCGCCCTTCCTGATCAACAAAATGTGCTGACCGACACCCGATCTCCATTGTCATTGCGGACACAGTGCGGACACGGAGGTTTTTGCTCAGGCGAGAAAATAACTAAGTATCTGATTTTGTTGGTACAGCTGGGTGGACTCGAACCACCGACCTCCTGATCCACAGTCAGGCGCTCTAACCAACTGAGCTACAGCTGCACGGGCCCGCGGGTCGGCAAGCGCGCGAAAGCTATGTGGATCGTC
>Ga0187868_1002548_pt1 | contig 11870 bp, 10 predicted proteins | sample June2016WEW_13_4_FD_133014 | JGI IMG/M metagenome (GOLD analysis project Ga0187868, IMG submission 133014) | Peatland microbial communities from SPRUCE experiment site at the Marcell Experimental Forest, Minnesota, USA - June2016WEW_13_40 | ecosystem: Environmental > Terrestrial > Soil >... | reverse complement strand
GTCACATACACCGTGGCGCCCACAGCGTCACGGGGACTTTTGGGTCCGCCCACCAGCTTCAACTCTAGCCAATGGTTCTTGTCCGGGCTCACGTTGCGCAAGAGCACCGGGTGGCCATCGATCACATTGATCACCACGTCCATCTTTCCGTCGTTGAACAGATCGCCGACGGCCATTCCCCGCCCACCGATGACGTCGGCCAGCCCCGAACCTTCCACGGCCGGCACCGCTTCGAACTTCTTGCCGCCGATGTTGTGGAAGAGCATCGGCCGCTGGGCCCAACTTGTCCCCCACGGGTGCTGATCCACCTGCGGATAAACGTGCCCGTCGGCCATCATCAAGTCTTTCCACCCGTCGTTGTCATAGTCGAGGAAGGCGTCACCCCAGCCAAGAAATGGCACTGAAATCTCGGCGATTCCCATCTGGTAGCTGACATCCGTCATGTTCCCGTCGCCGTCGTTGCGGTAAAGCACCTTGTAGTCATCGGAGAAAGTCGTATTGAAGATGTCTTCCATGCCGTTGTTTTCAAAGTCTCCTGCCGCAATGCCCATCGAAGCGGTTTCTCGCCCGGCTTCGTTCAGCGCATAGCCCGACGAGTAGCTGTCGTCCTCAAACGTCCCGTCCCCTCTGTTGATATAGAGATAGTTTGGCGTGGAGTCATTGGCTACCAGCAGATCCACCTTGCCATCGTTATTGATGTCCACAAACAACGAGCTCAGCCCGTAGTAGCCTGGCGTATCGGCCACACCCGCCTTCACGCTCACATCGGTAAACGTTCCGTCGCCATTGTTGTGGAACAGATGATCCGGCTCTCCCTTCAGCCCTCTTGGACCGCAGTTCACCGGCACGCCGCGAAAGGTGCAGAACGTATCCGGCACGCCGTTCTCCCCGCCCGACGGCAAATGGTCGCGCTCGAAATGGACGTATCCCGGCACAAACAAATCGAGGCGCCCGTCGCCATCGTAGTCGCCCCATGTCGCGCCAGTCGACCAGTTCCCCAACTGCACGCCCGCCTTTTCCGCAACATCAGTGAACGTTCCATCGTGATTGTTGTGGTACAGGCGGTTCTTTCCCCAGTTGGTCACGTAGATGTCCGGCCATCCGTCGTTGTCGTAGTCCGCGATAGCCACGCCAACCCCCCAGCGGTCGTTCGTTACGCCAGCCTTAGCCGCCACGTCGGTAAAGGTCCCGTCGTGGTTGTTATGGAACAGCGCCGCGTGGGGCGGCGTCTCCTTGCCGTCCAGCGCATCGAAGGTCGAGCCGTTCACCACATAAATATCAAGCCAGCCGTCGTTGTCGTAGTCGATCAAGCCCACGCCCGATCCGTTGGTCTCGATGATGTACTTCTTGTCTTTCGTCCCCATCTTGTGGGTCCAATGGGTCAGTCCTGCCGGCTCCGATATGTCCTCGAAGATCACCGGCCCGCTCGGCACAAAGCCGCCCGCAGTGATCGGCCGGTGTTGCTCGTCGAACTGGGCCGGGCGCGGAGGCCCGCTACTCGTTCCGCCCGATAACGGCTCCTGTGCCGCCTCGGCGGTCGTTGGAGTTTGTTGCCCAGAGGTGGGAGTGGCTGAATTTGTGACTTGCGCGGAGGCCAACGCGGGAATCCCTCCCGCCAGCAGTCCGCAGAGAGTGGCCGTGCGCAGTGACTCGAACATGGCAGCAAGTATACGGGGCGAGATTGAAGGAAGTATCAATCAAAAGTTGGAGGGAGCCACCGAGCCGAACCCGGCAAACAACCGCTATAGACACCACTTGCGAACGCTTGGGCTCCCTTCGTAACCCTCCCCTTCGCAATCCGTCAACCCCGCCGCTATCGGTCGCCCACTTTATAGGGGATCCCAAACCGGCCAATCTGGATCAATGTCTTTTCGCCCGGCGGCCAGATGTGCAGGCTCTCTACCCTGCTTGAGCCCGGAATCCTGTGCGCATCCGTGGTCCCCACCAGCGCTCCGGTCGCCGCCTGGTTGAAATGAACAGTCAGCGTATCTCCGCCGTCTTCCCGGTTCCATCCAAAGGCATACTCGCCCGGCTTCAGCTTAACGCTTCCAATCTCGACCGGTGCTTGCACGATCAGGTAGTGCGAATACTTGCCTTCCGCCGAATAGCCCGCCGTAATCAGCACCACCCCCGCAATGAAGTGCCCGTGCTCATCCACGATCCCCGACGCGGTGCGCATCTCCGTCTCAATGTGCTCACTCTCCACTGGCGCCCGCGACGGCAGCACCGCCGCCAGCTCCGCCGGCGTGGCCTGCCGCCAGGCTGGTTTTTGCGCCGTGGCTTCGAGCGCCAGCAACGACAAAAAAACTCCGCAAAAAAACGCGACTCCTAATGTCTTCATCGTCATGGTTTCGGCCTTCTCAGTGACTCCAGCGGAACAATTCCCCTCTGGATCGCGGCGGTTGCCGCCTGCGTCCGGTCGGTAACTCCCAGCTTGCCAAGCAGACTGTTGATGTGCGTCTTTACCGTCGCCTCTGAAACCTCCAGTTCGGCCGCAATCTCCCGATTGCTCTTGCCGTACACAATCTGCTCCAGCACATCGAACTCGCGCGGAGTCAGATCCTGGGCCCCCATGCGCTCGGCGAGCCTCTCGGCGATCGCTGGCGGTATATGTGACTTCCCCTCGTGAACCGTTCGAATCGTGCTGATCAGGTCCTCGCTTGTCATCCCCTTCAACAGGTACGCTCGTGCGCCCGCCTTCAACGCGCGGTAAATGTCTTCATCCCCGTCGTAGGTTGTTAGCACGATGAACCGGGCTTGGGGCGTCTCCATGCGGACACGCTCGATGACGTCGACGCCGCTCATCCTTGGCATCCGCAGGTCGATCAACGTGATATCCGGTTGGAGCTTGCGATACTGAGCGATAGCCTCAACTCCATCTGCAGCCTCGCCCACCACCTCCAGACCGCCTGCCACATTCAGCAGCGCCACCAGTCCCTGGCGAACGACGTTGTGGTCTTCGACAACCAGCACTCGGATCGATTCCGTTGTCACTATTTCACCTCCGCCTGTTCGCGCACTTCACCCCGCGCCGGTAGCCTCAACCGTATCGTAGTACCCTCACCCGGCGTGCTACTCACTTCCAGCGTTGCCCCGATTTCAGCCGCGCGTTCTCTCATGCCGGTCAGGCCAAAGTGACCCGGCGAAGCCGCCGCCGTCCGGTCCAGTGCGCCACCACGTCCATCGTCCCTGATCTCGAGCGTAACTGCCTCCGGTCCATACTCCAATTGAACCGAAAGTTCACTGGCCCCAGCGTGCTTCTTCACATTATGAATCGCTTCCTGCGCGATCCGCGCAACTTCGCGCTCCGTCTCCACAGGCAACGGGCGATAAGCTCCGAAAAGGCTGAACCGCGCAGTCAGTCCATCACCCCCTGCTGCTTCCGCCATGCGCCGCAACTTCACCGGCATTGTTGTCTCGTTCGCATCCTGCGTGCGTAGAGTCCAGATCGACTGTCGCGCATCGGCCAGCCCGTGGCGCACATAGTCGCGTGACTGGTCGAGTTGTTTGGCCGCATCCTCCAGTTTTCGCTGGCGCAGCAGCTCCGTCAGAACCTCCAGTTGGACCGAGACACCGACATACCCCTGGGCCAGCGTATCGTGAATCTCGCGCGCAATCCGGCTGCGCTCGGCCAGCACCGCTTTGAACTCGCGCTCTGCCACGTACAATCTCCGCTTGAGCAGCAGTAAGACTGTCCCCGCGAGCGCCAACAACAACAACCCGTAGAACCACAGAGTCTGATAAAAATGCGGCTGCAACTCGAAGCTGAGCGCCGCGCCGGTTGTGTTCCAAATTCCATCGTTATTCGCTGCTTGCACGCGGAACGTGTACCGCCCCGGCGGAATATTTGTGTAATAGGCGGTGCGCCGCGTTCCGGCATCAGTCCAACCTCGGTCAAAGCCCTCGAGCATATAGCGGTAGCGCACCTTCTGCGGCGCCTCAAAGCTCAGCCCGGCGTAGTCGAACTCAAAATGCACATGTCCAGCCTGAACTTTCAGCCGGGAGCCTGTTTCCGGCAAGCTCTGGGCCACATCGTCCACCTGAAAGCGTTCCAGAGAGACCGGCGGTGGAATCATGTTCACGGGAAAGTGCGCCGGGTCCACTTCTACCAGCCCCTTTGGTGTGGCAAACCACAGACGCCCGTCGCGCGAACGCCACGCCGAAGGGTGGCTGTTGTTCGCCGTCTCCCGGCTGTGCAGACCATCAGCGGTCCCAAACTCCATCCAGTGCGAACAACTCCCCGCGGGGCCTGCGCCAGCCATCTCATTGCAGTCGCAGCGCGCTATGCCGTCCCCGGTTGCAAACCAAAGACGCCCCTCGCCATCGTCCAGAATGGCGTGAATCGTCGTCTCCTCAAGGCCGTTGCGCATCGACTTGGAGAATTTGCTTCCATCCCACACATCCCAGCCGTGGTCCTGCGTGCCGATCAGCAGTGTCGCGTCGGCCCGTGGCAGCAGCGCTGTCACCACATTGCTCGAAAGCCCATTCGCTGCCGTGAAGCTGGAGATTGCGTTGCCGTGCAGGCGTGACAACCCGGCTAGTGTCGCTACCCAAAGGTCGCCGTGTGTGTCCCGAGCCATCGCGCCCACCAGGTCGCTGCCCAACCCGCTCGCATGCGTGTAGGTCTCCATTCCTGCGCCGGAACCTGACCGACTCAGCTCGCTCTTCCCCACCGCCCAGTGCGCCAACCCGCGCCGGGTGCCGATCCAAAGTGACCCGTCGGTGTCAATCAGCAATGAGCGCACAAAATCGTCAGGCAGCCCATCGGCTGAGGTGAAGGTGTCCACCTTGTTTCCACGAATCCGGTTCAGCCCGTCTGGTGTGCCTACCCAAAGGTCGCCATTCGGCGCCGCAGCCAGCGACAGAATCACATTGCTCGCGAGGCCATTGTTCACTGAAAGACTGCGCACGACACGCAATCCAGCCGTGCCTTGGTCACGGAGAAGCGCGTTCAGTCCGTTCTCCTGCGTCCCCACCCACAGCGTTCCGGCTGCGTCTTCCACCACGGTGGTGACACGGTCGGAGGTCAGCCCATCTCGAGTGTCGATGGTGCGGAATCGCTGATCGCGCAGAATATCCAGCCCGCCAGTTTCAGTCCCCACCCACAGACTGCCCTCGCGGTCTTCCATCAACGTGAGAATCGATGCGGTCGAAAGAGGATCGGTAATCGGAAAGCGCTCGACCTTGCCTTTGACCCACCGCACCAGACCCTCGTTGGTTCCGATCCAGAGCGCGTTCTCCCGGTCGGCAAAGACAGCCTGAATCCTGCTTCCGGGAAGTTCCCTGCCCACCGCTAAGCGCATTGAATCCCCCGTGGGCTTTCTGCCCTGAGTAAGATTCAAAGTGCTTCTGTCTCCCGTGACGATCCAGCCATTCGACAAATGCTCTTCGAAGAGAACCGCCCTAGGGGACTCTCCCGGCGAAGGAAATGCGCTGCGAGGGAACGCATCCACAGTGCTCATTGGCAGGAACCGGTCTTCTGACAACCTGGCCGGGCCCTGTTCGGTCCACACCCAAAGCGCCCCGTTCTCCCCTTCACTCAGCTTCAAGACGCCGTCACCCGGCAACCCGTCACGCGTCGTGAATACCTTGGCCGCCCCGTCCTTCCACCGCGTCAGCCCGGCGTTTGTCCCAATCCATAGCGCCCCATCCGGGGCTGCCAGCAAACAGCGAATGTCGCTTCCCGGCAGCGCAGGACTGGAATTGCGGTCGTAGGTCTGGAATTCAACGCCGTCAAAGCGCACCAAGCCGGACTCGGTGCCCAACCAGAGGAATCCATCCTTAGTCTGAGCCAGTGCCTGGACTGTGTTTTGAGGCAGGCCATTCTCCATGGCCCATGCTTGGCGGCCAAAATTGGCAAGCGGTGTAGAGGGCTCAAGCGCGGCTAAAGCAGCCGCTCCGCCGAGGAGCAACAATGCGGACGCGTATCGGGTGATCTTCGGGAGCAACGTCCTGCTCGTCACGGCCCGCAACCGATATTTGTCGCGGAGACTTGGCTGCTTGAAGCCCACAGCCATTCGACTTACCGGCCGAAGTGCACGTAGCTCCGGCCGGCATAGAGGCGGAAGCCGCCGGCTGGATCATCGGTCACATCTAAGGGGCGGGGCCGAGTCAGGTCTGCGTCCTTTGCCGAGTGGGCCGTGAACACGTCCTTGCCGCCCAGATCGGTCACCACGAACCGATCGCCGTCCAGGAAGCCGAAGCCGTACGCGCCCGCAGGCAGGTGCTTCCCTCCAATGATGATCGGAACCTCTGCGATCAAATACCCCTGGTATTTCGCCGCCACTCCCGTCGAGTACCCGCTTGTGTCCACCAGGCTGGCCAGCACGTAATGGTTGTCGCCGAATTTCACGCCTCCGGAGTTGCGCAACTGCGCGGGTGCGCTCTGCCCGCAGTAGTACACAGTGGCCGGAAACAGCTTTTCCAGGTCGGCCGGCTTCAGCACAGTATTGACCCCGGACTGCGCCGCCACCCAGCCTGACCCTCCCAGCGCGGCCATGATGGTCGCGCCCGCCAGAACTCGAGTCATCGCCTGCAAACGCATCATAATCCTCCTGTTCCTCACTGCCCTTGGAGTATAGCGCATCCCTGCGTGCTTGATCGACGAAGCCAAATCACCCCGGATCGCCGCATTCACCTTTCTCCGCCGGAGTCTGTCCGCCGTCTATCGTTTCTTCTCGGCGGTCTGGATATCCAATTGGCCAATGACTCAACACGGGAAAGGCAAATCGAGGGAACTCCGCCTTCGAATTCATCGCCAGCCCGAACGCTCTTCCCAAGGCCGCTCTCTCCAGCCAAATGCGCTCTCGAAATGGAAGAATTCGGGCGCCGCACCCGGCAAGAGGTACACGCTGATGACGTCGAAGCGTGCGTTTGGGAAGGATTCACCGGGTAGCTGACGTACGTATTGCCGCGCCAGCCGCCGCAGCACATTGCGCTTGTGAGTGTCTACCATGGCTTCGGCAGGCGCCATATCGTGCGCAGTGCGCGTCTTCACCTCGACAAAACAAAGCAGCGAACCCTGCCACGCGATCAAATCCAGATCGCCGCGTAAGTTTCCGCCCGACCACCTGCGCGCCACCACAACGTAGCCCTTGCGACGCAAGTACGAACAAGCCGCATCCTCGCCTTTTATTCCGGTGCGCAAATGGGCGGGGATGGCTGCGGTTCGGCCTCGCCACGCGGCAACCCAGTCCAGGCCCGCCAGCACTCGGTCGAAGATTCCCGCTCGTACGTGTGCTACCCGTTCCATCGGCAACCATTGTCGGCCCGAATGCCGGGTGCAGGCAAATCGCTCCGCAAGAATGACGTCGCGGCCGCGATGCAATGAACCTAGGCGAGCAAATGGCCCCGCTTACGCCGTCACGGCTGCCACCGCGCTCTGCTCATGATCCTTCTCAGCGACGGTCAACGCATCTTCCAGGATGTCGAGCGCGACGGTCGCTTCCTCTCTGCTCACGATGAGCGGAGGCGAGAGCCGCAGCGACGTCTCGCCGCAGCCGAGTATGATCAAGCCGCGTTCGAAGGCCAGCGTCTCAATGCGATTGCGCAGCTCCGCCGCCGGCTCTCGAGTCTCCTTGTCCTTAACGATCTCGATGCCGATCATCAATCCTCGCCCGCGCACGTCGCCCACCAGTGGATGGCTCTGCTTCCAGCCGCGTACGCGCTCCAGCATGAACTCTCCCACGCTTGCGGCGTTCGCAATCCCCTCGCGCTCAATGATCTTCATGGTCGCCAGCGCCGCCGCGATCGACACCGGATTGCCGCCAAATGTTGACGCGTGCGACCCCGGCGCCCAATCCATGATCTCCGCCCTCGTCATGCAAATGCCCAGCGGCATCCCGCTCGCAATGCCCTTGGCAATGCAGACAATGTCCGGCTCCACGCCCGAGTCCTCGATGGCCCACCACTTCCCGGTCCTTCCGCAACCCGATTGAACCTCGTCCGCAACCAATAAAATACCGTGCCGGTCGCAGATCGCTCGCAGCTCGCGCAAGAAATTTGCCGGCGCCGGCACAAATCCGCCTTCGCCCTGGATCGGCTCAACGAAAATCGCGGCCACCTCTTCCGGCGGCAAAATCGTCTTGAACAGCTTCTCCTCGATGTACCGTGCGCAGCCCAGGCTGAACGCTTCTTGCTCCTCTGGCCCGCCTGTACAGCCACGATAAACGTAGGGATACCGCACGTGCGTCACGCCCGGCATCAGCGGAGAGAACCTGCGTTTCTGCTGTGGCTTTGAGCCGGTCAGCGACAGCGCACCCATCGTGCGTCCGTGGAACGCGCCGAAAAACGAGATGATCTGCTGCCGTCCCGTGTGATAGCGCGCCACCTTCAGCGCGCACTCAATCGCTTCGGCTCCGGAATTGCCGTAGAAGAAACGGTGCGGCCCCGGCATCGGCGCCACGGCCGACAACCGCTCCGCGAGATCCGTCAGATGCTCATCGTAGAAATCGGTGCCCGAAATGTGGATCAGCTCCGCCGCCTGCTTCTGGATCGCCGCCACCACTTCCGGATGACAGTGGCCTGTCGAAACTACTGCGATTCCCGCCGCGAAGTCGAGAAATTCGTTCCCATCCGGGTCTTCGATGCGAACTCCCCGGCCGCGCTTCGCCACCAGCGGATAGGAGCGCGTATAGCTCGGTGAGATGAGCCGTTTATCGGCTTCAACAACGGCCCTGGCCTTCGGTCCCGGTAGCGGACAAACCAGTTTCGGTCCAAATTGCGCATGCAGCTCTTGCTTATTCATCGCATGTTGACTCATCGCACATTCTCCTCGGCAGATTCGGTTGTCGCGGACCGGCGCATCATCTGTCCGTCCACCGGCGCCAGATGGATCACGGCCGCGGATCCCAATGTGTGGGACCTGTGATTTCTGTGGGCCCTGTCGGGCCCCTCGCAGGCGAGGATCTTCGGCGGAGGGTTGCTAATCGCCGCCGAAGAGGCTAGGTCGAGTGCGGGTGGGCAGCACGCGCAGGTGTTTCCGCGGGCACATCCGTTGCGCGCGCGAACGCGACCAGCGCTTGGTGGCTGGTGCTTGCGGCAACTCCCGGTTGGCGCGCATCTGCATGGATTCTCCGTTAAGTTGGAGAATATCACGCCATCCATCGCCGCTGCCACGCAGGTACTTGATCCGGGCTACGATGGAACAAGTTCCATGTCCGCAACTTCACTTCATCCTGGCCCCGGGAAACATCCTGCCGCAACCGCTGCCCGGATCGTGCTCGCCTTTGCCAGCGTGTACATCTTCTGGGGTTCCACTTACACCGCCATTCGTGTCGGCGTCACGCAAATGCCTCCGCTGCTGCTCGCCGGAACGCGATTCCTTATCGCTGGCGCAATTCTTTTGGCCTGGTGCCGCTGGCGCCGCCTTCGCCTGGTTTGGCCGCCCAAAGACATGCTCCTTCTCGCCCTCATCGGCCTCTTGCTCCTCGGCGCGGGCAATGTCGGTCTCGTCTACGCGGAGCATGCGGTCCCCAGCGGCCTCGCTTCGCTGCTCTACGCGGTCATCCCGCTCTACGTCGCGCTCATTGAGATGTTCCTCCCCGGTGGCGAGCCTCTCCCCGTCCGTGGATGGCTTGGTATGGCCCTCGGCTTCGCTGGACTCGTCGCTCTCTTGTGGCCTTCGCTTCGTCACGGCCTGGCCGGCGACCGCGCCCGCCTTTGGGCCATAGTCGCGCTGTTGGCCGGTGCGCTTTGTTGGAGTGTTGGCAGCGTCGTTTCCCGCCGCGCGCGCCTCCGCGTCAACAGCTTTGTGGCTGCCGCCTGGCAGATGCTTGCTGCCGGAGCTTGCAGCACCATCCTGGGCACGCTTCTTGGCCAATGGCCGCGGTTCCACCTGAACTCCGCAGCGCTTTGGTCCCAGGCCTATCTCATCGCTTGCGGCTCGCTGCTGGGCTATAGCGGGTACATCTATCTTCTCGAACATGTCCCCGTCGGCAAGGTCGCCTCGTACGCATATGTGAACCCTGTTGTCGCGGTGCTGCTCGGCATCCTCGTGCTTCACGAGCGGCCACCGGCAGAGGAATTCGCGGGCATGGCTGCAGTCATCCTCGCAGTATTTCTTCTCACCACGGCACAGGTCCGTCCGCGGCGCGCAGCCGAACACGTCCGCCAGCTTGAGCATCTCTCGACGGAATAGCTGCAGTCGCCGATTACATGGGCTTGCCCGCAGCGAACGTCGATGCAGGAACAAGCGCAGCCGGAGCTTCACCTTCGAGCGACACTGTGCCCTGCTCGAACGTCTCTAATGCCGCTGCGTCCGCCGCCAGCGTCATCCAGCATGCAGCGCCCTTCCTGAGCACTGTGCATGCAATCTCAAAGGTGAACGGGCTTTCGGGACGGTGTTTGGGGGTTCCTTTGGCGCGCTCGATCCACACGATGTGGCTGCCCAGCGAGTAGTTCGCCTCCACCGGCTCGGTAATTTCGAACGTCTGCTTCATTCCCTCCGCTGCGCCCGCGCCGAAGCTTGCCAAATCGCTCGCCGTCATGGTTTGCCCATAGCACGCAAAAGGCAGCGCCAGCACTACCACGACCGACGCGCGAGTCCCATGTTTGGCGGTCAACGCCACTTCCACGCAAGCATCTCCCTTTCTGGGAGCGGCGAGTGCCGGGTAAGGCGTCACGGCCTTTGGAGCCGGAGGCGGCACCACAAATTCCCAATCGGCCGGCAGCCTGTAGCTGAAGCCGATATCGTCCCTTTGCACTTGAGGCGGCAACGTGGGAGCCAACGGACTTGTGGGCGCAACAGCCTGCGTGGCCGGGGGCGGCGCAGCCGTGTTCGCAGGGGTCGCCGTGGGCCCTGGCCCTTGCGCAAAGAGCGTCGCCCAACCAAATGCAACAAGTGCAACTACAAGGTGAGTTCGCATCCGGTTGCCTCTTGTTCGCCGGTCAGTCTATAGCTAGCCAGCCCGCACCAAATGGGTCTTCATGCAAATCCGCCCCTACTTAAGGAGAAAAGCCGAGGCTGCCGCCGCCACGCCCAGCGCCGAAATAGCAAGACCCACGTGCCAGTAGACGCGGCTCCGCGTCAGCAGCGTGATCGATACGATCACCAGGCCAATCTCCAGCAACACCTCGCCCAAATCGAAGCGATCTGCTTTCGCTTCTCCCTGGTCCACGCTGGTTTGCAGTGCCACGGCCGTTACCTGATCCTGCTTCACCTCGTCTGCCCACTTCTTCTCGTGGTCGGCGTAGCTCTTCACCAACTTGGCGGTGGCATCTTTGTTGTCGAGCGCAACAACACTCATCAGATCGGCCACCAATTGCGTATCGTTGGCGCGAATCTTTTGCGCCTGATACTCATTCCACTGGTCGGTTGCCTTGTTCTGGTTGAGTACCGCGTCCTCATGCGTGCGCCCGCCCAGCACCGTGGTCACCGCCAACAGCACGGCCAGCACGCTCATCGTAAAGGCGACAGGCCGCAGTGGCTCTTCGTTCGCTGCCTGCTGCACATTCTCCTTGAAGTCCTGCACATCGCTCGCATCCATAAGTTTTGAGCCTTCTCATTTTTGGATTGGGGGACTTTGGGGGAAGCCTTCAGCTTCGAAACCTGCACCCATCATACGATCTCGCGCAGCGATGCGCTGCAATAGTTACGCAGCGGGGTCCTTTAAATCCTGGTAAACGCCAGACCAGCTTGCGGGGAGTAGGAAGTCACCCTCACCCACGGCCACATAAAGCGAAGGAAACCCGATTCCGCCTCAACTCTCTTTTCGTAGTCCGTCTCAGTGTGGCCCAGGCAGCATGAAGGCTAGAGCATTTTAGGAAATAGTATAGACTGGTAATTGGCGACACTCCGCGGCGCAGAAGATATGGGGCGACCCTATGGGGATGATTTGCGTCGTAAGTTTCTATCTGCCTACGACGAAGGC
>Ga0187868_1002544_pt1 | contig 11879 bp, 6 predicted proteins | sample June2016WEW_13_4_FD_133014 | JGI IMG/M metagenome (GOLD analysis project Ga0187868, IMG submission 133014) | Peatland microbial communities from SPRUCE experiment site at the Marcell Experimental Forest, Minnesota, USA - June2016WEW_13_40 | ecosystem: Environmental > Terrestrial > Soil > Wetlands... | reverse complement strand
GCTCGAAACGCCGGGCGACGAAATTTCATGCGCGAGCCGGCGGCGGATGAGCTCGGTGATTTCGAGCGAAACCATCCAGACGCGGCGCACTTCGTCAATGTTGACGAGTTTGGCCAGCGCCTGTTCCTGCCGCGGCGTCCAGGTCGAGATCGGCGTTCCTTTGGCGCGCGGCAATTCAGGATGGCCGTGGCGGCGGAGCTCTTCGACCGCCTGTGCCAGAGGAAGATTTTCGCGCACGGCGGATTTGATGATTTCGATCAGTCTGGCAAACGGGAATTCAAACGGAATCGTGGCGAACTCAATCTCGCCTTCCGCGGAAACGGCGTCCGGCGGCGTAACCGTTGCGCTGGAAACAGCAATGCGCATCCACCGGCGGGGCGGTAAATAATAGCCCAACTCGGCGGCGTAGGAATTTCCGGCGCGCTCAACGTGCGCGAACCAGTGGCGCGATTCCGGATGAACGTGAATTTCGCAAATCGGATGGCCTTGAACCTTGCCGGCGTAAAGGCGCAGGATGAGATGGCCGGCGGCGGATCGCGCGTTGAGCTTCAACTGCTGCTCGCGCGTCAAATCCCAATGCGCGTAAAGCCAGTGCGGGTCGCGCGCGGTCAAAAAAAGTTTTTTCGTGCCGTAAGCTTCGGGCAATTCGGTTTCTGCCGTTTCAAAATGTTGCGACGGCGGCACGGGGCCGAGCGCGTATTTCCGTCCGGGGCCGCTGGCGGGCGGCGGCGCAGGCTGGTCGCCTTCGAGCAGGAGCGGCGGGACTTCAATTTTTTTGCGGCGGACGTAAGCGCGGCGGGTGGTTGTGGTTTTTGGTTTGGCGGCGCGGCGTGGGCGCACAACCCGGGTGGTCGTTTTTCCCCGGGCTGCCGTGGGTGTTGGTTTTGTTTTCATAACCGCAATTCCCTGTTTTTAGCGCTTAATTCATTGCCGGGGGAAACGTTACGGCGGGAATTTGCCGGGCGCAATGTGAATTTTCCGGCGGGGTGTGGATAACTTTCTTGAAACGCGCTTGCCAGCAGGCGTGCGGGGGTGTTTTACTAGGGTTTTATGGCAGGCATGAACGGCACTCCATCCAACAACGCGCCGGTCACGATATTCGTCGTGGACGATGAGCCGATGTTGCTGGAGATGGCGGTGATGATTCTTGAACCGCTGAATTTTCATGTCCGGACGTTCCGCGATCCGCAAACGGCGTTGGCGGAGTTTTCCGCGGCGAATCCACGACCGGCGCTGATTGTGACGGATTACGCGATGCACTCGATGACCGGCATGGATTTGATTCGCGAATGCAGACGCATCCATCCGAAGCAAAAAATCATTCTCCTGAGCGGAACGGTGGACGAAAGCATTTACACCAAAGCGGAGATAAAGCCGGACCGCTTTCTGGCCAAGCCGTATCAGGTCAGTGATTTTGTCACCCTGGTTCAATCACTCGCGACGGGTTGAGGCCGGGCTGCAATTTGCCGGCCAAAGCGGTGGCGGAGTGATTTAAGTCGGATTAAATTTATGATGAGGAAATTACTCCTGAGCGTCGTCATCATATTGGTGGTTTTAATCGTTGTCGCGGTGATTGTCATGGGTTTCTTTCTCGGCACCATCGTCAAAACGGGCATGGAAACGGTTGGCCCGAAAATCACGCAAGTCTCCATCAAAGTGGACGCGGTGAATTTGTCGTTGCTGACCGGATCGGCCAGGGTCAAAGGCCTCGTCGTCGGCAATCCGGAAGGTTACAAGACGCCGCAGGCCATCAGCGTCGGCTCCGCGGCCGTGGGGGTGAATCCATTTTCGGTTTTGTCGGACAAAATCGTTGTGCGCTCGGTGCGCGTTGAAGCGCCGGAAATCACCTTTGAAGGCAATCCTTTCAGCGGGAACAACCTCGGCAAAATCATGCAAAACGTCAACGCTGCCACCAAAAGCGGCGGACCCGGTTCCACGAATGCCACTGCCAGGGCGGACAACAAACCCGGCCAGAAAATTGAAGTGGACGACTTTTTAATCACCGGCGCCATAGTTCACGTCAGTCTCACCGGCGTGAGCGGCAAGGAAATGACCCTGCCGCTGCCGGACATTCACCTCACCAACCTGGGCAAAGACAACGCCGGCATCACCGCGACTGATTTGACGCGGCGCGTGCTCGGCGCCATTACCACCGCCACCGTCAAGGTTGTCGCCAGCGCCACCACCGACATCGGCCAGGGCGCCGGAAAAGCAGTCGGCGAAGGCATGAACAAAATCACCCCAGGCATCGGCGGTTTGTTCAAGAAATCAACAAATTAGCCGGCATATTTTAATTTGCCGTCGGTAGTGTCACGACATTTGTGTAAAAGGTTAAGAGGGTGTTGATCCCAGTAAATGTTCATACGGTCAAAGACGCTATAAAGGATGCGTTCACAACTGCTTCACGTGGTGAATGCATACATCGTCCGGATGCGCCGGCGACCGAAACTCTCCGATGGTTCGCGTCAACCGGCGATTGCACGCGGCCTGCCTGCCAAATCCGCCAACGCCGACCGCCTCCAACTCAAGGCTGGGTGATCTTCAATCTATAGAACCGGTTCGTCGCGTTATTATTATTGTCATTGACATTCAGCGGATTCCCCGTGCCAGCAACGGGGGCACCCAATGGAGTCCACGCCGGGTCGTCAAGGGTGTCCTTGTATTCCACCTGATAGTTCTGACCCACAATGGTCGGCCAGGTAAGAGTGTATTGATTTCCGCTTGCGCTGATGCCAGCTAAATCCGGCCGTGCCACCACCGTCAACGTACCCTCAACACAACTGAAGGTGTAGTTGGCCGCCACAGCTCCACTGGCCGTGATCGGGTAAGTAGTGCCGGCCGGGCTGTTGGCATCGGCCGCCGTGCTCAATGTCACCTGCGTCGTCAATGCGTTGGTGTTCTCGCCATTAACAAAGCCATCGTAGCTGAGGGAACACGCCGCGAAATGCGTGCCACCTCAGCCGCATACAGACAATCAACAGAAGCGAAATTGAGCACGGAGGCCAAAACCAGTGGGATGGATGCAAGATATAGCAAAAGTACGATTAGATTTTTTGCAACGCTCTTGTGCAGTGCAACCGGTTCGCTTGCGCCAGTCGCGCGGCAACGTGACAACTAGCCAACCGTCAAGCTCCACGGCAAGGAATACCGGCTATTGTGTCCAGAAGTTCAAACTTCCTTGCCGGAGCTTTGGTCATTGCATCCGTATTCAATAACGCTCCAAGCGAGCAAAGAGTGAGTGGCGAAACTCAACGATGAAACTGGCGGCGAAATCTTCGCGTTCTATGATGTTCTATCGCAAGACGGTAAAGACCTGTCACAAGGCTTGCGAATTGAGAATAATGCTTTGAGGGCAAGAATCACGTTTTTAACACTCTGCAATAACTCATTCTCCGAAACAAGCACCCAAGTTTATGGTGAGACCACGCGATAGAAACGGTCGGGCTGGCTGGGGGCGTTCGTGTCCGTGAAGACTGCCAGAACCGCTCCAAACACGCCCGTCGAGATCACAGTCCAACTGCCGGGTTGCGTCAGATCGGTGGTTGTCATCACTTTGTATGGCTGGCCTTCGGGACCGCTGAAGGCCAACTGGAAGTTGCCGCCGTTCAACATCGTCCCGCCGGAAATCACCGGTGGAACTGGAGTCACGACGTAGACCGTGCGGGTGTTGGTGGCGGAATTGTTCGCCGGATCAGTTGCAATGTATTGCACAAAATAGGTGCCCGGCACGGCGGTATTGACCACGCCGTTGGTCGTCACGGGCAGCACTCCGGCGCATAGGTCGAAGGCCGTCGCGCCCGGATCAATAAACACGGTGCCCAACCAATTGGTCAGCGGACTGGCCCCGTTCAAGGTCACAACCGGAGCGGTGGTGTCCACGACGGTCACGGTGCGGGTGTTGGTCGCGCTGTTGCCCGCCGCGTCAACCGCCACGTAATTGATGGTATAAATGCCCGGCGAATTAACATCCACCACGCCATTGGTGCTCAAGCTCGCCAGAGTGCAGTTGTCCGTGGCCGTGGCACCGGGCTCGACATAACTGCCGTGGCATTCCACCGTCACGCTGGCCGAACCGTTCAACGTGATCACCGGCGGGGTTTCATCCAGCACCACGATGGTGTTGGTGGAGTAAACGGAGTTGCCCGACTGGTCAGCCACCTTGATGATCACCGTGTTCGTGCCCTCAGGCAGCACGGCGTTGTTGGTCGGCACCTGGGTGATGACCAGGTTGGTGCCGCTGCAGGCGTCCGAGGCAATGATGTAGTTGGTTCCCGTCACATCAGGCATCAGCGCCGAGCAGTTGGTGTCCGCGCTCAACACCAGATTGGTGAAGTAATAGGTGATCACCGGCGGTGTGGTGTCCACCACATTGATTGTCCGGACGACCGAGTTGGTGTTGCCGTTGCCATCATCGGCTGTATAAGTCAGGTAATAGGTGCCGGAGGTGTTCGCATCCACACTCCCGCTGACACGGACCCCGACGCCGCCCGCACAGGCGTCGTTGGCTGTGGCACCCGGATCGCTGAAGCTGCCGTGGCATTCCACCGTCAGCGGGTTGGCCCCGTTCAACGTGATCACCGGCGCGACCGTGTCTTGCACTGTCACCACAGAATTTGAAGTCACCGTCCCATAGGCATTCGAAACCGTCACCGAGACTGTGATTGGACCCGGGAAGTGGATGTTGCTCAGGGAGAAGTTGGTGGCGGTTTGGCCGTTGACCGGCGAACCATTCACGCTCCATTGGTAGCTCAGTGGCGACTGGCCCGTTGCAGTGACGATGAAGGTCAGGTTGCCGGGGCATTGCACACTCGGATTCAACGGCGTCAGGTTTGTGATTGCAGGCAGTGCCACAACGGAAATCGTCCCGTTGTTGGTCAGACCGGAGGTGTTCCATGCCAGGCCCGCCGGGAGCGACGGAAAATTGGTGGAGTTGAGCAAGCCGAGCAAGCCGCTGTAACTCGTCGCACTGAAGAGCGTGAAAGTGTCGCCAACCTGTAGCACCGGCCCGAGGTTGGTCACGGTGAGTGTGCCGCCGCTGATATTTGTAATTGTTTTGGCGGAATTCAACCGATCGCTGGTCTGCGAGTTGGTCCGGTTGAGTTTCATCAGGATGGTGCCGCCGTTGGTTATCGTGCCTGACACCGTCAGGGTGCCAATGGAGTTGGGATTGCCCGGAGCCACCGTGGAGCCGGCATTAGCGAGCAAGTTGCTGCGGATGGTGCCGATACCGCTCAAAGTACCGCCGGAATAAACCGTGACCGGACTGGTGATGGAAACATTCACCAGCAGGGTTCCATTGCTGATGGCAGTGGCACCGGTGTAGATGTTCGTTCCGCCCAAGGTCAAGGTGGACGAAGAAATTTTATTGAGCGCCATGACGGCAGTTCCGGCGTTGGCGATGGTGCCGCTGAAATTGCCCGCGCCGACGTTGATGGTGGCGGTGGTGGCCGCAGTCGAATTGCTGATCGTTCCTGCGCCATTCAAAGTGCCCAGTCCCACTGTCACCCCGGCCACTTGTAAAATATTGCTGGCGTTGACCGTCCATGTGGCATTGGCGCTGCCAGCGGTCGCGCTGCTTAACCGCACGGGACGGATGCCGCTGACCGCACTGATATTGAACGTGCCGTTGAATCCACTGTTGTCACCGGACAGTTGCAGGACGCACGTCCCGGCTCCGGATTGCGTGGGCAACAGATTCAACGTGGTTCCCGAGGCCCCGGTAATGTTGGCAGCGACGATGTTGGTGATGCTGTAGTCGCCTCCGATGATGGGGTTTTGCGTCTGGCTAAGGGTCGCGCTGCCGCTCACTGTAATGCTGTTGCTCACCACGCCCGTTCCATTCGTGCCCGCAGCGGTAAGGTTCAAGACACTTCCATCCGCAAGATTGATGGTCGCGCTCGAAACAATGGCACCACTGGTGGTCTGGAGGCGGAGGGTGGCGCCGCCGGCAACATTGATGATAACATTATTGCTGACGGTGGTCTGGCGGCTCTTCCCGCCTTGAATGACCAACGTTCCCTGATTCACGTTGATAACGCCGTTACCAACAGTATATCCCTGATCAATGACGGTGGTGCCGCTATTCGTCAAGGTCAGAGTGAACCCGCCGAGATCGAATGAGGTGCCAACCACCAAGGCGTTGAAGTAAAGGTCTTCATCCTCATTGGCATCAAAAGCTGTATAGCGGTTGTAATGATTTTGAGCCTGCGGCAGCGGGGTGTTGGGCACCGGGTTCGTGATGTTGGCGCTCGCATCACTGATGTTCCACGTCTGCGACCCGCTCAAAGCAATCTGGCTTTCAATTTCAAGCGGCACCGCATTGGTGGCGCTCAAGTCAATGCCCGAGGTTCCAATGGTGAGCTTGTTCGCGGACAACGCGTTGGTGATGACGATCCCGTTTTCTCCGGCCGCCTGGCCTAGCACCGGCCCGGCAACGCGGATGCCCAAGATGCTCAAGTTGCCTCCAAGGGGTGCGGGGGTGATTGAATTGGCGAAACTACTTAGTTTGAGCGTGCTGTCGAAAATCGCGACATCGCCGGCGCCGGGCGCAACCCCGAGGACCCAACTCGCGCCGTTGGTCAAAGCGGTGCTGTTATTTGCCTTGGTGACGTTGGCCGAACTGCTTTGCGGTAGCAAAATGCCCGCCCCCAGCATCAGGGCTAAAGACAGTTTAACCATGGTTGTAAATGAGAATTGCATAATAAGTTTTTATTACCCCTTAAAAGAGTGTATCAAAAATAGACAAAATCATCAAGGCTTTTTTTGGATTATTTACTAACCTTGCCGTGGTTCAGTGTTTTCTAGGCTAATGGTGCGTTTTTAGCTCACACACCTTTACCGGATTGTCCCAAACCGGGGCAATTCCAGAACGCTTTAAAACAGCAAGGTGGCAACCGGGACGAACATTGGCGCTTGACTTGAATGAGCTTTGGTGATAGTAATCACGTTTAATGGAAATGCCGTCACAAACACTCCGTCAGCCATGAAATCCCTTTATTTAAAACCAGTTTTGCTTTTAGCGTTGGTGGTGGGATTGCTTGTTTCGCCCAATACGACAATGGCTGGATTCATGCCGCCGCAGGCGCAGATCTTGAGCGACATGGTGCTGGCCAACAACCATTTCACGAACGAATGGCCGACGCCCGGTTGCAGCAGTTGCCTTTCCGGAAGCCATCCGACCACCATCTGGACCCGGGGAACCTATTTCGAAGGTGACCTCGCGTTATACCGGATCAACCATGATCCCAACATTTACAACTACGCCGTGCAGTGGGGCGCATTCCCCAATTGGTCGTTGCGATATGGCGACACGGATACTTCGCCCGATGACCAGTGCGCCGGTCAGGAATATATTGAACTTTATCAGTTTGACACCACCCAGACCAACCGGTTGACTCACATCGTCAACAATGTGAACTACTGGGTGAGCCACAACCAAGGGCTGAGCTCCTGGACCTACGTTGATTCCATCCATATGTCCATGCCCGCGTTTGCCAAGCTCAGCGTGCTTAATTCTAATGTCATCAGCGCGCTTAAAACCAATTACACATATTCGCCACAGATGTATTCCTACTTCCATTTTATCAAAAACGTATATGGCCGCTCAAACGGCCTCTATAATGCCACCGACCATCTCTGGTGGCGGGACACGAACTTTATGGCGAACTACACGGCATCGGATGGCACGAAGCAAAAATGTTACTGGTCGCGCGGCAACGGCTGGGCTTTCGTCGCGCTTGCCCGGACGATGGATGTGCTTCCCACCAATGACCTGCACTATGCCGAATATTTGCAAACCTTCAAGGACATGGCGGTGGCCCTCAAAGCCGTGCAGCGGTCGGACGGTTTTTGGAACGTGAATCTCGCCTACACCAATGACTATCCCGGCCCGGAGTCCAGCGGCACGGCCTGCTTCACTTACGGACTGGCTTGGGGAATCAACCGCGGCTACCTTGACACCAACACGTATCTTCCCGCCGTCATCAACGGTTGGAACGCCCTGGCCATCGGCGCGCTGCACCATGGCACCGGCGCGGACAACGGATTCCTGGGTTACGAACAAGGCAGCGGCAACCAGCCGTCTTCCGGCCAGCCGGTCACCTATACCAGCGTGCCCGACTTTGATGATTTCGGATTAGGGCTATTCCTGCTGGCCGGCAGCCAGATTTACCAGCTCAGTTCGCCACCGGGCATTGTGCTGGCCGCGCCGGTTTTGACGGGCAACCAGGCGCAACTCAACTTTACAGTCATCAGCAGTCTTACCAACGCCACGTTCAACCTGCTCCAGACCGATCAATTGGGGACGGGCTGGACCACGAATACGACCGCCACGCTTGCGACCAATGTCTCTGGCATTTCGTATCGTTTCACGGCCACAAACAATGCGGCAGTTCCGTTCTATCGAATCCAGATGGGCCCTTGATAAGCCGGTTAAAAATCGTGGTGGCACAGGCTGTCCCAGTTAAAACCAGAGACCGGTCCGATTAAGAAAAGTCCTGGCGATAAACTCGCAGAATTGCGTCGTCAGTTTTTCCAAACAATTCACAGAATTCAGACCAACGTCATTTTAGCCTCATCTTAAAGTGCGGACAAAATAAGGTGACAGCTGCTTCAAACATTGACCACAGCAAAAGCGTCTCGGGTAAAATCGTTGTAGAATTGGGAATTACGCTTTTTGTACGTTGACTGCGTTCGTTTTTCAATTGATCGCCTCCCTCACCGCAGGCTGTCCGCACGAGTGCGAGGACAGCGGCTTTAAGCGGGAAGGGAAGAAACGGCCAAGCCGTGATTCTTTTTGGAGAGACGAATCCGCAATGACACAATTCTGGGGTCCACCTTTGTGTCCATGTAGCGAGATTCCCTCGTGTTTATTGGCACTTTTTTCAGATTCAACTCCTGATGGGTGCGCCAGTAAAATCAAGAGTTTTTCGGATTTCTTCACCCGGCGGTTTGCAGATTTAATTTTCGATGCCCTGACAGTTTTTTGCCCAGGGAAATTCCTCCGCGTCTGCAATTTTTAGATTGCAAGTGCGGCGGTCTGCTTTAGACTCCGATTGAAGCCCGTGAGTTAAAGTTATGTTTTTTGGCGTTGATTATTATCCTGAGCAGTGGGTCTTCCCTTACGCCGGCACCGCCGACAACCCCGAGGGCGCTTGGGAACGCGATGCTGAATTGATGACCAAGGCCGGCATCAACGTTGTCCGCATCGGCGAATTCTCTTGGGGACTCTGCGAGCCCGAAGAGGGCCAATACGATTTCCTCTGGCTGCGCCGCGTGATGGACATCATGGAGCAGCACAACATCAAAGTCGTTCTCGGCACACCCACCGCCGCGCCGCCCATCTGGCTGGCCAAAAAACATCCGGAAATTCTGCCGATCGACGAGTGCGGCCGGGTCAAGCACGAAGGCACGCGCCGCGCAGTTTGCTTCAACAACGACGTTTTTTGGAACACTTCCAAGCGCCTGGTCGAAAACATGGCCCAAGCCCTGGGCGATCATCCCCAACTGATCGCCTGGCAGATTGACAGCGGCCTCGGCGGACATCAAACCGAGTGGTCGTTTAATGAAGATTCGCGCCTGGAATGGCAAAACTGGCTCAAGTTGAAATACGAAACCGTCGAGAACCTCAACGACTGCCTGGGTTTGCGTTATTGTGGACAGGTTGTTTCCTCCTTCGATGAAGTGCCGATGCCCATGTATGCGCCAACCGCGCACAATCCCGCGCTGCTGCTGGATTGGAATCGTTTTTGCAGCGACACCATCATCGCCTTCGCCCGGATGCAGGCCGATGTTTTGCATGAAATTTGCCCCGATCATCCTGTCACTGTCAACCTGCGCGCGCTCCACCGAAAATTCGATCACTTCGACATGGCCGCCGCCGTGGACTTCGTCTCCGTTGAAAGCAACGCGGCCATTAAATCCAAATCCTCCGAACTCGCCTGCGACATTGACATCCTTCGCTCGCTGAAAAAATCGGACATTAAAACCCCCGACGGCGATTGCGGCTTTTGGGTCATTGAACAAAAGGCCGGCCAGGTCAACTGGCAGGACGTCAACTCGCTCGTGCGTCCCGGCGTTATCCGGCTGTTCACCTATCAGTTGATCTCGCGTGGCGCGTGCGGCGTGCTTTACTATCGCTGGCGGCAACCGCGTATCGGCAATGAAAAATTTTTCGGCGCGGTGCTGCCACACCATCTCGAAGGCAATGACCGCGTCTTCAAGGAAATCAGCCAGATCGGCGAAGAATTGAAATTACTCACCCCTGCCATCAAAGACACCAGGGTCGTGGCCGACGCCTGCATTCTTTTTACGCACGACAACGACTGGACGCTGCAACAGCCAAAGCAGCCGAACAAATTTTTCAACCTCCGCGAGCACATTCAACTCATTTACAACGCGCTTCACGACCGCAACATCTCCGTGGATTTTGCGCGGCCAACGGAAGACCTTTCGCAATACAAAATCGTTTTCGCACCATCGCTGCACCTGCTGTCCGCTGGCGAGGCTGACCGGCTCAAACTTTACGTCCAAAACGGTGGCACGCTCGTCGGCACGTTCAATACCGGCCTCGTCAATGCCCATTGCATCGTGCCCGACACCGGCTACCCGAACGACATGACCGACATGTTCGGCCTGGAAGTTTTGGAATTCGACCCCATTCCGCCCGGCGAGGAAAATCATCTCACCTTCAAGGGCGCGTTCCCGACCAGCCATTTGCATCCCGCGCGGCTTTGGTGCGACATCATCGAGCCGAAGGGTTGCCAGATTTTGGCAACTTACGCGAAGGACTTTTACTCCGGACATCCCGCCGTGACCATGAACAACTTCGGCCTCGGCAAGGCCATTTACATCGGCACCATGAGCCACCAGCATTTTTATAACGACCTCGTTTCGTGGCTGCGGCAGATGTGCAATTTGCATCCGTTGCTCAAAGTCCCCGAAAACGTCGAAGTCAGCATGCGCCAAAAGGAAGGCATGCGCGTCTTCTTTTTGCTCAACCACCAAAATTCGCCCGTGCGCATCCAGTTTTACAAGCCCATGCATGATTTCCTCACGGGCAACACCTTCTCCGGCAACTACGACCTTCCACCGCACGGCGTGCTCGTCCTTGACGAACATCCCGAAGACAAAATCTCTGGCGCTGCCGCCTGATTTGCGGTTTGTTTTGCGGTGGTGAATTTTCTCGAAGTCACTCTCGCTGTCTTGGCGTTGTTGAGTTTTGCCCTCGCGCTCTGGCAATGGGTCGCCGCCCGGCGCTTCCCCCTGCACCGGCGCATCACGGATTTGTCCTTTGCCCCGGCCATCACCCTGCTCAAACCGCTCAAAGGCTGCGATGCCACCACCGCCGAATCGCTCCAAAGCTGGTTCAATCAAAATTACGCCGGCCAGATTCAAGTTCTGTTCGGCGCCGCTGATGCCAGTGATCCGGTTTGCAAAATCGTCCGCGAACTCACTGAAAAAAATCCCGGCCGCGATGCGCAGCTGGTGGTCTGCGCTGAATCCCTGGGCGCCAGCGGCAAGGTCTCCACGCTGATCCAACTGGAGCGGCTGGCGAAACACGAAATGATTCTCGTCAGCGATGCCGATGTGCGCGTGCCTCCGGATTTTCTCGCGAACTTCGTCGCACCGCTGCGCGATCCCAAAACCGGCCTGGTCAATTGTTTTTACCGGCTGGCCAATCCCGCCACTCCGGCCATGCGTTGTGAAGCCGTCGCTGTCAATGCCGATTTCTGGAGCCAGGTGCTGCAGGCCGCCAGCCTCAAGCCGCTCGACTTCGCCCTCGGCGCGGCGATGCTCACGCGCCGCAAATTGCTCGAAGAAATCGGCGGCTTCGCCGCATTGGTGAATTGCCTCGCGGACGATTATCAACTCGGCCATCG
>Ga0187868_1002533_pt1 | contig 11929 bp, 15 predicted proteins | sample June2016WEW_13_4_FD_133014 | JGI IMG/M metagenome (GOLD analysis project Ga0187868, IMG submission 133014) | Peatland microbial communities from SPRUCE experiment site at the Marcell Experimental Forest, Minnesota, USA - June2016WEW_13_40 | ecosystem: Environmental > Terrestrial > Soil >... | reverse complement strand
TCTAACGGACTTGTTCAATGCCTTTTACGCTGAGGTAAACGGCCGGAAGAACACCAAGGGCGGCAACTACCGGGTGAATTACCTTTCAACCACCTGCCACGTCTATTTTGGGTCTGTAACCGGGGCCACACCCGATGGGCGGAAGGCGTATGAGCCGCTGTCGGACGGCATCTCTCCGGTGCAGGGCGCGGACCGGCGCGGCCCCACTGCTGTACTCAAATCCGCGGCGAGGATGGATCACGCCCGCACCGGCGGCACCCTGTTGAACCAGAAGTTCACGCCGCAACTACTCGAAGGCGAAGAGGGAATCGACAGGCTGGCACACTTGGTGCGTTCTTACTTCAGGCTGGACGGCCACCATATCCAGTTCAACGTGGTAACCGTGGATACTCTTCGGGCCGCTCAGGAAAACCCGGAGAAGTATCGCGACCTGATCGTCCGGGTGGCCGGCTACAGCGACTATTTCTGTGACTTAACCACGGCTTTGCAGAACGAGATCATTGCGCGGACTGAACATCAGGGCTTCTGATACGGGTTGTTCGTCATTCGTAGAAGAAAAGGCCACCGCCTGTCATTCTGATCCCGCCCTGCGGGATCAGAATGACAGACAATGGGGTTATCCTTTACGAATGACAGACATTGCCTATGGCAGGTGAGCAACCGCGTACTTTGGGCAAGCATTTTGAAGAGGGATGGTGGGCCCAGCAGGACTCGAGCCTGCGACCAACGGATTATGAGTTCTGGAAAGGTCATCGCAACCATCGTCAGTGATAGCAGGTCATCTCACAATTCGCCTGCGTTTATTCGGGGATTCGTCCAGTCTCTCCCGCAGACCTTCGCTACCAATTGATACTGATATTGAACTAGGGTGGGCACAAAATTGGGCACAGTGTTTCGGTCCGTTCCGACGCTCGCATAGGATCAATCCGCTCGTGCCGTGGCTCGCTCGCGCATCCTGAGCCAATCTGAAGCGCTGGCGGGCCATCCTGCGAGGCTCCCATCGGGGCAAGAATTCGGAAAACTGCCCGAAAACTTGGCGCTCGGCCCCTTCGCCTGCCATCGCCAACACAGCCTCCCTGCGTACATCGAATAGCGCCAGAACCCCCGCAAGACTCGCCCCGCACGATGACCTCGATTCCGCATCTTTTCCGGATGGCGATTACGTCGTAAGATGCCATTAATGCGAAACTTCATAGACGATTCCGGCTCCTTCAACTGGCATGACAAAGGGAGGTCCCTCTTCTGTGGCGTCACCATAGCAGAGCGCTGCCTCACGACCGTGCTTGAGCGGTTCAAGAGGTGGCGGAGTTCCATTGTGGGAGCCCGCAGCGCCAGGGAATTGAAGGGAGCCGAACTGACGCCCAGCCAGCTCAACTCCTTCGCAGATAAGGTCCTGATTGCTGCTGACCGCGATGTTTGGCTTACGGTAGTAGCGGCAGACACGACACTGACCCAAGAACAGGTTGTAAGAAAGCTGACTGAACAGGCGTCGGCAATGTTTCAGTGTGCCTCCGAAATGTGCGGGGACGAAGGGAAGTTGCCGCTTAGGGAATACTACCGCCAGTTGTCGGGCTGGGCACGGAACCGAAGCCCCGAAAACGTGCTATGGCTTGCGGTCCTTGAGGAGGCCGTGACCCAAACGTTGCAGCACTGCATCGTTCGGTTCTTGGAGCCGGGGGACGAGAACGAGTTCACGAGTCTTTCAATAGCCATTGACGAGAGCTTCATCCGCAGGGATGAGCACGTCGCTTTTTGGCGGGAGTGGTTTCGCGTCGCCATGATGAGCCATGCCGAACAGAACCCATTAATAATTCCTCGCGGATGGCGTGAACAGGGCCACCCGTTCATCCGAAAGTTTGAGATTCACCCTGGGCTCCTCAATCTCAATCAGCTTTATGTGCGGGATACAGGATTCTTCCGCTCGAAGAACCTTCCAGGGCTCCAGGTTGCCGACATATGCGCCAACATCTGCTATCGCTACTATCGTGGCGAGCGGGACTTGCCCGCATACCACAGGCTCCGCCCGAGAATCGTAGGCCGCGAGGGCCGGGACATCACGATTGTCCACGTAAATGAGAGCAGCCTCCACCAAGACGACCCTCGGCGCCATGTGACGCCCTTGGACCTTGAGGCTTACAAGCGCCATGCCGATGAACTCCGCTCCAAGGCAAGAATGAAGGAGTGAACAGACCAGGCATCAAGTTGGGACGAAAGGCACTGCTTTGCCAGCGGGGGGACCCTTGAGAAGTCAACAGGAAGCCGCATGGAAACGGACGTGCCCTGCGGCCTCCGCATTGCTGCCCGTGTGGCCATGTGGCAAAACGTCCCAAGAAGGGGGCCATGGACGAAGCCAACGCCGAGCTTGAGCGGGGACTGCAAATAATGATGAAGGAGGACGGGAGGACGAGGAAGGACGACGAGAGGTCGGCCTCGGCTGCTAGGCGTCAGCTTGCGTGGGTGCTCTCGAACCTCGTCGCGAGGTTCGGCAAGAGCACCGTGCGGGCGGCGCTCAAGAGGCACACATGCCCGACGCCTTCAGGCGACTGGGAGCCCGTGCTTGTCGAAGCCGACCAGATGAACCGCGACAAGGAGAAGCTCTGGGGCAAGTCGGCCCGCAGGAGGCGTTAGCTCCGGACAAGGCCCCAATTTTTGCGGCGACATTGCCACACACGGCACAACCCCCGGCTTGCCCGCCAATTCGGCGACGTGGGTAAACGTCCTCACTGAAGGGACCCCATGGCAGAAACGAAGGGCGGGTTTGAGTCTAAGCTGGGAAGATGATGAAGCCAGTACGAGAGCACGGTCGCCAGCGCTCTCGCCCGCTCGGCACGTTCCGCTTTCAACGGACCCGTGCTCCGACCGGGTTGCTGCCACAAAAAAGCCGTTCAGAACCTGAAAACCCAGGCCGGTCTTTGGCTGACAACTTTAGAACGAGGCATCCGTGATGCCGTGAGCCGGATGCTGATTTTCGACTAAGGAAAGTCATTGGCCAGCAGCATTGGTCCCCCAATCTGTGAGCGCCCTCCTGGTTCCACGACGACAAACAGTTCAGAAATCAGGAGCAGTTACGGCTGGGCAGAATCGCCCACGCTCCCCGGCCCTGGCAGTCCGTGCATCGCGGCCTCATTGGGGAACAAAGCCTTGACCAATGGCTCCACAAATTCACGGAAAGCATTTTCAAGGACAACACTGCTCTTTTCGCCGAGCGAGTCCAGGATGTCATTCTTTGTGGCTAGGAACGGGTTTCCCATGCCTTTGTTGCCGCGATATCTCGCATCCAAGATGTCGCTCAGGCTAGCGTCCTTCAGAAACGCCGCAACATACTCGACCGTATCAGCGGCCATGCAAAAGAGCGGCGTCAAAATCTTCGGGCGGACTGTCTTGCGTGACAGGCTCGGGATGGCATCGAACTTGTGATTCAGGAAAGCGTTCATCATGGGCGCGTCGCCAATGCCATCTCTTAGGATGAGGAGAGGGAAGAGCCGTCTCACTCGCGACAAGTCCACGCCAAGAATTTCCTCTGGCCCTTCCTTCTGGCATGTCCGGCGTATGGCCTCGGCCAGTTGCTCGATGCCCTTCCGCTTGCCCTCAGGATTCCGAATCAGCTTCTCTTCGATTTCAGCGCGAAGCTTGCTCGGGTTCCCCCCGTATTTCGACTCCGCCCGGAACACCCCGCCCTTGTACTCCATGAACACCGCGTCGGACCCGCACAGCATCAGGCCGTCACAAACTTCGCTGCCGTCCGATGCATATTTCGGGGACGGGAAAAATGTGTTGTCCTTATTGCCTGTGCCGACCGACTCGCTCATCAGCCAGTTCACGTACCGCTCGAATACCCTGCCCCAGAACGCCACGAAACTGTCCCTGGCCTCCTTGCCGGACACAGATAGTATTGTTCGCCAGAACGGGCCAGTTTCCAGTTTTTCAGCGAGAAATCCGGGGTCGATGCAGAAGAGCTGGTCGCCAGTGGAATAAAGAGGCTTGGCTCGAAACAGGGTGAAGTCGCTTGGGCCTGTGGGCCTCCTCTCAAAGACCTTCTTGAATTCGGCGGGAGTTGCGGAGAGTTCCTTTTTGAACTTGCGAATCTTGTCGTTGTCGATTGCGGTCTGCTGAAAATAGCCCTCCTGCAAAAATAATGAGGAGGCAGGATTTGCCGCAAAGGTCTGAACGGTGGCGTTCGTATACTTGGACAGCAGCCCGAAGCACAAACCCATGAATTCGTCGGGCGTCAGGTAAGTAAGCTTGCGAAACCGCGAACTGATATCAACGTAATCGACATCATTCTTCAGCTCATCGGCAAACCGTCCGTACATGAGGTGGGAGCGGGCCATCGCGTTGCGAAATGCAGGGGGCGCGGAATACTCCAGACTCGGGATGAGGTTTGCGAGCAGGTTCAGCACCTTCTGCTCGAAATCTGTTGTTTCTGGTTGAGGACTGTACAAGTGGTCGCTTGCCATTAAAAACAAGCGTGCGAGCACTCCCGGCGGCTGGCCGAGCGGATAAGCACCCACTTCTGGGCAGCAGAGTATGGCTTCCTTGGCGATAAAGAGTAGCTGCTCTCGGTGGAAAACGAAGTGCGTCTGTTCCTCTTTGCTTCTTCGGAGGAATCGCTCTGCCGTAGCTTCGTCGAAAATGATTTTCAGCAAGACCTCGTGGGAAGTCTGTTCAGGTGCACCGCGCCACCAGCTACGGAGGAACACATTAATCGTGCTGCACAGGTAGACCATCTGGTCGCGAGAGAACCGTTTCAACTCGGAGCGGAAATCATCCAACGTGCTTGGCGTTCCTGTCAGCAGGCCCCACGAATAATAGGTTGCTACTTGTGCCACGGCAGCGAGCCTCCCAAGCGACGGGCAGCCGTACCCGTGCCACGCCACAGTATGCCTGAAGGCGGGCCGTGCTTGGAAGCCTCAACAACGAAACGGCAAAATTTCGGAGACGCCGGGTCTGCGCGGCAAACACAGGAGGCATTTCCAGGACCCCCTTGAGTCGGGCAGTACGCTCGGTCGCTCGTCCAGCCCTCCACCCGCCCTCCGCGCACCGGGGCGAGTCGCCGCCCGACGAAACTGGACTCGTGTGGACTGCAAACACTATCGAGAAAGGGGACTAGAACCGAAAAATGCCCCCGCCGCTGCGCCCCCGGACTTTGCGCATTAGGGCAATTCCAGACTCGGTTTCAGGCTTCCTTATGAGGGGATTCAATTGCCGAGATGGTAGCAGATCGAAGGCGGAAAGGACACCGGCCCCACGGAGGGGTAGTGCTACAGTTTGAATTTCTTGCCCCTTGACTGCCTAGGTGAGCCTGTCACAATTGGCTCATGCCAACGAAACCTACGAAGAAGGTCACGAAGAGGAAGCCGAAGCGCCAGCCGAAAGAGGACTTCAATCAGGCGACGTTCAGGGTCATGCAGGAAGTGATTAGACGTAGCGAATCTGCCTCGGACGTCTGTGCGGTTCAGCGCGTGGGATTTTTCGCAACCACAAGATAGTGTACTCTGGCCATTGTACTGTCGATGCGCTTGCTCCGTACTAGCCAAGCTTGATAGCTCTCCCATTTCTTACCTTGAATGGCCTCTCCCAGTCTTTGGGCATTTCGAGACAAAGCTCCGAGTCGTCGGTCGTCGGCTATTATTACAAAAAAACGATTGGTGTCAGCTAGAGCCTTCATGGATTTTCTTATTGGCCTTTTCACTGGCCCGATGTAATTGTCCAGTTGTTTCATTGATTCCCTTGCAAACAGGTCGGCAGCTTGGATTCCAATTTTGTCCCGCCTTACAGCAAAGCCGACTTCGGACTCCATGTAGCGATGGAATTTCCATTCGGGCTGATTCGCCATGTAGCCGTACAATTGTGTGGCATTGGGTTGCTTCTCGACGTTGTTATCAAAAGTAAACTTAACTTCTCCCTGCGGCAGAGACAAATACCCCAACTCGGCGCAACCCACAAAGACATAAGAGAAGCACAGGTAATATGGGTCTGCGCCAGGAAACTGTCTCCTGTGTGCTTGTACATCAACTACCATTGATGTTCCAATGAGCTTCGTTCCGCATAACAACTGTGTAAGATCACGATATAGTTTCTGATTTTCTTCGTGAGAGGTTTTGGCATAATCTCCCTGGTCACATTCGCAATCAACCGCATGGAAAGGAATCCCTTTGGTTTTTTCTCGCCACTTGCCCTCAAGATCGTCCCATTCATCCTGTGTGCCGAAAATTCCCCCTACCGCAAAGACTCTCTCAGCCTTTTCGTCGGCACTCTCATCCCCATACGTGGCGTATAACGCTGCCATGCGCAGCCTCCCGCGTTTTTCCCGGATAGCATCAACACTCCATGTGTTGATGGGGGCGTCAGGCAGTTGACTTTGGGGCATGGGCAGCATATACTTCTCCTCTCATGCCCAATAAGGCACATCACCCGAGAAGCCCCGCCAAGAGTCTTACGGGTGAAATCCGCCTTACGACGACGCTCTAACTCTCTGCTTAGCCCAGCGAGCCAAGACAGCTCTTCTTGCGCTCCCGCTGCGCACTTCTGATGTCACGGCTGCGGCTCTTGCTAGGCCGCCCTTCCTTGCCGCCACGCCTATCTAAAGCCACAGCATACAGTTTTTCCCTTCCTTTCGCCATGCGTTAATTGTACGTGAGCGATCAGGAACGATGCGCATGACGATGCGCCGGTCACCCGACTGACCAACCGGTTTAGCAAGAAGGTGGACAACCCGCGCCACGCGGTTGTTTTGTACGCCGTTCATTACAGTTTTTGCCAAATTCATCAGACCCTCAGAGTTACTCCCGCCATGGAAGTCGGCCTTACCGATCACGTGTGGACATTAAAGGAATTGCTGAGAAAGATGGGGCAATAATGGAAAAGGTCCGATTCGCAGTCGGACCTTTATCCGAATCTTGAACTGTTGGGCGCTCACCCAAACGGTAATATGGGGTGCGTGCTTTGTCTACTCATTCATGCCAAATATCGCACCTCCGGTCATCCAGAAGTATCGAACAAGGATTCTGATTAAGGCCACAAGTGAGACGAAACGCTACTGGACTGAGTACCGTATTTTTACGTTTATTGCGTCACCGATTCTGGCTGCCATATGGCCTTGGCATGGATTAACTTTGATGACTTTCGCCTCGATTGTATTTCGTGCCGTACTTATTTTCTTCGTCATATGGGGGATGACATTTTTCTATAGCCTACTTCGCGCACCTGCATTGATAGATGCTGACACTCAGGAAGTGGTAAAAAGTCAAAACAAGACAATTAGTGATGACAATGCAGCGCTGGATGAGAAGGAAAAAATAATCAAAAAGCTCGAAATGGATGTGGGTGATCTAAAGAAACCGAAGCGTACCGCGCTTGACGAAAAGATTTACCAACACTATAAAGCCATTCTTGCTCAGTATGGAGATGTTGAGAGAGCTGTGCTGTGGACCCTTAAAGGTAACGGGAAAATGACCGAAAAAGCCGCGCTTGGCCTTTATCCCGTGCCTACCGGATTAAGCCGTGAGTTGGCTGGCAATGTCTTGGGGAGATTGCTGACTGACCAAATAGTCACGCGAGACCACCAGCAAAACATGGGCGACCAAATCCTAACATGGACAATTTCTCCAGGCGCGATGGATGCTATTAACGATTGGCTCTAACACTTATGCCAAACAGCTACCGGAGGTTTTATGGCAGAGATGAAATACCGCATCATTAGGGTTGTTGATTTCACCGCTGAAAGCTTAGAAGCCGAAGCAGACCGGGTTCCACCAAGCATGAAGGAGCACGCTGACAGCTTGCGTAAGATGGCAAATATTCTCCGTCAATCAGATAATCAGAAAATGGTGCGTGTTTGGGAAGAGCAGGGTGGAATGGAGGGGCCTGACTTTATTAGGCCTGATCCTGCTTCTCATTAAGTCCATCAACGCAACTTTCACCCACTACCCAGTGCTCAAGGCACTTGACACGTCGGAATAAATATGGTACAGGTATGTACGGTATGCACTACTCGACGGCACAGACCGCACGGAAGCTCGGTATCGGCCGACAAACATTGCACCGCTGGATTCGAGAGGGCATCGTATCTCCGCCTCGGAAGCAGAAAGTCGCAGGCGTAACCGTTCGCATCTGGACGGCGGAAGACATCGAGCGTCTTCGCGAATATAAGGAAGGGAATTATCGTAAAGGGCGGGGTCGCAAACCCCAAAAGAAAAACGGCAACCGCTGAAGCTGGAACTTCAACGGCTGCCTAACCAAATCAACCTGTTTAGGAGGCTGAATATGGCTGCACCAAAGATACACCCACCAACATTCTCCACACAACCGGGCTGCACCAGGGCGGCAATCTACGCGAGGGTCTCGACGAACAAGAACGGGCAAGACCCCACAATGCAGACGAGGGAATTGGAAGAATATTGCCAGCGTCGCGGCTGGGAAGTCGCTGGCTGCTACGTTGACAACGGGATTTCTGGCTCCAAGGAATCAAGGCCAGAACTGGACAGGCTCATGGCCGATGCCCATCGGAGGCGGTTTGATGCGGTAGCGGTTTGGAAGTTCGACCGCTTCGCCCGGTCAGTGTCTCACCTGCTCCGCGCGCTGGAAACCTTCAAAGCCCTGGGGATAGACTTCGTTTCCTTATCGGAGCAAGTGGACACCAGTACGCCCACGGGCAAGATGGTCTTTACGGTTCTCGGTGCCGTGGCCGAACTCGAACGAAGCCTGATTGCCGAACGGGTCCGTGCCGGCATCAGGAATGCGAGGGCCAAAGGCAAGAGGCTCGGAAGGCCGAGAGTCGCCGTGGACGCTTCCAGAATAGCGGCCCTGCGAACTCAGGGGCACTCCTGGGGTACGATCCACCGAGAAACAGGCATTGGGCCCAGCGGGCCTTCTACGGCCTGCCAAAGAGCCTTGTGTCCTCCACTTACTGATTCTGCGAAAGTGGTCTCGACGGTTCTCGCGGGCAGGGCTACTTGAGGATGCCGAGCGGTCCCCCAAACGGCGTTCGGGACGGGAAGCCGACTTCCCAGGCCGAATCCTGAGCTGGGATCGCAACTGTCCCGCCATCGACAACGAAGCGAGCCAGGCGGCGAGGTTCCGGGCGGGTTGGGATTGGGCGCCAGCGTTTGTCCACTGAACCGTGGTTCGCTGCATTGACGACGCTGCATTGACGACGTACCGCAAGCGAATCCTCGGGGTGTAGCATAGCGAATTCTGCTGACATCCTGAGCCGAGACCGCTAGAATGAAAACGAACTTCGAGGCGGAGGAAGCTCCGTGTCCAATCATCAGAATGCCCCAGCCCAAGCGGCGCCGGCACGACCTTTGGCGCCCCCTTACCCTCTGATCCGTGAAGGGCTTCGCCAGGGACGGATCATTCCTTTTCTAGGGGCGGGAGCATCGCTCGGCGTTCGCCAACCAGAAGCAGCGTGCGAGCTCTGGAGGAGGTTTCGCGACTCCTTGGCCACTCCTCAATAACGACGACAGAGAAGCATTACGCACCCTGGGTAAAGCCACGTCAGGACAGGTTGGATGCGCTGGTTGTAGCAACTTGGGCTGAGGATAAGGAAACATCCCGGACCCAAGCTGGAGCGCGGCCGACAGAGAAGAAGAGTTGACAGGGAGTGTTACACTAGCATCCAGCGTCAGGAAGGCCCTCCCAAACGGTCGGACCACCAACCGAGCCACATGGCCACGGTGGATTCAGTAGTGAGAGCTGCTGGATGTGCGGGACCGAGGTTCCGAAAAACGCAGCCGCCTCATGTGAGGCGGCTTTTTTGTTTCGCTTTCTGGTGAACGCCAACACGAAGGAAGGTGCATCGATGATCGACCTGCCTGAAGCAATAATCTATCTTTCGATACTCTAGGCCATCCGTGCATGCAGGGCAGGCCGCCGAGATTTCCTCCAGTACCGTGCGCAGCTTCCAGTCATGCAGTTGCACCGCCGGGTCCAGCAATGCTAATAGAAGCCTCAACAATTCACGAGGATGGTTTTGACTGTGGCGCAAGGACAGAATCGGGTATGGGTGCTCTGCCGTAAAAGGCGTGCAGTCACTCGGAAGCCCCATTCGGCGCTCGGCTACAGGCCGCCGGTACCGGCGGCCTGTAGCCCCCTGGTTGCAGCGATTCCAGTTTCACAGCCCCGAGCTGTGATGTAAACTCTCAAAGCGACTGGTACAAAAACTCGGGGAGGCCAGCGATGCGCGAGTATTCAGAACAGGCAATGGCGTATTCAGCCCCGCCGGTACCGCGGCTGCGGCGGGTACTGAAGCTTTGGGACCTGATCTTTTATGGCATCATTGTCATCCAGCCGATTGCTGCTGTGCCACTCTTCGGCGTAGCGCAGACGCTCTCGCGCGGCCACACAGTCACTGCGATTCTGATTGCCATGCTGGCCATGTTGCTGACTGCGGTGAGTTACGGACGCATGGCGGCACTCTACCCTTCCGCAGGTTCGGCCTACACTTACGTCGGTCGTGGCCTGAACTGGCACCTAGGCTTCCTGGCAGGCTGGGCGATGTTCATGGATTATCTGCTGAATCCGCTGATTTGCACCATCTACGTCTCGTTGACGATTCAGCGGATCTTTCCTTTCATCCCGTACGTTGGGGCGGCCGTCGGTTTCATCCTGCTGATCACGGTGGTGAATTTGCGCGGCATCCGCACCACCGCCCGCACGAACATAGCACTGGTCGCCGTCATGAGCGTTGTGATCGGGGCCTTCGTCCTCCTAGCGATTCGCTACCTCTTTCGCTTTCAGGGCTGGAGTGGTCTCATTTCGTATCGTCCCTTCTACGATTCCAGCCAATTTCAGGTGCAGGCGCTTGTCGGCGGGACTTCTTTTGCCGCTCTCACTTATATCGGGTTCGACGGCATTACCACTCTCGCGGAGGATGTGGAGAACCCGAGACGCAATGTGCTGCTCGCCACTGTACTAGTTTGCGTTTTTACCGGACTCTTCAGCGGGCTGCAGGTTTACCTCGCCCAGCGAGTCTGGCCTGATTACCGGAATTTTCCAAACCTTGAAACAGCCTTTATGGATGTAACTCGCCGTGTGGGGGGACCCCTACTGTTTCACGCGCTCGGGGTGATCATGATTGTCGGAGGCTTCGGTGCCGCCATGGGTACGCAGCTGGGCGCTGCCCGCCTGTTGTTCGGGATGGGCCGTGACAACGTTGTGCCCCGCAGAATCTTCGCCTATCTCGATCCCAAGCGGAACACTCCGAATTACAACATCATCTTCATCGCCTTGTTTGCGTTCGCAGGGGCGATGACGCTCACCTTCGAACAGGGAGCCGAGGCCGTGAACTTCGGCGCCTTCCTCTCTTTCATGGGTGTCAACCTAGCAGCGCTGTGGCAGTTTTACATCCTGCCCCAACAGGGACGAAAGCGGCGATTCTGGGCCGATGCTTTCGTGCCCGGATTGGGCTTCTTGTTCTGCCTGGGCATCTGGGTGGGCTTGCGCACCCCAGCGAAAATGATCGGTGGGGTGTGGTTTCTGCTCGGTTTCGCCTACCTGGCCTTCAAGACCCGCGGCTTCCGCACGGAACTCGTGATGACCCACTTCGGCGACGCGTGACTTTGCCGGGCGCGGCAGCTCAGCCAGCGAATTCCGCGGGCGGTGTCGACCGGTGAATCTGCCAAGATGTCACAATCGAGGTTGTCCCCAGCGGCAAGTCCTGCTTCCGCCACGAATGTGCGCTTCAGAAATCCTCCTCGATCAAGGGCTGCCATGGTGAAACTCCCCAGGTTCTGTTGACTTCCCGCACTCCGCTCAGCCATGAACCCTCCAGCAGCGCTGCATGAAAGTAACTGGTGTTCGGATTCCCTAGAGACTCATCCGGAAAGTCCCCCCGGCAACTGCCCGGCTTCAGTTTCGGCAGGCCGAACTTCGGAATTAAAAGGTACCGAAAAAAATAGAAAAAACCTTGACATTTATAGAATCTATG
>Ga0187868_1002529_pt1 | contig 11937 bp, 7 predicted proteins | sample June2016WEW_13_4_FD_133014 | JGI IMG/M metagenome (GOLD analysis project Ga0187868, IMG submission 133014) | Peatland microbial communities from SPRUCE experiment site at the Marcell Experimental Forest, Minnesota, USA - June2016WEW_13_40 | ecosystem: Environmental > Terrestrial > Soil > Wetlands... | reverse complement strand
ATGATTGCGCCCTGCTCGCCGCGTTCGGGCACGCGCCCGTAACGCGCGTGGAACGCGCCCTGCAACTTTTCGTCGCCGCGCAGGTCGGCGGCGTCCACCAGCCGCAGGCAGTATTCGGGGCAGACATCGGCACAACCGCCGCAGAGGATGCACTCGTCGCCGTTGAACACCGGACCGACGTGACACTTCAAGCAGCGATCGGCCTGCAGTCGCGCGTCGGGTTCGGGATAATCTTTTTCCACCTCGGCGATCCCGATGCGCCGATCCAGCGGCAGCGTCGGCGGCGGACGACGAACGAACTTCTCGTAATCGGGCTTCATTCGATACTGGAGCGTGTTGTAAATCGTCACGCGCGCCTGGCGCGGTTCGGCGGGCACGCGGCCCGTGAGGAATTTGGCGATGGAATTCGCCGCCTTCTTGCCTTCGGCGACCGCGGTGATGATGATCCGCGGCCCGAACGCCACGTCACCGCCCGCGAACACATCGGGACGCGACGTGGCCATCGTCACCGGATCGGTTTGCAGCGCTCCGCGCGGCGTCACCTTCAAATTATCTTCGGGACGAATCCAGGAAAGGTCTGCCGACTGGCCGATGGCGAGAACGACGGTGTCGCAATCCACGGTTTCTTCGCTGCCTTCAATGAACTGCGGATTGAACCGGCGGTTCTCGTCGAAGACACGGCCGGCCTTGATCAGTTCGATGCCAGAGACTTTGCCATCGCCACCGACAATGCGTTTTGGACCGAAGCGCGTGTGGAGCCGGATGCCTTCCTTTTCCGCCTCCTCGATTTCCTCGCGCGCGGCGGGGATTTCGTCGAGGCTTTCCAGGCAATACATGTGGACTTCGGGCACGCCTTTGCGGATGGCTTCCCGCGCCACGTCCAAAGCGAGGCGCACCTCGTCGGGCGCTTCCGGTTCGCGCGCGGTCAATTGTTCCAGCGCGGACGCGGCCTGGTGCAGCGCCTCACGCAATTCCGACTCGCTCATCCCCGCAAACTTTTCCGTCTGGCGGACCACCGAGCGCGCCACGTCGAAAGCGACGTTGCCGCCGCCGATGACGACGACTTTGCGGCCGAGCGACACGCGATAGCCCTGGTTGATGTTCAGCAGGAAATCAATCGCGCGCAGCACGCCGTCGAGTTGCACGCCCTCGATGGACAGCTCGCGGCTTTTGTGTGCGCCGATGCCGAGGAACACGGCTTCAAAGCCTTGTTTCTTGAGATCAGCAAAAGCGAAGTCCTTGCCGAGCCTTGTGTTCAGACGAATCTCCACGCCGAGCGATTCGATTGCCGCGATTTCCGCCCGGATGATCTCGCGCGGCAGCCGGTATTCGGGCACGCCGAGCACCAGCATGCCGCCGGCCAGATTGTGCGCCTCGAAAACCGTCGGAGAGAATCCCATCAACGCCAGTTCGTGCGCACAGGACAGACCCGCCGGACCAGCCCCAACGATGGCAACTTTGTGTCCGCCGCCGATACGTTCGCGGCGCGGGTCACGCAATTCGGGATAGACGCGTCCCAGGTCAAAGTGGTCTGACTCGACGCCGAATTTTTCACAGACGAACCGTTTCAACGCACGGATGGAAACCGCCGCGTCGAGCGCGCCGCGCCGGCATTTCGCCTCGCACGGCGCGGCGCAAACGCGGCCGCAGATGGAGGCGAATGGATTCGGCAGGCGGGCGATGATGTAGGCGTCTTCGTAACGCCCTTCGGCGATGGCTTGCACGTAGCCGCCGGAGTCCGTGCGGACCGGACAACCTTCGCGGCAGAGGACTTGCCGGGTGAAATAATTCACATCCGGCAGTTCGACTGGATAGGTCGTGGGCATTCCAGTTCGGTCAGCGGACTACTTCGAATCGTACTTGTCGTGGACTTCCTTGATCTTGGCTTCGGCGTCGGTCTTTTCCTGGGGTGTGGCTTTCGCGAGTTTCTCGTCGAGCATCGCCTTCTTGCGGATGCTGGAGTCATAGACAAGGAATTCGTAGATTTTTTTGCCGTCGGCGTTGCTGATGCCCGAACCGGGCTTGTGCATCATCCGTTTGATGTAGCGCGACCACTCTTCGGGCGTGGCGTAGTCGGAGTTGATTGGCCGGCTCAGCTTGTGGCATTGCGTGCATTTCGTGCTGAACACTTCGTAGTTGTCCTTGATGCCATCCGGGTATTTGGCGACATCAATGGTGGCCGGGCCTTTTTCAAACCGATCGACTCGCGCCTTGGTTTCAGGGTCGAGTTGATCCTCAGCGCGCGCCAGGCCCGCCGTCAAGGTGAGCGCAGCCACCCCGAGGAGCAGGGTGGCGAATTTGGTGGTCATGGTCATAATTGGAGTGCCTTTCATTTAAAACCCGTACGAGAGCTGGACAACAAACTCATTGGACGGCAGCGCCGCCGGACCGCGGCTGTGCAGCCATTCATAGTCGCCTTCGAACAACAATGTGTTCGTGAGGTAATAAACAAAACCTGCCGTGATGCGGTCCGTTTTCGTTCCCAGATTGTCGTTCATTGCGTCATAACGGCTGACCAGTTCAATATCGTTCACGACGGGCAGATCCAAATTTAATCCCGCCAGTTTGTAACCCGCTTGAACCCACCCGCCATTCGGATGAATGGTGCCGGTGTCATCAGTTTGCACCCAGGTATTGATATACTCGCCCTTCACTTCAAAGTAAGGACTGATATGGACGGCAGCATCAACAACCGCGGCCGACCACAACCGGTTCCCCGAATCGCTCCATTCACCCGACTGACCAGAAACGCCCAATTCAATGTCGTAATGCGGTTTCCACGGATAAAACCAGCCAATGCGGCCGCCACCACTGGGATTGGCGTGCCAGTTCGGCGTGTCGCCCACATTGCCGCCGAGGTCGAGGTCGCTGGCATTGGCAGTGCCGTTGGTAGAGCTGGACGACGGTCCGTTGGCGCCATAAATGGAATAGGTGAGCGACTGTCCGGACTGTCCGATCGGGACAGCGCCCCGCAACTGGGCACCGACCCCACTGCCCGGCAGGAGATCACGCACCAGCGGATCATCCGGTATCTTGTTGAGCCATCCGGCGCTTCGTTCGCTGTAAGTGCCCAGCGGCAGCAACATGTCGCCAGCCACCAAGGTCACGTAATCGTTGTAGAGATAATCCAACTGGGCAAAACTCAGGTTCACCGCCGTTGAACTGCCGGCGGCCCGGTTGCCGTTCTGGTCCGTGTTGTTCTGCAGCGTGACATCAAAACCGGCTTCGAACAGGACATTGTCATTCGCCCGGAACAGGAAGATCGGCGCAAAATCAGCCAGCGCAAAGGTGCTGTGCTGTCCTTGGGACTTTCCAAATTGAACCTCGGCGTCGCCCGCCAGCGTGAAGTTGTGCAATGCGCTCATGACGCCGCTGGGGATGGGCTTTATTGGTTGGATCTTGGCCGCCGCGTCGGCTTTCTGCGCCGCGTTGGTGGCCAGCGTTTGTGTTTCGCCCAGCCGCTGTTGCAATTGTTGAATCGTCTGTTGGTCTTGTTCGTGCGTTTGCTGGTCTTGTTCGTGCGATTTTTCCAACTGGCCAATCCGCTGGTCCTGGTTGGTGACCATGCTTTTCAACGCATTGAAATCCTCATCGCTGATCATCGCCGCCGCGCGTGGAGGCAGGGCCACACCCAGCACGCAAGCCGCCGTCGCGCCTAAAAAAAAGGAAGATATTTTCATGGGTAAAAATTTTTAGGGGCCGATTTAGTTTCCAGCGTCTTCCTTGAGAAATTTCAGGATTTCCTTCGCCTGCGCTGCGGGGAGATTGGCCCGCACCCGCATGTGCGTGATGATGGTTTGCCACTGGGCCGAGGTGAACTCGGTGGCATACCGCTCCGGGTGGCAGCGGTTGCAATTGATGGCGTATAACTCGGCCCCGGTGAGTTTCTTCGGTGCCGTCTTCTGGTCCGTTTTCTTTTCCGGTTCGGCGTGCGCCAGAACCACACTGAGGCACACGCAGGCCAGCGCCAGGGCGCCGGCCAGAACCACCCGTCGTTTGTTTATGAGTGTTGAGCGCATAAAAGTTCTACTTTCTTTTGTTACGCGCCATAATGTTAATCTACTCCAGCAAATGCAATCCACATTATTTGTTGTAAGAAGGGAACGCTGACTATGGACAACCGCCAGGCGAAGCGAACCAAGAGGCTGAGGACCGCGCGTTATCAGTCGCGGAACGTGGCAACCAGCACCATAGGCGCGCCATATTTTTAGATGGGCCGTTCAAAATCCAAAGTTTTTGATGTCGCTCCCTACGGAGCTTGGGTTTGTGTTGGGTTTGAAACTACAAAGATTCCGCGCCTACGGCGCTGCGGCAGAAACGCGACGCGGAGAACAAAAAAGTAAGCTGGGAGGGTCGCCGTGTCGGCGAACCACATATTCAGGGACGGCGACACGCCGTCCCTCCCAAAATGACGCGACGAGGGTGAACGTGCCGCTGCAGGCGCGAGCCGTTTTGGTTTTGACGGTTTCAACATGTTCATCAGAATTTACAATATTCGATTTGCGATTTACGAGTCAGAAACCAATCGCGTAAATCCAAAATCGCAAATTGCCAATTACAAAAGGTGCCCCATCTTCTCGCGCTTGGCCTTCAAATACCGTTCGTTGTGCGGATTCGGTTTCACGCGGATCGGCACCTGCTCGACGATTTTCAGTCCGTAGCCCTCCAGCCCGACGATTTTTTTGGGATTGTTCGTCAGCAAACGGATGGTTTTGAGGCCGAGGTCAACGAGAATTTGCGCGCCGAGGCCGTATTCGCGCAAATCCATCTGGTAACCGAGTTTCTCGTTCGCCTCGACGGTGTCGTAGCCTTGTTCCTGCAATTTATAGGCCTTGATTTTCGGCGCCAAGCCGATGCCGCGGCCTTCCTGCCGCATATAGACAATCACGCCGCGCCCGGACGCGACGACCTGCCGCATGGCTTGGTGCAGTTGCGACCCGCAATCGCAGCGGCGCGAACCGAACACGTCGCCGGTCAGGCATTCGCTGTGGACGCGCACGAGGACTTTTCCCCGCCCGGCCACGTCGCCGTGAACCAGCGCCAGGTGATGCTGGCCGTCAACTTTGGAACGGTAGAGATGCAAATCAAAATCACCGTAGTCGGTCGGCATTTTGATGGTCTCGACGCGCTCGACCAGCTTCTCCCGCGTGCGCCGGTGTTCGATCAGGTCGGCGATGGTGCAGATTTTCAGGCGATGTTTTTTAGCGAACCTCAGCAACTGCGGCAGGCGCGCCATCGTGCCGTCGTCGTTCATGATTTCGCAAAGGATGCCGACGGGCCGGCATTCCGCGAGCGTGGCCAGGTCCACCGCCGCCTCGGTGTGGCCGGCGCGCTGGAGCACGCCGCCCGGACGCGCGCGGAGCGGAAACACGTGGCCCGGTTGCACGAGGTCATCCGGCACCGCCGCCGGTTCAGCCAGGATTTTAATGGTGCGTGCCCGGTCCGCCGCGCTGATGCCGGTGGTGATGCCGCGCGCGGCGTCCACACTCACGTGAAAATCAGTGCGAAAGCTCTCGCGGTTCTGCTGCACCATGCGGTCAATACCAAGCTGGTGGAGCCGTTCGGCGGCCGCCGGCACGCAAATCAGCCCGCGGCCGAATTTAGCCATGAAATTGACCGCGGCGGGCGTGACGGATTGCGCCGCCATGATCAAATCACCTTCGTTCTCGCGGTCGGCATCATCCACGACGATGACCATTTTGCCTTTGTGGACGTCGGCGACGACGGATTTAATGCTGTCGAAAGTTTTTTTCATCGGCGAAAGTAGCATAGCCGTCCGCCGTTCAAACGCCAGACGCAAAACAAATCAGCTTGGTCCGGGGGCATTGCCGGTGCCGCCATTCTTCTGCTTCCTGGGAGCGCCGGCGTCCCGCCGGCTGGCTGCCTGATGACGACCCACTCGCTGGCGGGACGCCAGCGCTCCCAGGAGCCGCGCTCCGTTTCAGCACCCGGCTTGATCCGGGCACGCTGATTTTTGCTGACACGACACCAAAAGCTGGCTTACGATTGGTCGGGTTTCATTGGAAATGTTTTTCCAATCGATGGCGGCGGTAAGATTTGGCAACCGAAATTTCAATGTCATCGGACAAACTGGGCAGCAAGGGGTGTGGCGGACTTTCGGGCGGAAACCCCTTGAGTCTGCTTCAGGAATGTTTCGCCTGCGGCGTGATCGTGGTGGGCGCGCGCAAACGCATCGTCGCCTGCACTGCCGAAGCCGCCGAACATCTGCACCGGGACGCGGCGAAGCTGCTGAACGCGCCATTGAGTTCGTTGCCCGCGCCGCTGGCCAGACTGATTCAGGAAACCGCCCGGAGCGGCAAGGCGATTTTGAACCGCGAAATTCCTTTGGGCCAGGCCACGGCATTGCGCGCGAGCATTTTGCCCGTGAAAACGCGCGAGCTGGTGGAAATTGTCGTCGTTTTGAACAACCTGACTTCCACACCGGTTTTTGAGCAGAACCTCAGACGGCTCGACCGGCTGGCCGGCCTCGGCACGCTTTCGGCGAGCATGGCGCACGAAATCAAAAACGGCATGGTTGCCATCAAGACGTTCGTTGACCTGCTGGCGCAGAAAGGCCAGGACACGGAACTCACCGAGGTCGTCGGGCGCGAGCTGGAGCGCATCAACGCGATTGTGACACAGATGCTGCGGTTTGCCGCGCCGAACCGCGCGGCGTTCACGACCGTACGTGTTCACGACGTGCTCGATCATTCACTGCGCCTGATGCAGCATCAAGTCAGCGGAAAATTGATTTCACTGCAGCGTCATTACCAGGCCGAGCTGGACACCGTCCGCGGCGACGACGCGCAATTGCAGCAGGTGTTCATGAACCTTCTGCTCAACGCGCTCGAAGCGATGGGCACGAACGGCGTGTTGACCGTCAAGACGGAAACGATAAAGGGCGAACGCAGCGAGCGGCAATTGCGGATCAACATTCAAGATACCGGTGTGGGCATCGCGCCGGAAAATCTGGAGCACTTGTTCGAGCCGTTTTTCACGACCAAAAAAAATGGCACGGGACTGGGACTGGCCATCAGCCAGCGCATTGCGCTGGAACATCACGGCGTGATTCACGTGCAAAGCGACTCCGGCAAAGGCTCGACCTTCAGCCTGTCGCTGCCGCCGTTCACGGCGGCGTGAGTTGGTGGTCCACCAAAATTGAGGCAAGGCCACACCTGTCAATATCAAGAACCCGTTTAAAGAACCTTCATTCAGCCCGTTCGTCAAATCAATGTCGAAACATTGAAACCAGTTTGTCGTGAACTCCCAAGGGTTCGTGTCGTAATACCGGTCCGTCACAAAACCCTGCTCGTTGCTCACCACGCCCGTCGCATTGCTCACGTCAATGCCGCCTGCCTGCCGGAGTTATCAATACTGGCCGATGCGTTTTCATTTTCTGAATTATGTGTCAATATTAGGGGGCCAAGTAACAGGGGATGGGCGTCGGGAGGAGAACAAGAAAATGAGGTGTCAGCGGATGATGACGACGAGGGCGCGTGTCACGGTTCCTGTGCCATTTCCTCGCTGCGGATGGCGTCCACGAACGGCGGCATGGGGCAATCCAGCGAGTCAGCGATGGCACGGAGCAATTCGGCCTCGCGTTCGGTGATCTGGCCGTCAGCCGCAACGGTCTTGCCACAGGCCAGCAGGATGTTTCGTTGCACGCCGGCCGGACATTTTGCCAGCCGGGCCAGTGCGGCGTCAACCCCGGCCAGGTCCCATTCATTCCGCGGCATGAACTGGATTTGATCGCCCGGCGCATCAAGAAACTGCCGCCCTTGGGCAAAGGCTGTTCGTGCTGCCGGTTCATCATCTTCCTGGCCGACGTGCGCCAGGGCCGAAAGCAGCAAAGCACACTCCGGCAACACGTCCTGAATCCGCCCATACCGTGCCTGGTCCAGGTCCGGTCCATCAAAATAGGCCCGCAACTGGCGGGCAATCATTTTCATCAGCGCATATTCGAAAAGTTCGATGGCCCCGTCGCATTCAATGAGTCGTTGCACGGTTTGATCAAAGGCAGTGTATTCGTCAAGGCTGTGCTGGCGCAGGGCCGGCACGGCAAACTCAGCCAGCGCGAGTTTGTATTTGACACTCAAGGCCTGGATTGACGAAGCCAGCGCAGTCGTGCGTTCGAACAAACCCAGGTTCAGGTTCGCCCGCAGGATTTCCATTTGCCGGGCACGCACCGCTTCGTCCTCGCTCAAGATCAGCGAATAAACGACACCGGCCGCGCCCGCGGGTTCGCACAGGGCCTGGTTTATTTCCGGCGGCAAATTGAAGCGCAGGGAGGCGGCCGCCTTGATGTGGTCGGCAGTGAACCCGCCGACGCCCGCCACCAGAGTTTCGGGACATTTCCGCACCTCGGACATGACCCGGGCCAGGGTTTGCTCGTAAACCTGGTCGCGCTCGTATTGGTTGGGCGGCAATGTCTTGACCTTGGGGAATTGGCCGTCAAAAGCCGGGTCAATCGCCAGCACCCGTTTGGCCAGCGGCGGGTGCGTGGATTGGAAATTGAACAGCGGATCGTAGGCCGAGTTCGCAAAATACAGGTGGCTGGCGGTTTCCGCGTTGGGCGTGTCGAGCCTTCCCTGCTTGTAGAGTCCGCCGATTTTTTTGAGCGCACCCGCGACGCCGGCCGGGTTGCGTGTGAATTGCACCGCCGCCGCATCCGCCAGCCATTCACGTTTGCGGCAAATCAGGCTTTTGATCAACCGCACGCAGGGCGAGCTGATGCCGCCGACGATCAGGAACAGAACGCCGATGGGCGCGGTGGGAAGGAAAAAAGGATTGGTGTCTTCATCAAAAATGGAATCGTCCATATCCGGGGCCTGGGGGCTGCCACGCGCCAGGACCCGGCCGACAATCGTCGGCCAGAAAAGCCCGTGCATCAGCCCCATCAGCCGCAGGTTCAGCCGCGTGTCGCCATTCAATATGTGGCTGAACTCGTGGGCGATGACGCCCTGCAATTCGTCGCGGGTCAACAGCTTCAGGCAGCCGCGCGTGACGCCAATGGCCACGTCGTCGCGGGTGTGTCCGGCGGAAAAGGCATTGATGCCGCGTTCGTTGTCGAGCACGTAAATTTCCGGCACGGACATTCCCGAGGCAATGGCCATTTCCTCAACCACGTTGCGCAACCTTTGTTCGTCCGGGTCGGCGGTGTTGGTTTCGACGCACCGTCCGTCCAGCAGTTCAGCCACGGCCGCACCGCCGGCAGAGAGCAGGCGGATTTTATAAAGGCTGCCCAAGGCAACTGAAGTCAATGAAACCAGCGTGACCCAGCAGAAAAGGTATGGATTCCAGATTAATTCCAGAAAGTTCATCGGAAAGACCGCCGCTTCCCCGCAAAGGTCCAACAACGTGATCAAAAATGTAATCGGGTTCCACCAGACCCCGGGAAACAAGGGATGCTTGAAAGCATGAATGACCACAGCCAGCACCAGATTGGTCAGGGTCACCGTAAAGAGCACCGCCAGTCCGAATAGCCAGATCAGCCGGCGGGTCTGCTTCCGGGCGCGGGCTTCCTGGTCAAAAAAATCCATGGGCTGTCGTTCGTTTGTAGCACAAGACCGAAGCCCGGGAAATACTTTTGCCGTAAAAAGGCGCAGAAGGGGCAAAAATTCACGGCGCACGGCATGAATGTAACAATAATTGAAATAGCTATTACAAGAATTGCACCAAACGCAAACCCGGGAATGTATAACTAAAATTCCGTTGCGCCTTTTGCGACCAATGGATTAGCCCTTCGTGCCGGAAAACTTCGCGAAGATATGGTTGGCTTCCTCCAGCGTTTCCTTCGAGCCGATGTCGAACCAGAGTCCCGGCACGCGCCAGGTATAAACGGCTGTGCGCGGATAGAGCCATTGCACGAGGCGTCCGGGCTGGTCGGGGTTGTTGCCCTCGGTGATGTATTGCTTGATGAGCGGAATCGTGCTCTTCGGATAAAAATACAGCGCGATGCCGGTGAGGGTGCTGGTCGGGTTCTTGGGCTTTTCCTCGAAGAACGTGATGCGACCGGCGGCGTCCGTGGAAATGGAATTGTACTTTTTGATCTCCTCAAGATTGCCCACGTCGTAAAGCGCCAGCACCGGCGCCTTTTTCTCACGGCAAAATTTTCCGAATTCACCGAGTTTTTCACTGAACAGATTGTCGCCCGCGACGATGATGAGGTCGTCGTCCACACTTTGCGTTTTCAGGACGTAATGGATGTCGCCGATGGCGCCGAGCTTGTTGATGTCATCGGTGGAGCCGTCGTTGACGACGGTGAATTCAAACTTGGATTTCGTGGCGCGGTAATGATCCGACCATTTCTGGAAATGGCCGGCGAACCTGGCGTTGGTGACGACGTAAACGCGGTCAATGCCGCCGATGGGCGCGAGGTTGTCGAGCACGTGCTCGACCATCGGCTTGCCCGCAACAGGCAGGAGCGGTTTCGGTTGCGTGAGGGTGAGCGGATACAGGCGCGTGGCGTATCCGGCGGCAAGGATGATGACCTTCACGTTTTACTTTCAAACAGGCTGGGAGCGGTGACGCGGGCCAGTTCCTGGCAGCGCCGGTAAATTTCCGACGGTGACTCGCATTGCAGCGCAAATTCCGCCAAGGCCTGGGCTTCGCTCAGTTTGAGCCGGCGGATGATATACTTTACCTGCGGGACGACGGAGGGTGCGGCGCTCAATTCATCCACGCCCAGTCCGATCAACAACGGGGTCAGGAAGGCGTCGCCGGCGATTTCACCGCACACGCCGGTCCAGATGCCGTGCTGATGCGCTGCGTCAACAATCGTTTTGATCAGCCGCAGGATGGCCGGGTGCGTGGGTTCGTAGAGGTGCGAAACCCGTTCATTCGTGCGGTCGGCAGCCAACGTGTACTGGATCAAATCGTTGCTGCCGATGCTGAAAAATTTCGCCCGTTGCGCGAGCGTGTTGGCAATCAACGCGGCGGACGGGATTTCAATCATCGCGCCGATGTCCATGTTCCCGTCAAAGGGTTTGCCTTCGGCGCGCAATTCGGCCTTGCATTTTTCGACGATGGCGTTGGCCTGGTTCAATTCGTCCAGGCCGGAAATCATGGGATACATCATTTTCACGTTGCCCTCGGCACTGGCGCGGAGAATGGCGCGGAGCTGGGCTCGGAACAATTCCGGCTGCGCCAGGCAAAACCGGATCGCCCGCCAGCCTAGAAACGGATTCATCTCCTGCGCCAGTTGCAGGTGCGAGGCAAATTTGTCGCCGCCCAGGTCGAGCGTGCGGATGATGATTGAGTTCGGCTTGAGCGCGACGGCGACCTCGCGATAGACCTTATATTGCTCCTCCTCGCTGGGCAGACTGTCGCGGTTGATGAATAAAAATTCCGTGCGGAACAGGCCCACGCCCTCCGCGCCGTTCGCAATCACGGCTTCAATGTCGTTCTGGTCCTCGATGTTGGCGGAGAGATGGATGGATTTGCCGTCGAGCGTGACCGCGGGCTGGCCCCGGATTTCACGGAGTTTTTCGTCCAGGGACGCCCTGATTTTCGCCAATTGGCCGTATTCAAACAACGTCTGGTCGGTTGGATTGACAATGATGGTGCCGCTGTAGCCATCGAGCAACGCGTAGCCGCCGCTGTCCAATTCCTGGCTGGCGGTTTGCAATCCGACGATGGCGGGAATGCCCAGCGACCGCGCCATGATGGCGGTGTGCGAGGTTTTGCCGCCGATGTCCGTGGCAAAGCCCAGTACGAATTTTTTATCCAGTTGCGCGGTGGTGGAGGGGCTGAGGTCGTGGCTGACCAAAATACACGGCTCGGCGATGTGGTGCAGGTCAAAAGCGTCCTTCACCTCAAGCAGATTGTCCAGCACGCGCGACGTCAGGTCGCGCATGTCGGTGGCGCGTTCGCGGAGATATTCATCGTTGGCCGCGAGGAGCGCCTCGGCGTAACGCTCGGCCACGGTGTGAAAGGCGT
>Ga0187868_1002527_pt1 | contig 11941 bp, 10 predicted proteins | sample June2016WEW_13_4_FD_133014 | JGI IMG/M metagenome (GOLD analysis project Ga0187868, IMG submission 133014) | Peatland microbial communities from SPRUCE experiment site at the Marcell Experimental Forest, Minnesota, USA - June2016WEW_13_40 | ecosystem: Environmental > Terrestrial > Soil >... | reverse complement strand
TGCATGAGTAGAAGCTTGTATAGTATAGTTAGCTGGTAATGAAAAGTTAAGAGGGACTTGTATAAAAGGTATAGCTACGTTAGGATTATCTACTACGATAGCTGTAACTGATACTTCTTGTATAAGCCAAGTATTTGCTGAAGTAGTAGATCCTGAAGTTTGGCTGGATACATATAGTCTAACTTGAGAAGCTGTCATAGTAGTTGAAGCTGTATTAGCAGTCCCTGATATCCTGGCAAAAACTACATAGGATCCATTAGAACCTGCTGTAAAAGCTGTAAACATAGTAGATGCTATAGTACCTGCTCCTGATGATGCTGTATTAGCTATAGAGCCAGTTAAGTTAGCACAACCTATTACTGGTGTATTTGTATATATGGGGTTGGTATTTGCCATAAAAATTTATCTCCTTAGTAGTTACCAGCGAATGTAACTATTTGCCATATTACAGCATTTCCTGTAGCATGGATAGAAGCTAGTATTGTATAGTTAGCAGGCATAGCAAAGTTCATAGGGAATTCAAGAAAAGGCACAGAAGTAGTAGCATTATCATAAGCGATAGCTGATAATGGAATTTCTTGGATAAGCCAAGTATTTACTGCTGTAGTAGCTCCTGAAGTTTGAGTAGATATATATAATCTTAGTAGGGACTGCGTAGAAGTAGTAGGAGAGGCTGCTGTCCCAAAAACTCTTATTCTAGATACCCATGATCCGTTAGACCCTGCAGTAAAACATAAAGTCATATCTGTACCGATACCTGTGGCACTGCTACCGTCAGATCTTGTAAGAGCTGTAGTTGTATTTTGATTTATCTGACCTGATGCTACTACAGGTGTTGTAGTGAATATAGGAAGAGTATTTGCAGACATTTTATTCTACCTTTTTATTGTAATAAAAATGAGTTTCCTATAGCTAACATCATTCCAATAGTTAAACTGATACCTGTAGCTCCTTGGAGTCCTGTAACACCACCAGTAGGTCCCGTTATACCTGCTAATCCGGTAAGTCCTTGAAGTCCTAGAGTTCCAGTGAGTCCCTGGCTACCGGTAAGTCCTTGAGTGCCTCCAGATCCAGTTATTCCCCCAGATCCGGTTATACCTCCTGATCCTGTGATTCCGCCTGACCCTGTTATTCCTCCACTACCAGTTATACCGTTAGCTCCGGTTACTCCTTGGACTCCGTTAGCTCCGGTTATCCCTCCGCTACCAGTGATCCCGCCAGACCCAGTTACTCCATTTAATCCTGTTGTTCCTTGTAGACCTGTAATTCCCTGACTTCCTGTTAACCCATTAGAACCTATTCCAGAGGCACCTGTAATTCCTTGGTTTCCTGTGATTCCATTTGATCCTGTTATACCTTGTATTCCATTTGATCCAGTTATTCCACCTGAGCCAGTTACTCCTACAGACCCTGTAACTCCATTTAGACCCGTTATCCCTTGGAGTCCTGTTGTTCCTTGATTACCCGTTATTCCTTGATTCCCACTAGATCCAGTTACACCATTAGCTCCAGTTATCCCATTAGCTCCGGTGACTCCTACTGAACCCGTTACACCTACACTACCTGTAACTCCATTAGATCCAGTCACACCCTGTACACCACCAGCTCCAGTTATTCCCTGAAGACCTGTTGTTCCTCGGAGTCCAGTTATCCCAAGACCTGTAATCCCTTGATACCCAGTAGGTCCTTGTGGTCCTATTGGACCAGGTGTAGTTATAATAGTATTTAAAGAACTTGCTACAGAAGATATCGATCCTTGTAATTCAGCTATACCTCCAGATGTAACAGTATTAATATTTTCAAGTCTGTTTATAAGGAGATAAGCATCGTCTACAGACTGTTTAAGCTGTTTTACAGCTATTTTAGGATCTGATGTGTCTGTAACTCTTGGTCTGTGGTTTGTAGACATATTACACCAAAGTTAAAACTCTGTTACCATTATTAGTTAAAATATCATTATAATAATATTGAAACTGAGATTGTAAAAAGAATGGAAAAGTCTCATTAGGATAATTATTATATACTCTAAAGTCGAATATACTATGATAGCACGTAGGCATAAAAACATATCCAGTAGTTAATAGATTGTCCATAATAGCATGAGCATATGTAGTAGGCAGTGTTGTAGGTGTACCAAGATCTATAGATATCTGTAAACCAGCAGTAGCACCATTATACTGTAATAGTATAAAATGCCAGTTATTATCTCCAGGTAGGGATATAGATTCAAATTGTCCTATAAAATAACTTGACCATAATTGTAGTGTACTACCGCTAAATAATACCCAATATCCTGATCCAGGATTTACTATAGACTGCAATAAAATACCATAAGTATCTTGTACTCCAGATTCTAATTTATACCAAAAAGAGATACTATACTGACCGTTTGTTAGATCAGTGGAGTTAGGCACAAACAACCCGTTAGACCCTATATTAGCCAATGCTGTATAAAGATTACCATCTGGTCCAGAGGTTCTTGTTATAGATGTAGGCATATTGTTTTGTGAATTAACTATGTTTCCTCCAGTAAGAAGATTACCTGTAGTTAAATTACGTAATACCTCGCCTCTACCTATACCAGATACAGGATTAAGTATAATATTTTGATTAACTTCTTCTATCGATGATGAGTTTGTTGGAGTCCGTTTATCACAGGATTTATAATATGACATCAAACCATTCATTCTCCACCCGGCTTGATTGAAATTTAAACCATATCTTATCCTATGACCTCGTACTTTTAAATCAAAGTTTATATCGTCATTATTTGTTATCTGAGATGATTGTGTAACTTCTTGACCTATATCATTATAGGCTGTCATAGATATTATCAATCCGTTAGTAAAAGATGTTCCGCCAGTTGGGTCTGTATTGGTGTTATTATCTGGACTAAGAAAAACATGAGACTCTAACTGTTCTATGTAAAAATTTTGTAAAGTACCAGTATCGTCGGTAGTAAGATGAGAAGACAAAATAGGGTAATCTACTAAACCAGACTCTTCCCCTATATCACACACATCCTGAGTAGCTTGGTAATCGAATCCATATATACTACCAGGATAATCACGAGGATCAGCCCCATCAGTAATTGTACCAAGTATCAAAGAATTAAACATATAGGATGTATAATTGTTGCGTATAAAATGAATCCCTGCTTCACCTAACGGAACATATTGGAACTCTCCTTGTCCAACTGCAAAGTCTTCGGGTAGAGCCATATAATACATCTTATTATTATAAGGGGAGTTAGCAGTATAGTTAGAGTTATTACCTCTTATTAATAAGCCATATTGGAAGTCATAGTCTATAGTCCTATAATACAAAGATTTTATATCTTGTCTAATTTTACCTACACTTAGAGATGTCTGATAGGTAGACCCATCAAATAGACATACATCTCCGGTGGCTGGATTTATTACAGCATACAATCCTCCAGATGTAGGACATAATTCTGCAGGAGATACACACCCAAAATTAGTAGACACTATAGTAGCTGGAGGTAAAACTCTGACTATAGTACCATTTGAAGTATCTGTATAGTCTAAGTCCAAATTAGTTTGTATCTGATATGTGTTCTGGAGAGTATATATAGCCATCACACTTGGATGATTAGACATAGCTGTTATAGGAGATAAAACCTTGTCAGCTTGTTGTAATGGATTATAGTCACCTATAAGATAACGATATCCGTTGGGGAGTTGACTCCAATAATAATTTACTCCGTTACCAGCTATAAAAAATCCTGGTATCATCTGACCTACAAAAGTTTGTGTAGAGTCATAAGGGATCCCTAACATAAACCTCGTCAAAAGCCCTAACGTACCTATTTTAGGACTAATATCTGTATCTTTATAACTGTCTAAATATGACCACGGTAATGCTCTTATAGCTACTGTGGTAGATAGTCTATTAACAGCCACATCTGAATCTACAGTAAGTATATTACCTGCTATACTTACTATAGTTTTTATCTCACCGTCAGCAGTATAAACTTGTTCTCCAACTTGGAATCCTATAGTAGTAGTAATATTGTTATTTATTATGTTAGTAGAATTGGTTGTAAAAGCACAAGTATCATATATTTTATTAAGGGTTATAGTATTATATTCTGACGTAGCTTGTATAATATACCGAGACTCTTCCACAGCCCAAAAAGAGGCTGGTGTCCCAGCAGATAGAACCCCACTATAATTAAGAGAATTACCTGCTCCGTCTGACAGATTGACTTGTATCTGAGACGATGATATAAGTTGAGTAATTTGAGCCCAAGCCATATATAAACCTGATCCATATGTCCACGCTACAGGAAGCAGTCTACCTACATCTGTATTTTGGAAATTCCCGTATCCTATAGATATATTAGCTTGATCTACTGCCAAACCAGGAGGTTGATAGATACCTCCTTGACCAGACTCTCCGCCGCCATAGAATGCATTACATATAGGGATATCGTCTAAAAAAGCATAGGCATTAGGGTCATTACCTACAGTAGTTACATCGTTTTGATTGAGATCCTCTGTTGCATATACACTGTAATGAGTAGCAGGGACATTAGTTACTATAGTATCATAACTATTAACTAAAAATCCTAGAGAATTTTCGTAAGTCTGTAAAGATGTAGATAAAGTAGCTGTATTATTAGAAGTATTTACAGATCCTATAGTATCTATAGACTGTTTCTCCCAATAACCCTCAACATTACCTGCAAAAAACCCTAATTTTAAACCTACATCGGAAGAAGAAAAAGAGTGCCCGTAATTTACATGGACAACTCCACCATTTATATAAAAACTAAACACATTATTAGAAGGGTCATTAGAAGCAAATAGTTTAGAATACGGTGTAGTATTAGTTACTAAAACTGCTCCTTGAGCACTTGAATGACCATTAAGAGCTCCCAATCCAGAACAATCTGTTTGACCTGTACCTGGCTGTAAATATCCAAGATAGTTTTGGTTAGTATACAACATTATACTACCGTTACTGACCTTATTTGGCATATCATATATTACTTGGATATCTGGATATAAATTTGTTATATATGCTTCAAAGTCTGCTGCTAAAGAGTCTAATGTAACAGGATTAGTAGAGTCTGTAGTAAACTCTATATTTGTTGTAGTACCTGAAACACTTATCCCAAATGCATAGTTGGTGGAAGGTGCAAAAAAACCTATAGTAGGAGTAAAAGTTAGTGTCCCTGTTACTTCTCCATTAGGACCGTCTGTACCTATTTGAGTAAAGTCTGTAGTAGATGTCTTAGACTGTGATAAAGATGTAGCTTGTGATCCTAAAACTTGTGATCCAGACTCATGTTGTATAATATTAGAAGTACCATAATTGCGATTAGAATAAGCAGCATAGGGACCTACAAATCGACTTTTTGTTGATAGATAATTACGATTATAACCATTAACATTAATATTATCGTTACCAAGCTTATTAGAACCATTTAAATTAGCCTGCCAGTATAAGTTATTTACTGTATCTACTATCCAAATCCCTTGACAAGTTAATTCTATAAGGTTATCATTATCATTAAATGTAGATATACTATCCGGGATACCTAAAACACCCACTTGGTATATCGGTAGCCAGTTAGTAAAAGGGCTCGAACACATATAAAGAGAAGTATGAATATGAGCTATATATACATTATTATACTGGTTATAGTATATACCATTTAGAGCATAGTTTATCATACCTATACGCTGTGTAACTGTTTGAGCGATACTATATGTCGAAGCAGTATTATGAACAGTATCTACCGCACTTATAAAAACTTTTGATATGATATTCGCATTATCTCTATCATCATAGGTTAGTATCTTACCAACATCTGATGAAGAAAAGGTATAGTCTGAAGCACTAATAGTGTATCCTGATTGGGAGAATAATGTACTGTTGCTAAAATTAGAAAATAGTGGAGGTATGCTGGGGATACTGCTATTAGTAGCATCATTAGTTATACCCCCTCTACTTTTAACAAAAGAGTCATAGCATACTTGGTTTATAAGAGATAATTGATATTTTGGGTCTACTTTATTACCCGAGATATCAGATATTTGGCCTAAAAATCTATCTCTAACACGGGTTATTTCGGTTTGGTTCTGTGCTCTGGTATGTTTCTCAAATGTCCTTCGGGCCATTTATTTATCCTTATTTTTAGACTTTTTAGGTTTAAGATGGACTAATTTGTCCACCCCACCCTCTACTACTCTTTTAACTTCTTCTTTTGTTACAAATTCCCAGCAGTCTACTATGGGTAGTATGAGGGTGACTTGTGACCCGTATCTAACCACACTGAACCTCTCATTTTGAGAGTAGTGGACACCTTGATCAGTATCGAAAGGCGCTATAACAGAGACATCAGGGTCACATATCTGTATAAGATAATAAGTATACCTACCGTTATAGATGGTATTTATCATACGACCGTTTTTGGTTGGGTATCCCATATCTTTATAGTCTATTTGACCTTTCATTATGTCACGCTCTTCGAAAAGCATAGGCTTGTTGAGAGTTTGAAGGGGTGCAACCTTTTTCCAAAATACATTACCATCAGTTGGCAATCTATTAACATGGACATTGTATTGGGACATAAAAATACTTATAACTAAAGACTTTTTATCAAATGTTTCATCTTCCAATAACTTTTGCGGAGTATACTGGATACCTTTTATATCCACTATCTCTTCATCTGCTTCTACCATACCTTGATCTACTATTACCCCGTCTGCTGGACTATAAATATGATCACAGTCTATCATTTGAGGTCTAAGGGGATCCCTAAAGAAATGAGTCCCATAATATTCTTCAGGGTTCTCATCAGCCATTTTTTTGTAAGGTTCTATGGATTTAATCCAATCCTTAATGGATTTAGACATTATACACCCCTAATCAGCAGAGTATCCATGTTTACCGCTTTTTGATTTAACAAAACTATTAAAATTTTTTTCTATTCCACACTTTGTACATTTTTTAGTCATTTAAAATACCTCGGCATTTGGAGATTGGTAGTCCACAAAATTCAAGTGTGCAACATTACAACTTAGTGCAGCACCTGACACATCAAAAGAGCTTAAATTAAACACCACTAACCCTAAACCGTTTTTTATGCAAGCTTTATTCAAACGAGTAATTTTATTACTCTCTATTTCATAACTATCATCAGACTCTTTCATCTCTGCTATAGAAGAGCAAACAAGAATATTAGATCCAACGCGAACAATATTTGCTGCCATTGCTTCTGCTTCTTTTTTTGGAATATCAACAATATCTACTAATTTTTCTACAGCTTTGATATCTTTTTGATCCATTATTTCAGTACAGACTAAAGCGCATTCCGTAGTAATTGGTGAAAACTGACAATCTAAATGATAGTTTTTTTCTGATGTCATATGAACTTTAGTTATTTTAATATCAAAATTATCTTCCATCCAATTATATGTCTCTATATCAGATCTAATTCCATATCCTCCAACATATATATTATCTCTAATAAATTTCATATCAGCTTCACCTTCAAAATGCATACTTTTTGGAGGATCTATACACTTATAATTTAATGCTTCTAACATCTCTTTTCCTTCTATTTCTTCTCCTTTTCGAGGTTCAGATGTAAAATTAGCCATAATAACAACATCTTCTGGTTCTAAGTATAAGAAATTATTAGCAACATAGATTAAATCCTGATGTTTTCCATGATAGTTAGGTAAAAGATATACAAGTCCGTTACTGGATAAGAAATGATAAAGTTCAGACCATTGTGCCCAACTTTTGTCATAGTCTATTTCTTTTTCTTCTTTACCCATCCAAACATTGTTAGCTATTTCAGCATTAAAACTATGTTCAAACGGCGGAACCATCATAAAAGTAGGCCATCTAAGATCTGAGGGGGTCTCAGCTTTCTCCGTTGGAACAACCCTATCATATTTAGGCGAAGGCTCGTGTAAGTCCTCCCCCTGTGTGGGAGGTTCAGACTTTTTACCTTTTAGCTTATCGATTAGGTCTTGGTTAACCTTAGCCATTTTTATGTCCTTTAAATTTGAAAGCTATACCTTTTAAAGGTTTTAGTTTTTTAGTAGAGCCAACTCTCGCTGGTATCTTACTAAAATTAGTCTTAGATGCCCACTCTTTAGCCCACGGCTGGTGAGTAGCGAAGGCAAATTTTTGCTGTGCTACCGATTTAAAAGGCATATTAGTCCCCTTCTGGGATCTCAGGTTGTGAGAAAGGTCTAAGTTTTTCATTCTCTACAGTCCCTTTATGAGGACTACCTTTAAGACCTTCTTTAACAGACTCTGGACTGTACTTTTTCAATTCTTTTTCATAGGGTTTGTTATACATTTTTTAGTCCTTTCTTTTAGGTTTAAAATGTAGACCGTGATCACCTTTAACTTCTTTTGTATGTGGATTACCTTGTTCAAAAATATCATCAGGTATAAATTCAGGAAACGCTTCACAAGTCGATGTTTTTTCATCATATCTTGCACATTTCCAACAGTTTGCAGGATAAGGCATCATATTATTTTCCTTCTAACAATTTACCGACCGTTTTAGCATACCCTCTTGGGTTGGCTGCTGTTTTATATTCCATATAAGCTGTAGCTGAAAACTCGTGTAATGCATTTAAAACTCCTTTTCGGTTTAAACAAGATCCAACATAGTTACTTACATTAGATTTTAAATTAGAGAAGTATTCAGGGTTACCTTTTAAGAAGTCTTCTATTAGACTTGGATGAGGGATACCTCCCATATGTTGTTGTAATCCTACCCAATTTACTCCACAAGCTTCCATAAAGTGTGTAGTTATCTGTTCAAAGTCATCATCCGATACATTTAAAAATAAACCGTGTCCAAACTCATGGTTAAGGATACCGTCTAAATTATTAGTCCCTTTTGGGTTAAGTTGAAGATCCTTACATAAATTAACAGTTTCGGTAAGTTTATCCTCATCATGGAATACTTCACTATTTAGTTTTATAGATTTACTTGATGGGTCAAAATGGGCTAAAACTCCATAATTACCTGGACTGGCTTTTATCGGTCCATACTCTATCTGATAGACTGCTTTTCTATCAGGATCTATCTTCCTAAATTGAGATGTAGCTCTATCTATTATCCTATCTACGTGCTTAGGTATATCTAACTCAGCTTTTACATTATAACCATTAACATTTTTTTGTTTTATTCCAAGATACTCATCTCTAAGTTCTTGTTCATTATTATAGTCTTCTATATATCCCATTTCCTGAGGGTTATTTACTTTTTTTTTTAACTTATCTATGATATTTTGAGTCGTTTTATTAGACATATTATCTATATCTTTGTCTGAATATCCCATCTTTTTAAGTCTTTTTCTAATCGATGATTTTACTCCTTCTGCTTCTTGTTGAGATAAAGGCTGTGATATATAAGGCTCTTTTTGTTGACCAGGAGTCTGTTTAGCAAAATTTATCCACTTATCCTCTTCAGTATTGTGTGGGACAGGTCCTGACTCTGACCCTGCAGATCCAGCGTTACGTCTCATAAAGTCTATCCACTTATCCTCTGGAGATTGACCTGGTTTAGGGATTTCCATAGGCATAGGCTCTTTTGGTCTGTTCTTAATAAAGTTTATAATATTTTCTTTAGATATACCCATAGCTGCAGGTTTTCCTTTTTCATCAACAGCATACCAAGTATTTTTTTCAGCAATAGGATCTTTACCTATAGTGAAACTACCCTTACCTGGTATATTAATTTTTTCTGGATTTTTAAAATACATACCAGATATTTTAGAAATATTTCCCACTGTAATAATAGGATTAATTCTCTCTACTACTTGTTTCAACCCACTTTTAGGAGTTGATTTAGGGTTAACGATAGATTCAGTAATTTTAGTCTCTGGAGGATTACCTGGATAGGTATAAGTACCTGGTCTACGTGGTGATAGGTTTTCACCAAGAGGAATAGCTGTTTTTTCTGATGACGGAGCTGGGAGTCTTGGGCGTTCTTTTAATTCATCTATTAGATTCTGTAATTCTTGTTTAGATTCGATTAGTTGCTTATTTTCTTTGGTTTTATTTATTCTATTTTTAGATAACACATAACCTGTTGGAGGTACTTTAGGATTAGCTTCTCCAACCTCTGGGTGTAAGCCTTTCATACGGTTTATAAGTTTTTGTTTTCGTTCGTATATAGGTAAGCCCTTAAAACTTTTCATGGTTTTAGTTAGATTGGGGGTACTCTTTTTTAAAGATAAAACCTGAAGAGTTTTTGCTATAGGACCGGATCCTAACTTAGTACTGCCTAATATCTTTTTTCCTGCCCCATACCCTAAAGCTCCTAAACCTGCTACTATAGCTGCAGGTCCTAAAGCTGCTGTATGTCCAGCTAATACTACCCCACCAGCTATTCCAGGAACACCTAAGTGACCTATAATATCAGCTGGTGTTATGCGTTTTGGAGGACTTTTTATAGTAGATCTATAAAGTTTCTCAACAACATTTTTAGCATTTATAAGATTGTGAATAGCATCATTGTGTAAACCAGTAACAGGAAGATGTTTGTCCGTAACATCCTTCAATTTAAGATAAAGATTATCTGCTACTCGTTTTTTCATAGCCTCTTCATCTATATTTGCAGATCCTTTATTAAACCCGCCAGTTTCAGCTAATCTATCTTTTAAATCAGATATTTTTATTAAGGGAGTACCAAATTCGTCTATTAGACCTTCTTTAGTATATTCATCTTTTAAATTATTTATAAATTTAACAGCATTAGCTTTTTGTTCTGCTGGTAATCCTTCACCTGTTTTTTCTATTAATTCAGCATACCCATCAAATATTTTATGAGTAGATACAGAAGGTATAATACTTTGATCTCCTGGATTAGGAGTAGCCCAATCTTCTAAAGTGCTTTTATCTAATTTATTTAATTCGTGGTCTTGGACTAAATCACGAGCTTGTTTAGTAGCATTTAATTCATTTTGGACATTCTCTCTTATTCTTTTTATGCTTCCTTGTAGTCCATTTTCTGTTATAGTATTTACTACATTTTTAGTTCCTTCTTCCGCGTTTTGCCCAGCATGACTTAATACAGCATCAGAGACCTTCTGTGATATATCTCTGGATATATTTGCTGCACCTTTAGCTTTTAAAGCATCACCTATTGTTCCTGCTACTCTATCTATTGGTATAAGATTAGCAGCAGCTCCAGCTGTTTCTAACCCTGCCTGGACATAAGGATGTTCTTGCTCATAATTTTGTATCCCCTTAGCTATAGGAGCAAGAGCTCCTGCAACAGCTTCGTGTATAGGAGCTCTTATCCCTTTAGGGACTATCGCATGATAAGCAGACTTGGCTAATGCTACAGGAGCCCCATAAACAGCCTGACCTGCAAGGTCTACAGCAGGTCCTGCCTGCATACTACGTATAGCACCAGCTATTGCTGGTTCAGTTTGTTTTTCTGGAGGAGTTATAAGCTGTTTTGCTGTAGATACTATATTTTTACCATAATCTACAAAAGGTTGAGCTACACCTTCTAAATAAGATTGTGGTTTTGAAGTATTTTTAGTAGAAGCATCAGGAAGTGCATTAATTTGCTCATCTGTTAGAGCATCAGGTAAAGCATTTATCTGATCATCTGTAAGTGCTACTGTGGATGCCATAGACCATCAGATCCTTTAGTAAAAGTAACTGTTTTACCGTTTATTATTTTAGTCTTAGTTTGTCCTTGAGAGGATACATTACCTTTTTTAATTTTTGGTTTAATCCCTGAAGGTTTAATAGGATTTCCTGATCCTGTTCCTGTGCTTTTATTTGTATAACTACCTGGACCTATCTCTCCAGGATTTTGTTCGTTATATTGAAGTCTTCCAGGTTCTCCAGAAAACTCTATATCTCTTTGTTTCTGAGCTAATGTACCTTCTCTTTCAACGAAATGCTGGATATTTTTTAT
>Ga0187868_1002516_pt1 | contig 11980 bp, 8 predicted proteins | sample June2016WEW_13_4_FD_133014 | JGI IMG/M metagenome (GOLD analysis project Ga0187868, IMG submission 133014) | Peatland microbial communities from SPRUCE experiment site at the Marcell Experimental Forest, Minnesota, USA - June2016WEW_13_40 | ecosystem: Environmental > Terrestrial > Soil > Wetlands... | reverse complement strand
TGGATTGAGCGGCGAAGGCGTCACGGTGTGGGCAATGTCGATACGCGGTACTTCTAGCGCTGTTGGCAATAGGTAGTCGGCGAGCGATGCATTCAGCAGCTGTCCATCCTCATCGAATATTAGCTGTTCGTAAAATGCGTTGCCGATGCCTTGCGCAACACCCCCACGAATCTGCCCGGCAAGAATCAGCGGATTAATAACCGTTCCGCAATCGTGTACGACAACGTATTTCAATACCTGAAGCGTGAAGATTTGTGGATCGACCTCGACGATCATTGCATGAACACCGCTCGCAGTCGAACCACCAGCCGGACCAAAATACTGCGTACTTTCGAGTCCGGGTTCTGTACCCGGACGCACTGCACCGCGCATCGGATTAGCCTTCACAGCCAATGTCCCGAGCTTGACCGACTGGCCGGGGACTCCAACAACGGACACCTGCCCATTAGCGATCTCGAGATCCTCTTCGGCACATTCAAAATGTTCAGCAGCCACGCGCAAGATTTTCTGGCGGACAGCCTTGGCGGCCTCGTTAACAGCATTGCCCGCCACCACCGCGCCCCGGCTCGCGAAAGTTCCCGACCCCCAGTAAAATTGATCGGTATCGCCGGTTACAACGTCAACGTCGCTCACCTCGACCCCGAGTTGATCGGCAACAATTTGGGCGAAAACTGTGTAGTGGCCTTGCCCTTGCGTGCTCATTCCAGTCGCGACGCTCACCTTGCCGTTCGCCTGCACCTGTACCTTCGCGCCCTCGTAAGGACCGACCCCGGTGCCTTCTACGTAGCAGGCGACGCCGATTCCGACGCAGCGGCCTTGCTCACGTAGGCGAGGTTGCTCTTCAGCCAGAAAGCGATGGTAGCCGATCATTTCCAACGCTTTGTCCAGGATCGGCTCGTAGTTACCGCTGTCGTATTGGAGTGGGGCAAAGTCATGATACATGATCTCATTGTTATAGGGAAAAGCGTCTGGTGGAATGAGATTGCGCCTACGGATTTCGGAGCAATCAATTTTTAAGTCGCGCGCCGCGATATCAAGGAGTCGTTCGATCACGAAGACGCCGTGCTGGCGACCAGCTCCGCGATACGGAGTTACCATCGGCTTATTCGTAAACAGCCCCGTGAAAGTGCTGTCATAGTTCGGAACGACATACGGCCCCAACAGCGTACATTGGCTGTTCAGTGGCACTGCCAGTCCATAGGGATTGTAGGCACCTGTGTCGAAAAGAAACACGTCCTTTACGCCGAGGATTCGGCCGTCAGCAGTAAGAGCAATTTCGGCATCGTGTGTCTGCCCACGCTCCTGGGTGGTCGCAAAAAAGTGCTCAAGCCTGTCTTCTATCCATTTGATCGGTCGATTGAGTTTTATTGCGGCCCACGGAATAACGACCTCTTCGGGATAGAAGAGCATCATCTTTGGGCCGAAGCCGCCGCCGATGAACGGGGCGATTATCCGCACCTGGCGCTCGCTTAAACCTAGCATCGCGGCCAAGCCGATCCGCAAGAATGGCGGACCTTGGGTCGTGTCCCATAAGGTGAGGTGCCTGGCGCGCGCATCCCAATTGGCAACGAGTCCCCGGGTTTCAATCGGCGATGATGCACCATGATCGTAATGAAAACGCCGGCTGATGATGTGATCGGCGCCTGCGCGCGCCATTGCGTAATCGCCACGGCTCTGACGGACGCGTGCGGCTACATTGCCTTGCAAATCGTCGTGCACCCGCACGGACGGGTCGGCGAGCGCCTTTTGCAGATCAACAACCGCGGGAAGCCTATCAAGTTCGACCGCGATATCGGCCAGAGCATCCTCAGCCAGATACCGGGTCTTCGCCACCACCACCGCTAAGGGCTCGCCGACATGTCGCACCTTGTCTTTGGCCAGCGGTACCTGCGTCCGTTGATTGGCAATCATGTCCGGAATCGGCGGCAACGGCATGATCGTTGGTCCGGGCGCCCAGTAATTGCCGAGATCTTCTGCCGTGTAGACGGCCACAACACCTTCGCGTTTGCGCGCCGCAGAAACGTCGATCGTTCGGATGCGGGCGTGAGCTACGTTGCTGCGCAGAAAAGCCGCGTGCAACATGCCCGGCAACTCAACATCGTCAACGAAAAGCGCCTCACCTCTCAGGAGACGAGCATCCTCATTACGCCGCACCGGGGCACCGAATTTTCGTGTCGACACGGCCTAACTCCGCATGTTTTGTGCTGCCATTTGCACCGCCTCAACGATCGCCTGGTAGCCGGTGCAACGGCAGAGATTGCCGGAAAGCGCTTCCCGGATCTGCGCCTCATCCGGCATAGGCGTCTCATCCAAAAAAGCCTTCATGGTCATCAGAATGCCTGGGGTGCAATAGCCGCATTGGAGTCCATGGCACTCCCGCATTGCTTCTTGCAACGGATGTAACCGCTCCGGGCCCGGTGTTAGACCTTCAACGGTCGTGATCGAGTGGCCGTGGGCTTGCGCCGCAAACATCAGGCAGGAGCGCACCGCCGCTCCATCCACGATTACCGTACAGGCCCCACAGACGCCATGTTCACAGCCGACATGTGTACCGGCAAGTAACAAATCGTGCCGGAGGAAATCGCTGAGCAACAAACGCGATTCGACCTGTCGCGAAAACTTCGTTCCATTAACTGTGACGACAATTTCGTGGCTATCGCAATCCATGATGCGCTCGTTCATTTGCCATTGCCAAGCCCCGCGCGACCAACACCGCGGCAACATGACGCTGATACTCTTTGCTAGCGTGAATACTGCCGGCAGGATCAATTTCTGTTTGCACCAAGGCGGCCGCTTGTTTGATCTCAGACGAGCCAATCTTCTGACCAGTAAGGGACGCGCAAGCTTTTGCCGCCAAAATGGGGCGGTCGGCCGCATTGCAAAGGCCTATTCGCGCACCGACGCAGCGTCCGCGGTCATCAAGCTCTAACATGCAGGCCACCCCGGCTATAGCAAAATCCCCGCGCCTGCGAGCCACCTCCAAGAAACAAAAGCCAGTGAACGGCTTCGCAATCGGCAACTCGACCGCTACTAACATCTCGTCCTGTGCTAGAGCCGTGCTCAGCGCACCCGTGAAAAAATCCGACGCTGCTATCCATCGTTCACCCTTAACCGAGCGCGCGCGCAACCTGCCGCCCAATGTCAGAACAATGGCCGGCATTTCCGAGGCCGGGTCCGCGTGCGCCAGGTTACCGCCGATGGTGCCACGGTTGCGAATTTGCGGATGCGCGATATGCGGCAGCGCTTCGTGGATGAGCGGCAATTTCACTTCGGTCGCTGGATCACGCTCGAGATCGCGATAGCGCGTGAGCGCGCCGATGCGCACGTGGTCGCCCGCGCCATCGCTGATCCCGGCAAACTCGGTCAGAGGATTAATGTCTATCAGAACCGCCGGCTGCGTCAGCCGGAAATTCATGATCGGAACTAAACTTTGCCCGCCGGCTAAAAAGCTCGCCTCGTTACCGTACCGGGCCTTCAGCTCCAACGCCTGGTTGATCGTTCCAGCCGGGACGTACAGGAAAGGGGCGGGCTTCATATTTTAGACCGCCCGCGCTGGTCCGAAATGTCGACCTGCTCGTGATCGAGTCGGCGCCCTCGCGCCTCCTTGCCGCGATCGGACGAAATCAGGCTTTCTTCGCCACTCAATAGATCCTTGAGATATATATCGCACTTGCACCGCCCTCGCCGATGCATGTTCGATTGAACGACACCGCCAAGCCGATAACCGAAGGTAGCCAAATCGGTCGCGCAACGAGCCAGAAAGGTTGTCGCCATCGTCATAGACTGTTATGCCCAAGGGCCCCGCGTGGACTACATCGCGATCTGCGTCCATCGCTGTCGCTGTTGCTTCAAAGAGGTTCATGATAAAGCCATTATCTTGTTTCCTGGGAGTAAGGTGTGTACTGGCTTCGGTGGCTGCCTCCTTCGGAGGCTAGCCCAATAGGATTTCTCCCGCGAAAACACTTTCGGCAGCAACCACGACGTCGATCGAGGCAGAGCCGCATTGCGGATGCTTAATTGTGACCTTGTAGGGACCGCCACCAAGTTCGATACGATCGAACTTGAAATCACCAAAGGCATCAGTGGTACCTTGATCGAGAAGGTGCTTGCTGTCGTTGCGAAGTTCAACCTTGGCGCCGCTGATACACTCCTTAACGCCGCCTACGTTGGCAACGACGCTGCCGCCGATGAAACACTTGTTAAACCGGTGCAGGTTCCGATAATACACGCGGGGATGGGCTCCCAGCTCCGGTTTCAACACTTCCAGATTTTGGTCCTTGGCGCGCTCCTGCATTTCCTTGTCTTCGACCTTGATTGCGCGCATGGCGCCGGTCGGGCAGGCATGCGCGCCCCTCGGTTGAGGCCAGCCCTGGTCCAAGAGATGAGCTTCGAAGATCCATTTCTGCGGAAGCTGTAGCTCCTCGTTCCACCAAATCGCGTTGTACGGGCACGAGGCAACGATATCGTGGCGGCCTCTGGCCTTTTGCGGATCGATCAGCACGATGCCATCATCGCGTTTGGTAACCGCGCCCCTGCCGGCTGTGACGCACGGAGCATTATCACAGTGATTGCACGTGGTCGGAACGTGCGCGGCATCCACCATATGTCCACTGCCCCTAACTTTGCGCTGGATCTTTATCCAATCATGCCCGTGTCGAGGCTGTGGAGCAGCATAGCCTGGAAAATCGTTGTCGATATGCTCGTCTTTGGTGGCAAGCGCGCAGTTGTTGCAATTTTCGCACAACGCGACGTCGACAATCAGGTTCCACTTTTTCATGAGCGAATTTTTCCTACTTCAAGGAAGGCATCATCCATTCGTTCTCGAACCTTACGCGCGCTTTAATTCGGCCATGGGAACTGTCCATTTCTCGATTTCCACTAGACACGAGTTCGCCGCAATACCTTCCGTTCCCTTCTGATTTGGCCGCTTCGACGTCAGGACGTTGGCGCATCCAGCCAAATCTACGATCCCGCAGTCGCCGTACTCATATGCGTCAAAGTCAGCGCATGACTCATAGGTCTTTACGACTCCAGGAGCCGTCAAAGGCGACACGTCCGCCACAAAGACACCGGCTCCACGATCATTATATACTTTAACTAGATCATGATGATTGATACCACGCTTTTCAGCATCAATCGGATTGATGCGCATCACCCAGTAGTAGTATCCGTCGACTTTCACGCGATGGTCCACAATATCATGCACTATGCTGTTCTTTGCGTCTCCATAAGTGTGGAAACTATATCGCGGGTGAGACGACACCATCTGTAATGGATACTTGCTGAAAAGTTCCTTGTCGTGCGGCCCCTCCCAGGCAGGAATATATTTGTTCAGGGGAGGCCGCTCGGGGTTGTCTGGTCTCAAACGCTGAAGCGAGCTGGATACAAATTCGATTTTTCCCGACTGGGTTTCCAGCCCCTTCCTATACTCATCCGAGTACTGCGACGGAAATGGAAAAGGTTCTGGAATGTCCTTGTGTCGGCCTTCGGCGAACCAACGCATTGACACCGAATCACGGGTGGCTTCGGGCTCAGGCGCGACGACGTAGTACCCTTGTCTTACGAATTCTTTCCAGCTGGTCTTTTTTGCAACATCCGAGGAATCAAACACGCGCTTGCACCAGTCCAGCTCGCTGCACCCTTCAGAGTACAGGGGTCCAAGGCCAAGCCGATTGAGAATATCCAGGAAAATTTGGTAGTCGGATTTCGATTCGCCAAGCGGCTCTATGCATTTATGTTGCAGGACGATCATTCTGTGATTGAGTTGCGATTGATTGTGGTGAATGTAGCCGGCGCATGCGGCCCACTCGCCAATATCCCAGCGCTCAAATGACGTGCAGGCCGGCAGAATGACGTCGGCGAATTTCGCGTCGCCTTCAAACCAGATCGATTGATTGACAACGCATTCGATAGAGGGATGACGATATGATTCAATAAAGCGCGTGGAGTTGGAAATCGTTCCAAAAGTGGAATTGCCATAGCGGTACAGCATATGAATGGCGGAATATCCCGGCGCTGGATATTCAAAGGCCGAAAGCTGCGCTTCCATTGAAGAGCCGTCCCATCTATAACCCTTCGATTTGCCGTCGATAATCGCGTTGGGAAGCTGGTGCCGCGGGATCATCTGTTTCACGGGATTGACCGTAGGCGCATGGGGCATGCGGGTATAGTTGTTCAAAGCGGCGGCGGTGGAGTTCAGTTCGCCGGAAATTCCGCCCTCGGCATAGCCGGGAAAATAGAATGTGTAATCCAGCGGCGCGCCGAATTGCAGGTTGCCGAAGTTAATGCCTGGCTTACCCCAGCCCCGCATTGCCATCATCAGCACCATGCACCGTGCCCATTGCGATCCGGTGGCGCTGCGGGAAGCCCCGCCCCATCCGCATCCCAATCCTCCGGCGGCAAGATATGTCTTTTTCTCCGCCCACATTCTCGCGAGCGCCCTGCAGATATGGGCTGGTACGCCGGTTTCCCCTTCCTGCCATTCTGGAGTTTTGGCGACGCCATCCTGCTTACCGAGCAGATAATCGCGCCATTCATCAAATCCCGTGGTTCGCTTCGAAACGTAGTCCTTATCGTAAAGACTTTCCGTGACCCAAACATGCATTATCGCAATGGCGAGGGCGGCATCGGTCGCTGGCCGGATCGGAATCCAGCGCCCCCCATACAACTGAGCCGTTGGTGTTAGGTGCGGATCAATGTGAACGAATTCCACGCCGAGCTCTTTTGCCCAAAAGCGCCTTTGCGTTGCTTCGAAGCCGGCATAGATGCCATTGGTGCTTTCTGGATCGCTCGACCAGAAAACGATCATTTCGCATTCCCTCAGGCAGTCTTCCACCGTGCCGTAGAAGTCCGGAATGCCTAGCCTGAGTGCGTTGCCGTAGTGGTGCAGAGCGCCCCAATACCACCCTTCCCAACTATCCGGGCTAGGATGCACGACCGTTGTTCCGATCATGTTTTGGAATCGCATCAATGCTGAAAAATGATAACCAATATTGCCCCATTGATGATGGGCCGGCGTAGGCACGGCTATGGCGCCAGGCCCATACTGTTTTTTCATCCTCTTGATCTCGGACGACACCAGATCCAATGCTTCATCCCAACTGATGCGCACATATCCGGACTTACCGCGATTTTGTGGATTTCGGTCTCCATTCGGATCCCAATCGACTCGCTTCATCGGGAATAGATTTCGCTTGTCGGAATAGACCGTAGACTTCAGCGCGAGGCTGTGCGGACTGACTGTCGTGCGCCGATTAGGCGTAAACGAGTGCCCTCTAGCCGTGATCGTCCAAGACGGCGCATCGTCGGGCTGGAGATCGATTGGCGTCGTACGGAGAATGCGCCCGTCTTTTACGTAAACGTAAAGCGGCCCCCCATTCGTTCCGGTGGTGTAACGCGTAACGCCGTTCGCGAGGGCTGTCCCATAGCGCAAACCGATCGTCTGCGTGCGGTACATCATCTGCATGAACCAAACCAGGATTTCGCTGCGTCCTGGCGTCACGACACGAAAATTCTTGGCGGCGTGAACAATCTCGGCTTGATTAAGGGGAGGCTTGAGAAAGGTCAGCGCCGTCGAAACGTCCTTGAAGATGACCGAGGCATCGGGATTGGAATGGACGCCGGCCCGGGATTTGACTGTCCCATTCTGAAAAACAAAATAACGCGCAATGCTTTCATCTCTCAGTTTAATCTGAATGACGCAGTTGTGCTGTCGGAGCGTTCTTTGAAATTCAGGATGTTTTCGCGCTGTCCTCGAAATAAGAAGAGGAATGCCGAGAAGGATTACCTTGAGAACTACCCTGTTCATAACACTCCCCAGTCCGGAAGCCACAGAGTTATTAAACCCAGCTGAACGGTGCGTGTCAAGATACGTCATGTAAAGATATGTGCCAGCACGGGGTTTTCGGCAGATCGGCCAACTAGATCCCCTTTCGGTGAGAACGATTTCGATCTTTTAGGGAATGGCTTGGACAGTTCGCCGTGGGGCCGCCTTGCCGTCGCGGCGTTGCTTTTCTCGGCCAGCCTAGCGAATGCGATCTTCGATGTGCGGTCGATCGCAAAATACGGATAGAGCAGCTAGCCCTCTTAGGTCCGGACCCCCGCTATGTCAGCCCGTCGGCGGTCGACGTTCTGCACTTCCACTTGGCGACCGTCTTCTTCGCTTGAAGAGGGATACGCTGGAGCGACAGCTATTACTTGCCCTGCGTTTTTGTTTGTTCGAGGTGAATGAGCAGTGGCCGCAGTAAGGCAGCGAGCTCAGCGCGTTGTTCCGCAGTGAGCGGTGAGAGGATTCGTCTCTCGTTCTCGAGATGTGCAACGACCGCCTGATCAATGAGTGCGAGTCCAGCTGCCGAGAGTTCGACTAGGACGCCGCGGCGATCCGCCGGGTCGTCTCTTCGCCTAACCAGCCCTGCCTCCTCGAGCCGATCGAGGCGCTTCGTCATTGCGCCAGACGTGAGCATGCACCATTGATTAAGTTCACTCGGCGGCAATTGATAGGGTGGGCCATGCCGACGCAGCGATGCAAGAACGTCGAACAGGCCGAAGTCAAGTCCGAACGGTTTGAAGACCGCGTGGAGTGACCTGTCGATGCGATGCGATGTGCGCAGGATTCGGCCGATGACTTCCATCGGAGAGGTGTCGAGATCGGACCGCTCACGCGTCCACTGGGAGAGGATTAGGTCGATCTGGTCACGTTGGACGACGTTATCGGATGTGGGGAGCTTCGCGCTGGTCACGGGCATCCTGATGAAGCTTGACAGGAAGTTACTTCCTTGAAAGGATATGAGCACTTCGGCCGAACAGCAAGACTTCACAGCCAAAGTACGTGGATGGGAGAGTGTCAATGGTGCGCCAGTATTCCTCTGGAAGCTCGCTTCCGGTGAAAATCACAAGAAGTCATTGATATATTAAACACGCTCCCCAAGCGGTGTCCAGGAATCGTCGGCTGGGAGATCTCTGGCCACCAAGCCGAGCCTAATCCCAACGGAGATCCCTGGGATGGGGTGCTTATCTCCGACCACAAGTCTTGGGGAGCGCTCGATGTACACGAATCACCCCTACCATATGAAAGCCTCGAGAGTCTCGCGCGCGATAATATCTACGAATTCTGCTTCATAGGGACACCGATTCGGCTTCGCGGAGCAACAGGCGCGCCGCTTAGACTGCTTGCGATGCCACTGCGAAAGTAGGAAAAGAGCGCCTTGAGCAAATCGTTCCGTATACGACGTCGGCATTTACGAGCGGACGCCTGCACCGCCGGTTGGCTACGGGACCGGCATTGCATTCGTCGGCGTTCCCCCGATTAGACGTCGCGGATTGGACATCGCGGAACGACGGCATTCTTGTGAGGTTGCATAGACGTGGAGAAAGATATGATGCCTCGCACAGAAGTGCACGATGGAATACGGATCGATTGGGACGTACCGATCACGATGAACGACGGCACGGTTCTTCGTTGCGACGTATTTCGCCCTAATGACGGCGGCAAGTATCCGATTATAATGGGAGCTACGCCCTATGGTAAGCTCCTTTCCTTCCCAAGTAGCGAGGTATGGAGCGGCCAATGGAGAATGCTGTGCGCACACGAGCCCGAGGTTCTTAAGCTTTCTAGCAATCGCTTTCAGAATTACGAATTTCCCGATCCTGAGCGGTTCGTCCCCGACGGCTATGCATTAGTGCGCATTGATGTGCGCGGAACCGGGCGCTCGCCGGGTTTTATGGACCTGCTGTCGACGCGCGAGACGCTCGACTATTATGAGTGCATCGAGTGGGCTGCTGCGCAGCCCTGGTCGAGCGGCAAGGTCGGGCTCAGTGGGGTGTCCTATCTTGCCATGAATCAATGGCAGGTGGCGGCGTTGCGGCCACCACATCTGGCTGCGATGTGCGTATGGGAAGGCTGTTCGGATTTCTATCGCGAGTTTACCCGACACGGCGGGATCTACAGCGTGTTCGGCGACCTGTGGTTCAACAAATATATATTGTCGGTCCAGCATGGTCGGGGTGAGCGCGGCTGGCGCAGCAACATCAATGGCGAATGGGTCTCCGGACCCCAGACGCTGTCGGACGCCGAGCTTGCATCCAATCGGGTGGACTGGCGGGCGGCAAGCCGCACCAACAGGTTTGCCACGGACGCATTCTGGAACTCGCGGCTGCCAGATTTTTCAAGAATCGATACGGCGCTGCTGTCGGCAGCCAATTGGGGCGGGCACGGGCTGCATCTGCGAGGGAACATTGCGGGCTTCGAGCGCGCCGGTTCGTCCCAGAAGTGGCTGAACTTTCATTGTCTCGAGCACTGGACCGAGTATTACACGCGCGAGGGAATTGCCCTGCAAAAGCGCTTCCTGGCGCATTTCCTGAAAGGTGAGGACAACGGTTGGGGATCGGAACCCCGTGTCGTGATGCAGGTGCGTCACCCGAAGGCGCCCTTTGGAATTGAGACAGCCACCGACTGGCCGCTGCCGAACACACAATGGACTCGGTTCTATTTTGACGCCGCGACATCGAGTCTCAGTCGTGAGCCTTCCGCCAATCCTGGCTCCATCAGGTTCGACGCGCGCTCCGAGGGGCTGACGTTCCTCAGCGCTCCGCTGGAACGCGAACTGCGGATCGTCGGCCCGGCGGTAGCCAGGCTGGTCGTCTCATCATCGACCGAGGATGCGGACCTGTTCCTGATCCTGCGGCTGTTCGCTCCCGATCTGAAGGAGATCACATTCGCCGGAGCACAGGACCCGCATACGCCGATCGCGCATGGCTGGCTGCGAGCGTCGGCGCGCAAGCTCGATGCCTCACGCTCGCGGCCATCCCAGCCCTGGCACAGTCATGACGAAATCTGGAAGCTTACTCCGGGCCAGTCTTACGATCTCGACATTGAGATCTGGCCGACCTGCATCGTGGCGCCGGCGGGCTATCGGCTTGCCCTGACCGTTCGCGGACGGGACTACGAGTACCCGGGCGATCTCAACATCGACTACGCAAAGTTCGGACAGCCGGCCACCGGCGTCGGCGCGCTGCGCCACGATGATCCCGCCGATCGGCCGCCAGCGGTGTACGGCGGCGAAGTCACGCTGCATCTGGCCGACCGGGAGCGCTGTTATCTACTGCTTCCGGTCGTGCCGTAGAATCGTTTAGCGATAGCTTTGTGAACGCCAACCCAAAGAGCAAACCACGGATCCGATGGGTACAGCAGTTCCGTTGGCGTTCTCAAGCCTTGTTGTACAACACCGTCCGCCGCAAAGTCTCCGCGCCGCAGGTGATGCCTTGCGCCGCAAGATGTTTGGCGTTCGCCGCCGCGTCGAACGGTTCAACCCAGAGGCACAGGTGATCGAGGTTGGCTCCGGTGCTCGATGGACTGCCTGCCGGTCCGGCATCCTCGGCTGGCACGATGTCGATGAGCGCCTGGCCGGCTCGAAGCTGCGCCAGCTTATCTTGCCGCGTCTCGAAGCTCAGGCCCAGCACGCCGAGGTAGAACCGTTCTAGTGCCGCGGGGTCGGCCGCGCGCAGCATGACGTGATCGATCCCAACAATCTTGAAGGGTGCCGCCATGGCAAGCTCCTTTTCAGGCGTCCAACCGATCCTACTCCCGAGGGGTCGGAAAATGGAGTTGGAAATCGGGGGCAAGATGAAAGGTGGCAGTGCCCGAGTCGCTCTGAAAATCACCGCAAATGAACGGTTTGGTCATTGGCCGAGGCAGCGCACCTTACCGGGACCATTTTGAGGAGCAATCGTCCAAGCATTCGAGGAAGGCCCCTGTTGACAGCTGTTTGCAATGGTCGTAGCTTTTAGATAATTCGGTATCGAAATATACGTAGCCTAACAATAACGTAAGAGGAGCAAGCGCACCATGGTTCGGCATGTTTTTCTGTACAAGGTGGCGTCCGGCGCGGATCATAAAAAGATCGTCGAAATTCTCAATACGCTGCCCAAGAAGGTCGCCGGGATTCGCACCTGGACCTTGGGTAAGCATCAAGGCGTCCCCGGC
>Ga0187868_1002515_pt1 | contig 11981 bp, 10 predicted proteins | sample June2016WEW_13_4_FD_133014 | JGI IMG/M metagenome (GOLD analysis project Ga0187868, IMG submission 133014) | Peatland microbial communities from SPRUCE experiment site at the Marcell Experimental Forest, Minnesota, USA - June2016WEW_13_40 | ecosystem: Environmental > Terrestrial > Soil >... | reverse complement strand
TCTAATGATCGCTTCAGTCACAGTACTAGGCTAAGCTGGCAGTCTGACGGTGAGTTCGGCGTATTTCAAACGATCTTTATTCAGGCGATAGATGAGTTTTAGGCATGCCTCGCAAGCGTTATAACCTGCCGCATCTAGCCTTCTTCCAGGGCTTCGAGGCTGCGGCGCGCACCTTGAGCTTCACCAAGGCGGCCGAGGAGCTATTCATCACACAGTCCGCCGTGAGCCGGCAGATCAAGGCACTCGAGGACGCTCTCGCCTTGAAGCTTTTTGAGCGTCGGCCGCGGTCGCTAACATTGACCAAGGACGGACAAGCGCTCTATCGCATTGCAACCGACGTGCTCGATCGGCTACAGGCTGCGACTGACCGACTCCAAGCCGAAACCCGCGCCCGCCAGCTCTCCATCACGACTACGACCGGCTTCGCGGCTCTCTGGCTCATTCCGCGACTCAGGCGCTTCACGGCGCTTCACCCGGACATCGATGTCCGGATTTCGGCCACGACCGACGCGCTCAATCTGGAGCGGGGCCTGATCGATCTCGCCATCCGCTACTGCAAGCCTGAGACGGTGCCGGAGGGCGCGGTCCGATTGTTCGGCGAGGAGATGATTCCGGTGTGCAGCCCTGCGCTCTTGCGTGACAACAGGCGTCCGCTAAAACGGCCGCAGGATCTCGCGCATCACACTCTTCTGCACTTCGATTATGTCGGCGCGGAAACCATGTACATAGATTGGGGTACCTGGCTTACAGCGCTTGGCATCAGTGAGCTCAAATCCGCCGGCGCTTCACTTCAGCCAGTACGAGCAGATGATCCAGGCGGCGATCAGCGGCCACGGCATCGCGCTTGGGCGTCAGCCGCTGGTTGGTGATCTTATCGAATCGGGTGCGCTCGTCGCGCCGTTTAAACAGACGCTGGTTGGATCGCGTGCATATTTCATCATCGAATCGCGGCTCTCCACCGGCAAGCCGCAGGTGCGCGAGTTCGCGCAGTGGCTGCTCGCGGAAACGCGGGCGACTGATGGTGCGCCGTGATGACCTCCCAGCTCGTCCAACGCTTCAGCGGAAGAGCCGGACGCGCTATTGCGCTTCTAGTGGATCAGGTGAGCGTGGTGCCGTCCATCGGCACTTCAAGGCGAGCTATGCGCCGCGAGCCTATGGTGCCGCGGTCGATTCCCCTCCGTTGGAGCGGATTTGCGCCATCGCGCCCGGCCCTGGAATCGCCCCCGGCGGGCACTTGCCGAGGATGATCATGCCGAGAACTTCATCCTTGGTTACGTCCTGAACGCGAGCTGTGCCGACAACGCGCCCGTTCTTCATCGCGCAAATCCGATCCGCCAGATCAAAGACGTCATGAATATCATGGCTGATCAGGAAGATGCCGATGCCGTCGGCCTTGAGCTGCTTGACGAGCTCGCCGACCTGCGCTGTCTCCTGCGGTCCAAGCGCCGCCGTCGGTTCGTCCATTACCAGAATATGTGCATTGAACAGGATCGCCCGCGCGATCGCCACCGACTGGCGCTGCCCGCCGGACAGCGCTTTGACGGGATCTTTGAAGCGCTGGAAGTGCGGGTTGAGGCGGCCCATGACCTTGCGCGCTTCGGCCTCCATGGCGATGTCATCAAGCGTCCCCCAGCTTGTTCTGAGCTCGCGGCCGAGAAACAGATTGGCGGCGGCGTCGACGTTGTCGGCTAGCGCGAGCGTCTGGTAGATCGTCTCGATGCCATATTTCTTGGCGTCGCGCGGATTGGCAATTGTCGCCTCCTTGCCGCGAATGTAGATGGTTCCAGAATTGCGCTTGTAGGCGCCAGAGAGAATCTTTATCAGCGTCGACTTTCCTGCGCCGTTATGGCCCAGCAGCGCCATCACCTCGCCTTCGTAGAGGTCGATCGACGCCTGGTCGACGGCGTGAATGCCGCCGAACGACATCAAAATGTCGCACATCTCGACGAGAGGGATGCGTGAGGCGTCCATGTAGCGCTCCTCTATTGCGCCCGGCGCCGATAGACGGTGTCGAGCCACACCGCGACCACCAGAACGGCGCCAACGACGATGTTCTGCAGCGGCGTATCGACGCCGAGCAGCACCATGCCCGACTGGAGCGACTGCATGAGCACGGCGCCGAGCATCGCTCCGGCCACGGTGCCGACGCCGCCCGCTAGCGATGTTCCGCCGATGACCGATGCGGCGATGACCAGCAGTTCGGCGAGCGTGCCTTCCGAGTTCGTAGCCGCGTTGAGACGTGCGATCGACACGGCGCCGCCGATGGCGGCGAGCAGCCCCATCAGCATGAATATCTTCATGATCACCCAGCGCGTGTTGACGCCGGCAAGCTCGGCCGCCTCCGGGTTGCCGCCGATTGCGTAGACATAGCGGCCGAAGCGCGTTCGCGTCGAGAGGAAGGTCATCGCCACGCCGACGCCAATCGCGATAAGAACCGGAATCGCGATCCCATGTGAGATGAAAAGGCCACCCTCGGGAAGCGCAATATGGTTCGCTTCGGCGTAGCGGCGCACGCTACCGATCGGCCTGGGATAAGCGTTGACGATTGCGACGGCGGCAAGGACCAGAGCGCAGGCGACGCCGCCAAGAAAGACTTCGGCCGTCATCGGTCGAAGCGGGAAGTGGAACTTCTTGCGCTGGGCGCGGCCGTGCGCCAGCAACAGCACCGCCGCGACGCAAACGACCAGGCCGACCACCCAACTCCAGGTCGCGCCGATCGAGCCTTCCGGACCGCCGCCCATGAGCTTGAATGTGCTGTCCAACGGCGCGACCGTCTGACCGCTCGTCACCCACCAGGCCGCGCCGCGCCAGACGAGCAGGCCGCCAAGCGTTACGATGAAGGACGGAATGCCGAGATAGGCGATCACAAAGCCCTGGAACGCGCCGAGGATGACGCCGAGGACCAGCCCGACTGCCAGGGTTAGAACCCAGGTCGCCGGATGTTCGAAGCCGAGAAGCTTCGGAAGCAGATCAGCCTGGGTGACGCCCATAATCATCCCGATAAAGCCGAGCATCGACCCGATCGACAGATCAATGTTGCGTGTCACGATGACGAGCACCATGCCCGTCGCCATGATAGCGACTGATGATGACTGCACCGACAGATTCCATAAATTGCGGGGCGTGAGAAACAGGCCGCCCGAAAGCACGTGGAAAGCAATCCAGATCAGCAGCAACGCGCCGACCAAGCCGAGCATCCGAGTGTCGAGTTCTGTGGATTTGAGAAAGCGGGTGAGCGGAGGCAAATGGCTTGGCCGGGCATGCTGAGCCGGCGCCGGCGCTTGGGTCATTGGCATCCTCCTGCCCGGCGCGATCGCCGCCGCCGGACATGCCGAGTTAATTGCCCGCCGCGGTCATCGTCAAACCGCGGCGGCTTTCGGAGTCCTTTAGTCCGCGATCAACCACAGACCTCGACCGTGCCGGGCTTAACGCCGTGGCAAACTTCGTCCTTCTTGATCCAACCCGCATCGATGACGACGTTGAGGTTATCCTTGGTGATCGGGATCGGCGTCAGGAACAACGAGTTCATCTCGACTTTCTTCGGGCCGCCCGTGAACTTCACAACGCCCGGAACCTCGCTCATCTTCTTGCCGTCAGCAAGCAGCGAGGCGATTTCAGCCGCTTTCTTGCCAAGCTCGCGGGCGTCCTTCCACACGGAGACGGTCTGCGTGCCGAGTGCGATACGGTTGAGCGCGGCATGATCGCCGTCCTGACCCGAAACCGGCACAGAGCCGGTCATGCCTTGCGCCGCAAGCGCGGCTATGGCGCCACCAGCCGTGCCGTCGTTCGAAGCCACGACCGCATCTACCTTGTTGTTATTCTTTGTCAGGATCTGCTCCATATTCTTCTGGGCGTTCGCGGGCAGCCACCCCTCGGTATACGCCTCGCCGACATTCTTGATCTTGCCGGCATCCATGGCGTGTTTCAGCTCCTCCGTCTGGCCGGCGAACAGGAAATCTGCGTTCGGATCGGCGGATGATCCCTTGATGAAGGCGTAATTGCCATGCGGCTTGACCGCGAAGACGCCGCGAGCCTGCATCCGTCCAACTTCCTTGTTGTCAAACGTGATATAAAATGCGTTCGGATTTTCGATCAGGCGGTCATAGCCGACCACTGGAATGCCTTCGTCGACCGCCTTCTGCACGGCCGGGCCGATGGCGGACGAGTCCTGCGCCAGGACGATCAGTACGTTGGCGCTCTGCGAGATCAAGCTTTCGATGTCGGTCAATTGCTTCTGCGCGGATGATTGCGCGTCGGCGGAGATATACTTGTCACCGGCCGCCGTGATAGCGGCCTTCATCGCGGCTTCGTCGGTCTTCCACCGCTCTTCTTGGAAGTTCGACCAGGAAACGCCGATAACTTTGCCCTTGGCTTCGGCGAAGACGACGAAGGAAAACGACAATGCGGCGCCCGCCAGCAAGGCGGTTGCAAACTTTCCCATGATGACCCTCCCTGCGCCGGGAGCGGCGTTGCGCCCGGTCCGGCCGATATAGAGGCTATGGCGCCACAAGGCCAAGCGAGTTGAGATAACTATCGTTGATGCGACCGTTTCCAAACCTGGCGGCTTCCAGATAAGCATTGAGGATGGCCAACGCCTGTTCGCGCGGCGGTAGGGAACCCGGCTGGAACGCTCTGATGTCAGAGCTCCCGGCATTGGCGATCAGATCCCATCCTGCCGGCTTTTGAATTGAGATCACAGCGGAGTCCGAATCGAGATTCTTGTAGGGCCAAAAGCACCACCCGATGCCGAACTGCTCATGAAGCTGGCGGAACCGCTCGTTCCAATTGTCGGTCGATTCGCCGGTCTCGCCGATGAGCAAAGGCACATTCCAGCGATTGCTGAAATTCAGATAGCTCTGGAGCGAGTCGCGCGTGGGGTTAGCCCAAAACTTGTGATAGGTGTAAACGGTGTTGGCGTCGAAAGGCCGGTCGAACACGGCAAAGCTTGTGCTCCATTGCGCGCCGGCGAGCAGCACCACATGGTTCGAATCCACGCCGCGAATTGCAGCAACGATTTCGCGGTAAAGCGGCTCCAGTCGCGGATTGAGATAATCCTCGTCGCTATAGGGCGAGATCGGTTCGTTCAAAAGGTCATAGCCAAGGATGGTCGGTTCGTCGTGATAGTGCGCGGCGAGCTGCCGCCATAACGCGATAGTGAGGCGCCGATATCGCGGCACGTAGAACGTGAGTGGGAAGCCAGTGCCGTCATCATGGTTGACCCCGGTCTGGCCGCCCGGCGCAGCGTGCAGATCGATGATGACGCGCAGGTCAAATTCCTGGCACCATTGGACAAGCCGGTCGAGAAGATACCAGCCCTGTCCTTCGAATCGGTCCGCGCCGCTGTCACCGGGCTCGACGAAAAGCCGCCAATGTAGCGGTACGCGTACGGTATTGAACCCCGCCGCTTTGATGAAACGGATATCGTCTCTGGCGATGTATCCCTCGCGGAACTCGGTCCAGAAGCGCGACGCCTCTTCCGGCCCGATCAGAGTTTCGATGACGCCTGCGATCTCTGCTGAGGCGCGCGCATGTGTGAACCTGAACATATAGCCTTCTGGGACCAGCCAGTTACCGAGATTGATTCCCTTGATGGCAAAATGGTCCCCGTGGACGTCGACAAGGCGCGTCCCTTCGGCATGGATGAAATTGGGCGGTGCGGCCACGCCCGGTCCATTCCCGATGATCAGAGTGACGAAAAGCACAAAGGCGCCGACCCGACAGAATCGACGGCAATCGCTTGTACCGCCGCTCATCAAATGTGTCCTTTCAGGAATAGCTCGATGTTGATCCCAATCGCACAAGCGGCGCGCACCCACTCGCCCAGCGGCTCTTTTCTGACTAGGATTTGTTCCCACCCTAGATCGCAGATTACTAAAACGAGAAACGATCACCAATGAAAATCCGGGGATGAGCTCGGTCGCGTCTCGCCCCTAGCAGCAAGGTCGAATATTCGATGTCCGGCATGCCTTTTTTCCAGGCGCTCATCCTCCTTGCATCGGTCATTGTTATCATCGTTGCAACGCAATGGCGTCAGCTCCATCCGTTTCTCGCAATTGTAGTCGTCGCCTCGGCTTTTGGCTTAGCCGTGGGGTTTTCCACCGGCTTTCTCGGTAAGGCTTTCGGGGCTGGTTTCTCCCTGGCGATCTATTCGCCCGGCCTGGTGATCGTCGCTGCCAGCTTTGTTGCCGGTGTCGCCGAAAGTACGGCAGCTTCCGAATGGCTCACGACGAAAATCGATCATTGGCGATGGCTGGGACCCACGAGGTTGGCGGCACTCTTAGGTCTGATCGCCGGTATCGGCGCTTCGCCAGCCAGTGCTTTTGCCCTTCTCACCCCTCTTCTTCGGGCCGTGCGTGGTGGAGCGGCGCCTAACGGGAAGGCCACGACGGTCGCGTCGGCGCTTGCGATTTCGGCGAGCCACGGTCTCCTGTTGGTTTCGCCGGTGCTGATCGCGCCCGCTTCTATACTCAATGCCGGATGGGGCCGCCTCGCTCTGTTCGGTTTGCCGCTGGCACTCTTACTGGTTGCATGTGGCGCGGCCTGGGCCCGATGGCTGTCAGTCGTTGGAGCCTCACCCCGTCCGTCAATAGAGGAGCAGCATTCAATCCTGCCGAAGCGAGGCGGCTGGTCCGCGATCGTGCTGGTTCTCGCGACGACGATCCCGTTAATGATGTTGATGGTTCAATCGCTCGGCGACATTCCCAGCGAGCCGTTCGGTGGGGGACCGACTCGGGAGATGGTGCTTGGAGTGGGTCGCCCGCTGGTCCTCTTTTTGGTCGGGCTTGGCATTATGGTCATCGGTCTCTGGCGGTTGAGCGTGAAGCTTCTTGCCGATTCAACCTGGACCGGACACATCCTTGGTAACGTCTCGAGTGTCCTGCTGATCGTGGGCGCCGCAGGTGGCTTTCAGCGGCTCTGCCAAGAAACCGGCATGGCCGAACTGCTCGGTGAACGTCTCCTTGAGTGGCACGTTGGGGGACCTGGCGCGTTGCTGATCCCGTTCCTGATCGCGGCAGTGATAAAGACCTTGCAGGGTTCATCGCTCGTCGCGGCCATAACCACCGCGGGTATGGTGCACCCGATCTTGGCGCCTCTTGGAATCGGCGACGAGACCGAAAAGGCGCTCGCCACTCTCGCTATTGGCGTCGGCGCAATGACCGTCTCCCACGTTAACGACGAATATTTTTGGTTGGTTACAGGTAGCGGCGGGCTTTCTCCGCTGCGTGGGCTGGCCCTGGTCACTGTCGGGACGCTGCTGCAAGGCCTCATCGCGGTGGCAGCGCTGCTCGCATTATCTGTGCTGGTTTCCAGATTCTGAAGAGACGGTGTAGGTCACCACGAGGCAAATGATGTCAAGTAAATCTGCGTCATCGAAAATTGCAGAAACACCTAGCCCATCGCGTCGCGATCTAATGAAACTAGCGGGCGCCGGGGCGGTTACGGTGAATTGTGCAACACCTGCGAGCACGCAGACGGCCGGCGAGCGAGCAGGGTCGGGTCCGTGCGCCCAACGAGGTTTCCCGCATGATTTCCTTTGGGGCACCGCGACCGCGTCATATCAGATCGAAGGCGCGTGGAACGAAGACGGCAAAGGTGAGTCTATCTGGGACAGGTTCGCGCATACGCCGGGCAAGATCGAGAACAACGAAACTGGTGACATGGCTGTGGATCATTACCACCGCTATACGGAAGACGTGCGGTTGATGAAGGCGCTGGGGGCGAAGACGTACCGTTTCTCGATCTCCTGGCCACGCATCTTTCCGCAAGGGACAGGCGTTCCAAATTCCAAAGGCTTGAGTTTTTACGACCGTCTAGTGGATGAGTTGTTGGCTAACAATATCGAGCCGTTTGCGACGCTCTATCACTGGGACTTGCCGCAGGCTCTCCAGGACAGTGTCGGAGGATGGGAATCTCGCGACACTGCGAAGGCCTTTGCGGATTACGCCGGTTACGTCAGCGAGAAGCTCAGCGACCGGATCGGACGCTTCTTCACGATCAACGAGCTCAGCTCGTTCGTCGAATTGGGGTACGGAGCCGGCTTGTTGGCACCCGGACTCAAGCTGCCAGCTGCGCACTTGAATCAGGTCCGTCACCATGCCGTCCTCGCCAACGGCCTCGCAGTCCAAGCGATCCGGGCGAGAGCCAAGCCGGGAACCAAGGTCGGGCCGGCGGAGAACATCGCCGCAGCCGTGCCGGTCATCGAGACGCCTGAGAACATCGCTGCAGCCGAACGTGCGACGCGCGAGCTCAATGCCGGGTATCTCACTGTCATGTTGGAAGGGCGCTATACCGACGCTTTCCTGTCCTCCGCCGGAGCGGACGCGCCTCAGTTCACCGACGCAGACTTGAAGGTGATTGCAAGTTCACTCGATTTTTTAGGGATCAATGTTTACACTCCCAAATACGTGCGTGCGATTGGCCCATCGCCGGGCTACGAGATCCTACCGTTTTCCAAATCCCATCCACGCATGGCTTCTTCCTGGCAATTCATCGGTCCCGAGTCGCTCTATTGGGCGCCGCGGCACCTCCAGAAAATCTGGAACGTGAAGGAAATTTACATCAGCGAAAATGGCTGTGGCGCGAATGATGAGCCGGCGGCGGACGGCATTGTCTACGACAGCGATCGCATCATGTTTTTGCGCAACCACCTAACTCAGCTGCAGCGAGCGACTTCCGAAGGCGTGCCGGTGCATGGCTATTTCCTTTGGAGTTTGATGGACAACTTTGAATGGTCGGCCGGGTACGGCACCCGTTTCGGATTGATCCATGTGGATTATGCTACACAGAAGCGCACGCCTAAGCTGAGCGCCAGGTATTATTCGGAAGTGATCAGGCGCAATGCGTTGCCCTGATTGAGTAACAGAACCAGACGTGTCAGTTCGATAATGTTTTGCCACGACGACCTGTTATCGCGCGATCAGACTTCTGCCAACGGAATGGTGCGGCCGTGCTCCTGCCCCGCCAGCGATGGAAGCTGGCAAGGGGCGCCGAAGACAAGGAGCATGCCATGTCTGAGAAGGTCGAATGAACCTTTCCCAATGCGGCAATTGGGGGGCAGCAAACCGACATGGGCCCGGGAGGACTGCGCGAAGTAGGTAAATTCAATCACTTTGAGAAGGTTTGGACAAGGAACCCGTCATTGAACTTCAAAGTATTTCAGTATCTGCGCCCAAACCTTTGCTGGCCCTGCTGTCATTGGCTTTCCCATCAGGTTCGTTGACGGATGTTCGCGTTTGGTTGCGGCGTTTTATTGGTTATCTATTGGTTAGTGTTACTTGCGGGACGGCGGTTGTGAGCAGAGAAATGGCGGAAAGGCCGACAGAAAGGCTTGGAAGCCTCCAGGGGCGTTTAAGGACGTTGCCGCCTCACATTCCTAGCGCCATAATCATGTCATGGGACGGGAACGTTTGCCTGACCTCTTCTCGACCGAAGCAGTTCGAGACACCTCGCCGCTGCCGCCAAGACCTTCATCCGCAGAGGCGGCAGCCAAACCCGGTCCGCAGCGGCACGTCTTGCCGAAAAACCTGCGTGATGCCGTCAATCACTTGAATGACGAGGAATTGGACTTGCTCCACGCAGCAACACTTGAGGAAATGAAACGGCGAGGCAGACCCCTACCGGGTGTTCAGGCAGATTCGACGCAATCGTCTGACCGCCCATTTGGCCAGCCGAATAAGGAGTTGCCTCCGACTGGTAGGATTTCCCGACGACGCCGGGTCCAAATCGTTGAAGCCTCACTGACCCGTGGTCAGGTGAACGCCGTTCGCTCCGCCTTCAAGGCGGGCATCACGCCAGCAAGGATTGCGAGACAATTCGGGATTTCCCAATCGAATGTTCGGAAGGCGTTGGCGTCCGATGAACCGAAGCGGTGAAGGACGCGCTCCGAACAACCTAAGGGAATTTTTTTACCATCGATCCGCTTTCCGGTTATCGCTTTCTGCTCGTGCACGCAAGTGGATCAATGATCGAGCCGGTGTCGGCCAGACATCAAGCTGCATACGATTCAACGATGCGCAGCCAAGAAATCACCCATGGCGCTGATTTTTTCTGTTGGCAATGCGGAGCACGATACGTTGTGAGTTACACGGCATTGCCAATTGCAGACAGTGGCAGCGTCTATTGCGACGTTTGTCGTCGGAGGATGATCCAATGGAACTCAGCCCTGCGACCGTTCTATAGGCTCGTGGCTCGGCTGCGAGCCTGACTATCCTCATGGCCCGTGGTGAATCCCGAAATAGCGGCGTTTAGATTGCAAGAGTGCTGTACTGTTGGCCCGACCCAATCCTCACACCCGTTTTGTCTCCGGAGGATCAGTGTTTCGAGCGCGAGATAGCCCTGCACTAACGGGGAGGCCCCGACTTTGGTTGGGGTCTCTTTTATTGAGAGCACAGTGATGAACGATCAGACGCGCTTGATCCTTGTCGGAATTGTCACCGCAGCGATCTGCGGGGTCCTGGTCTACGCTGCCTTTTCCCATCTAACGATTTAGACCGTCTCAGTTGGCGGCCTCGTCGTTCCCGACGCGCCGCTTCCCGCCGCCTTGGACGATCACGGAGCATGCTGAGTCGTTTAATCGTCACCTTGGGCAATACCGATCCGAACGATCAGCACCTCGCCGGGCGCATCGTCGCCGTGGATGATGGGATCATCCGATGGTTGGCGCGACGAGAGCGGCGGCAGGCCCGTCGTGTGGGACAACGTCGCACCCCGGTAGTTTCGGCTTGATCGCCAGTTACTGGCCGCGTCAAATAGGGCGTATGAGAGACGACCTGCCCTTCGAGCCGCTGCTGCCGTGCGTGCTCGACCCGAACGACGTTGACCAGCTCCTAGAGCGATTACGCTCGGTGCACGGCGCACCACGCTATGACATTGCGCCGGAAATAACGAAGGCGACGCGAGCGGCATTGCGGTTGCAGACGGCGGGCGGGGGGACTTGAACCCGCAACCTCCGCGCTCCTCTCTCGATTGCCGAGTTGGAATTTCAGTCGAAAGCGGAGGCTCCAAGCTGCCGGAGCTGGTGCGACCGCCAGCGCCCTCCCGATGAGCTAGCTCTTCGAAACTGAATAGCAACGAACGGCCATCGGTGTATTCCTGCCGAGCGAGGTCAATGACCTGACATGGCCGCGTTTAGCTGGCGCTGTACTTGATCCGTAAAATTTCGCCCCAGATAACCGGCCTGCTGCCAGGCGGAGCCTGGCATCTGCCAAATGGCCTGCCAAGCGGCTTGGCTATTACGGCCGCCGTACTTGTACACGTCAAATGCCCAGAGACCGCCAAAAATGACAACGGTGAGAATGACGTAATGGCGCATATAACCAAGTTATCTCTTCCCTCTTTAAATAACGAATTAATAATCGAAGTTGCCTTCCGCTTGTTGCGGGCTCAGCCTCGCGCAAGCGACGAGGCCCGCCGCATGGCGGCAAACTTCGCCAAGCTGCCGGAGTTGGTGCGGCGGAACGACTGATCGGATCGCAGTGGATGAGCCGCGTACTCGCCCGGTTCCAAGCAAAACGGGCCACTCGCTCCGGCAAAAGGGGCGAGTAATCGTTAACCGCCTATTAACTGACCGCATCCAACCTTTGGGAATGTTCCTTTGATCCAAGGGGGGGCTGATGGTGCCGGAACAATGGGATCGCTTTTGCATTGGGTATGATCCATGACTGATCATCGCAAGGTGTTCGTCAAGGTCAATGCGTGGGTCGATGAGGGGATCGCGGACCTTGTGTCGGCGCTGTCCGAAATCGAAGGGCTGATTACTTTGGAGAGCGGCCAGGGCGATACTGGCACGCGCGATGCGTTCGTGATTTTCAGATATGGAGCTTGGCAAAAGTGCGGTGAGCTGTTGTTTGGTCGAATATTGCCGCGAATATCGCCCGATCTGCGGGCTGACGTTTCTCTGAGATTGGAAGCCCACGACACCGACACTGCATTAGGCAGGATTACGTTGGAGCCGTCAGTAGTGCCGGTGTTTACACGGTGTG
>Ga0187868_1002514_pt1 | contig 11986 bp, 9 predicted proteins | sample June2016WEW_13_4_FD_133014 | JGI IMG/M metagenome (GOLD analysis project Ga0187868, IMG submission 133014) | Peatland microbial communities from SPRUCE experiment site at the Marcell Experimental Forest, Minnesota, USA - June2016WEW_13_40 | ecosystem: Environmental > Terrestrial > Soil > Wetlands... | reverse complement strand
GGCCGCCCGCGATCTCGGCGCCGCCGCGCGCCTCAGCGTCGCGGAGCGGTTCAACATGCAGCGCCTCGTCGCGGACACCATTGCGGTCTACGACGAGGCGATCGAGGAGACGAAGCCATGACCTGCGCCGTCATCATCCCGGCTCGATTCGGCTCCACGCGTTTTCCAGGCAAGGTGCTGATGCGCAGCCCGTCCGGCAAGCCGCTGATCCAATACGCCTGGGAAGCGGCGACTCGCGCCGAGGGCGTGGACGAAACGCTGGTGGCCACCGACGACGAGCGCATCGCCGAGGCGGTCCGCGCTTTCGGAGGCGAAGCGCGCATGACGCACTCCGCTCATCCGAGCGGCAGCGACCGCTGCGCCGAGGTCGCGCGCGGACTGCGGCACGACTGGGTCGTCAACCTCCAGGCCGACGAGGCGGGCATCCTTCCGGAGATGATCTCGCAGACCGTTGGGCTGTTGCGCGAGGACCCGGAGTGCGAAATGTCCACGCTGGCGTGCCGAATCCGCGATGAGTCGGAATTGGCGGACCCGGGAGTGGTGAAGGTGGTGCTCGACGGCCGCTCCAGGGCGCTGTACTTCTCGAGGTCGGTCATCCCGCACGTGAGAGGATCCAGCTCGCCGCTGCGCGAGAGTCCGGTCCCGCACCTGCGGCATCACGGCATTTACGGTTACCGCCGCGAGGCGCTTCTGGCCTTCACCGCGCTGCCGCCGCACCCGCTCGAGCAGGCGGAGAAGCTGGAACAGTTGCGCGCGCTGGCAAACGGATATAAGATCACGGTCGGCGTAACGCCGCATCGGACGCTGAAAGTGGATACGCGCGAGGATTTCGAAGCGTTCTGCGCGGCCGAACGGAAGGAAGTTTAGACAGGGTGATCGGGTTGATCCCGTAAATCCTGTCAGGAATATAAAGGGCCATCCATGGCAAAACATATTTTCGTGACCGGCGGCGTGGTGAGTTCGCTCGGGAAGGGGCTGACTTCGGGCGCGACGGGGTTGCTGCTGGAGAGCCGCGGGCTGCGCGTGGCGATGCAGAAGTTCGACCCGTACCTGAACGTGGACCCGGGCACGATGAGCCCGTACCAGCACGGCGAGGTTTACGTCACCGACGACGGCGCGGAGACCGACCTTGACCTGGGCCACTACGAGCGGTTCACGCGCGCGAGGACCACGCGCGACAGCAACTTCACCAGCGGGCAGATTTACAACTCGGTCATCTCCAAAGAGCGGCGCGGCGAGTACCTCGGCCGGACGATCCAGGTCGTCCCGCACATCACCAACGAGATTAAGAGCGCCGTCCGGCGGATCGCGCGCCCGGACGTGGACGTGGTGATCACCGAGATCGGCGGCACGGTCGGCGACATCGAAGGCCTGCCGTTTCTCGAGGCGATCCGCCAGTTCGGCCAGGAGGTCGGCCGGCAGAACGCGGTGTTCATCCACCTGACGCTCATCCCGTACCTGCGCGTGAGCCAGGAGATCAAGACGAAGCCCACGCAGCATTCCGTCGGCAAGCTGCGCGAGCTGGGCATCCTGCCCGACGTGCTGATCTGCCGCACGGAGAAGCCGCTCTCCGACGACGTGCGCGACAAGATCGCCATGTTCTGCAGCGTCGAGCGCCGCGCCGTGATCGAGGAGATTGACCTGGCCGAGACGAGCACGATCTACGAGCTGCCGCTCGTCCTCCAGCGCGAGGGCCTCGACAGCCTGCTCGCCGAGAAGCTCCAACTCAAGACCAACGGGCCCGGCCTCGACGATTGGAAGGCGATGCTTCAAATCCTCCAGAACCCGACGCACGAGGTGACGGTGGCGGTGATCGGAAAATACATCCACCTGAACTCGGCGTACGAGTCCATCTACGAGGCGCTCACGCACGGCGGCATCGCCAACCACGCGCGCGTCATCAAGCGCAAGATCGAGGCGGAGGAACTCCTCGCCGGCGACCCGCAGAAACTGCTGGCCGGAGTGGACGGCATCCTCGTCCCGGGCGGCTTCGGGATGCGCGGGATTGACGGCAAGGTCCGCGCCATCCAGCACGCGCGCGAGAAGAAAATCCCGTTCTTCGGCATCTGCCTCGGCATGCAGTGCGCCGCGATCGAGTTCGCCCGCGACGTGTGCGGGCTCCAGAACGCCAACAGCTCGGAGTTCGACGCCGACACGCCGCACCCGGTCGTCTGCATGATGGACGAGCAGCGCCGCGTGGTGAACCTGGGCGGCACCATGCGCCTCGGCGCGCAGCCGTGCCTCCTCGCGCCGAGGAGCCTGGCGCGCGCCGCGTACGGCGCGGAGCAGATTTCCGAGCGCCACCGCCACCGCTACGAGTTCAACAACGCCTACCGCGCCCAGTTCGAGAAGGCCGGAATGCGCTTCACCGGGACCTCGCCGGACGGCAAGCTCGTGGAGATCATGGAGCTCGAAGGGCACCCGTGGTTCCTGTCCGTGCAGTTCCACCCGGAACTCAAGTCGCGTCCGATCGAGGCGCACCCGCTCTTCCGCGCCTTCATCGGCGCCGCGCTGGCCAGGAAACAATCGCAGCACAAAACGGCGGGATGATTTCCGTAAAAACTTTTTTTGCCACGGATTTCACGGATTGACACGGATTACCGGCGACGACTTGTAAAGGCAATAATGACCGTCAGTTTCGTTTTCCTGTAATCCGTGGAAATCCGTGAAATCCGTGGCAAGAATAGTCCTTGTTTTCGTTTTCCGGTAATCCGTGGCGAACATTGAACGAATGCAAAAGGACGGTGCCTGATGAACGAGCAGGAGAAACCGGAAGCAGCCGGCGAATCGGCGACGCCTCGTCCGAAGTCGCAGCGCGCGCCGCTCCCGGAACCGAACCTCAAGACCTTCGTCTCCGGCCTCGCCGGGCAGGTGCTCATCAACCTGGGCCTCTTCGACAACCCAATGACCGGCAAACGGCAGGTGGACCTCGAACAGGCCAAATACTCCATAGACCTCCTGCAGATCCTGCAGGACAAGATGCGGGGAAACCTGACCGACGAGGAAGCTAAACTCATGAGCGCCATCCTTTACGATCTGCGCATGCGGTACGTCGAGGCTTGCCGGTGAAGCAAGAGGAGGCCTCACTCTGCCTGATGATAGTTTGAAATGTCCAAAGTGTAATACTGAAATGGTTGAAGGCATGGCTAGAGTTCATGGAACTCTGGCCGGCTTTCTGCTCGTCGGCCTCTCGATCCAACACTTATGGTTTCGCGCGCCTGACGGCAAGGAAGACGTCGTACTCCCGTCATCCGGCTGGGCGAGGGCTTGGCGTTGTACGTCTTGTGAAACAATGGTAATACCGGGCGGCGACGAATAATGGGAGTTCTGTTCTTACCTGAGATTACAACCTTCCGGCCAATAAATGAATCCTAAAGAATTCGTTCACCTGCACGTTCACAGCCACTTCAGTCTGCTCGACGGCGCCTGCACGCCGGCGAGCCTGGCGAAGCTGGCGAAGGCGCAGAAGATGAAGGCCTGCGCGCTGACCGACCATGGGAATCTCTACGGCGCGATCCAGTTCTACCGGGCGATGACCGGCGCGGGGATCAAGCCGATTATCGGCTACGAGGCGTACGTCGCGCCCGGCAGCCGCAAGGATAAGCAGTCCGCCGGCGGCGGCAAGGAGGCGTACAATCACCTGACGCTGCTCGCGGCCGATATCCGCGGATACCACAACCTGGTGAAGCTCGCCTCCAGCGCCTTCCTCGACGGCTTCTATTACCGCCCGCGGATTGACGTGGAGCTGCTCCAGGAGCACAAGGACGGCCTGATCGTGATGAGCGGATGCAACAGCGGCGAAATCTGCCAGTGGCTGCTAGCGGGGAAGCCACGCGAGGCGCTCGCGGCGGCGGGGCGCTACGCGGACCTCCTGGGCAAGGAGAATTTCTTCATCGAGATGCAGGACAACGGGCTGCCGGAGCAGAAGGCGTGCCTGGAAGGGCTCGCGCGCGTGGCGTCGGAGGCGGGCCTGGAGATGGTCGCGACGAACGACATCCATTACGGCGCGCCCGACGACGCGGCCGCGCACGAGGTGCTGCTCTGCATCAACACGGGCAAGACGCTCGCCGATGAAGGGCGGATGCGTTTCGGCTCGAAGGAGTTCTATTTCAAAACAGGCGAGGAGATGGCGGCCCGGTTCGGCCACCTGCCGCGCGCGATCGAGAACACCCTGGCGATCGCGGAACGCTGCAATGTGACCTTCGATTTCGAGAGGCGCAATTTCCCGCGCTACACGCCGCCGGACGGCCTCTCCGCGGGCGAATACCTGCGGAAGCTCTGCGAGGAAGGGCTCAAGCGCCGCTACGGCCCGTCGGCGCCGGCGGCGAAGAAGCGGCTCGACTATGAACTCGGCGTAATCGAGAAGATGGGCTACAGCAGCTACTTCCTGATCGGCTGGGACATCGTCGCCTTCGCGCGGTCGCACGGGATTCCCGTCGGTCTGCGCGGGTCGTGCGCCAGTACGCTGGTCGCCTACGTGCTGGATATCTCCGACGTGGACCCGATCCGCTACTCTCTGATCTTCGAGCGCGCGCTGGACCCGCAGCGGCGCGAGCCGCCGGACCTCGATCTCGACCTGTGCGAAATCCGCCGCGAGGACGTGATCCATTACCTGCGCGAGAAATACGGCGAGAGCAACACCGCGCAGATCATCACCTTCGGGACCATGAAGGCGCGCGCGGTGGTGCGCGACGTGGGCCGCGTGCTCGGCTGGAGCGTGAGCGAGGTGGACGCGCTGGCCAAGCGCATTCCCGGCGTGCTCGGCGCCACGCTCGCGAAGGCGCTCGAGCAGGACGAGAGCCTCCGCAATGACGAGAAGAACAACCCGCGCGTCCATGAACTGCTCTCGTACGCGCGCAAGCTCGAGGGGCTCGCCCGGCACGCCTCGACCCACGCCGCCGGCGTGGTCATCGCCGACAAGCCGCTCGTCGAGTTCATCCCGCTCTGCAAGATGAACGACGTCGTCATGAGCCAGTTCGCGATGAATGACCTCGAGAAGGCCGGCATGCTGAAAATGGACCTGCTCGGCCTGCGCACGCTGACGATCGTGGACAAGACGCTCGAGCTGGTGAAGGCCAGCCGCGGCCAGGCGCTGGACCTCCAGACGACGCCGCTCGACGACGCGAAGACGTACGAGCTGATCGGCCGCGGCGATACGAAGGCGGTGTTCCAGTTCGGCTCGTCGGGCATCCGCGACCTGCTGCGGCGGCTCAAGCCGGAGAACATGGAGGACCTGATCGCCGTCGTCGCGATGTACCGGCCCGGGCCGCTGAAGAGCGGCATGGTGGACGACTTCATCGCGCGCCGGCATGGCGAGAAGGAAGTCACGTACGTCGCGCCGCAGCTCGAGCCGATCCTGAAGGAGACGTGCGGCGTGATCGTCTACCAGGAACAGATCATGCGCATCCTCCACGAACTCGGCGGGCTGACGCTGGCCGACGCGCTGAGCTGCATCAAGTCCATCAGCAAGAAGCGCTCGGAGGAGGTGGATGCGCGCGCGGAGGCGTTTCTGAAGGGCGCGCAGAAGAAGCACATGACGGCCCAGGTCGCCGAGGAACTCTTCGCGCTGATCCGCCACTTCGCGGAGTACGGCTTCAACAAGGCGCACGCGACCGCCTACGCCTACCTCGCCTACCGGACCGCGTACCTGAAGGCGAACTACCCGATGGAGTTCGCCGCCGCCGACCTCTCCTGCGAGATGGGCGACAGCGAGCGGCTCAAGGAGCACGTCCGCGACTGCATGCAGATGGGGCTGACGGTGCTGCCGCCGTGCGTGAACGAAGGCGGCGGGCTCTTCACCGTCTGCGGCGAGAAGGCGATCCGGTTCGGCATGGTCGGCGTCAAGAGCGTCGGCGAGCGGACGGTGGAGGCGATCCTGCGGGCGCGGGAGGCCGGCGGGCGGTTCACGTCGCTCCAGAATTTCTGCGACCGCGTGGACTCGGCGGCGATCAACCGCCAGGCGGCCGAGAGCCTCATCAAGGCGGGCGCATTCGACAGCGTGCCCGGGAACCGCGCGCAGAAGATCGCCGCGCTGGAGGACGCGCTGCGCAGCGGTGCGCGCGCGCAACTCGACCGCCGGCGCGGCCAGAAGAGCCTTTTCGGCGGCGACACGGGCGTGCGCGCCGTCGAGACGCCGCTGCCGCAGATTCCCGAATGGCCGCCGATCGAGATGGGCCGCCATGAGAAGGAGGCGCTCGGTCTGCGCCTGAGCTTCAACCCGCTCGACCGCCACGAGGCGGTGCTCTCGCAACTCGCCACGGCGAGCGCGGCGACGCTGCGGTCCCTGAACGACGGCGCTCCGGTCATCGTCGGCGGCGAGGTCATCTCCATCCGGCCGACGATCACGAAGGGCGGCCACGCCATGGCGCACATCGAAATGGAGGATCTCACCGGCACGATCCGCGGCGTCGTTTTCCCGGACTGCTTCGAGAAGCACGGCGGCCTGCTGAAGGAAGACGCCATCCTCTTCGCGGTCGGCACCGTGGATAAGAGCACCGACCGCCCAGGAATCAAGGTGCAGGAGCTGATCCCGATCGCCGAGGCGCCGGCTCGGCTGACGAGCGCGGTCAAGCTCAGCCTGCAGCGCGCCGCGCTCAACAGCCAGGTCGTGGACGACATCAAGGCGCTCTGCCAGCGGCATCGCGGCGATTGCGCGGTGCTCGTCGAGGTCGTCGCGCCCGATCAGAAACGCGTGCTCGTCAGAGCCGGACGCGAGCTGGCCGTGCGGCCGACCGAGGCATTCATCGCGGAGATGGGCCGGCTGGTCGGCGAAGGCCACATGCAGTTGAGCCCGCGCAAGCCCCAGGCGCAGTCGAGCGGCAACGGACGAGCGCGGTGGAGCCGGGGACAGAACTGACGCAAATGCCGATTGCCGATTGCCGAATGTTGAATGAGGAAGGAAAATGCGATGAAGAAACAACTGACTTGCGTTCTCATCACGCCCTATACGCTTAAGAAGAGCCGCACCGGCGGCATCATCGGGCGCTTGCTGGCGCTCGGCAGGGGGGTCCGCCTCGTCGGCGCGCGCATGTACGCGCCGTCGGACGAGATGGTGAACCGCTACGCCGAGACGCTGGCGGCGGAGGACCTGAGCCCGATGGTGCGCGGCGCGCTCGAACAGTACGTCCACACGAACCTGCGCCGCGAGAACCCGTTCGCCATCAGCAACCGCATGTGCCTGCTGCTCTTCGAGGGCGAGAACGCCATTCGCTCGCTGCGCGAGGAGGTCATCGGCGACCTCTCGCCGGACGTGAAGGGCGATACCGTCCGCGGCACGTACGGCGATTTCGTCCTCTCGCACGGCAAGCTCTCCTTTTTCGAGCCGGCCGTGCTCATGCCGACCACCGACGAGGCCAACCGCCGGCAGTTGCAGGTCCTCAGCGACTTCGCCGGAAAGGATGGCGGCATCCTCACGAACGTCGTCCAGTTCAAAGACCCATCCAAAGTTCAGAGCACGCTCGTCATCATCAAGCCGGACAGCTTCGGCCGGCGCTCGGCGCGGCCGGGGAACATCATTGACATGTTCAGCCGCACCGGGCTCTTCATCGTCGGCATCAAGCTCCTGCGCCTCACGCGCGAGCAGGCCGAGGAATTCTATGGGCCGCTGCAGGGCATCTTCGTGAAGAAGCTCGCCAAGCCGGCCGGCGAACGCGCGGCCGAGGCGCTGCACTCGACCTTCGGCTTCGAGATCACCGACGAGATGAAGACGAAGCTCACCGACGTGATCAAGGGCGCGAATGCCGAGTTCGAGTTCCGGCGGATCGTCAACTACATGACCGGGCAGGACGAGGCCGGCGCCGCGCTGCCGGCCGAGGAGAAAGGCAAGTGCGTGGCGCTGCTCTATCAGGGCGAGGATGCGATCGAGAAAATCCGCAAGCGCCTCGGCGCGACGAACCCAAAGGAGGCCGAGGAAGGCACGATCCGGAGCATCTACGGCTACGACCTCATGAAGAACGGCGCGCACGCCTCCGACAGCCCCGAGAGCGCCGAACGCGAGCGCAAGATCGTCGGCCTCTGGGAAGAGCGCGGCGTTTCCGACACGCAGGAGACGATTGACCAGTACCTCGCGAAGGTTTCCGCAGCGAAGTGAACGGGAGCAAACCATATAGCCGCAAAGAGGCGCAAGAGACAAGAGAAAAGTGAGTCGGTCTTCCGTGCCTCTTGCGCCTCTTTGCGGCAAGAATTGTTGTCTCAACTGCTTTCACGTCTTCGCGGCTAAAATGAAAATCTCCGTGATCACGTCCGGGCCGTTCGAGGAAAACTGCTATCTCGCGGTCTGCCCGGACACGTTCGACGCGGTGGTGATTGATCCCGGCGGCTTCGCGGACGAAATCCTCGCGCGGGCGGGATCGCTTCGCGCGCACATCAAGTGGATCGTCCTCACGCACGGCCACGCCGACCACATCGCCGGCAATGCCGGGCTGAAGGCCGCGCTCCCCAAGGCGAAGCTGGCCATTCACGAGGCGGACGCGAAGATGCTCGTGGACGCCGGCTTGAATCTGTCCGCCGGGTTCGGCGCGCCGATCACCTCGCCGCCGGCGGACGTTCTCCTGCGCGACCGCGACGTAATTGCCGTCGGGACGATCCGGCTCGAAGTCATCCACGTCCCCGGCCACACGCCCGGCGGCATTGCGCTTTACTCGCCCGTGGATCCGGCCCTGGCGGCCACGGCGGAATCGAAGGACCCCGTCCTTTTCTCCGGCGACGCCCTCTTCCGCGGCAGCATCGGTCGCGTGGATTTTCCCGGCGGCTCCGGCGCCCAGCTTATCGAATCTATCCGCACGCGTCTGCTGACTCTTCCCGCCGACACGATCGTCAACCCCGGTCACGGCGAAAGCACCACCATCGGCGAGGAAGCGCGGTCGAATCCGTTCCTCGTTTGACGCTGACGATGAATCATGCGAAGGATGGGAGGAAGGTCGGAAGATGAAACCTGCCGGCACACGAGGGGATTTCCCTCGTGTGCCGGCGGCAGCGGTCGTTTCAATGGGTTGCTGACGCGCCGCCTGCGGGGCGCGCGCGATCTATCGGCGGCTTGTTGAACTTCGCGATGTACACCAGGCAGTTCAGGTAGAACGCCTTGCCCGCATCGGTCATCTTCGACGGCGGCGAGTTGAATCCCCAGTACAGGAAATTCCCCTGCCGTCCCACCGAGATGTGCTCCGGGCCTTTATGCGTGCTCATGCCGGCGGTGAGGACTTCGCAGTCGGCGGGGGCGTTCTTCGCGAAGGGCTCGGAGACGGCGCCGTACGTCTCCTTGCCGGAGTTCTGCACGCGCCAGACTTTGAGCTTGGCGGGAAGATTGGCTGCGGCAGGGTAGTCCTTGTAGGAGGCGGGTTTATCACGTTCTTCGACCTGCGGCTCGACCTTGAAGGGCTTCTCGAAGACTTCATGTTTGGGCGGCTCAAACTGAGCCGCATCGCTGAGGCACCCTCAGGAGAATCCCAATCGCAAGCCCAGCGAGGAGCCCATGCGCGCGCCACAGAACCCCTCGAGCACAGTCGGCTTGGAGTAGTCCGCCGGCAGCTTCAGCTTCGACACCCTGCCGAGATCTTTGGAAGCGGGATCGTAGTCGAGGATGACGACATCGTACCCCGCCGTCTGCGCGGGGGCGAACTTCGCGGTGTCCATCACCTCGACCTTGGTGAAATGCTCCCCAAGGAACTGCGCGAAGTCTTTCGCCCGCGCGCTCTCCGGTTCGCCCATGTACAGGACGCTGAGCGAGATCTTCTCCGCCGGTTCCGCGCGCGCCATGCCGGAAACGCACGTCACCGCAACGGCGACAGCGAGCGCGGCGAGTCGGTACAGCGACCGCATAGTGCCTCTCCTTTCCTGACTGACGGCAACAATGGAATGCAGCCCCAGACATCACCGATATATTACATCAGCGTTTCCGAAAAAGCCAGCGAATTTCGGCGCATGCAGCCGCGTTTATTGAACGGCGCAATGCCGCCCGGGCAGCCCGCGTCCGTGACTTGACAGGCTTCATCATTTATGCCCATGATAGGCTGGGCGACGGGAATTGGGCGTTCCGTTCGGCGCCGGGCATTTCCAATGGGGATTTCAGTCATGCGGGCACAAGGAACGCTTGTCGCGTGCGCGGCGGCGGCATGGTGCGGTGTGGCTCTTCTCGCCGCCGGGCGGGAAGGGCGGGGCGAAACGGGCGCTGAGGGTACAAAGGAGCCGATCATGAGCGAACGCAAAGGGGCGGTGACGATGAAGGACAATCCGCTGACGCTGGTGGGAAACGAAGTCAAGGTCGGCCAGATGGCGCCGGATTGCACGCTGACGGGCAACGATATGTCGCCGGTGAAGCTCTCGGACTTCCGCGGAAAGGTCTGCGTGATTTCCGCCGTGCCGTCGCTCGACACCCCGGTCTGCGATCTCGAGACGCGCCGGTTCAACCAGGAAGCCGCCGGGCTCGGCGGAGACGTGCAGATTCTGACAATCAGCATGGACCTGCCGTTCGCGCAGAAGCGCTGGTGCGGCGCCCACGAAATCAAGTCGGTCATTACGCTCTCGGATTATCGCGAGGCGGCTTTCGGCTCGGCGTACGGGGTGCTGATCCAGGAACTGCGCCTGCTCGCGCGCGCGGTTTTCGTGGTGGATCGCGAAGGGAGAATCCGATATATCCAGCTCGTCAAGGAAATCGCGAGCGAGCCGGATTACGCCGCCGTGATCGAGGCGGTGAAGAAGGTGAAATGATGACTGCTGAGGATCCATGGAGCCGCCGATGAGCGCGGATGAAAGAAAAAACGACGAGAAGCTTCCTCCGCGGCGGCGCGACGCCGTGCCGGAGCCGTTCATCCTGGTGATTTTCGGGGCCTCCGGCGACCTGACGAAGCGAAAGCTGATCCCGGCGGTGTACAGCCTTTTCCGGCAGGGGTTCGCGCCGGAGAAGTTCTCGGTGGTCGGGTTCGCGCGCAGGCCGCAGACGGATGCCGGTTTCGCCGAGGCGATGCGCCAGGGCATCGAAACGTTCGCTCACGAGAAAACGGCGGACGAGCCGAAGGACCTCTGGGCGCGGTTCGCGGCGCGGCTGTTCTACCACCGCGGGGAGTTCCACGAGCCGAAGGACTATCAATCGCTCCGCGAGCGTCTCGAAGGAATGGCGAAGAAGGACGGCGTCCCCGGCAACTACATCTTCTACCTCGCCACGCAGCCGGACTTCTTCGGCCCCATCGCGGAGCGGCTTCGCGAGGCGGGCCTGGCGCGCAGTTCGGCCCTGAGCTCACTGCCGAAGGGGTCGAACGCGCAGGGTTCGCCCTGGTCGCGGCTGATCATCGAAAAGCCGTTCGGCCATGACCTGGCGAGCGCGCGTGAGCTCAACCGCTTCCTGCAGAGCGCCTTCGCCGAAGGGGAGGTCTTCCGGATTGACCATTACCTCGGCAAGGAAGCGGTGCAGAACATCCTGGTGTTCCGTTTCGCCAACAGCATCTTCGAGCCGATCTGGAACCAGAAGTACGTGGACCACGTCCAGATCACGATGAGCGAGGAGATCGGCGTCGAGGGGCGCGGCCCGTATTACGACAAGATGGGCGCGCTGCGCGACATGGTGCAGAACCACATGATGAACCTGCTCAGCTTCGTGGCGATGGAGTCGCCGATGGACGTCTCCTCGCGCGCGGTCCGCGACGAGAAGGTAAAGGTGCTGCAGTCGCTGCGCTTGATCCCGAGGGTCTGCGCCGTGAACGGCGTGGTCCGCGCGCAATACGCCGCCGGGACCTGCCGCGGGAAAGCGGTCCCGGGCTACCGCCAGGAGCCGGGCGTCGCGCCGAATTCGCTGACGGAGACGTTCGTGGCGTTCAAAGCGAACGTGGATAACTGGCGCTGGGCGGGCGTGCCGTTCTACCTTCGCACCGGCAAGCGCCTGCCGCGGCGGCTGACGCAGATCTCGATCCACTTCAAGCCGGTGCCGCAAATCCTGTTCAACGCCGACCCGGAGAAGCAACTGCCGCCGAACGCGCTGACGCTGCGCATCCAGCCG
>Ga0187868_1002511_pt1 | contig 11991 bp, 7 predicted proteins | sample June2016WEW_13_4_FD_133014 | JGI IMG/M metagenome (GOLD analysis project Ga0187868, IMG submission 133014) | Peatland microbial communities from SPRUCE experiment site at the Marcell Experimental Forest, Minnesota, USA - June2016WEW_13_40 | ecosystem: Environmental > Terrestrial > Soil > Wetlands... | reverse complement strand
CGGGTAATTACAACCGGCAGGCGCAGCGGTTGGCGGAAGACAAAGGTTGGTTTTGGGCCAACCAGTTCGACAACCTGGCCAATCGGCTCGCTCATTACAAAACCACCGGGCCCGAAATCTGGGAACAGACCTCAGGCCAAGTGACCGGCTTTGTCTCCTCGGTCGGCACCGGCGGCACGCTGGCCGGCACCTCGCTCTTCCTCAAGCAGCAAAACCCGAAGGTCAAGGCCGTTTGCGCCGATCCCTACGGCGCCGCCATGTATTCCTGGTTTAAGAACGGGAATCTGGAGACCAAGGATGGCGATTCCTTCGCCGAGGGCATCGGTCAAATGCGCGTCACCGAAAACCTCAAGGGGATTGTCATCGACGACGCCTACCGCGTGACCGACCAGAGCGCGTTGAGCATTGTTTACCAACTCTTGCGCGAGGAGGGGATTTTTGTCGGCCTCTCTTCCGGCATCAACGCGGCCGCCGCGCTGCGCCTGGCCAGGGAAGGGGGTCCCGGTCAGGTGATCGTCACGCTCTTGTGTGATTCGGGCATCCGCTACATGTCCAAGACCTTCAACCCCGACTGGTTGCGCGCCCACGGCCTGGACCCAACCCAGCCCATCTCCTGATGGGAGAAAGGTCCCCGGCGCGGTGAGGACGCACGAAAACATTCCGAACTGAATGCCTGCCGAAGTTACCCATTAATCTCGATCAGCTCCGCCACGATTACAGGCAGGACAAGGAGAACGACCTAATAGCGCAGACGGATGTGGGGCGCCAGGCATGTTCGGAGGTGCAATGAAACCGCAGAGACGCAAAGAACTTGGAGCGGCGAAGCCGCAACCAACGCCGCGTGAGAATTTCGTCGCAGCTTGCGAACAATCTCGACTGTTGCAGTGCAGAGAAGACAAACAAAACCAATCGAAGGATGCGACGACGCTTTCATTTAGGCGGGTTTTTAGGACAGGCTCTCAGACTTTGTTTTTGCACAAGCTCTTGCCTGCGAGTCTTGCCTGGATCGAGGGGAATCGCCGGGGGTCGGTATGGGGAAGAAAAAGGGCGGCGGTGTACTGTTCCATGTAGGCGGGGTCGGTGTTGAGCTCGAGGTAGGTCATTCTTTGGGCCAGCTCGAGTTGACGCCGCTGGAACTCGCGGGAAACGGCCGCCATGTAAGAGCCTATAAGCGAGGCATTGCCGAGGTAATGGAACTTCCGGCGGGGCAGATCGGGGAGCAGGCCCAGGGCCGTGGCATTTTCCAGGTCCAGGAAGCGGCCGAAGCCGCCGGCGATATACGCGTGGCGCAGGTCATCGAAGCTTAACCCGACCTGTTTGAGCATCAGGGCGCAGGCCGAATAGATGGACGCCTTGGTGCGGATGATATTCTCGATGTCAGTCTCGGTAATCACAATCGGCTTGCCGGAGGCGCTCTGCCCGGCGGAGGCCAGGGTGTAAGTGGCGCGCCGACCGTCGGCGCGGATGGCTGGACAGGGGCGGAGCCGCTCGAACTTCCCGGCGGCGTCAATCCAACCGGTGAGGAAGAGGCCCGCGACCAGGTCGATCATGCCGGAGCCGCAGATGCCTCGGGCCGGCGCGTTGCCTATCGTGGCATAGAGGGCCGCGCCGGTGGCAGGGTCAACCTCGACTTTGTCAATGGCCCCGGTCGAGGCGCGCATGCCGCAATGGATGCCGCCGCCCTCGAAGGCCGGCCCGGCCGAGCAGGCGCAGGCCATCAGGAAAGTGCGGTTGCCCACCACGATTTCGCCATTGGTGCCGATATCGATGAAAAGGTTGATTTCCTCGGTCGCTGTGGCCAGGTCCGTGCAGAGGATTCCGGCCGTAATATCGCCCCCGACGTAACTGCCCACGCAAGGAGAGAAATGGATGCGTGCCTGCGGGTGGATGCCCAGGCCCACCTCCGCCTCCCGCAGGGGCGGTGTCCGCAGCAAGGTGGGCGTGTAGGGGGCCAACCGGAGATAGTCCGGGTTCAGCCCGAGCAGCAGGTGGACCATGACCGTGTTGCCGCTGAGCGCCGCGTTGGAAATCTCGAGGGGGTCGACCCCCTGGCTCGCGGCCACCTGGCCAATCAGACGGTGGATGGTCCCGAGGACGCGTTTGCGAAGTTCCTCGAGGCCCTCGGGGTTGCGGGCATAGTTGATGCGGCTGATGACATCCAGGCCGCAGGCGACCTGGTCGTTGTAGTCGCTGCGCGCACCCAGGATCTGCGCGGCGGCCAGGTCAATCAACTGGACGGCGATGGTGGTGGTGCCGACGTCAATCGCGATGGCGTAGTGCCGGCGGGTGGTGTCGCCGGGTTCGAGCTCGATGACCTCGAGCCGGGCCGAGTGGCGCGCCAGGGTAGCGGTAGCCTGCCCTCCAACGGCCCTCAGCGTAGCCGCAACCTTCCGGATAACGGGCAGGCAATACTCGACCGGGTGTTTGCCGCCGGCCTGCTGCACGGCGCGCGTGAGGCGATCCAGATCGGACAATCCGTCTCCGGGTCCCGGCAGGGCCACCTGCAAGAGCGTCTTCACGGCCAGGGGATCGAACTGATTGGCCCTTGGCAGCAACTCCGGCCGGACCAGGTGAATCTCATTCTCCGGCGCGAATTGGCCGCCTTCCAGCCCCGCCTGCCGCGGCACTTCCACAAGCAGGTCCTCCCGGAGGGTGAAGCTGACACACGCCAGGACATTGCCCTGGGCGATTGCCTCCGGGGGCAACAGGCCGGGGCTGAGCGAATTGACCGCGCCGCGGGCCACGCGCATCACGCACTTGCCGCAGGTCCCCTGGCCGCCGCACGGCGATTCAATCTCGATCCCGGCCCGCCGGGCAACGTCCAGCAGCCGCGTCTCCGGCGGGACCTCGAGGGTTCTTCCGGAAGGGCGAAATTCAACCTTGGGCATAAGAACTCAGCCGGCTCTTGATGAAGCTCTCGAGGTCGGAGGCTTCCTGGGGTCCCACAATCACCTTCCAGCCGGGCAGGTTCTCCTCGAGTTCGCCGCTGATTTGAGCGACGTATCCGGGGATGACCAGGTCGCGCCGGGTGACCTGTTGATCGAGGCCAATGCCCTTGATGAACCTGGCAATGGCGGCGCCCGAGAACTTGCCGGCGGCCCACGCCGTGAGCACGCTCATGCCCTCGCATTCGGGCACGACCAGCCAGGAACTGAGGCCGCAGTTCTCGATTTCGCCCGAGACAATAAAGTAGGTGAGCGAGAAGTTGGTCGTCACGAAGACAGGCGAATCGGGTTTGGGATCGCCGATGGCGTAGGCCCTGGGCTCAACCTGGATGGGTTTTTGCGGATCGGTGTAGAGGTTGAGCCGCAACGTCATGAGCGAGGCCATCTGGGCCGCGTCAAACCCGGGCAGCACACAGATGCCGCCGTACTTGGCCAGTTCGTTGACCGCCTCGATGGTGTCGTCCAGGAGGTTGCCGGTTTCGACGAAATGCAGCGTGGGGTAGCCTAGCGGCTTGAAACTGTCCTTGAGCGCCGCGCGGCGGGCAATCGAGTTGGTCTGGAATCGCTCCGCCAGCGAGAAACCGGTGAACTGGAGGAAGAGTTCGTTGAACCCTTGCGCTTTGATGTCTGCCGCCAGGGCTGCCAGCCGGTCCAGGTCCGGGGCGGCCAGGGCGAGGGCATGGTCGTTTTCCCTGGCCACGCGCCAGAGTTGGGCGGCGGCCTCGGGTGAAGGGGCGCAGAGCACGCTTCGGCTGCCCTTGACCGCCGCGGCGGCGCAGGCCAGCGCGCCGGCATCCGGACTGCGCAGCACCAGGGGCCGCCGGGTCTCTTTCCAGGCCCGCGCCGCCAGCTCGGTGAAGGCCCCGGCCTCGGGACCGCGCTGGGTCACAGCCGCCATGTCCAGGCGGAGTTGTTCCCCGACTCGCTCGAGGCAATAATTGGAGACCGTCTCGAGTTTGGCCCGGATGGCCTCAGGCGCATCGGTGTCGTTGAGGTTGAGCGCCAGGGCGGTCGGGTGCATGAAGGTCTTCTCATGACGGTAGAGCACGACCTCGCCGCCCAGCTTGAGCCGGCGCTCCGGACCCAGCTCGAGGCACCGCACGGGCGGCTCGCTGGCAGCTCCCAGGACGCGCTTGGCCTCATCCGAGGCATAAGGGCATTGGGCCAGCCCGGCTTTCTTGGCCGCCAGTTTCATGGCAAACGCCAGGCAGGTATTCGAGCCGCACTCCTTGCAGTTGGTGGCGGGCAGGAGCTTTTGAATTTGCAGACCGGTCAGGGCCATCGTCGTTTCTTTCTGCCGGGAACTAATCCTGTATCGTCCAGGTTATTCTCCATCGTCTCCTAACCGGGCGATGGCCCGCTTGAGGGCGGCAACCGCCTGCGGATGGTACAGGATGAGGATGTCGGCCCCGGCGTAAAGCAGGCTCATGGCCGTGGTCAATTCCCAGAGTGCCGCGCGCCGGCCCAGGTCGCCCCAATTGGGCATCTCTTTTTCAGTGGCGCGCAGTTCCTTGATCCTGGCGCATTCCTGGCCCGGGCAGACCATCATCGGCAGCGCAAGCATCGGGTCGCCATTGAGGCCCGTGAGGCGGGTTCGCTCCATGACCGAATAAGTATATTCGATTCCATAGCCCATGGCGCCGGTCAACGGGTCCGTCACAATCTGTTCGCGTTTGAGGTCCATGTTCGTGAGCAGAATGTTCATCTGCTTGCCGATGTTGACATCGATGGGGCTTTGGGCGACGACACAATGGCCGTAGGCGAGGGCCGCTCCGGCAATCGTGCGATAATTGTTCTGCTCGACCCAGTTGAGCAGGAGATTCTCCCCCGCGCAGGCGGCCGCCACGGCCTTCATCACCTCATTGTTTCTCTCGAAATGGCTGTGCCCGGTCACGATCAACGGCACCTCCACCGCCGCAAGCACAGACTTGACCACCTCGACGGCCTGTTCCGGGGCGCGGTTGCCCTTTTCCGGGTGCGTGCCCTCGAGCCGGACGCTGATCAAATCGGCGCCGTATTTCGCGACGCATTCCTTGGCCATCTCGGCCGGTTGGGAAAGCAGCCCGCCGTAAATCTCGCGCAAGACCGGCGGATATTTCTCGCTCACCCGGTCGAACACCTCCATCGCGACGAGCGGCCGGTTGGGCATCTCCCCCTCCCAGAGGTGAAACGGCATGGCGGTCGCCCCGCCGACGCGGCAGGTGCTCCCTCGGGACCCGCCTTCTGCGCGCAAGGCGCCCAATTTGACTGTGCAGACAGGGATTTCACACCGCTCCTGGCGGACCTTGAAGGCGGTGACAGCGGACAAGCGCTGGCGGGCCGAGGGCGGAGGGCGGAGGTCCGAAGGCCGAAGGCCGAGGTGGGGAGAGGTGTTTGGGGGGACCGAGGGCGGAGACGCTGCACTCTCCACTCTGCACTCCTCACTCTGCACTCTGCAGTGCTTCCGGGCCAGCGCTTCCATGATGTCGCGGAGGAACTCGTCCGGAGAAACCGTATCCATGACCCGCTTCAACTCCTCGGGCGCCTTCTCCCTGATGAGCGCCATCCAGTCTGCCGGCGGCGCGGCGGGCGACAGATGGCGGGCGGCGGCAAACGGGGCCGCTTGAACGGGCATCGCAGACCCTTCCACACTCCGCACTCCGCACCTTGCGCCCGGAACGCCGGCTTCAGCCGGCAGCCCGCTCCGCACTCCGCGCTCTTCACGCTTCACTCTGCACTCCGCACTCTGCGCTCCGCCCAGGTCGGGCATCGTGAGGGCGGGATGCCCAATTCTTTCCATGAACGCCCGAATTTGTTTGGGGTCCGTGGCGACGGTTTCATCGGCGAGTTGGTCCAGAAGGTCCGGGGCGCCTTGTTCCTGGCAGCGTTTCTTGAGGTCTTCGGCCAGGAGGGCCTTGAGTTCTTTGGGCATCCAAATCAAACGCCGGTGGCCGCCTTCGGCGAAAAGGAATTTCCGGGAGGTCAAAAAGACCTTGCCGCAGCCCATGAACCCGGGTGTCTGCTGGCCGCCGCCCACGCTGCCGGCCAGGGCGGAGAAGGTCATGCCGACCGGGGTATCGCCAAGGAACTCGCGGTTGACGACCATCACGCCGTTGCACTCTGGCACATAAGCACAGATAGCCTCGAAGCAGCCGCAACTGGTCATGGGATGGTCCATGAGCGAGTAGGCGGAGAAACTCTCGATGGTCTTGTGGCTGTTGGGATAGACGTAGTCGTTGACGCCTTTCCAGATCCCGCGCACCGCGTCGAGGCATTCCCCCTTCCGGATGGGCTTGTTCGGGCCGGTCTCGTCAATCTCATAAGCGGCCTTGCCATCCAGCCAATTATAGGCCCCGCACAGGCCCAGGCGCTCCGGGGTGATGACGCAGACATGGTTCGGGGCGAAGGATTGGCAAAGCAGGCATGAGTAAAAAGTGTCCACCGACTCGTCGGTCATGGACTCGAGCCGGCGGTTCCGCTCGTCGTAGGTCTTGCGCGCCACCGGCAGGCGGCGCTGGACTTCCTGCGCCTCGGTAATCAGGGTCACCTTGACCTTGTCAACGATGGCCGGATAGTCCGAGAGCAGTTTGGCATGGAGGATTTCCCCGTAATGGCGCAGGCGCAGGCCCCTGGCGTAACCGCTTTGCGAGACTCGCGTCCAGACGATGTCCCGCTGGCCTATATGCCAAATGCCTTCGGCCCCGTTGAGCATACGGTGAATCTGCCGCTCGAGTATCGGCTCGAAATCCGGCTGCATTTTCCGCCCCGCCGCCTCGACCCAAATGGCCAGCGGCAGCGCCGACCCCGGCTCGACGCTGTCAATCTCAGGACCGATAATTGCGATCTCGCCGTCATTGAGCTGGCTCAGCTCAACCATGGTCACAAACTCGAACGCGGTGGTCCGGTTGCCGCCGAACTCGACGTGGGTGTCCGCTTTGCGAATCCGTTCGCCCTCGAAGGCCGCGCCATAAGCCACCGGGATGGGCACTTTGGCTATCTTGACCTTGCACCCGCGCACCTCGAGCGCCTTCTCGACCATCGTGTCGTAAGGCACTCCCGAGACCACATGCTCATAAGTGCAGACCCCGGTCGGCAGGATTTGCGGAATGTCCGTGTCGGCAATGACCGGAAATCCATAGTTGATGGCCCCGGCCGCCGCGGCGTACTTGTCCGGGGTGACCTCACCCAGGGCCAGCACGAAAGCGAAGATGCGGTTCTTGTTGTATCTCAGGTTGGCCGCAAAGTCCCCGGGCTTGACCCCGCCAAAAGAAAGCGCGGCCCGGTTGGCGAAGCCAAGGGCATAGATCAGGGCCGAAACCTCCCGCCCGAAGGGCACCAGGCGCGTCTGCCACCCAAGCTGCACCCCCGCCTCCGCCAATTGCTCGGCAAACTGTTTGCCCCGGGCGCAGCCCGCCATGAAAACGTAGAGGTTCTTCTCCTGGAGTTCGCGGGCTATCCGCACCGCGATTTCATTGCTCGGCGCCGCCCCCGTGATGGCGGCGAAACCCGGGGCGGTGCCATCCACAAACTCGATGCCGCGCTCGCGCATGATGACGTCGCTGGCCGCCCCCAGCCAGAGACCCTCGACCGGGTTGGGCCCGATCAGGTATTTGCAGGCCTCGATAATCTCGCAAGCGAAAAGCGCCGCCACCCCGGCGTCCAGCGCCTTGCCAAGGTAGGGCAGCCACACCCGTTCAGAGGGACGTTCCGGCAACAGCCCCTTGGCCTGCTTGAGAATCCCCCGCAGCTCTCCGAGCGTCAGCGCCTTCTCCCCTGTGAAAGAGTATATGACCGGCAGATAATATGCCGTCTCGGGAAATCCGGCAGCGCAGGCCTCGCCTTTGGCCGCGATGGCCTCGTCGAGCTTGGCTTCCGCCTTGGCCACCCAGCCTATCGCGCCTTCGATGGCGCTGGAACAGATCAGCTTTGACATCTTCCTGATTCACAGCATAAAAGGTTTAAAATCGTGCTAACATCCACTCTTGACCGGCCTTTCCGCCCCACCACCTTCATTGGCAACTCACTGTTTTGCATCGCCGCACATTAACCCCGCCCGGCGCGGGGTTTCGAGCCTTTTTTTAGGGCCTGTCCCAAAAAACCGGCCACTTCGCGCTTGTCAATCTTCCGACAGATGGTATTGTCTCCCTCCTTTTATGAAAGAAAAGATCCATCCGAAATACGTGGATGCGGAAATCCGTTGCGCTTGCGGCAACGTTTTCAAGACGCGCTCCACCAAGCCGGTGATTATCGTCGGTATATGCAATGCCTGTCACCCGTTCTACACCGGCCAGCAGAAGTTCGTGGATACCGCCGGCCGCGTTGACAAGTTCCAACAGCGCATGGCCAAGACCCAGGCCGCCCAGGCCGTCGCCGCCGGCAGGAAGAAGCGGCGTTAGCCGGCCCTCAATCGTCCGCATGGCCGCCGTGGACCTCCGTCCCCATATCGAGAAGTTCTCCCGCCGCTTCGCCGAGGTCGAAGCCGCTTTGAGCGATGCCAAGGTCTTCGACAACCCTCAACGCGCCCAGGAATTGTCCAGGGAGTACTCGAGGCTCAAAGAGCTGGCCGCCTCTGGACAGGCTTACCTCAAGACCGTGGGCGACCTGGCTGAAAACTGCGCCTTGTTGCGGGGCGAACCTGCGGATTCCGAACTGGCGCAGATGGCCAAGGAAGACATTGCCCGTCTCGAGGCCGAAGAAGGGCGTCTGACGCAGGAACTTTATCGGGGCCTGTTGCCGCCCGACCCCGCAGACTCTCGCAACACGATCATCGAAATCCGCGCCGGCGCCGGCGGCCAGGAATCCGCCCTCTTCGCCGCGGTCCTCTACCGCATGTACACCCGCTATGCCGAATCGCGCGGCTGGAAGTATGAGGGCCTGGATTCCAGCTCTTCCGACCTCGGCGGCTACAAGGAAGTCATCTTCGAGGTCACCGGCACCGAGGTCTATAAACGGCTCAAGTACGAGAGCGGCGTCCACCGCGTGCAGCGCGTGCCCGCCACCGAAGCCCAGGGACGCATCCATACCAGCACCTGCACGGTGGCCGTGCTGCCGGAAGCCGGCGAGGTGGATGTCGAAATCAAGCCCGAGGAATTGGAAATTACCGTCTGCCGGGCCTCAGGCCCCGGCGGCCAGGGCGTCAACACCACCGATTCGGCCGTCCAGATCCTTCACCGGCCCAGCGGCCTGATCGTGCGTTGCGCCGACCAGCGTTCACAGCAGAAGAACAAGGCCAGGGCCTTGACCGTCCTTCGCTCCCGCCTGCTGGAACGCCGGGTCGCGGAAGAAAACGCCAAGTATGCCGCCCAGCGCAAAGCCCAGGTCGGCACCGGCGAACGCAACGAGCGCATTCGCACTTACAACTTCCCCCAAAACCGTGTCACCGACCATCGCATCGAGTTGACCCTCTATAACCTTCCTGTCGTCATCGAAGGCGACATCGACCCAATCATCGAACCGCTCATGGCCTGGGCCCTGGAGGAGAAACTGGCGGCGATGACGCGTGAAGCGTGAGGCGTCACGCATCGCGCATCAGATCCTCCATGTCCCTCCTGACCCCGAACCCCGCCGCACATCCGCGCGGCATCATCTTCGACTGCGACGGCACACTGGCGGACACCATGCCGCAGCACTGGCGGGCGTGGCAGACGATTGCCTCGCGCCACCGGTTCAATTTCCCACGAGACCGCTTTTATGCGCTGGGTGGCGTGCCCTCGCGGGACATTCTGAAGATCTTGTGCGCCGAGCAAGGACTGACTCTCGACCCCCTCGATGTGGCCCGGGAAAAGGAGGCCGCCTACCTGCCGCTCATCGCGCAGGTTGAACCCATCAATGCCGTCGTCGCCGTCGCCCGCCGGCAATTTGGCCGGATTCCTCTGGCCGTGGCCTCAGGGGGCACTCGCAGGTCGATCGGGCAGGTGCTCGATCACCTTGGCATTCGCCATCTCTTCCAGACTATCGTGACCAATGAGGATGTCGCCCGCCAGAAACCCGCGCCGGACATTTTCCTCGAGGCCGCCCGCCGCCTTGGCGTGCCCGCCCACTCGTGCCGCGCATACGAAGACACCGACCTGGGCCTGCAGGCCATTCGCGCCGCCGGCATGGAGGCCGTTGACGTGCGCCGGTTGCTGGCCCTCCCTTGACCCGGCGCGCGACGTTCATTTCCCCTTCCTGGGCCGCCGCTCCTAATCTTAATCTTAATCTTAATCTTAATCTTAATCTTAATCTTGCTCCTAATCTCCCTCCTGAAACCGGTGGATTCTGCCCTCTTTCGACCTTCGACCTTCGACCTTCGACCTTCGACCTTCGGACTTCCGTTGACTTGTCGAGGCTGCCCGTCCATATTTCGCCCATGGACTTCGATATATGGCACATTCTTGAAGAATGGGAATACCAGCCGGGAGCAGTTGTCGTTCGTCGCTTCAAGTCCAAGGACGGACGGGAGAGGATTCAACTCCGCGTGGATTTGGGTTTGCTCCAGATGAATGCGGAGGGGCGCCCCGACGGCAAGCGGCCGTTGGGCTATCCTTCTCTGCTGGAATATCAGAAGGCGCGGCTCTGCAAACACCTGGCGGCCCATGACGGCAGTGACGAGGGGTTCGTCCTGGGACCTGAAGACTGCGCCAAGCTGCAACTCGAGGCCCTCCAATACCACCACCGCTACATCTGCCTGCTCCAGCTCGAAGACTACCCGGCCGTGATCCGCGATGCCGAGCGCAACCTCGCGGTCTTCGACTTTGTCGGCAAACATGCCAAGTCCGAGGAACTGGCCCTGGCGCTCCGCCAATTCCAGCCCCAACTGATGGTGGTGCTCACCCGCGCCCGCGCCGCCCAGGCGCTCCAGGCTGATGATTACCCGCTGGCCATCCGCCATGCGGAAGAGGGGCTGGAAAAAATTCGCGCCTTTTACCGCGAACTCGGCCATCCCGACGCCGCCGAGCAAAGCAACGAAATCCAGTCGCTCGAAAACTGGCTCGAGGAATTGCGCGCCAAGCGTCCACTCTCCCAACGCGAACGCCTCGAACGCGCTCTCCAGGACGCCGTCACCTCCGAAGACTACGAACGGGCTGCCAAAGTCCGGGATGCCTTGCGCAACCTCAAAGCCGCCGAGTGAGGCGGAGGCTGCCGGATTTAGTAAAGTTGCGTATTGACGAAAGCCGCATTTGTTGTTCTTCTTTTACTGCAAGACAGGAGCGGGCTGAGCGCAGGCTCCGCTTGCGCCTTGCTTCTGTTGGCGGACAGCGTTCCGCGGGCGGCAAGTGAACGCGCGCTGGCTAGACATCGACCAGGCGACAACGGCGTTTGGGAAACTCACCAGGTTCCCGCTGGACAGGGAAGTTGTACGCCCGTTTGCCTTTGCCCTCTGGCGATGTGCGACCCCGCCGGCCCATCCCCAAGCCGCGATACCGCGTTTCACCAGCATCTGGAGTCCTCCCCTTCGGCATTCGCCTTTGGTCATTTGTCCCTTCGCTGCCCATGCAATTGAAAGGTGGCATAGGGGGGCGCTCCACCGTGTCCCTCAATTTGGACCGGTCCGTTCCGAAGCCCGCCCCTCGGCTCTCAGCCCTCAAGGCTCAAGCGAATTATGAAATGCATCATAACTAATCCATCAGCGGGCCTGCTCCTGGCCGCCCTGGCCATGGCGGCGATGACTCGGGCCACAGCCCAGGAATACACCTTCACCACGCTGGCCGGACCGCCGGAAGCCGGCCCGGGCGCCATTGACGGCCCGGGCAGCGCGGCGCGGTTCGCTAATCCATCCGGCGTGGCGGTCGACAGCGCGGGCAACGTGTATGTGGCGGACACGGGCAACGACACGATTCGCAAGGTGACGCCGGGCGGGGTGGTGACGACCCTGGCGGGCCTGGCGTTAACCCCTGGCAGCGCCGACGGCACGGGCAGCGCCGCGCAGTTCTCTTCCCCAGGGGGCGTGGCGGTGGACAGCGCGGGCAACGTGTATGTGGCGGACAGTGGCAACGACACGATTCGCAAGGTGACGCCGGCCGGGGCGGTGACGACCCTGGCGGGCCTGGCGGTAGTTGGTGGCAGCGCCGACGGCACGGGCAGCGCG
>Ga0187868_1002501_pt1 | contig 12004 bp, 8 predicted proteins | sample June2016WEW_13_4_FD_133014 | JGI IMG/M metagenome (GOLD analysis project Ga0187868, IMG submission 133014) | Peatland microbial communities from SPRUCE experiment site at the Marcell Experimental Forest, Minnesota, USA - June2016WEW_13_40 | ecosystem: Environmental > Terrestrial > Soil > Wetlands... | reverse complement strand
GGAGCCGTTGCGCCGCAACCTGTTGGTGGCCGCGACGTTCGGAATCGGCGCCGCGATCATGACCGCGCTCGGTTTGCCGGCGCTGCTGTATCTGTTCTCTCCACCGAAGTCCCGCAAGCCCTCCGACTGGACCGAAGCCGGCGACATCTCGACCCTTCCGCCCAACGCCCCGGTGGAGATTGCGTTTCACCAAAAGCGCGTGGACGGATGGAAGGTCGTGAGCGAAAAAACCACGGCCTGGGTGGTCAAGCATCCCGATCGCACCGTCACCGCTTTCGGACCGCAATGCACCCATCTCGGCTGCGCCTACCATTGGACCGAAATGCAGAACGCGTTTCTGTGCCCCTGCCACACTTCCCTGTTTTCCATCGACGGCAAGGTCCTCTCCGGCCCCGCGCCACGGCCGCTAGACCGCTACGAGACTCAGATCCGCGGCGGCAAACTGTTCATCGGCCGCCTGCGCCCGTCGGCGGAGACACAGGCATGAGAGCCGCCGCCGAAAGCATCGTCGCACGGGCCGCCGCGTGGATCGACGAGCGCACTGGGCTGTACTCCGCGGCGCGCGGTTTCTTCGAGGAGCAGATTCCCGCCTCCAGCGGATGGCGTCAGGTCTTCGGCAGCGTCGCCCTGTTTCTCTTTCTCACCCAGGCGTTCACCGGCATCCTGCTGGCATTCAATTACGCGCCCACGCCCGGCGAAGCCTACAACAGCCTGCGCTACATTTTGACCGAAGTCACTTGCGGACGGTTGATTCGCGGGCTGCACCATTGGGGCGCCAGCTTTCTGATCGTGGTGGTGGTGCTGCACATGGTGCAAGTTTTCCTGTGGGGCGCCTACAAGAAGCCGCGCGAGAGCACCTGGATGGTGGGCGTGGTGTTGCTGCTGGTCACGCTGGCGTACGGGCTCACCGGCTATCTTCTGCCCTGGGACAATCGCGCGTACTGGGGAACCGTGGTGGCCACCAACATCGCCGCCTCGCTGCCGCTGGCGGGGCCGCTGATGACCCGGCTGCTGGGCGGCGAAGGCGCGGTCGGGGTGGTCACCTTCGCGCGCTTCTACGGGGTCCACGTGCTGCTGCTGCCGCCCGCCACCATGCTGCTCATCGGGCTACACGTATTCCTGGTGCGCAAACACGGCGTGGCGCCCGTGCCCGGCGATGAAGCGCTGCCGAAGAAGCCGTTCTTTCCGGTGCAGGTGTTCAAAGATACCCTCGCCATCTTCGCGGTGTTTGCGATCTTGTTTCTCTTCGCGGTAGCCGTGCGCGTGCCGCTGGAGCAACTCGCCGACCCCACCGACACGTCCTACGTGCCCCGCCCGGAATGGTATTTTCTGTTCCTGTTTCAAACCCTGAAGCTGTTCAACGGGCCGCTCGAAGTGTTCGGCAGCGCGGTGCTGCCGGGCCTGGCGGTGCTGGCGCTGATTCTGGTTCCGTTCCTCGATCGCGGCAAAATGGTGAAAGTGACTCGCCGCAGCGTGGCTATTGCCGTGGTCGCGCTAGCCGCCATCGGCTGGACCGGGCTCACGGCCGCCGCCGTCGCGACTACCCCCAAAGCCGCAGGCATCGCGCAGGTGGATTATTCGGCGCCCACCGCCTGGATCCAACTCTCGCCCGAGGAACTGGCCGGCGTCGCCTATTTTCGCCAGGAAAACTGCGTGAGCTGTCACGCCTTCGGCAAGACTTCGGACGGTCCGGATCTGAGCCGCGGCTCGATTCATCGCGACGCCGCCTGGATGATCCGGCACTTCAAGGACCCGGCCGGCGTGCGCCCGGGCAGTTCCATGCCCGCCGCCGCGCTCAGCGACGCTCAACTGAATTCGCTAGCCGCGTTTCTGCTCAAGTTGAATCCGGACAACGCCACCGCCCTCGCCGACGCGCCGGAATTCGCCACCCAAGGCGCGCTGGTCTACCAGTCCCACCAATGCGGCGCGTGCCACCGGGTGAATGGCGTGGGCATGCAGGTCGGCCCGCCGCTGAATGGCCTGGCCACGCGTCAGACCCGCAGTTGGGTCGTCGACCATTTCGCCAACCCGCAAAAGCTGTCGCCCGGATCCCCCATGCCGCCCTACCAGTTCTCGCCCAAGGATTTGGACAACCTCATGGCGTATCTGTTCTCGTTGCCGGCATCGTGAGCGGCCGATTCGCACGCGGGCAGCGGGGGCGGATCTCTCGCTTGCTTCAGCGAGCGGCAACCTTTTCGAGCTGCTAGGAAGGCCGATTTCTCCGGGCCGCGACAAGCCGGCGCTCGTGCTGAGCGACTCGACATGGCGGAGGGTATTTGGGGCGGATGCTCACGTGCGCGGACGTGTAATCGACATAGCGGGGCGCCGATGCATCATCGTGGTGGTGATTCCGGCCGATTTCTGGCAGTTGCCGGGGCGAGTTGACGCCTGGCTGTTGGGCGACGAGGCGCTGACGGCGCTTCCGGGCCCATTCAAAGGCTTCGTGCTCGGCCGGCTGGTTCCGACTCGACGTGATATTGGAGCCCGCGGTTTTCGGCGCCGAGTAATGGAGGGGATTACGATCGCTTCGATTGCGGCCCGCTGCGCGGCTATCCGATGTACGCACTGCCGGCCTTGGTCTTAGTCGCACTGGCGGTCGCGGCCGGGACCACGTCGCCGCGATTCGCCGGCTATTCGGCCAGCCGCCATCACCGGAGATGGTTGTTTCTCGCCGGCAAAATCGTGCTGATGCTGATGCTGCCCATCGTACTTTTCGGCACTCTGGCGCTGCAGGCTGTTGTCGGGACCGAGCCTAATGCCGCGCGCTCGCGGCGTAATTAGTAGGGCGGACCCCCCTGGTCCGCGCGGGACGCCCTCGTCCCGCTCTTTTCCCCAAGCACCAAGTCTCCGACACCGGCGAAGAGCCGGCCGGGGAGCCGGCTGCGGACCAGGGGGTCCGCCCTACAACTCGTACCGGCGTCTCGCGCGAGCTCCCGGTTTCCTTGACATCTTAATCGTCTCGGTTATATATATATATTTAACATTATAGAGTTTCGAAACGCTTTCTTCCGTTGAAGGCTTGACGCGCGGGAACAAAGCACGGTTTACAGGTCTCTAATCAAGACGGAGTTCTCGAATGCTCGAAGCGCGGTCTCTCACGAAGTACTACAACCACACGGCTGCCGTCCGCCAGGTCAGCTTTACCGTGAGTCCGGGTGAAATCCTCGGATATCTGGGTCCCAACGGGGCGGGGAAAAGCACCACGGTCAAGATGTTGGTCGGCCTGATCGAGCCTTCGGAAGGTCAGATTTTTTATCAGGGCCGAAGCGTATACGAGGATTTCACCGCCTTCGAGCGGCGCATCGGCTACGTACCGGAGGAGGCGCACCTCTATCCGCATCTTTCCGGCCGCGAGTATTTGCAACTGGCTGGCCGCCTGCGGGGAATGCCGCGCCGAATCCTCGAACCCAAGATGGACGAATTCCTGCGCGTCTTTGGGCTTGCGAGCGACGCGCACGCGCCCCTGTCGTCGTATTCGAAGGGCATGCGACAGAAGATTCTGCTGTCCGCGGCTTTGCTCCACGACCCGGACGTTCTCATCCTGGACGAGCCATTTTCGGGTCTGGACGTAACCTCCGCCTTGATGCTGCGCAGGCTTCTGCATGCGCTGGCTGACCGCGGCAAGATCACTCTGTACAGTTCTCATGTCCTTGAAGTGGTGGAGAAAATCTGTTCCACGGTGGTGATCCTGCGGAAGGGCGAGGTGGTGGCGTACGACTCGATCGAGCGGCTGCGGGAGCTGATGAGCCAGCCATCGCTCGAAGGCGTGTTCGCCCAGTTAGCGGAAGTGGATGACGGCGAGGACGTGGCCAACCGGATCGTGGAGGTGATGGCGCACCGCGGGGGGGCCGTTCCCGGCGCGGGAGATCGTGCCGAAGCGAGCGCTCCGCCGGAGCGGCCGGTGGCTATCGGCCTGCGGGCTTATCATGCCATCGCCAGCGCGTTCCCGGACGAGTTTCAAAACGTCTACGGCGAAGAATTGTCGAGAACCGCGGAAGACGCGATCGAGCCCGTTTGGCGGCAACATGGCGCCTTCGGCCTGGCGCGCCTGCTGATCGACGTGGCGGTGCAGGTCGCGATCGAGCAGGTGGCTGAGGCAGGCAAGAATATCCGCTACGGGATCCGGGCGCTTCTCGGCTCGCCGGGATTTACATTGGTGGCGCTGCTGTCGCTGTGCCTGGGCATTTGCATCGCGACCTGCGCCTATAGCGAGATGAACGGGATGCTGGCCGATTCGCCCGGAGTCGCGAACCCGGACGAGTTGGTGGCAATCCATGACCCGCGCTCGTACCCGGCGTATCAGCGCTACCGCGACCTGCACGACTTGTTTTCCGCCACCATGGCCTATATTGCGCCGGTTCCGTTCGATGTATTCGCCGGCGGCCGCGCGGAGAGAAGCTGGGGCCATCTGGTGACTTCGTCCTACTTCGCTGCTCTTGGAGCCAAACCGGCCTTGGGGCGTTTCTTCGATGCTGCCGATGACCAGCGGGGGCGAACCCCGGACGCCGTCATCAGCTATCGCCTCTGGGAGGGCCGGCTGGGGTCGGACCCGTCCATCATCGGAAAGACGCTGCGGATCAACGGGCATACCTGCATCGTGATTGGCGTTACCCAGAAGGACTTTCGCGGCGCCTCGCCCGCGGTGTTTCCGGCCGAAGTATGGCTGCCGGTCTCGGTGGACGGGCGCCTCGCGCCGGAACTGGCGGGCGATGCGCTCGAGCGCCGCGACCTTGCCATATTTCAGGTGGTGGGCCGGCTGCGGCCGGGGATTAGCTTAGGCCGGGCCAGGCTGGAGCTGGACGCCACCGACCGGCAACTGGCGGAATCGTACGGAGAATTGGACCAGGAGAATCGGGCGAAACGCGTGGAATTGGTCCAGGGTGGTAAGATCATGCCCTTCCGCAAGCAGGACCTGCCGTTTTTCCGCGAGTTCTTCCTGATTATGGGCGGTCTCATCCTGCTGATTGCGTGCGCCAATGTCGCCAACATGATGCTGGCTCGGGCCGCCGAGCGCCGCAGAGACATCGCGGTGCGTTTGGCCATGGGCGCGAGCCGGTCGCGGCTGATTCGCCAGTTGCTGACCGAGAGCCTGCTGGTGGCCGCGGCCGCCGCGCCGCCGGCATTTCTGCTTTGCATGTGGCTCATGCGCCTGGCGTCGCACCTGAGGATGCCTTTGCCGATTCCCACAGAACTCGATCTAACGCCGGACTGGCGCGCCTGGGTATTTACGCTGGTGCTGATCGGCTTTACGGGTTTGGCGTTCGGCCTCATGCCGGCGCTCGAGGCCACGCGCACCGATCTGGTGACGGCGCTCAAAGAGGGCGGCAACATCCGCCTGCGCAAATACCGGGCCTTGAGCATGCGCAAGGTTCTGGTGCTTTGCCAAATGGCGGCATCGCTCACGCTGCTGCTGCTGACTGGATACATGGGCCTGGGTATTCAAAGCACGCTGGGCGTGCAGGAGGGTTTCGACCCCCAGAACCTCTATCTGATCTCTCTCGATCCGGTCCGCGATGGCTATTCGGCTGCGCGCGCGGCGGACTTTTTCGAGAAACTGCGGGAGCGGGTCAAGGCGCTGCCGGGTGTGGTCTCCGTTTGCCTGACCGATACGTTGCCAGTGGCGACGGACGGCAGCCCGGGCGTGCGGTTCACCATGCCGGAGCGGCAGGCCAGCGGGGCGCCGGCGCGTTATTGGGCGCGGAAGCACGTTGTGGGCCGCGAGTATTTCGAGACTGCCGGGATCAAGATCCTGGCGGGCCGCAGCTTCGAAAGGCAGGATGAGGAAGGCCGCACGGCGGCGGTGATCGTCAGCCAAGAGGCGGTCCGGCAAAACTGGAATAGCCAGGACCCGGTGGGAAGCCGCATCGAAATTGCCAATGGCAAACCGTCCGGCGGTTTCGCAATTTGGCCGGGAACTTTCGATAATCGCGCCAACACGATTGGGCAGGGAGTGAGGACGTTCGAGGTGGTTGGGGTTGCGCGCAACGTGTCGGAAGACATCGTGGCGAGCAAGAAGCATCTGGCAATTTACTTTCCGCTGCACACGGCGGACTACGCGCAGCCTTCCTTGCGCGGTGTCACGCTGATGGTGCGCGGCGCGCCGGGCGTGGACGTGATTCGCGCTGTGGAACGCGAGGTCTCGGCGATGGATCCGGCCATCAACGCCTTCAACGCCCGCAGCATGGCGGAGCACATCGACCAGTACATGTCCGCGCTGAAGGGCGCTTCCTGGACATACGGGATGATGGGCCTGTTCGGGCTAGTGCTGGCCGTGGTGGGAGTGGCCGGCGTGACGGCGTACGCGGTGGCCCAGCGCGGACACGAAATCGGCATTCGCCTGGCGTTGGGCGCGCAGAAACGCGACGTTTTGGGACTGGTGATGAAGGAAGGCGCGATTCTGGTGCTGGGAGGAACCGCGGCTGGCCTGGCGCTGGCGTGGGTTGGAAAACAGGCCTTGGGGGCCAGTTTCTTCTCCGTGGCGAGCTTGAGCGTCAAAGGCACCGACCTCGGCCTGCTGGTCGGGGCCCCGGTGCTGCTCGCGAGTCTGGCCCTGCTGGCTTGTTATCTGCCGGCGCGCCGTTCGATGCGGATCGATCCGATGGTGACTCTGCGGCAGGAGTAGAGGCGAATCATGAAGGAATGGCTGCGCGAGACGCACGGGCCGGTGTTCGAACTGTTTCGTCATTTCCTGCTGCGGTTCTTCGATAGCGACGTGATCACGGCTACGGAACACACCCCCACGGCTTTGGTCGGCGCCGTTGCCGTCCTCATGCAGTGGATGTTTATCTATATTCAGCCGCTCAAGCTCAAGTACGAGCATTTTTCGAAGCTCCCGGTTGCGGGGCCGTACCGCGCCGCGGTGCGGGCCGACGAGTTGTGGCTGATCACGCTGGTGATGGCGGCGATCGGCCTGCTGACCGCCATCAAGTGGCAGTCGTTATTTCCCGGGCTGCGCGATTACCGCGCGCTGGCTTCGCTGCCGATCCGGCCCTGGCAGATGTTCGCGTCGAAACTGCTTGCCCTGCTGGCGGTCTCGGCGGCGGCGGCGATCATCGTGAATGCCCTCCCCAGTCTCACGTTTCCGGCCTTATGCGCCGGCCGCTGGGCCATTCAACCGGCGCTGGGCGGCAGGGTATTCGCGCATTTTGCGGCATCGGCGGCCGCGAGTCTCTTCTTCCTCTTCGGGCTGGTCGCGCTCGAAGGCGTGCTTCTCAATTTGCTGCGCCCGCGGCTGTTCGGACGCGTGACCGGCTCCCTTCAAGGGGTTCTGGTGGCGGCCATGCTGATGTTGTTGGTGCTGAGTTTTTCGATCCAGCCGCGTATCGCCGATGCGGCGATCCAGCCGCGCCTGGCGCGCTGGCTGCCCCCGGTTTGGTTCCTCGGCCTGTACCAGAGGCTTTCGGGCGATCCGGACCCCGCGATGGGGATACTCGCCCACAGGGCGCTGATGGCTCTGGCAGCCGCCATCGCGCTAACCTTGGCGGCGTATGCGATGAGCTACGGCCGCCATCGCGCGTTGCTGGTGGAAGGAATCGCGCCCGGCGGTAAGAACCGCCGCTGGGCCGCCGCCGCGCTCGATTGGCTGGTACCGGAACCGCGCCAGCAAGCGGTCGTTTCGTTCATCGTCAAAACGCTCGCCAACAGCGGACAGCACCGCACCATCCTGATGGCCTATGGCGGATTCGGGCTGGCGATCCTCGTTACCGCTATGCTAACGGTGCCGAAATTATACCAGCCGGCCAGAGTTCCCGCGGCGTGTTTCGTATATGCGCACGTCATCCTTTTGGTCTTTCTGCTGATCGGGCTACGCCACTTGTTTTCCCTTCCGACTGAGCTTGCGGCCAACTGGACGTTCCGGATCACGGAACGCGATGGGCGCCGCCACTGGATGCGAGCGGTGGACCGCCTGGTTCTGTTCGCGGGAGCCACGGCAATGCTGGCGATTCCGTTTCCGGCCGAGGTCAGGCTGCTCGGCTGGCGTGCGCTGCCGGAGGCGGTTCTGTTCGCCCTCTTCGGGCTGCTCTGCTATGAATGGGCGTTTTCTTCCTGGGAGAAACTTCCGTTCACCTGTTCGTATCTGCCCGGCAGGACGCCGGCCTGGATTCTGGCGCTGAAGTTCCTCGGGCTTCTCGCCGTACTACCCGCGGTGAGCGGCATTCTGATCGCCTGTTTATACAATTGGCTCGCGTTCCTGGCGGTGCTGGCGGTTTTGCTGGTGGCCTGGAATCGCGCCCGCGATGTGCGGAAAGAGACCTGGGGAGAAATCCGATTGAAATACGAGGAATCGCCCGAGCCGACGATTCAGGGGCTGGGCCTGATCCAATAAGCAGCCTTGCAGCCGCTGCCCCGCGGGATTTTTTGAAATTCCGCAACCGGAATTTCCACGAATTCCACTCTTTTCAATTTTTTGTTGACACCACCAACAAGTGAGCGCTATGTTGGAGTTGGATGGCTGGGTTTGCAATTTTGAGCCCAGTCACCCGATTGGCAAGGATCCTCGGTAGGCGAGGCGTCCGCGCGGCAAACAGGCCACTACCCTTAAGCATCGAAAGATGCTGCGTGGAAGGGTGACCAGGGATTCCCGGGTTAAGGGTTTTCCTAATGTGGCTGAGGTCTTCGGATCTCTACGGCGTGCGGTGCTGAAGCTTCAACCAGTGGGGGAATCCGTCAGCAATCGCTCGCGATAGTTGGCCATTTCTTCCGCTCCGGGGGAAATGGTTTTTTTATTTCCCTCTTGAGCTTCGACTCGCCTCCAGAAAGGTATATGGAACCGAACGACGATAAGCCTCCTAGTTGGGAGCATTCGGCGTGGAAGTTCCGGTGGTAAGTCGATAGCCAGCCGCTGTCGCCTCGGCCGCCGCTTCTTCCACAAGCAGTAACGGTGGTGAACGCGGAGGGTCAGAGGCAAACGTTCCGGAGTCCCGGAGCGCCAAGCTTTTCCCTTCGAAACCTGTTATTCGGCGTCAGCCTGCGTGAGCGGGTTTGAACCATACTGGCCTCGACGGTGGAATCCATCGCAGGCCGGAAGGTCTTTGTGTATCCATAAAGACGGAAGGGAGCTGCTGCCATGAACAACAAGATACTGACCATGCCCGCGGCCGGCGCGGAGACGGAATTTATGCCGGTCCGTGGGCGAGTGGTGAAATCGCAGTGGACCTTTAACCTGCTCACGTTCTTGATGGTCTTGGGGCCCGGCCTGATCGTCATGGTAGCCGACAACGATGCCGGCGCGGTTTCTACTTATATCCAGGCAGGCGCTCAGTATGGCACTCATTTGTTGTGGGTAATTCTGCTCTTATTGCCGGTCACATATTTTATACAGGAGATGGTAGTGCGGCTGGGAATCGCCACGGGCAAGGGTCACGCGGCGATGATCTACCAGCGGTTCGGAAAGTGGTGGGGGCTGTTCTCACTCGCCGACCTCGAATTGGTGAACTTCCTGACCCTGGTAACCGAGTTCGCCGCGATCGACCTGGCGTGCGCGAACCTGGGGATCGATCCGTGGATCGGCGTGCCCGTGGCGGCTACGGTCTTGGTCACGATTGCCGTGACGGGAAGCTATCGGCGCTGGGAGCGCATGACGGTAGCGCTTTGCCTGCTCGACCTGGTTTGGCTGTATCTGGCGTGGAGGCTGCATCCGCCCCTGGCGGATCTGGCGCACGGTCTGGTGCCCGGTATTCCGCAAGGCGGACTGACGGGAGATCTGACGTTCCTGGTGATCGCCATCGTCGGAACCACCGTGGCGCCCTGGCAGCTTTTCTTCCAGCAGAGCTGCATCGCGGACAAAAAGCTGCGCTTTGCCGATGTGAAATGGGCTCGGCTCGATACCTTTCTGGGCGCGTGCATCACCATCGCGGTGGCCGGTTGCATGCTGATTGCGGGGAACTACTCGCGCATCCATGGCTTTAAGTTCGACGATCCGGCCAGGATGGCGAACAACCTGCTGCCCGTCGCCGGCTGGTTCGTCCGCAACGCGCTTCTGCTGTTGATGATCAACGCGGCGCTGTTGGGCGCGACGGCAATTTCGCTATCGAGCGCGTGGGCATATGGTGAAGTCAGAGGCTGGCCGCACAGCCTCGAACTGCCATTTCAGAAGGCCAAGGGTTTTTACGGCGTCTATGGGCTCTCGGTGGCGCTGGCGGCGGGGATCGTGTTGATTCCGAAGGCGCCGCTGCAACTGATCATTCTTAGCGTCCAGGTGCTGGCCGGCGTGATGCTGCCTTCGGCGATCATCTTCCTGCAACTGCTGCTGAACGACAGGGAGTTGCTGGGAGCACACGCCAACAAGCCCTGGAACAACCTGGTGAACTGGACGATCATCGTCGTCCTGTTCGGTTTGTCGATGATTTTGGCCGCGCAGGTTGCGGCCCCGAACCTCTTCCCGGCCTCCTGAGGGCGGGCGCACGAAAGGAGAAACGAACATGGCTACCGCAATGAATTCGCTCCAAATGGAAGAACTGGAGAACCGGTTCGTGGTGATTCACCCGCTGGACGATGTGCCGGAAGAGAAGGTCGATACGGAGAGCCTGGGCCCCATGGCGATGACGTGGAGTGTGCGGATCTCGCTGGTGAGCCTGCGGGCCTACCTGGTGTCGATGATGTTGCTGGTCTTGTACCACGCCTTGCACCTGGCGGGCCTGCTGGGACGGCACTAAAGCGCCGCCGTCGCGAGCCGAGCCGGCATGGACATCGAGTTTGAATTTCACGCCGCGCTCTGGCCGGGTAGGTCGACGAAACGCCCGCGACTCATTTCAGCGCCGTACGCGAGAGCCGCCAGAATGTCGTCACGCGTCAGTTGAGGATATTCTTCCAGTATCCGCTCTTGAGTCTCTCCAGCGGCCATGAAGTCGAGAATCAAAGAAACCCAGATGCGTGTACCACGTATGCAGGGTTTGCCGAAACAAACATTAGGGTCGATGGATATGCGTTCGAGGAGGGCATTCATGGCAACGGTCCTCACCTGCGAGGATAACAGAATCGAGGGCTGTGGATAACGATGTAGCCGCGAAAGCCCCAGTCCCTCCCCAGCACCACCAGCAGCAGAAGGAGAAAAGAACGTGCAGAAAGAAACCAAAACACTGGGCAACAGCGATCTGAAGATCACGGCAATCGGTATTGGGGCATGGGCCATAGGCGGAGGCGGATGGCAGTGGGCGTGGGGATCGCAAGACGACGCGCATTCGGTGGCCGCCATTCACAAAGCCCTGGATGCGGGGATCAACTGGATCGACACGGCCGCGGCGTACGGGCTGGGGCACTCCGAAGAGGTGGTGGCGCGAGCGCTGAAGGACCGGCACGAGAAGCCTTACGTTTTCACCAAGTGCGCACTGGTAGGGGACGAGAACGGCCAGGTGAGCGGGAACTTGAAACGCGAGTCGATCCGGCGCGAGTGCGAAAACAGCTTGCGCAGGCTGAAGGTAGACGTAATCGACCTGTACCAGATTCATTGGCCCATCCCGGACGCCGATATTGAGGAGGGATGGACTGCGATGGCGGAGTTGAAGGCGGAAGGGAAGGTGCGATCGTGGGAATGCGCGACCCGAAGCAGGTGGATGGCGTGATCCATGCTTTGTCTTTCCGCTTGAGCAGCGCGGAAATTGGAGAGATCGAGACTGCCGCGGCTAACCCGAAGGAACGGCAAGCCAGCATCGCCTGAGGTGGATGAGGCCCCGGCGAAATGCCGGGGCCTTTCACAATTCCGAGCCGCGACCGTCAGGGAGCGGTTGGCGCGCAAAAACATTGAGTCATCGCGGGAGTTTCCATGCGCGGTTTCGCGAACAGCCCGCGTGCCGCATGATGCGCAGCCTGCAACTCGTCATCCGCCGGGAGATTACGCCGCCGCCCTCGCCGGTAGTTCCTTGAGGATCCCGCTCACAAACGCCTTGGCGTCGCCGAACAGCATCAGGGTCTTGTCCATGTAGTACAGCTCGTTCTCGATGCCCGCGAAGCCCGGGTTCATGGAGCGCTTGATCACCATCACGGTGTGCGCCTTGTCCACGTCCAG
>Ga0187868_1002496_pt1 | contig 12019 bp, 10 predicted proteins | sample June2016WEW_13_4_FD_133014 | JGI IMG/M metagenome (GOLD analysis project Ga0187868, IMG submission 133014) | Peatland microbial communities from SPRUCE experiment site at the Marcell Experimental Forest, Minnesota, USA - June2016WEW_13_40 | ecosystem: Environmental > Terrestrial > Soil >... | reverse complement strand
TCATTTTTTTTGTGGTCTAAAAAAAGTAAACTTGTAACTTGGGGGGTCGACGGTAAATTAAAATTATGACGTCACATCAAAAAACGGTAAACTTATGACGTCAGAGAAAAAAAAGTATAGATTAATTTTGAAAAAAAAACGGTAAAGGTTTACCGCAAAAAAATTAGAACTTAATTAGAAAAAAATTGATCCACTTTTTTTGCATCAAAAATTTTTCCATTTTTTCACGTGAAATTTTTGAAATTTTTTTGATGCAAAAAAAGTGGATCAATTTTTTTCTAATTAAGTTCTATTTTTTTTGCGGTAAACCTTTACCGTTTTTTTTCAAAATTTAATCTATACTTTTTTTTTGTTTTTTTATTTTTTTCCTTTTTTTTCTTTTTTTCCAAGTAATGACGTAATTTTTTATTATTTCCTACAGTTGAGCAAATTAAAATGTGACGTGGCGGTAAACAAAAAAAATAGATTAAAAAAGTAAACAAAAAATATAGATAAAAAAAAGTAAACTAAAAAAATACGATGACGTGGCAGTAAACAAAAAAAATAAAAAAAATAAAAATTAAAAGTAATAAATTTTTTAAAAAAAAATAGGAGGTAGAATTAAATATTTTTAAAAAAAAAAGAAAAGAGAATGGAAGATATAGAAGATGAAATGGAAATGGAATGGAAAGAAAGTAAAGAAGTAGAAGAAGAAATAGAAAATATGAATGGAATTTGGAAAAGACCATTAATTTTAATTGATTTAAAATTGATGAAAGAAAGGTATGAAAATGTTAAGATAGAGATGGACGATGACGATAATGAAAGTAGTAATAAAAGAACAAAAGTAGTAAGAAAAACGATAAGAATATTAGAACCAATTAATATTAGCGGAATGAAGAGGAAAGAAGAAGAAGAGGCGGATAAAGAAAAAGATGAAAATAAAAAAATCAAAAATGATGGAAATGATGAGAACAATAATAATAATAACAATGATGATGATGTTGAAAAAGAAACAATCGAATCGTTTGTGATGATTGAAAACAAATTTGAAGATTACGAAAAGTTCATGAATGAATTTGTAGTGAAAAAAGAAAAAGACGTTAAATTTCGTGGAGAATTAAATTTCCTGCAAGAGAGTGACGTGACATTTATATTTGGTTATGTGGAAAGTTCTAATTCCATGTTTTTAGAGTTATTTTTTCCAACATCGAATGCAATGAAATATTTAAATTGTGTTCAAATAACAAGTGCTTATGTCAGATATGAAGATGAATTTGATGAGCAAGAGGAATGGGTTCAAAAATCTGTCAATGATGGATGCACACTTATTGCTATTTCGTCTATCCCTTTCAATGACAAAACAAGAAAATTCCGAAAGTATTGGAAAGGAATCCCAGCCGAGTTTTCAAAAGATGATCATGAATTTAATATTTCATTCGCAAACATTCCAGAAAATAAAGTTAATGAGTACAAGAACTCGATATCTCACATTCCTTCAATTTCAGTATTTGCAACATTTTCAATCACTACAACTTTTACTTGTTAATCGACGAAGAATGAATAAAAAAAAACATGTATAAAAAATTCAAAAAGTTAAATATAAAATTTGCAATTTGATTTATTTTTTTTTCTATCTCTTTCTCTTTCTCTTTCTCTCTCTCTCTGTTGCCTAAAAATATAATAATAGAATAAAAGAAATATAATAATATAGATGCTTACATTTGGAATTTGAGAGGTAAGAAACATAATCTTTGAACCAGTCTTAAGAAATTTAATCTCCAACGCAGATGATGTGAAATCCCTGTACCTTTGAAACCCCAACTTTTCCAACCAACTAATTACAGTGGCACAAGCAACTTTACATGTATCTTCGTACAATGAGTAGTACAGCATTTTCAATTCCATCACGAATATAAGAAACAAAGCAGCACAAGCCGTCAAAGTATCTGTCTTACCACCTCTTCTCGACGTCTTACCAAAAAACAATTGTTGTTCTGGATTCAGCATGTTGTTTTTACGTAGAATTGCCAAGCGCTTATCATCGGAGAGATGTCTTAGTAATATTGGAGAGCACATTCTAAATATCTCGTCCATCATCTCCTGTTGAAAACCTGAAAAGACGTACCCATCAATGTTATGGATAAGTTTGTTAATCGTGCCAATTACATCATCGTTCGCCGTCACACCATTCTTTTCGTTCGAACGTCTATTCAAGTCATCAAAAAACGCTTCGACTATCCCTTTCGTCATAATTCTCTCAAGATGGGTTGTTTGGGCTTTTTGGATACCGTTCGTCATTTCATTTAGAAAGTCAAGATGATCTGCAAATTTTATATCATTCTTTGCTTTTGTTGATGGTGGTGGTGATGGTTTATTAAATTTAAAATTATCATTTTCATAATCATTTATAAGTTTATTTCTTTTATTAACTCCAACTCCAACTCCAACTCCAACTCCAGCACCATCATCATCATCATCATAATCACTATCTAATCCTTTTCTTTTCATCTTCTTTTTTGTTTTTGGAGAGAATGAGGAAGAGGGGGTGGTGTTAGATGTATATGCCAACAAACGACTCAAAAACTGTTCTTGCTGTAAAAACTGTAAAATTATCATCAGAATCAATTTTGTACGGAAAGGTGTTTTTTAACATTGTCTCTTCTTCTTCCTTCTCGCCAATTAAATATGCAATAATAACATCGATCAAACAAAACCGTAAATAAAAGTCCAATAAATCATCGTCAGTGTCTTCATCAATCCCCATCAACAAACACAAGTCACCTCCATCATCGTCAACATCATCTTCATCATCCACGATCATCTTCCTCACAATCACCGACGACAATCTGTTGTGCAATTTTTCGCTTCTGGCACGGTTGTTCAACAGTTGATGACCATCGAGTGCTTTCACTATCTTTATTAAATCTTTATTTTCAAGATGTGCCGCGGTCTTTTTGTTCACCTTCACTACTCCATCAAAAGAATCTACTGATGGACAAACGATCCTCACACACACTTCTTCTCTTTGACATTCGATTCTGCCCTTGATGTCGTCAAAAGATGAAATATTCGCCCGATCTTCAAACAATTCGCTCATCTTGTCAACAATCATATTCATTTCTGTCAGACGAGACCATCCACCATAACTCTTTTTGAACACATCGTTTGGCAGCGGAGATTCAAGAGGGTACACAAGTGCATCCGACGTCTTTCGTTTGTTATTGATCAGTGTATTTAAATATGCAAGTTCTAAAAGATACAATCGTTGTTTATCATCCACAAAATCTTCTTTCGTCACGGTTGTTTCCAAATACCCCCTCGACCATACATCTCTGAATTTATAGTAAATCATCGCAAAACTGACAACGACGTCATCTGTTTTTGGGAGATAGTCGGGAAGAGGAGGAAAGACAGAGTTGAACATCAAATTGAAATATTTGGAATCGTTTTGAATCAAAGGCGGCCATTGGTTGTAATTGTTTGGACGGTCTTGTGTTTGGGATAATAAATTCACAGCATTTTCTCGTTCGTAATTAAACTGTGATTCAAAAGTTGTCAATTTCAGATTTACGTAATAGTTTCCGTTTTGTGCCGTGCTGTTTTTTTTGATTGTTCTGAGAGCAAGCATTGTGACGGATTCTTCGAAGCGATCCTTGAAATATTTGTTCGTACTGAAATCTTTCCAATCGCCGACAGAGTGACAAACCTTGTCGTTTATTTCAGTCATTGTGGTTAACCCTTCTTTGCCAATCGACAAGGCTAAAGTGAAGTACATACCAATCGCATTCAACTTGTTTAAAAGATAGGCGAGACGATAACTTCCGACCGTGTTGATCAGAATAGATCGTCTAATAACTGTCGATGCAAATTCTATTCTTCCAGTCTGCCATAATCTTTCGATCAAATCGCCCTTTTCAACTACCTCCACAACCTCTCTGAAGACAATATTTATCATCATCATCATTGCAAAATAGTAAACAAAATAAGGCTCGACGTCCCCTTTATTATCCTCGAAGTCCTTGAAGGTATTTAAGCGAAGAACTCTGGTTTTATCGTTCACTGCTCCTTCTTTTTCAACCGAGGAATCAAGATGGGAGAGAAGAGATTGAAATGTTGGAAAAAAACGACGCATATTCTTCACTGCCCTTTTTGTCAGAACACGATGGGCTCTCAAATCGTCGTACCAAGATAGCCATTTATCATTTTGCCAATTGTGAATAAGGTAACAGTCGCTGGTGCTTTGTCTTGTTGGACCGCCTGCCACCAAATCTTCTCCCAATTCTAACGCCCATCTCCTGTTTATGTTTGGGATTTCGGTGTTGATGGTGTTGAACATAAGAAGAAAAGGCGGTAACAATTGATCAATTTGAATTTCACTTGCGTTGTTGTCTATCTCCGATTGGACAGTTTCTTCCTCTTTCCTCTTTTCAATTATCTTTTTCTTTCTATTCTCGTCTATGATTATTGCTATCTCTTCGACGTTGTAATTTGTTCCGATGTCTGCCGATTCTTGCCATTTTATCAATCTGCCAAAAATTGTTTTGATTTGATGCATCATGAACCTAAAAAACAAATCATCTACTTTATTCACATCTTTGTTTTCTTTTTCACAAACTTCTCTTAATTCATTAAAACTTTCATAGTATTCTTTCTCTTTACTCTTATTGAATATTTCTTCACAAAATTCCACTGTCAAATCTGGAACTAATTCGATTATATTATCACCTTTTTCTTCATCACTTAGATTTAATAATACTTTTCTTAACGTCATTTTTTTTTTGATCTATCTTATTTAATTGAATGTATCTTTTTAAATTTATTTATTTTATATTCTTTTTTTTTTGACCATCCTCTGCCACTTTAAATAATAATAATAATCATAAATAAAAGTGCAATGATGGAAAAAGAAGCAGATGAATTCAAATCATTGTTGGAAGAGCAGAACAATCTTCATAAAATTTTCAAATCAGCCGAAACAGAACTGTACGCCAAAGATGTTCAAGTAAAACAGAAAGCATTGAATTTACAAAGGAAGATTTACACAGTATCTTATTCTGGCGTGATAGTCGTTTTCAGTTCTGCCGATAAATTCGATGAATTTGAAGAAGAATTGGTTAAACGGTCATTGGATGATTTAGTTCCTTGTAGATTTTTCACTGTTCGAACTGGTTCTTTCTTACCCCACATTATAAAATATAGAAACGCGGAAGTTCAAAACAAGGATTTGTGCAACATTGATAAAATGACTGTCGACGCACTTTTATCTATCTTTTATAAAAAGAAAAGTGATGGGACAGATGATGACGAAGAAAGTGAAGAGGAAGAAGATAAAGTTCCAACAAATGAAAATAATGAATAACTTGCATATATATTTTTTATTTTTTTTTATTAGAATGAAAAATTTATAATAAACTTTTGATTTTTTCAATATAATTTGCTTTTTTGTAATATTTATATTTAAAAAAAAAACATGGAAGAAAAAAAGTTTTTAGAGTCTGATCATAAATGCGCAAGATGTGGTGTAATTTATAAAATGATTGAAAATGTAGGGAAGTACAATTGTCTGCAACATACTGGATACATTACTTCAAATGGTGTATTTTCTTGTTGTGGAGTACATGCAAATAATGCAATAGACGTCAAAGATTATTATCGGTCAGGCAAATGTAGAGGAACGTCACGCGATTTGGGTTGTAATCCTTGCTCACATGTTTCCAAAGTTGGTCAATCTGGAACATTTGTGTACAATGAAGATAACGGATATTTTCAATTTCATTCAACAACAATAGAAATATTTGGTTCTAAATTTAATCCAGAAGAAATAATAATGACAGAAAATGCTGATGAAAACAAAGTTTATAAATTTGTAAAAATGTTTAAAGACTATTGAAACCCCCCAAAAAAGAAAATAACCGACTTTTATTTCTTTTTCTTGCTTGTTATTGTTTTAATCTATACCTTCCATCACATCTTGCATAATATAATCCATATTGTTATTGTTATTGTTATTGTTATTATTATCATTGACGTCATCGTCACTGAAAGTTAATAACCTTTCTTCATTTTCTAATTCTGTTTGAGTAATATTATAAGAAGATGCACAAGTGTAATTATGATTTCTTAAAAGGGATGGACCTCTTGAAAATTCTTGTGTTTTAGCATCGTACAATTCAGTAATTTTAAAATGCTCTTGTCCTTCTTCTCCTTCACATCCACCACCTATCATTAATTTATCTCCAATGTCGACACAAAAGAATCGCACTCTTGCTTTAATCATCTTCGCCTTTGAATCTAAAAATTGATTTTCCACCCAATCGAATATCAAGGTTGAACGAGACCTTTCAAATTTTTTATCCCCGCCCATTATAAGCACTTTATTGTTTGGAATTGTATGGCATCTGTGTCCAGAAAAGCCTTGGTCCAAAATAACTTTTCTATTGTTCACGCTGTTCGTGTCGATTATGAATTTGTCTGCATCTGGATCGTACAAGAATGTGAATTTTTCAGAATAAGAAACATTGTACGACACACCGCGTCCATTTTCGATTCTTGCTGACTTCCAAAAACCAGATTCGCCACCGCAGATAAAAACAAACGTATCACCGTTATCTCGACATGCGCTCATTCCTGCAATACCTCGAGGCACTGGGATTTCTGATTTACTCATCACACATTTTTCTGTCATTGGATTGAATATCTCTGCTGTTTTTGTCGCTTCACTTTCGTCGCTGATGACAAATCCACCTACAATAAAAACGCGTCCGTCTTTCAACAACACTGCATCTGCGTCCATTCTAGGAATCAAAAGGTCACAAACATCTGTAAATTTCATTGTTCTAGGTGAAAATATCTCACATTGACGAACTAATTCTCTGTTCACAGGATCGTACCCGCAACAGATGAATATTGTACCGTCGTACAGCGTGACAGAGCAATGACCGTATCTTGGATGATTCATCGACGGACCTTCTTTAAATTCTTTTTTGTCCACATCGTATATTTCGGTTTGATCTCCTCCAGTAATCAATGCTCTATTTGTTCTATTCACTGTCCAATTGGTTGATATCAGGTTTAATGTTCGAATTGGTGCTTGCATCTTTAATAAATCGTATATCTTTTGTTGCGCTTCTCTGTTAAATTTACGATTTGAACGGTAAGTAAGTTCGTCTGTCTTTTTTAAATATTCGGGATCATTCACATCAAGTTTATTATAATCTTCGGTAACATCATCATTTTCATCATCATCACCAGCAGTTTTACCCCCACCAATTATTTCAATCTTATTATGAACAGATAATGTCAAAATTCCGTTGTCATTCACTTCTCTTATCACCGTCCAATCGTTATCCGATCTCATGCAAGCAGATGAACAAGAACGGTCAATCATATTAATAAGTTGAATGTTTACACCGCTTTGTTTATCAAATATTTTTCCCATTTGACGATTGATGAAATTAGTCGATTGCTTATCTTCCACCTCGATCGTCTTCACCCCGTACTTGAGAAGAACCAAAATAAAACAGAGCATGATTATTTTAACGTGATCGGATTCTGCACTTTTTCCAGCACAGTCACATCGACATTCCTTGATCACAATATTTTCGAGATAACAGACATCGATTCTTGCCAGATGAAAAATGAATGCTCCGATTGAATCATTGTAATCGGACAGTTTAATCTCCCAACTCTTTTGTCTGATGATTCCGTACGCTCTTATAAATGGTAATTTAAGTTCAAATATCTTGTTTATATTTTCATTGTCATTTTTATTGTAAACGTTTGAGTTTGATAATTTGGCTAGCAATCTTTTATTGAAAAAATCTTTATGTTCATCATTTTTTAATGCATTTTCGTAATCTTCTAATACATCTTTAATATTTTCACTCTTAATCTTTCTATAACTCAAATCATTTCCCATTTCCTCCTTCTCAACGTTTCATTGTTCGTGCTTATAATCTGGTGAAATGTTAAATGAATATACATATTTGTTTTTATTTTTATTATCCATCTTATTCATTCATTGATTGTAACGAGGATTGTCATCTTGTCATCAACAATCTCGACATCTTTCATATAATTTTTGGCTTTTCTTGTTGAAGTGCAGTAAATTAATTTATGTAAAAAAGGGACGTTGAACATTCTTTCAAGTTTTCCTGCCTCTACCACGAAATCCCACACCACTTTGTCATCAAATTTAATCTCTCTCACCCCAAGCCATCTCATTTGGAAGATCATGAACAGCACTGTTCGTTCGCATGCGTCTAATGTCTTTCTTGAAGTTTTACCTCTGTGGACGTTAATGATATTAATTGGAGTTGAGCTGTGGCAAGCAAGTTGAAAAATAAAGAAGCCGACACCAAATCCAATATCATCTTCTTTGTTTTTTGGAGAACTGTCGTCAGAAAAATCAGTCAAAGTAACATTCAAAACATCATTTTCATTCAATCGACATTTTTCTTTAATGTGCGGTAAGATTGTCATCTTGAAATATTTGACTACTTCCTCTTCACTTTTAGTTGGGATGATCGCCACACCTTCTTCATCTGTCCGCACTGTTTCATCCAACATTAAAAGCCTGATATTTTCTTTAAGTTCTTCAAACATAACGGGGTCTTCCTTTGCAAAATGTTTTAATGTTTTTGCGTACTCCATCACCATTCGTCTTCTATGTTTTTCTTCTTCATTCACTTGTTTTTCTTCCGCCACTACATCCTCGATAGAAGGAATTGGTTGGATTGGTATAACTGGCGCTGCTTCACCTTCTTTCACTGGTGTTGATTTTCCAACTCCCATCTTTCTTTTTTGATTTAATATTATTAATAATGTAAATATGTATATAATAAATTTCTTAAAAAAAAAATTTTTTTTTTGTTTTGTGTATCATTTATTCTTATCATTTCCATCACCGCCACTGCCAGCCATAGTGCTTTTATTAAGAGATAGTTTGTCTGGAATTGAAATAGTTGCATATTTTGGATTGTACAACCCGAATGCTGAACAGATGATGTAACCGACATCGATAAGTATCATAAAAACTCTGACGAACGCCATCCCAACAGTATTTTCGTCAATCGCCAAACTGAATATAAAAACATCGATTGCCAAACATATGAAAGCGCCCATCATGATCATAATCAACGCAATGTCAACATGGATTTTAACTGCTGTGATTGCATTCCCCAGCGCAATCAACGAAACGAGATAATGGACCATAGGGAACCAATCGTACCAACGCGTATGGTACTGTGTGTACGCTTTTGGGGCTGTAATTAGAATGTCTTGATCGACGAGAATGATTGTATAATAAATAGTTGTGATGAGGTCTGCTAAAAAAATAGGGACCATATACCAAGACGACACCACAATCTTTTTATTGTCTAACCCGATCGTTATCTTTTGTTCCACTTTCTTCTTCATTATGTTAAACTGCTGCACAAGAATCTTGTCTCGTATTGGCGAATTGATGATGAGAAGCAAGAAAAAATAAAAGGCCGAGGTCATGAAAAAGAAAGACATGATTGCTAACTGTCCCTGTGTGTAAACATGTAAAGTATTCCATGTTGCCAAATAAAATATGTCGACTCCCAACGCCAACGACACGAAGAAAAACAACAGATTCCATCCCGTCTCTAAATCGTTAGGCGACGAGGAGAGTGCGGTAGCCAAAGAAGCAGTCATAACATGGAAGTACGGCGAAACATAAATATATTGAACAAACACGGCATCTGCATAAAATATGTAATTAAAAATATCAAAGACATCAATCACCGCCAACGCCAAAAGACCGCGAGTGAGACAAAAGTACAGCACACGAGCCTTGTCGCCTACCTCTATCCTATACGCCCGAAGAACAACAACGACAAAGTACAGAAGAACTAACGCACATAAAATCCCGCGCATCGCTGTAATCACTGAATAGTTACCTCGACGTAGCAGCAATTGAAAAAAGTCAACCATAAAGACAAAAAAGACAGATGTCGAAAACAAGCCGTAAATAGATATGTTATTTGTGTCGGCGGAGTACCAAATCGAGGAAACTACTATCGTGATAAGATGACAGACGTACAACCAATCTGATCGTGTTGCATTATCGATACTGAGCAAAGTTAACACATAAAAAAACAAGGAAGAAGATTCTAATGGGAGAATTGTGTAAATGACTCCTAACATGACATTATCTTTTATTGTTGAACGATGAAAAGAACCTCTTAATTCTCCTTTTATTATTTTTTCTACTCTTTTTCTATCCTTATCCGCTTCACTTTCATTTTCATCTTCATCTTCGTCATCATCACCACCACTTATAAATTTACTGAAATCGTACCTGTCAAAGAAATCGTAAAAATCGTAGTATCTGATTAATGTTAGGTACGCTTTCCACGACGAAGAAGAAAAGAAAAAACAGCCAGCAATAAGAAAAAAGAAACACAATTCTAAAAACCAAAATATCCATCGAATTATCAAAGTTGTTAGAAGAAAAGTGTGATGGTGAACGCCAGTAATTAACGAAATCATATAGCAATCATAAATAAAAAATGGCACCAAAATAAGTAAAGAAAAGGCTAAAAATAATTGACTGAATTGTTGTCCTTTCACCACCCCGACACCAAATACAAACATTGCCATCCAAAACAGTGTAAATATAATCCAATATTCATATTGTGAATTAGTAGATGCAGTTGATTGTTGATGCATTGATATGTACAACGAAAAAAATATCGCTCCTATTGTTGATGCTAATATCAATTGTCTATAAACTCCTTTGATTAAATTCCCTAACATTATTGCATTTCTTATTTCTTTTTCTTCCATTTCCTTTCAATCCTTTTTCTTCAAACGCTTTTATAATTCTATATATGTATCTTTTTTATTTTGATAATTTATATATTTTATCTCAATTTATATTTATATTATAAAAAATAAATAAAAAAATTAAAATCAAAAGTTTAATTATAAAATTTGCATTTTGATTTTAAAAAAAAAGAGTTCAAGAATGTCAAAAAAAAGAAACAATAAATCAAAGAAACGAATCAGTAAATTAATGCAAAAAAAGAAAATAAACGAAAGTGGAGATGAAATACCAACATTGCCAAATCAACTATCAAATATAAAGATAAATAATAAAGAATGGTATGTCGTTGATAGCATTTTTATGGAGGAGCCTTTAAATCGTTTGTTGTTTGAGCATGTTATTATTGACATCGAAAACATCATCGATTTTATTCTTTCATCTAGTGATAAAATTGTTATTCCGCCAATGTTGCCAATCACAAAACAAGATTTTATTAATTTCTTAATTACATTGAAAGACCCTAATACAATTTTCAGAAGAAACGAAAGACAATTTCATTTGTTTCTTCCATTAAATCCCAGAAAAGTATCGACGCTAGATTGGACTGACGGATATTTTTTTTCTTTAGCATTTTTAAAAGATACATTTGATTCAGTTTATCATGTATCCAGTCATTTCGCTTATAACAATGATAATTATTCAATGATTTCTTTCTTTTCTTTTGAATCTGATATAGCAAATAGAAATTTAAACTAGTAGACGAATAAAAATTGGATATCAATATAAATAAACAAAATAATAAATAAAATTCAAAAGTTTAATTATAAAATTTGCATTTTGATTTAAAAAAAAAGAATAAAGAATAATAAATAAAAGAATGCCAAAATTAGTATTGGATAAACGAGAATGGTATTTAGTAAATGTGTACGAAGGCACAAACGCAGCAAAGCAAATTATTATTAATTTTAACCCCATTTTTGATATCATTATGTTGTTCGTCGATGATTTTTAAACTGAACAAGTGCTTTCCATACTCAAAAAAAGATATCATCAATTTTTTGCGTTCGATTAACAATCCAAATACTCTTTTTGACATCTATGGAACATCTTTAGCAATATATCTTCCATTTATACCGAACGAAGACTTCAAAACAGATATGGAATGTGAAATTTATATTGACATCGTGTTTCTCACTCATCGGTTTGATTTGATAAATACTATTAGGATGGATACTCATTTTTTTA
>Ga0187868_1002494_pt1 | contig 12022 bp, 10 predicted proteins | sample June2016WEW_13_4_FD_133014 | JGI IMG/M metagenome (GOLD analysis project Ga0187868, IMG submission 133014) | Peatland microbial communities from SPRUCE experiment site at the Marcell Experimental Forest, Minnesota, USA - June2016WEW_13_40 | ecosystem: Environmental > Terrestrial > Soil >... | reverse complement strand
GGTGACCCTGGACAAGCGTGCGCACAATCCCTATCTGGTCGCCTCCGGTCTGGCCGATCAGCCCACACCGATGCCTTGGTTCGGCGGCACGAAGCTGATCATTCAATTTGCCTGAGTCGTGACGTCATCGCTCAACAGCTCAACACGCCATTCCCGTTACTGAATTATTACGCGTGGAAATCGAGGCTAGCCCAGGTCGTGGTGCTCAATGGCACACAACTCAAGGCGGGCGATTGCGTTCTCACGCTCAACTTCGTAGACTCGAAGGCTACCTTCACACAAGGCAAACAGTCGGTTGTCGTAACGGCCAAAATCGAGACCGCGGACCGGAAGTTCCCTGCCACCACAGTACTGTTCACGAATCAGAAACTTAATGTGATCGAACTGGGCGGCACCAAAACTAAAGTTACGCTGAATCCGTAATGTCGTGAACGTCCGTAAATGCGGGATGAAAGTTGCCCAGGTCTCTTATTCCGCTCAGCGCGCTACCATTCACCGAAATACACCGCCGCGAACCGCTGGTCTCGATTGTGACCGCCGAGCGCCGAGGTGCGGCAACAGACGATGGCTGTCAGGATCTTCAGGTGCAGCCAGGTGAACCGCAGTTCGTCGCGCAGATGGGGGCTGAGCACGACCGTTTCGAGCATAACCAGTCCGTGATTTTCATTGCTCTGCGGAACGAGACCGCCGTAGGCTTCACGCAACTTTATCCAAGCTTCTCCAGCGGGGCACTGGCGCGAGAATTTATGTATTGAACGATCTTTTCCTAGATCCGGGCGCCCGGCGTTCAGGAGTCGGCGCCGCGCTTTTAGAATCTGCCGCAGAATATGCGCGGCGCTTCAGTGCACTCCGACTGGTGCTCTCGACCGAATTGACCAACACCGCTGCTCAGGCCTTGTACGAAAAGCTGGGCTGGAAAAGGAACACGGAGTTCTGCACCTATCAGCTCGCGCTGTAACAGATAGAACCCGCACGTCGCGAAGTGTCTACCGATGTGCTGGCTGAGGCGGAATGGCGCTACGCGAAGACAACTCCAATATGGCGAACGGACACGCATTTTCCGATAACGGCTGCAAAACGGGCATAACCGGCCAATCTCTGCCCATTCTCAGGGTGTGCGGAGTTTGCGCGTCTCGGTGATGATTTTGGTGAGGCGGTTGGCCAGCCGGTCGAGGCAACTGGGGGAGACGCCATCGGGCAAGGCACGCCGGAATATTTCCAGCACATGCTGGGCCGCGAGCAAGGCGTCCATGGCTCCGCAATGTCCCGAATGGCCTCAATCCGAAGGAAACGGAGCGGTATCTGCGGGAGAATGCCTCGGAGATCTGCGGTTTTGGAACAGGGGGGCGTTGAACGGTTACCGCCACCGTTGCCACCGCCGACAGTTCGGGCTGGCAACGCCTCCGACCTTGAACTCTCGAATCGAGGCAACCATGCGAGCCCGCCGGGCGTTCGCGGTCTCCAGCAGGCCCAGATAGCTACCGATATTGATACATAACGCTGTCCACGAACCCGCTTGCCGCTCCTGCCGGAGCCATTCTTCAGAATGCCCATGATCCGACCGGGCAGCCCAGAGCGCTTCCCAAGATCGCCGTTTCGGGTTAACTTCCGGGTTGCCAACCGGGAGTTAGCTTGGAAAGCGGTGGCTTGGTGGAGATGTCTCCTTCTCTAATGAAAGTTCTCGATGAGCATGATGTTGCTGCCGGTTTGATCCACCTGGCTGTAGAGCAAGGTCCGGCCATCCGGTGAGACTCCCAGACCCAGATCCAGCGGTTTGGTTACCTTTACGATTTGAGTGGTCGCTCCCGTCGCAAAATTGAAGAACTCGACCGTTGACGTGTTATCCCGTCCACCGTGAGGTGTGAAATAGATGCCCTTTTCGGTTACGGCATAATTCACGCGGTACACGTCCGGCACGACCTGCGTCTCCTGGCCGCCTGCCACCGGCATTTTCCAGAGCCCGCCGGTTCCGCTCTGCTTCACGTAATAGAGCATTTTGCCATCTGGCGATTCCAGCGGTCCCGAACCGCCTTCATGGGTCACCTGCACCGGAGTGCCGCCTCCGGCAGGAACCTTCCAGACCTGTTCGGCACCACCCCGGTTGGAGGCGAAGTAGATCCAGCGGCCGTCTCGCGACCAGCTTCCGAAATAGCTCTCCCCAGACGCCGCCTGGCGGGGTTGCCCGCCATCCGCCCCAATGACGTAGATGTGATACGTGTCGCCACTATTGGAATCGAAAACGATCTGCTCGCCGTTGGGCGACCAGCGCGGGCTGGCCGTAGTGTTCCCGGTCATGGAAGTAAGAACCGCGGCCTGCGAGCCGTCCGCATTCGCCGTCCAAATCTGCTGGGACCCACTCCGGCTGGAATAGAACGCAACCCGCTTGCCGTCCGGAGAGAATTGCGGAAAAACGTCGCGAAAAGAAGAGGAGAGGGCTCGGTCCAGCGCGGCCGCCCGCGTGGTCAGATCCACCGACCAAAAATTCGAGTCCGCGGTCCCAGCTACGTACGCCAGGCGGTTTCCACGCCCTGACACGCTTGGCTCGTAGGCGGTGCCGATTCCGGGTATGGCGTGCCCCCCGGCGCCGCGATCGATCGAGATGCGGAACAGCCTGGAGTTGCTGATGACGCCCGACGAAAATACGATTTCGGGACTGTCCGGCAACCAATCGGCCGCTGTAACCGTCTGCTGCTTGTCTGCAATCTGCCGAGGCTCTCCTTCTGGCTCCATCGCTGCGGAAAGCGAAAGAAGAAACAACTCGGAGAAGGCGGCGCTGGTTCGCAGGAACGCCAATTGGCGGCCGTCGCCCGAGATCGCTGGCCGACCATCGCCTAATAAGCCGGGACCGGGGTGAGTTATGGCCCTCAGCGGCCCTCCCTCCAGCGGAACCAGCACCAGCCGGTTGGGCCGGTCGGCCGCCTCTTCCGCCGAGACTACCAACGCCCTGGAGTCTCGTGTCCAACAGAGGGATTCCAGCGGCATGCCGGCCTCGGTCGGATTGTTGGGGAATGTGCCAATGCGCCGTTCCGGGCCACCCAGCGCGGGTATCACGATTACGGAAAAGCGGTCGAACCGATCCTCCATCCGCAAGAAAGCGATCCACCGGCCGTCTGGAGACCAGCGCGGATAAAAATCATATGCGGGATTGGTGGTGAGGCGCAGCGGAGTCCCGGCGCCGATCAGCTTGATATAGATGTCGAAATTGTCTCCCGCAACTCCGTTCCAGTGGAAGGCGACCTGGCTTCCATCTGGAGAAAAGCTCGGAGACCCCTGATTGCCCGGATAGCTGGTGATCGGCACTGGGGTGTACAGCGTCGTGGCAGCGGGCGGGGAAAGGAAGAAAACCCGCCATATTGCGAATCCGGCTATGGCCACGACCGCCGCGGCCGCTGCCCAAACTACCCGCCGCGAACGCCGGTTGGCCGGCGATGCCACGAATATGGCCCCTAGCGCGCCCGAATCGGACTCCTCTTTCAGTTCTTCCAAAGCCACTTTGAGATCGGCCATGTGCTGAAACCGGCGCGCCGGATCCTTACGCAGGCATCGCATGATGATACGCGATAGTTCCGCCGGAAGATCGCCTCGGACGGTGGCAGCCGGTTTGGGCTCCTCGCGCAAGATGGACGACAGCACGGCAGCCTTGGAATCGCCGGTGAAGGGACGCTGGCCGGTCGCCATCTCAAAAAGCATCGCTCCGAAAGAGAAAATATCGGATCGCGCATCCACCGGCTTGCCCTCGGCCTGTTCCGGCGACATGTAGTGCGCCGTGCCCACCACGGTTCCTTCGTCCGTGATAGCCATCAGGGTTTGAGTCGCGTCGCCTTCCACCGCTGCGGTCTGGCTGAACTTCGCCAGTCCAAAGTCCAGAACCTTGACCAGGCCATCCCGCGAGATCATCGTGTTCGACGGCTTCAGATCCCGGTGTACAATTCCGGCCTGGTGTGCTTTGGCGAGAGCGTCCGCTGCCTGCGCGGCGTAACCGAGCAACTCGCCGATGCGCATCCCGCCACGAGGGATCAGTTGGTCCATGGTTTTGCCGTCCACGAACTCCATGGCAATGTAATCGACGCCGTTCTCGGAGCCGACGTCATAGATGGTCACGATATTGGGGTGGTTGAGCGCAGACGCGGCCTTGGCTTCCTGGACAAAGCGCAGTCTACGCCCTGCATCGCCGGTTTTCTCCCGGGGCAAAATCTTGATCGCCACCACGCGATCCAGGCGTGTATCGCGCGCCTTATACACCTCTCCCATTCCGCCCGCGCCGAGGGACACGAGGATCTCGTACGCGCCCAAGCGGCTTCCGGGGACAATGGGCATTGGAGTGTCTACTGATTGTAGCTTGAGAGATGTGGGGTGGAATGGAGAGCAGATTACGGGCAAACCGGGAACAATTCACAAGGACGTGCGACGTCCGACCCGCGGATGTATCTGCCGACGCGCCGGTTAAGTCCGGATCTGGGAGATGAGGCTAAGCCTCGTCGTCATGGTTGAGGCGTCGGTCGAAGGAGTGCACCTTGTCATTATGAAGCATTCCGAAAGGATCGTCGGGCACTCCGAGGTTGTCCCGATGCAACACCCGCCTGGTCGCCAAGCGCCTGCCAATGCTCGCCAGACTTGCAATCGCCTTGTCGCTGCTCCGTTCGCGCGACCGCCTGCTCATCTGGATCGGCATCTTTGCCGCGCTTTACGGCCTCCGGCTTTTCTTGGAAGACGAGCTTGTTCGGATCGTTCTCGGCATACCCTCGCTGCGAGCGCCCCATCGCCGTGATCACGTATTTGATTCCAATCCCTTACGTCCTCTTCCTTCGTGAAGTGCTTGGCCGCGGCTGGAGATCTTCGATCCAGATATGGTTCTGGGTACAACTGGTCTTTGCGCCCATCGCTATCCTGTGTTCCGCGGCCGGCTACTGGAATTTGATAGAGCGGGCCAATAATATCCTCATCGTCGGGGGTTCCGCGCTCGCGCTTGCGCCTCTGTTTCTCGTCCGCTCCGGCACTTCGATACCACCCGCTCTTCGCTATTCCATTTTCGCGTTCCTCTTGGTAGCGCTCACCAACAACCTCGGATTCCGAATCGCCGGACACGATCCGGAACCTCTCGGCTTTCTGGTGCTCATCGGAGGCCTCGCCTATACAGCGGCGCAACGCGCGATCTCGCGGGAACAGAAGCTTGCGGCGGTTGAGAGCGAACTCGCGACGGCTCGCCGCATCCAGACCTCGATCCTTCCCCGTGCCCTGCCTGCGCTTCCCGGACTTCGCCTGGCGGCATCTTACCGGCCCATGACCGCAGTGGCGGGCGACTTTTACGACTTTCTCCCGCTGGACCAGCGTCGTGTCACCGTACTCGTCGCCGTGCCTGCTTCAGGGACAGCCAATTCCCGAGGCGGACGCCTTTTGATGCCACGCCCTTCACGCGCGTGATGCCGCTGGCAAGCTCCGGCGCCAGCAGTCCGTTGTCGGCGGCTTCCACTGCCAGCTTTCGAACTGCGGTGATCCGCACATTGATGGAAACGGCGCCGAGCCCGCGCGCCTCCAGGGCCACGCGCCACGCGCTCACCGTCGCCTTGGTGAAGCCAGGACGCGGCTCCTGGCCGTACCAGGCGAAGAATTCGTCGAGCCCCAAATTGTAAACGCGGCGGGTGATTGGTGAGGAGACGCTGTCCAGCACCAGCCGCTTCAATCTCTGCCATTGGGCAGCCTGCGGAACAACAATCAAATCAGTCATTTAAATCCTCTTAATGGGCCATATCGGTAGCCAGTTGAACATTACCTCGGGGGTGCGGGGACATCAAGCGAAACTGAAGGTGGGGGAGCGTGACGTTCAGGTTTGAGACGATTGCTGGCGCGATGGGGATTTCGCGACGGGGATTCAATCCGAGGCAGGTTTCCCTTGCCGCAGTTCCAGGCCGACGGCGTGTCAGCATTTCCCGGGGGCTGATGCTAGGCCAGGAGCGTTTTCGGTTAGAATTGGCGGAGCGATGGCCAGCGATCCCGTTGTCTTCATCTCGTCCACAGCCGACGACCTAAAGGAGCACCGCGAGCAAGCGGCTAAAGCCGCGCTTGCGTGTGGTTTCAGTCCGCGCATGGTGGAGTACCCCGGACAAACTCAGATCCCCTTTCTATGGGAAAGGGGATCTGAGCACCGTCGGCGTTTCTCGAGACGGCAGGGTCCGAAAAACACGGAGCCAGCCGCTTCGTGGAAACCGCGCCCACTCGCAAGTTTAAGCACTTGAAGGGCTTCAGGCACCGTTACACTTTTGGGATAGGAGCCGAATATCCCGCGGTGCTATTGGTCTGAAACTAACCGTGAGTTGAAGAAGGACACGACTTCGGCGTTGAATTGGGCATGAAAGGCAGTTCGGTCGAAGCCGGGTACATCGACGCAGAGTCTCGTCCAAAGTTTGGGAAGCGCGGTGGCCATCTGCGGATCACACAGTTTCAGAAAAGCATAATGAGCGGCCTTCTCGACAGAGTGGAATTGTACCGGACTGCGCAGGGCATTCCGAATGATTTCCGTATTCGTCGCGTAAGGAACGTTCGTATCTTCCGCGGCCGCCCACAGGTCAACGGGAGCCGTTATGCGCGAAATGCTCGCGGGATCGAACTCGAAGCCAAGGCCAGGTGCGGCAATCACCGCCGCCTTGATGCGGGGATCTTTGACCCAGTCCTTCGATAGTTGGGCCGCAACAATCGGATTGGCAAAGTCTCGCGTGAAGCCAAGTTTGCACCCCGGTTCCTGCGGAACCTCGGCACAATGAGCGATCGAGCGTTTCACGTCGGGGATGCCGCCGAGCATTACCAGTGCAGTGTATCCGCCGGCGGAAAAGCCGAACATACCGACGCGAAGTGAGTCAATGCGATTGTGTCCACGCCAAGTTTTAAGCAGGTAGTCGAGCACGAGCCGGATATGCCGAGGCCGATCCACCATCCATCGTGAAGCCGGATAGCTTTCATCACGATAATTATCGCCGGTGTGGGTAACAGCGGCCACGACAAATCCGGCGTCCGCGAGCGCGAGCGCAGTATCGGCATGACTATCCGAGGATCCGCCGTTACCATGCGAGACCACGATGAGCGGTAGATGTTCGCCGTTAACCGGGCCGTCGAGCGCCAGCGACTGTCCTGCCGGGTTGTCCCGTTGCTGCGAGATTCGCGCGGCGCTGGGATACCAAATGGAGACCTCGAGTGGCTTGTCCATCGCATCCGGAACTGTAGCGCGCTCGAACCCTGCGGCACTGACCTGGCGGACGTCAGCGGGCGGAGCCGGGGCCCTCGAGCAGCCGGCGGCGAGCGCGACGCGCGTTCGCCGGTAACGAAAAAAGTGCGAGGTCCGGGCAGGCCTAATTGGCCGGTTATAAACGCTAAACCGTAGAATGACCTGCCGCGGCAGCGTTAAGACCCGATATCGGCGGTGATTTTGGTTGGCGACCGGGCAGTTTCCGAGCAGGACTGACGCAAAAGCAGCAACGCTTCGGTTACTGTCGTGGCCTCGCAAAGTCTCTTGAAAGGCTCACGGGCCGAAGGCTCCGGAGTCTTTATCGGGCTCCCCTCAAGCGATAATCAAGCATGCCGTTCCGAAACCCGATCCTGGCTGTCCTGGTCTTCCTTATATCCGCCGCTGGCGTCCCAGCCCAAACCGTGCCGGTGCCTGTCGGTCCGGTGCAACCGCCGGCCCTCACCGCACTCAACAACGCGTTCCGCGCGGCCTACGCCGATGCCAAGAGCCGCGTTCTGGCATCCTGCGGTCCGACTCTGATCGTCAACGGCGATAACTTCGCCCTGCTGCGCGACGGACGACGCGTCGAAGCCAACGTCGGGGCCCCGATCTACGACCCCATCAAGACCATCGCCCACATCCCGCTCGCGATTTACGTGACCCTTACGCCGGGCGACGGCGCCGTCGACGACGATCGCCTCAAGACCCTCGCGGGCCTGCGCGAACTCATCCCGGCCGCCGAGGCCAGCCTCGACACCGTAAAGCTCCCCGCCGCCACGCTCGCCCGCCAGAAGCAGATCGTAGCCGCCTCCCTGGCTTTCCTCGACGATGTGGCCGGCAGGCGTCAGTTTGCGCGTTCCGTGCTGCTGGCGTTCACCCGTGGCATAGCTCCGCTTGTCATGGAGAATGTCACCGAGGCCACCCGTGCGCAGTTGGATGCCACCCACGCCCAGGTCTCAGCTTGGCGCCGCGACCTGAGCCCACAGGAATGGAACCAGTTACACGTCTTGATCATCGGCCCTCACATGCCGCGCGAGGACCTTGTAGTCACGCAGTACTTCCTTCGCCTACTACACGAGCCAAGAGAGGGCCACCGCGTCGTGTACGCCGAATCCCTTTGGGAGGAACCGCAGGCTCTCGATCTCCTCGGCACCCACTTGCTCGACGGCAGTGTCGGCGAGGCATTCTTTGGAGACTACATGCGCATGCACCGCGACCTGCTGGGCGATGCCGCCAAACAGTACCTCCCTCGCCTGCTGCCGAAATAGGTGTGTGGGTCACCTGAATTTATACCTGAGCACCAACGCCGCATTCAGTCCGGATCGCCTGGCTATCTCACCGTCGTGACCGCGGGCTCGGGGCCGGATGGCGACACGGCCCGAAAATCGGTCGTCAAGGTGTGGGTGGTGCCTCCCGTGCTGTCAACGATCTCAAGCGAGGGGAAAATGTTACAGACATTGCCAACCGGGATGACCGTAGGTCCCGCAGTCGCGAGGACTGACTCCGTGACTACCACGGCACGGATCTCGGTCCGGGCGTTGGGCGGCCCGTACGACAGCGGGGTGGCGGCGGTGCCTGGCGCGATCGTTACTTTCAACGACCCCAGCGAGGTGCCCGACGTATTGTAAAGTTCGAGGGTCGCCTGACACGATGCGGAGGTGGCACTGGTACTGGCTTCCTGGAGGTTGAACACATTGAGCTGGGCGGTCTCGGTAGTGGCCAGTCCCACGATTCCCGAGGTCACGGTGGACTGAAAGGTGGTAGTGGTTTGGGCCTGCGCGAGAAACTGCGAGCCGAAGAGAACGGCTCCGGCAAACGCGATCCTGTGGAATGCATAACGTGACATAAGTGGACTCCCGGCTACGATACTAAACCTAAAAGAGGCGTTCGGCATCGGGGGAACGCTGTAAACTCCGTTAAAAGTCGAAAAGTCGCGATTCCTGTGTGAGCCACTTTTTCCAGCACTTATGCGACCAGCTAACGCCAGCATCTCCGCTGTCATGCGACCTTTGTTAGGAATGTAAATTCAGTGCACCGGGGAGAGCGTTTGAGGAGCGATATCCGTAAATATCGGTAGCTATTCGAGGCGAGAAGTTCCGCCACGGTCGCGTTCGCTGGCCCGGCGATCTGGTCAGGCCTCATCTCCCATAAGCGGTCTGGCTCGCGTCGACCAATCTCACTTTCCGGCTTGTGCGTTAGTCAGAACTGGGGCGTTCTGCTGCCGTAGGACAACCCAACTATATGTCCCTCACCTCGTCGAAAAATGTCTAGCTCCCTCGCCAGCCACCGCCGGAATCAGTACCCGCCCGCCCAGCGACGTGCGGAAGGCCCACGCCGCGGCGGCCAACACCACGGCAACCAGTACCACCGAACTCTGTCCATACCAGGCTGTGAAATCCTTGGTAAAGAACATCTCGATTGGCGTGTCGATCAGGAACGACAGACACATGGTTGCGAACAGGCCGAAACGGAGCATCACCACAACTAGCGTGGTCCAAATCGCCAATAGGAACAGAGGTGTGTACCAGGGGCCCTGTCCAGCCCAGCGCATCCCCACAAAGATGAGGACGAAGACCAGCCCGGCCAACCACTGTTTGCGGAGAACGGCTCGAAGAACAAACAGAATCAGGAAGAAGAACAACGCGCCGCCTAGTGCGGCATCCAGGTGCGCGGCCAGCATGTAGGCCCAGAACCGCGCACCGTTCAGATTGGTCGTGACGAACGTCATTTGAGGCCCGGAGTCGTGCCACAGATTGACGAAGAAATAGGTTTGAAAGAGCAGCAGGTACACCAGGCCCAGCAGGATCCCAAAGAGAACGTCGCGGCCCACCAGCGGGTCGCGCCACCGGCCCGCCAGCACTCGGGTCCACGTCACCAGATTCTGGGGCCAGTAGCGGCGCACCCATGGCTCCAGGGCCAGATAGAAAATCCAATAGCGGATGCCCGTGTAGGCGGCGTCGGAAAGGGCCGCCGTGAAGAGGTCCTGTTCCTGTGCACCTGCGACGTGGTGAGCGCTCAGCAGCCACTTCAGAAGCGAAACCGACGCCATGAAGATTCCCAGCCTCGTCGCGCCGTGCATATCGCCCCGCCCGGCTCTCCAATTGAAATGCGCGAGCCAGACTCCCACCGCCATGATCAGCACGGAGAGCAGCCCGTTGGCAACGTTGGCTGCCTGGCGTCCTGGAGTGAGCGAATTCCCCGCCACCCGCGTTGGCCTGGTGGATGGCCACACAATTTCGAAATGTACCGGGCGTCCGTGGAACGCCGCCGCCTCCACGCGAATTGGCAGATTCGGATTGCCGGGATACCGGCCGGTCCAAGCAGCGCGCACGTCGGTTGCCGCCAGAGGCGTCCACTGTGGTTCGTCCGGCTTGAATTGCGCCAGGTCGAAGCGCGCGGCGGCGAACAGCGGAGTCCAATCCGGCGCGGGATAGGCCGCCGGTTTTTCCATTTGGGGAGGCACGGCGTCGAAGCCTCTCAAACGCCCGCTGGTGTCGAGCGATAGCTGCACCATGCCGCCAATGTTGGCGACCGGGTCGCTGCTAGTCACCCGGCCGAAATTGGAATAACGTTGCGAAACCAATGGCGCGGGGCTCTGCCGGTAGGTAAACTGAAGCGGGGAGGGAAGCTTAGCCAGCACGCTGCGCCACTCCGCCGGTCCGGACGCTTTTGCGCCGCGCACAGGCGCGCCGTTGTAGTAGAACCCCGCCTGCGTATCGGCCGACGGATCTGTGTAGCCCAAGCTGCGCACGATTTCCCGAGCCTTGACGTTCAGCGCTTCCGGCGGATTATCGAGGGGAGTGTACGCCGCCATCTGAAACTTTGGCGGGAGAATGCAAGCGGCGATCAAGCCTACGATGACTCCGGCCAGCGTCGGGATGGCTACTTTGGGCGGCAGGCCGTCGGTGGAACCCGACGCGGCAACCACCTCGGGCGAAGGCGTTTCGCCTGCCGCCAGCGCCGCGGCCAGCGGATCGCCGCCTGGCAGCGAAGCAGCCAGAGCCATGGCCGATGCCGGGCGCAGCTTCGGGTCGGGCTCGAGACAGCGGAGGATGGCCCGCTCCACCGCCGGATCAATGTCCGACGCCAGTTGGGAGGGATTGGTCACGCCTGCCGAACTGCGCCGCAGCTCCAAAATTTCCGCCATCGTATCCGCTCGATGCGCGGGCTTGCCGGTGAACATCTCATAGAACACCAGACCCAGCGCGTACAGATCGCTCTGCGCGGACACCTCGCGGCCTTCCAGTTGTTCAGGAGCCATGTACGCCGGCGTGCCGCTGCGCGCCTCCGCTCCTTCCAGTTGAGTGGCGACGGCCGCCAACCCGAAATCCATGATGTGCAGCTCACCACGACCGTCGATCATTACGTTGGCGGGTTTCAGATCGCGATGCAGCACTCCCTGCTTGTGCGCCGCCGCCAGTCCCGCACACATCTTGCGGGCGAATTCGGTGGCTTTATCCGCCGGAAGACGCCCGATGCGGCGCAGCAGGCTGTCCAGGTCCTCGCCATCGATGTACTCCATCGAAAGGTACGGCTGGCCTTCCACCTCGCCGATATCGTAGACCCGGCAAACGTTGATGTGCGTGATCTGGCGGGCGATGCGCACTTCGTCGTAGAAGCGCGTCAGCAGGCTCAACTTGCCGGCGGCGGTTTCGGACAGAAACTTGAGCGCCACCGGCTGGCCTAGCCTCGATTTCCACGCGTAATAATTCAGTAACGGGAATGGCGTGTTGAGCTGTTGAGCGATGACGTCACGACTCAGGCAAATTGAATGATCAGCTTCTTGCCGCCGAACCAAGGCATCGG
>Ga0187868_1002491_pt1 | contig 12025 bp, 16 predicted proteins | sample June2016WEW_13_4_FD_133014 | JGI IMG/M metagenome (GOLD analysis project Ga0187868, IMG submission 133014) | Peatland microbial communities from SPRUCE experiment site at the Marcell Experimental Forest, Minnesota, USA - June2016WEW_13_40 | ecosystem: Environmental > Terrestrial > Soil >... | reverse complement strand
AAGAAAAAACGAAAGAAAGCAAGCGAAGAAGAACAGGAAGATGACGAGTCGGACGACGGCGGCGTTGAAGAGAAGAAGGAATCCAAGACACCTGCGAAAAAGAAACACAAGCAGGTACACGTGGCCGCGGTGCATCATCTTCTTCGCCTGAGGCTCATGTTTGTCCTCCGCCTCCAGGAAGAACCAAAGGAGGAAAAGGTGCGGCGGCTGGCCTGTTGTCGTCTGTTGCTCTCCCGGCTGTACAATGTCCTCACGCATGATCGTTGGCTAGGAAACCGAAAAGAAAGGGAAAAACAAGGTGAGGTCTGGCTGCCGCGTCTGCTGTCGGCGGGCATCCTGATGGTGTTGTCTGTAGGATACAGAAGGGAAGGCGGCGAAAAAAAGAACAGTGCCGCCGCCCGCGTCATCGTCTTCATCATCCGCGTCGTCATCTTCCAGTCAGGTGTGATTGTACTCGTTCGTCTGCTTTCTTTCTGGATCTCATGTTTGCCAGACTGTAGGCTCGGTCTGTTGCCGCTGTCTCCGCTCTTCTCGAGGGGGTCGACAAGAAGCACGAAGAGAAGGAAGCCGACGAAGAGGGCAAACAGGTCTCCGCCATGGTTCCGGAATCGCTTGATGCGTTCATGGACCGAATCGGTGCCCGTCCGACGAAGCAGGTGCTTTCTTGCTTCCTTCTCCTTCTCCTTCTCCTTCTCCTTCTCCTTCTCCTTCTCCTTCTTCCTTGCCCTCAGTGATGATTGTGCGGCTTGTAGTCACTGCGTCTTCATCATTTTCTCACAAAAGGGTTTGGAACCCGTTTGCTTCGACCGAGCGATGATCCGAAGTACAAGGCACTTCAAGCGGTAACGTTTAACTGTCACTCAGTTTTTGTTTTTGATCATGTGGCGATTTGTTCGGGATGCGATAGGCGTTGGCACAAGGCTGGGTGCCTGACAAGGCGCCTCTGATCGCCCGCGAGGAGAAAGACTCACCGATTCCCGAAGGTTTTTTGTTTCCGTCTTTGCTTTGTCCGCAAGCTGACGTTTGCTCTCGTCGATGATTAGGGCAACGTTCGGGAGCTGATGATGACGGTCGGCGGTACCGATGTTGTGACGGCAACCACCGCTTGCAGGCGTTGCGAAAGCAACAAAAGGTGTGTGTACTGTTTCTGCGTAGCATTTTGCAAATACTGTGTTTGTGCAGGACGGCAAGTCAGTCGATCAGCTTCGTCTTGAAACTTTGGTGCTACCGTCGACGGTTTCCGACGCTCACTGTCACATCATCGCTACCGGTAGCGAACACCCTACAGCACGCAGCTTATTGAGCGGTGTTTTTTTAAAGCGAGGATGGAAGGGTACACAGGGAGTCTAAATCCTGGTGGGCCCAGGAGCAAATCCAGCTGTTTCCCAGAACATGCAAGAAGATTCTAGTTCAAGGGAGGTGCAAGAACACAAGTTGAGCTTGGAAATTCCGAAACGTTCGGAGAACGTTCCAGAAATGGCTTCTGGGCCCACCCGGATTGCTTGCTGTGTGTACCCTTCCATCCTCGGTTGTGTTTAGGCTCGAATGCTCTGAATATACAAGTCAAGCCAAGCGCATTTGATGACGCATATGGCGTGTGGTACGTTCTCTCACTGCGCTGAGCGAGCGGCATTTCGTCACGTTTCTGTACACTTGTCAATGACTAGGCAAGCGGTGGTGGCTTGTCTTGGCAACGAAGATGTGAGTCGCGTGCCGTTGTCGGAACAGATTGTATGTGACTGCTTTAGCCAATTGGGCATGCTCCGTGACGTGAAATCGGATACGGTGTGAACACTCCCACTCTGTTTGCCTCCGAATCGCTTGACTGCCATTCACCGCGCTGGCTGTGCTGCGTTGCTGGGCAGATCCAAAAATTCTGGCGTGCCGCCAAAAACTTGACGCTGCGATTCGTTCAGTGGATGCAAGGAGCGTTCGCCGCTCATCCAGGAGCAGACCTGCAAACGAAACTATTCGGCCAGCACGAGCTGTATTCATGCCTGGGTCAACATGATGCTGATTTTCAGATCGCCGTTGGTACTCACGCACGCTGGCTCGTGCCGTTCTTGCGCTCCTATGTTCACTCGTCGTGTCGTTGTGTGTCGTTGCAGGTGAGCAAATTCTTCGGGTCTGGCGGGACGTCGGGACGAAGCCCAAGAAACCAAAAGCTTCGGAGATTGCAAATGCGGTACGAACAGACAACCACCGCACGATGCTTGGCCCACAACCACTTATGTGTTTTTCGTGGTTGTTCTTTCATAGATCAAAATAGTGAATCACCAAAAACAAATTCTGCACGACAAAATACGTGGCGCCTACGAGCGGGAGCTCAGCCTCGAAATATTCCGCTCTGTGGAGGTACAAAAGCGAGTCGAGGAACTATGTCGATCACTGATGGACGGCAAGACCGAGGCACTCACACTGCATGCGCCACGGGGCCCGAAGCAAGACGACCTATATTGCAAATTCAACGAGATCTTGCAAGACATCGAAGCGGTAACGATTCCGTTGAGGTGTTCGTCTGAAATCTTCTCTTCTGTTATGAAATCATGCTCGTGTGTCTAATGTAACAGGCCGCCGCTGCCCAACGTGGCGCCCAAGACAAGAAAGCCGCTGAGGAGAGAGGAGAAAACGAAGACGCTGCGAGTGCGCCTGGGAGCGAGGAGGATGGTGATGAGGAAGGCAAAAGCGAGCAGAAATTGCAGAAGAAGGAACCCACTGGAAAGAAGAAGAAGCTGGTTGTGGTGGCGAAGCCGAAGAAGAAGAAGGGCAAGCGAATCACCCCGCTGCCGCCGAAACAGAAAGCTCCCAAGGATCCGACAGCCAAGGAGGAACAGAAGAAGGCTCGCGACGCTGCGAAGGTCAAGCGGCAAGCAGCAGAGGAGAAGAAGAAGCTAGAGACCGCAGCCGAACGCAGGAAGCTGCAAACGGCAGCATCAGCTGCTGCGGAAGCGAAGAAGAAACAGAAACAGGAGGAGGTAAAGGCACGAGCCGAGGCGAAACGTGAGGAACAGAACAAGGAGAAGGAAGCGAGGCAAGCAGCTGCGAAGAAGCGAGCAGACGAGGGTAAGCTGCTGGCGGAAGACCAGAAACAAGCGGATGTCGCGAAGCTGAACATGCAATTAACGGCACACAATCGCGTTCAACCGGATCCGGTGAAGCAGACCGATTATTTCATGAAAGAGCTGAAGCACCTCGAAGATGCCAAGAGCGCTGCCGACGCTGCCGTCGCCAAGGAGCTTCAGAAAGAACAAGAGACAATCGCTGCTGCGGCTGCTGCCGAGGTGCGCCGACTTGAGGCCGAGAAAGAGCTAGCACTGCAAGCTGCCGAGGCCGAGGCAAAAGCGGAGCTGGCCGCACAGCTCAGCGAGATCGACGCAAACTCGCGACTGAGCAAGAGAACGAAGATGAACCGCGAGAAACGTGCCCAAACAGCGCCTGCAAGGACTTCCAACCGTCCTCCAAGGATGTTCTTGGTGAACACGAGCCGTGCGGCTGGTGTTTGAAGGATTCCGAAGCTGCGGAACAAGGGCCGAGCCAGGAGGATTTGAAGGACGAGAAGAACATGGAATTGGTGGGTCGGCGGTTGTTCTGCGTTGATTGCGAGACGGTCTGTTGTGTCAAGTGTTTTCTGACCTGGGAGAAGGACGGTGAGTACGAAGTGAATCTGTGTCCAGAGAACGAGCACGAGGCGGCCACTGCAACGGTACGTCCCGGACGCGCTCACCCACATATTCGCCACTCATCCGACTGCTTATGCCGATGTTGGTTTGGCTGTCAGTTGCGGAAACGAGCGGAAGACAAAGCGCACGGCGGCAGGTGGTTCCACAACCACGACAAACTGTCGGACTGGTTGAACAGCCGCAGTACCCCGCGGAAGGCCGACGTCGTATTCGTCAATCAACTTACATCTCACTGCGCTTTGCGAGCGCCAGCAGAATCGTATGCAACCGCTGTCGAGAAGGCGCTCAACATTGTTACAGATGACGGTACTGTTCTTTGCCCCTTGGAGGTGTTGCTGTAGGTTCGCTAAAGACGTCGCGTTGCATAGGCTTGGTTTTTGTGATTGGATGTCACCGCGGCGACGATTTACCTCCAGGCTGTGGGGATTCGATGGACACCCTAGAGTGGATATACGAATGCATCACCGTGCCGTGCCCCATACCTGAGCCGCACAGGTGAGCCCGTGCGCTCGCAGGCGCCCTGTGATCGCTGATTGCTGTGTGTTCTCCAACCAATAGGCTCCCAGCGGCTGCGAATAACCAAATTCTCATTCCTGATTTAATCCAAGTCGTGATCTTCCACCGACGTGGCAAAGCCCGCTTTATGCGAGGCAGTCAGTTCCTGATCCTCGAGTCGCAGCGGTACGATGTTGCCTGCCTGCGCTCGCCTTCATGAGCCCAAGCTGAATGGTCTTTCCGTGTAGTGTCTTCGCTCGTCAGGCGACGGCGCTCACCGGTCGCATCGAGCTGCACCCGGACTTCTACGAGAGTTTGGTGCGGAACTATGTAGTGATGCCCGCGTCGGGGGGCGCCGCTGTTTGCGTCGCTGTACAGCAGCGGTGCCGAGGCTGCCGCTTTCCATCGTCTCGGCCATGCGTTCCTTTGCAGCATCGACGCTCCCCATTACTCTTGCGATCCGTTCCGAGACCGTTTCGAACGTGAGAAGGAGGCCTTGAAAGCAGGTACACTGCTGTTGAGCGACTAGCTAGTTCACTGAGAACTGATGTCCCCTGTTGCGACAGACACAATCGCACGATATCCAAGGCGTATGAGCAATGCGCCACTTCAGCACGCATGGGCACTGGATTCACCGGGTGGAGTCGACCGATACGCTACGTTTCTAAAACACACCTATGGTATCGTCAAAGCACAGGCGAAGCATCCGATTTCAGGGGTGTATTTCACCAGTTGCTTCACCGTTCGCGATCGACCAGGTGAGCTCAGCAGCCGCGTCATTTTGTTTGTTCTTGCGCTCGCAGTCAAGATCTTACCGAGGTGCTGCTTGCAGCGGGAACCGTACTCGGATTCGTGTGGGGCGACGTGATTCCCGTGGACAGCAGCGTCGTGCTTGAGCCAAATCACTCCGTCGCCACTCCGTGGCGTCCCGATTACAAGGGGCTCAATATTGACGCTCGAACTCCTTTCTCTTCGTTGGCGTTCGCTGGTGCACCAGGCAATGAGGGACTAATGGCCAACTGCGAAATCGTCCCCTGCCCATCTGGGCATTTTGACGAGTGCTATCTTCGTCTCATCGCGTTGGTCGATCTCCCATCTGGTGTGGAGCTCGTTGTTGATCCGCCGGCCGCTGGTCGATTCGGCGAGCGTGAGCACGAACAAGCAGCGATGTTTGCACGCCACATGCGAGAGAACCACGACCACCAACCATTGGGTAAGCTCCTTTGCCCCCCCTCTTGGCTGCTCTGGTCCTGAGTCCTGAGCTCGCGCTGGTGTCCATAGATTTCATTACTCCCAAGTATCAGGGTGAGTCCATGAGCTTGCCGTGGCCACCTGCCGAACAGCAGGCCGGTACCAACGGGTGGCGCCTCAAAGAAGAGTGGATCAAGTTCGAGGCCGCAGTCGTCGCAGCGGATATGCACGCCGTTGTTCAGTACTTCCCGCGGCGTCGCGGCAGCAGCAGCGGCACCAAGGCATTGCTCTCGTCACCATACTGGCCGATGAAACCCACAGCTGAGGACCGGGAGGTCGACAGGGTGGAGGATCACGGCAGCAGTGCCAGCGTCGGCGACTCTGACGGCGACTCTGGTGAAGCTCCGATGGATTTGGGCCAAGACGACGGCGATGCGAATCAGGACGATTCGGACTCGGATTTCGAGATTATCGAGCCGAAGTCAAAAGAGGAGAAGAAGGAAGGAAAGATGGAATCGAAAGAGGAGAGGAAAGAACCCAAAGTGAAATCGAAGTCGGAGAAGAAAGATGAAAAACAGGAGAAGGCAGCGAAGCCGAAAGCTGAAGCGAAACGGCGATCCCAATCGCGCGGACGTGATGCGCGATCACGTTCGAAATCTCGTCCACGACTCCACCGCTCGCGATCTCGTGGGCCACCAGCATCTGCCGACCCCTTCGATCGTGCCGCCGCAGCTGCCAAGGAGAAAGCCGATGCAGAAGCGAAAGACAAGCTGCTGGGCTCGATCGGGAACGACTTCTCGGATCCGTCGTTGCGCAAATCGGGTTCGCTGTCGAGCCAGCCACTGGCTTCCGAGGAATCCTCCTTGCCGCCCATGCTGCCTCTCCCGCCTCTACCCGCTGTCCTTCAACATCCTATCGCTGGTGCATTGTCATCGTCCAGCGGAAAAGCGGACGGCAAATCGCCGATCCGCAACAAATCGAGTGACAAAGCCGACGGGAAATTGCAGGTAACCCTCTGGTTGGTTCGAGGCTTCTGTTCGCCACGATTGATGGCCTCCGTGTTGTTAGATCAAGCGGATCGCTGCAGCCGATGCTGCGAAACTCGGGAAAGAGAAGCAATCCGAAGATGCGCAGAATGCAAAATTCATGAACCGGAGCAAAACCGCGAAGGGTCGGAACAAGCTCGCAGCAGAAGCCGAGGACATCACCGCGCAACTGAACCAGCAAGCGGCGCAAAACTCAAAGCTGAAAGCCGAGATGGTGAAGATCCTCCATAGCAAACCAGCGGCAATGAAATGGAGTTTGAAGCGAGAGTGGAAGAAGATCGTCTCCAAGGACTACAAACAGCTTGTTCAAGACGTTGCTGTGGTAAACCAACCATCGATCTCTTCACTGCTTGTTTACTCACAGTGACTGGATCTGGTGTAGGGTGGTTGGGAGCAACTCGTGCGCGAAGCAAAGGCGGAGGCAGCGGGACCAGCACCCGCACCAGCACCAGCACCAGCACCAGCACCAGCACCAGCACCAGCATCAGCACCAGCAACCCCAGCCCCAGCCTCAGTCCCATCAGCGTCAGCAGACGTTGAGAAAGCAGCCCAAGGATCACCTGCCTCAAAGATTCAAGTGTTGCTGCAAACCGCTCCAGATGCCCCACCACCGCAGGCAAGTTGTGCTGTGCTGTGCTATGCTGTGCTGTGCTAGCTGTCCGCGTGTTTGTTGTCCGTGTGTGATGCCCTCGAGGATAGAATCTTGAGGCAGTGCTCGCAATGGCTGAACCGCTGTTGCTCACTGCTCCCATCACCGAGGAACGCTCAGCGCCAGCATCTTCGCCTCGATGACCCGCTGCGGCTGTCGCTCAATGCACCTTGGCCGCTTGTCTCAGTTGCCGTGCCAATGGCATGTTCTTGACTTCGGATCATCACACTCTGTGCTCACAACGATGGTTTTGGGATGATTCAGATTGAGATTTCACCAGTACCATCCTCGTCCTCCTCGAGTTCGACTGCTCCTGTAAGGCGCACTTCCTTCGTGTTTTCCCTGTTTGTGTGGCGGCTCCGTTTGATGCTGCTTCGGTTTATCTGCTTTGTACGGTTTCTCTCAGCTCGATTCAGATGGCAAGCGTGGTGGTGATCCCTCGGGCCGGGCTCCTGCTGCTATTCCCACGCAGGTGACACTGTGTTCCTCTTCTGTTCATGCACTGTTCTCCCAACTCATGGTCACAGTGGACTGTTCCTGGTTAAACTTTTTCTTAGTCTGCTTCTTCAACACCAACTGGTGACGCCGCATCTTCAGCACCCACGGTACTGATTCACTCTCGTTTGGTTGCGTACTGATTCACTCTCGCTGATGATCTGTGCTTCCCGTACCCAGGAACGGTCGGACGCGCAACGCTACGCAATGAACAGCACACTCGAGGCGACTCCGCCGTGTGCCTACTCCCTCGAAGAAGCCAAAGAGTGGCCTTGTAAAGGCGGCGACGCTCCGGTTCAGAAGTGCTTCTGGTGTGATCGGTACGTGCACGTCCCGTGCTCCGATGCCGCGAAGCCACGCAAAGCCACTGGTGATGCCCTGGCCTGCCCATGGCATCGATCGAACATGGTGGCCAAGCCCGCGCCAGCCACTCCGATCTCTGTCGAGCCGGAGAGCAAGGACAAGGCCGCCGAAGTTGGATTCAGACCGTGTTCCCACAAGCCGTGCATTGCGAAGAAGGCCGACAACCCACCTGAACGCCGCTGCCAGTTTGTGAATGGCTGCTCCGAACTGGTGCACATAGTCTGTCAGCCCCAACCGGCCGACAAAAATAGCGTGGGTCTGACCACTCCACTGTGCCCCGCACACTTGCCGGTATATCCTGCGCTCTGCTTTGCTTTGGGTCCCGTCTCTTCCCTTATTATTGGCCGGTTTTTTTTGGCTGCAGCCGGACGTGCGTGGCGCCTCCACCGGTACGCAAGCGGCGCCTGTGCCCGTGAAGAAGGGCGCGGCTCAGTTCATCGATGGACTCCGTTTTACACCTAAGTACGACGGCCCAGCTATGTGCAGCTACGGCGACAACTGCCAAGTGAAGCCTGACTCTGGAATCAAACCAGGTGCTCTCGTGAATTGCGAAACCGGTGGTGAGTGCTTCGGTAAGTTGCACTGGCAATGCTGCCCAGGTGGCAAAGCGCGTGGCAACAGCTTCACTCGATTCTGCAAGCCCTGCAAGTCCCGCCTGATCGCCAACTAACGTTAACCCACGGATCTCCACGAATCTTCCTCTTCCGATCACCGATCTTCCGATCACCATATTTGAATGTTCTATTGCTTTTGTGCTGGGATTCCTTAAAAAGAAAATGCAACTTTTTTTTCCCCTTTCTTAAGGCGCAAAGAGTCGATGTGAGCATCTTCAGCACAGCGAGGCATGTGAACGGACTTGGATGATCTCTTTGCAATCTCTTCTTGGGTGTCTCCCAACACCCGGATTGGTGCAGGTTACCATGGAGAGAAAAAAGGCGGGCAAAAAACAAACAGCGATCGCCGGTGCCCCTGCTCTGTTCTTTTGTGTTTTCTTGCTTCTCATGAACGACTGCTTCACTGTGGTCCTGTTTGGCTTGTTAATATTCGCTTCCATTAGATCCCTTGGCTCCGCGCTGGTTGGTTGATCTTGGGCACGACAAAGCGAAGCATGCTCTTGCTTGTTCGAGTTATTACCTCACTACAACGCGTGCCACGAGCACCCTATACAACCGGCAAGTCTATGTAGCTGTTTCGACGCTTGGCGGGCTCGGTCTGTTTACCGCCAAGTCGTTCGAAAAAGGCGCGGTGATAACAGCTTATGGCGGCTCGCTGCGGCACAAGGACGATTTCGTTGGGCAGCCGCGGCAGCGTAGTCGACATGCAGCTCGTATTCCAGGGTCTGGCGGTATGGTCGCGGATGGTTATGATTGGGCGGCTCTGTTTCCGCGTCCTTCAGCGGATGTAGCTGCAGCCCAGAGTGCTCTTGTCGCACAGCATCGCACCCCTGTGTTTCCGTCGACCCCTGCAGGTACGCTGCACTCGCCCACAATCATGCTGTGTGACCGTGCTGTTGCGACATGGTGCTCAGCCTAAACCTGTTGGAAGAGGTGCCAGAAGCTCGAGCCCTGCTGATGCATGGCGGCGCCGGATACATGGCCAATCACGGTGCGCTTCGTTCTTCGCTATTTCAGCTCTGGCGCGTGGTGAACCTCGTAAACCTCGTTTCTTTGTGTAGGTGGTAAACTTTCCAACGTTCGGTTTCAGGCAGTCGAAAGAAATAAGCAGAGCCTGGTTGCTGCGGAACTTTTTGTTGTTGCAACAAGAACTATCAATGTAACTATCTTCAACTGCGTGCGTCACGTGCGTTGCAATCGATCGGGCTTGCTTCTCTAGATTAGTTGTTTTTTTTTCTGTTGTCGAACACTGCCAGGCAAACGATGAGATTTTATGCAATTATCACTGGCCACCGGGTTGCCGGTGGTGGTCGGACTCCGCCGACAAGCCCAAATCTCCTGTCCGGAGTATTGGTTCCCACGAGTCCACAACGCTGTGTCAGCCATCACGAGATGCATGAGCAGCGGTGATTTGTGTTCTTTCCCTTGAATTTCAAATTCTTTTTCTGTTGTCAGCGTTGTTTTTTGGCTCCGAGTCGTGTGAGCACGTGATCAACAAAGTGTTGGTCTCATTGTGTTCGTGTTGTCATTTCACAGCAGTTGCACATGGCCTCCAGTATGCACAGCGAACAAGTGCGTCATCTTCGGAATCCTCTCCTTCGTCGTCTCTACCACGTCGAAGTGGCGTTGCCGATGATGACAATGGTGTAGCTTCGAGCTTTACTCGCACTGGTAGACTGAGTGCAGCAGGTGCCGGTGCTGTTGCCGCTGGTGCTGCTTCTGATGCTGCTGATGCTGTCGATGATGCTGTCGATGATGCTGACGATGATGCAAACCACCGTGGCACTGCTACTTCAAGTTCTTCTTCATCATCATCGTCGTCATCATCAGCGACCCCAGCACCGGCACCAGCTTCGCGCACCGAGAAGAAAGCGCAACCGCTGCGTGCGAGCGGAGCAGCTGCTTCGTCATGTGCGGTGTCGCTGTCCACATCGACTGCAGCAGGCTCCTGCTCGTCAGCAGCGGCACTCGCTCCCACATATGGCTCACAGCTGCTTCAACTCGTGCCCACAGCAGTGCTGTCCGCAATCTGCTGCTGGCTAGAGCAGCAGGATAACCACGCTGTCCAGCCGACAGATAGCAGACCTCGTCGCTTCGTCACCGCTCCACTTTAGTTGTCGACTAACTAGCAACGGCGAGCTGCCACCGCAATTGAAAAGCATGATAAAGAAGCTGAAGAAGAAGCTCACGATCAGCACCACGCTGGGTGCTGCTAACGCCGAGATTCTGCGTCAGTTGCGCTGCGATTACGTGCCACATCTGCAGCAGCTGTGCATTCAAGTCGAGGCGGCAGCTCTGGACACGGACTCCACCAACAATCCCTTCTACGCTCTCTTGTGGGTTCTAGCTGAGGTGAAACACCTGTCACTGTCGCTGTACGTGCGCCTACCGCAGACCGACTTTCGTCCGCCCCGGCGCACCCGGCTCCACCGTGGCGCCGATCCCTCGCTGCTCGTTGCATTCGTCGAACGTACCATCACGCCACAGCGGCAGAGCAGCGACAGCATACTTCACATTCCATGCACCCGTACTCTGGGAGGTGACGGTCAGCTTCGTGAGTGTGGTCATCGCCAACAGCCCATGAGGGAAGTGATGACAATTGGCACAGTAGACGGGGTCTTCGTTCGCCACGGTGAGCTCCCGCAGCTGAACGCCGCATGCACGCAGATCGGACAGCAGTTCACCGTGAATGAAGCTCGTAGTCAAACTCGTCAATGCGCGCGGTTGCACCTCCAGGTCCGGACGCCGAGTCCAATGGACGACGCCGATGCCGCCAAGAGTGTGCAGCCGCGGTGCTGCCAACAACCGGATCAGCGTCGACATCGTTGTGATTCGCAGCGTATTTCCGAATTCCAGCACTTGGAGCCGATTGTGCATCGCAAGCTGTGCGATCGCGGTTGCATCATCGTCGTGCTCAAAGCGGTAGTCAGCAGAAGATGACGCCGGCTCGAAGCGGAGCTCGGTGAGGTTCGGAAGCTCGAGCAACTCGGTACAAGTCAGCGTTTGCATCGGCTCACGCTCACATCTGCATCGTTGACCCGGCTCTCGCTCCGCGGCTGCTCAGCACTTGGGCTTCTGCGACTCCGTGGATCACTGAGTTCGCAGCTGCAGCACCTCGATCTGCGAGCGACGAAGATCAGGCTTGCAACGTACCAGCATGCAGTGCAATTCGGCGAGATCCCGACGCTGCTGCTGGACTCGAGCGGCATCGGCCAGCCGCAGGAGCTGCAGTGGCTAATCGACACGAACTCCGAGATGCAGCTACCCGAGCCGAGCAAGCGTCGCATTCTCTCACTTATCGATCGATATCGCAGGACTAGACCCGTGTCCATTGCACCGATCGCTGCATCATCATTACTGTCGTCTGCACCGTTGCCATCGTTCTCAAGCTCCTCCTCGTTCCTTTAATTTTATCCAGTTGATCCTTTGTGCGCCCTTGATGCTCGCGTTTAATTTTTGCTGCTTGCGGCCTTCATTCGATCGCTTGGCGTT
>Ga0187868_1002490_pt1 | contig 12033 bp, 6 predicted proteins | sample June2016WEW_13_4_FD_133014 | JGI IMG/M metagenome (GOLD analysis project Ga0187868, IMG submission 133014) | Peatland microbial communities from SPRUCE experiment site at the Marcell Experimental Forest, Minnesota, USA - June2016WEW_13_40 | ecosystem: Environmental > Terrestrial > Soil > Wetlands... | reverse complement strand
CCACTGGGCGTGGTCGAGGACCTCTTCCCGCTGCCAAGCCACGAAGTCGTGCTAACTCCTGCTCAACTCCGCCTCGACTTCTGAAGTGCCGAACACTCTCGACGCAGGGCACGGAAGCTGGCAAGCGGGAACCCTTGAGGGCGGAGTCAGTTGCGCAGAAAGGGCGGCGCCCTGGACGTTTCCGTCCGGCGCTGGACCGGGGCGTCGACAATCCTGTGTCGCCATGACCATCACCACACCGCCACCGCGACCGTCGCCACCGTCAGGATCACCAGGACCGCCGGGAAGACGAGGACGAGGATGAAGATAAAGAAGAAGACGGAACGAGCCAAGGCGAACGACGAGGGCCATGGAAGTAGCCGGAGCTGATGTCTGGAAGGGGCAATGGATTGTCGTCGTTCTCGCAGACGGCCGGTTTCATCGCGCCTTTGTGGCGAAGACGATCGAGGCAGCGATCGACCAAGTGCCTAACGCCGCAGCGGTTGGTATCGACATGCCCATCGGACTCCCGGAGCCCGGGAAGAAGCGCCCGGCGGACGAGATGGCTCGCGCCCTTGTCGGACCTCGATGGCAGTCCGTCTTCATGACACCGTCGCTTGACTTGCTGGAGGCGGAAACGCACGCGCAAGCCAACGAGCTCGCTGTCGCCGACGGCAGGGACGGAATCTCTGCTCAAGCCTACGCCCTCCGGAAGTTGATTCTCCAGGTACAACCGGTGGCGAGGCGTGACAGTCGGGCCTACGAGGTGCACCCCGAGGTGTCGTTCGTACACGCCAATGGTGGAGTCCCTCTGCCGTGGTCCAAGTCGTCATGGAACGGTATCCATCTGCGCCGGCAGATCCTCATATCGCGAGGGATCTCATTGCCAGATGATCTCGGCGCCCCCGGAGGGGCCGGCTGCGCGGATGTGCTTGACGCTGCAATCGCAGCCTGGTCTGCGGATCGCATTGTTGCCGGCAAGGCGGTTCGCTTGCCGGAAGGATCGGCCCGGGCTGGGGCCATCTGGAGTTGACGATCAGCTCTCAACCTGAAGCTTGACGCGATCTGCCGCGGAGTGGTTCAGCACGACTCGCTAATCAGACTGCCAATACCAGGATGGACTCAAGCGTCACCGCAGGTAGAGCGGTAGTAGCTAACGCGGATATCGGGCCCCCGCCACCAAACCAAAGTGACTAGCAGCTTCGCTCAATCCGCTGATCGGGTCGATGCGGAGACAGTTTTCCTGCGCGGAGCGGACAGAAGCATGGGAGTGCGTCACGCGGCACCTCGGAGATTCTTGATCGTCTCGCTCGACAAACTCTTGCAGCGGAGGGACGTGACCTCGTCGGTAGCGGTGTCGTGGGTCGCGTCGCGTCACCGGACCCTGTGGGAGTCGCGTGGTCGGCGCGCAGGCATTGCAACTCGGGCACCGGCCAACCCTACTCAGATGCTGTGCGACGGCCGCACGGGTTTTCGGAAACAATGCGACTACGGTCGCTGATCGGCGCTGCGTCGCGTCTCCATGTAGCGCCGCGAGTCGTCCCCGTCCCCGACGAATCGTGCCGATCCATCTTCATCTAGTTCCAATGCTGCCGGCAACAGCTGCGTCGCTTTATCGTCGTGTAACTTTCCCTACCTCATGATGGGGTCTCGGACTCGCACAAGGGGTGGGGTGTTCACGGGATCCGGTCAGCGCTGCGGTGCGGCATCTTGCTTGACTAGATTCTGCGAGCTGGTCGACACGGCGACCAAGAAGTGGCCTAGCCAACTGCGGCCGCGAAGCTGGTGTAGAGATCTGGTGGAAGTGGATGGTCGAGCTGCCAGACGAAGGCAATCGGACGGTCGCCACTATGGCTCACATGGCGTGCTGTTCCGAGGCACCAGAAGGCGCGCTCGTCGGTCCGGAGCCGAGCGAACAGCACGATCTTGGAACCGACCACCTCGTGATTGATGTAGCGCTGGCCAGTATCGCTTTCGATCCAGGTAGCTGATTGGCTTTCCCAGTGGATGAGATCCCGACTCACCGCGTAGTCGCGATAGCGCGTGGTGGGTGAGAAGCCGCCACTGCTCTTGTCCAGAGTGAACGCGAACAAGTCCGCCTTCGACTCCCTCGCGTACCACACGCCCGTCTGCCACGTCGGAGGCCGTGCACCGTCGTCAACACCGAATGCGGCGAGGACCTCAAGTCGTGTGTAGCGAGCGTGGACTCGAAGCGGGACACCGGCGAGGTCGAGCGGTGGGTGGACGTGATCAACTCGGCCTGGAAGCACATCGAGAAGCTCGACCAGCTCGGAACGCACCTGAGGGTGCTCCCACAACTGTTCGACGGCCTGTATGAGCGGTGCGGAGGGGCTGAGGGATGTAAGTGAACCAACGAGCATGCGCAGCCACCGCAGCGCACGTTCATCCAGTTCGCCGAGATCAGGGCGATCGTCGGCTGCCACAAGAGAGCGATAGACAGCAATCCGCTCGTCGTCGTCGACGTGACACAGTCGGCCGATGGCCCGCAACAACTTGGCCTCTTCGGGGCCTGGCACAGACGTAGGAAGTTCGGCGGCTCGGCGCATTTCGGTCCAGCTGTGGTTTCCGGCGTAGATGTCTTCCAGATCGAGACCAGTCTGTTCGAGATACTCGGCCAGGGAAACATCGCCAAGCGATCGCAGCTCGCTGCACTTGTCCCGCCAGGTACCCGGAATAGCGTTGCGGATACTGTCCAGCACGATCCGTTGCGCAACCGGGTCGAGCTGAAGGTTGCAGCCAGCAGGTAGAAACGGAAAGTCACTTGCTATTTGACGCATGACGTCTGCTCGGGAGCCGCCGAGCAGCGCACGGAAGCGACGGTCGTAGCGGAACTCACGTCGGTGCAATCCGACGAAGTCGAGCACCGTGCACACCGTCTTGCCCTCGGTCTTACGCAAACCTCGACCGAGCTGTTGAAGAAAGAGCGTCGGACTCTCGGTTGGTCGGAGCAGAAGCAAGGTGTCAACGGTTGGGAGATCGACGCCCTCGTTGAATAGATCAACGGCGAATACGATCTGTATCTTGCCGCGGGCGAGGTCGAGAAGCGCCTGGCTTCGCTCGTCGGGCAGGCTGCTGCCCGAGATGGCGACTGCATCGATTCCTGCGTGGCGGAATCTTTCGGCCATGAATTGAGCGTGTTGGACGCCGACGCAAAAGCCCAGCGCTCGCATCGCGTGTGGATCCATGATCTTCTGGCGGACCTGTTCAAGCACGCGGTGAGCCCACACGTGGTCGCTAGTTAGAAGATTGCTCAGCTCGTCCACGTCGTAGCCCTGACCGCGTCTCCACGAGATCTCGCGAAGATCAAGGCCGTCGTGAACTCCGTAGTAGTCAAACGGCGCCAAGTACTGCTGGTCGATCGCATCCCACAGTCGCAGTTCGGCCGCGATGCGGCCGTCGAAGTAGTGAAGCACGTCGAGTCCATCAGCCCGCTCCGGAGTCGCGGTAAGTCCGAGCAGTTCTTGTGGCGTTACGCGCTCGAGCAGCGCCATGTACGACTGCGCGGCCGCGTGGTGAAACTCGTCGACGATGACGACGTCGAAGTGGTCTGGGCTAATGCTGTTTACGCCGGCCGCGTTCAGACTCTGAATGGACGCGAAGACGTGGTCGAAGCGCGTCGGGCGGTCGCGCCCGACCCATTTCTCACCGAACGACGCGTCGCGCAGCGCCTGTCGAAAGGTGTTGCGACTCTGATCGAGGATCTCCTCGCGATGTGCCACGAACAAAAGGCGGTCTCGCGACAACCTAGAGCGGAGCTGTGCGTAATCAACCGCTGCAATGACCGTCTTGCCCGTACCGGTTGCCGACGCGAGCAGGTTGCGGTGGTGTCCATGGTGACGCGCAAGCTTGAGTGCGTCGAGTAGCTCCTCTTGAAATGGGCGCAGCACAACCTCGAGCGGGCCCAGCAGAAGTTCGTGTTCGCTGGTCACGACCGCGGTTCGACGTCGGAACTCCTGAGGGTCGTAGGGAACGAAGTCTCGACTGGCCCAGTAGCTCTCGAAGACGGCTGCGATCTTGGCAACAGCATCGGGATTACGGGCTTCGGAGAGTCGCACATTCCATTCGAGCCCAGTCACTTGCGCCGAGTAGGTGAGGTTCGAAGAGCCGATGTAGGCGGTCGAATAGCCACTCGATCGGTGGAACAGCCAAGCTTTGGCATGAAGTCGGGTAAGTGAGGTGTCGTAGGAGATTCGAACTTCCGCGCCGAGAGCAGCCAGTTCATCAAGCGCTCGCTGCTCTGTGCTGTTCGTGTACGTCGTCGTGAGCACACGCAGCGGCTTGCCGAACTGGCAGTGTCGGCGCAGCGCTTCGACGAGCGCACGGACACCACTCCATCGGATGAAGGCCATCAGGACGTCGACGCGATCTGCAGAAGGCACCTCCGCTCGCACTTCATGCGCGACCGCCGGCTCACCTGGTGCGTTCGTCAGCACGGTCGTGTCAAGCAGCGGGGTCAATGGACGCTCGAGAATGTCTGCAGTCCCGTCCGGACGTCGACGCAGGATGGCCTGAAGCACCTGGCCGGGGTCGAGGGGAACTTCGCTCCGCAAATCGAACGAGGAGCCTACGAGTGTTTGCAGATGACCGAGCACGTCAGCCGCGAGCTGCACGGCGCTCTGTGCTCGATGTGACTCTGGTATGGCTTCGATCGCTTGCGCCAGCAAGCGAGAAATGTGCCGAGAGACGCGATCGGAAGCCTCGGCGTTGACAAGGTTGGCGACGTCGGCCATCAGCTGGTCCTCAGGCAGTTGGTCGAGAAGCTGCTGTACCCGAGCAGTGAGCAGGGCTTCGTACAGGCCAGCGCTCGGCGTGGATTCCACGACCCAAGGCTAGGCCCGTTGACACCCGCCTAACCCGTTGCGCCTCTCATGCTGGACAAGTCCGAGCAATGCCTCAGGTCGGCGCGATTGTCCTTTGGCTGTGCGTATCAGGAGATTCAGTCTCGTCGCCCGTCGACGGCTGCATAACCAATAGTCCGCCTTCCTGGCTGATGCGCACCATCTGTTTCGTACCGGGAGAGCCGGCCTGTTCGCCAAACCATTCCTGCAGCAGTCCAGGAAGCCGATTGGGACCTCCTTCAGCGTCGCGGACGACGTTCAGTGCGATCTTGACGAAGACGCCCGTGAACTCCCGCCCGTTGACCAGGAGATTGGCTTCTCCTTCGGGAAGACCAGGATTGCGAGGTCGGTCCAGCCACACGATGGGCCGCCCGTTCGCCTGGCTGACCCGCAGGCGCCACTCGCCTGGCTGCTTCGCCTTGCCGTCGAGGTACCGACAGAGTCGGTAGTCGATCAGCTCGGCTACGAGGTCAACCAGCGTGGGATCCCGCACCAATCCGATTGCCGGGATGAACTGGTCGTTCTCGACCCGGAACAGACCCGAATCCTCTGTTCCCCGAAGGCTTCCGGTCCAGGCGGCGATCGGCCATTGACGCCAGTACCGCTCCCACTTGTCCGCTGCGTCGGTCAGGTGCCCTTCGACGTCAACGGCGAGTCGGGGATCACTTCGCATTATCTCGTGCGCCCGCACGGCGAGATCCGGTACCGAGACTGGAGCACTCAGCCCCCCGAGTTCAACTACGGCCTGAAGGGTCACCAGCTTGTAGCTCTTTGTGATCGGCTCCCGCTCGATGGCTCTGAGGAACTCACCGAACTGCCGAGCAGAGGGACGCTCATCGTCCGTCAGGAGATTCATTCCGTCGAGCGCGCCGAACCAACCGAGAGCTTGTTGGGAGCGAGGGTTGTAGCCGGACCGCCACGCCTGTACGGCTGTCGGGCGCCGTCCGTGCTCGTCGAAGTACTGCCTGCAGTAGACATGAAGTGCCGGACCCTGCTCCCTCTGAGTCAGTTCAGCAAGCAGATCGACGACCTCGATGTCGTAGCTGACTGAACAACCGTCTGGAAGACCGAAGTCACCGGTCCGCATCGCCGCGATCACCTCTGCTGTCGACGCGTAAGCCAAGCTCGTAAGGTTGAGCAGCGTCCGAGGCTTGAACAGGAAGCTGCGGTGGTTCCCGATGAAGTCGATGACCACCAGCCCCTCCTTGCCGGGCTCCAGGCGCAGGCCGCGTCCGAGCTGCTGGAGGAACACGACCGGAGAGTCGGTCGGCCGCAGCATGAGGACGGTGTCGAGAGCAGGCAAGTCGACGCCTTCGTTGAAGAGGTCGACCGAGAAGACGATGTCGAGCTCGCCGGCATTGAGCCTCTCGAGCGCAGCACGACGATCCGAGCTGCGCGCGCCGCTATGAACGGCGACGGCGCGCACGTCATGCTCGTTGAAGAACGCCGACATGAACTCCGCATGCGTGATCGAGCAACAGAACGCAAGCGTCCGCGTCCTTCCGTGCTGGCGCCAAATGTCGAGCTCCTGCTCAGCTCGGTCGATCGTCTCGATCGCGCCCGCGAGAGCTTCTGGATCAAAGCGCCCGTTTCTCCACGGCACATGCGCGAAGTCAGCCACGTCGCGCTCCGCACGGTACCCGAATGGGCAGAGCTCGCCTCTCGAGATGCCCTCGACGAGCCCGCACTCGAAGACGAGGTTGTCCCCGCACAGTGCCAAGAGGTCGGCACCGTCCATCCGCTCGGGAGTAGCAGTGAGGCCGAGCAGGAACTGTGGCCTGAAATGCTCGATGATGCGTCGATACGTGGGTGCCGCCGCGTGATGGAACTCGTCGATCACGATCAGATCGAAATGGTCCGGGCTCCAGCGCGACAGGGAGCGTCCGAGCGACTGCACAGATGCGAACACGACATCCGCGTCAGGCGTCCGTTCGCTCCCCGTGAAGAGTCCGGCGTCGCACCCGGGCATGACTTCCCGAAAGACGTCCCGACTCTGGCGGAGAATCTCTTCACGGTGTGCAACGAACAGCACGCGATGGGCGCCAGTCGCCCGCGCGAGGAATGCGGCGAGCCATGTCTTGCCCAGGCCCGTGGCGAGTACGACAAGCCCAGCTCGATGGCCCTGGGTCACGGTCGATGCGATCGCTTCGAGCGCCTCCACCTGGATCGGCCGTGGAGCAACAGGAGTTGCCGGTTCCGGTCGTTCCTCTGACAGCTCGGTCGGTGAGATGCCGGTTGTCGACACAGGAACACGCAGTCGGTGTGAGCGCAGCCATTCGTGAGTGAGGGGCACGTTTCGACTATCTGCCCAGGCTCGTTCGAAGGCAGCTGCCAGACCGGCGTCCAGGTGAGTCGCCAGCGTCCACTCGATACCCAGGGAGATGCCCGACCGGCTGAGATTGCTGCTGCCAACCAGCGAACGACATATCCCCGTGGTCGAGGAGCGGAAGAGGTATCCCTTCGGATGAAAGCTGGTCGTCTCGTCGGAGAAGACGCGAACCTGGAGTCGACCGGCAGCGTCTTCGGCCAGGTCCAACAATCGGGCGAGAGCGTCAGGTTCTGTGGTCTGAAGGTAGTCGGTGGTGAGCAACCGGATCCGAAGACCGCGCTCGAGTGCCTCTTGCAGGTCGTCGCCGATGAGCGTGAGTCCGGACCGCATCACGAAGCTCACGATCAGGTCCGCTCGGTCGAAACGGAGGTCCCTCAAGCAGTCGCGCAGGGCATCTAGGACGCTGCGCTCCTGGTTGTCCAGCAAGCTCGGATCCGACTCGGCCAAGTAGTTGCCTCTCGCGGGCAGAGCGTGACGAATCCCGCCCCTCGGGTCAAACGTGTCTCCGGCGTATCGAGGGATGACGTGGATGTGCAGGTGGTCAATCGTCTGGCCTGCAGCGGCGCCCGCGTTGAAACCAACGTTGTAACCGTTCGGGTGGTGTTCCCGATCGAGGATCTCCTTCACCGTGTCGACCAGTTCGAGCAGACCGAGCCGCTCTTCCGCAGTGGCTTCCCACCACGTGGCGATGAGGCGACGCGGTACCACAAGCGTGTGGCCAGGACTCACCGGGAACTTGTCGAATATCGCGAAGGCGACTCCGTTGCTTGAGAGCCACTCTCCGGGCGGAACCTGTAGGAACGGAGACGGCAGTGGTGTCCTCATCGACCCGGAAGAGCCGTCATCTCCGCTAGGCACATTCAGACCTTACGCGGAGGCAACCCTGCCGAGTGTGATCACTGACGGAACAGCAGGCTCTGGCTTCTTGCGTCAGCGCTTGTCCGACCAAGTCGACGACCGGCGAGCGGCCTCGAAGAGCTTCTCGACTGACGGCTCGTTCAGCGCCAGGCTCCGTTTGAGGGGAACCCGCTTGTTGAACCATTGGATCAGTTCTAGGGGATCCGATCACCACCGCAAGGTGGCCCATGCTGTTGGCCGCTGACAGACCGGAGCCACGTCCTCCTCTGACGATGTTCGCGCGCTTGCGAGACGGAAATCGGGCGAGGCTAAAGACGGAAGCGCCAACCGTCGACAATTCGTCTGCCATGACTGCTGGTGATTCTGCACTCGAACAAGCCAGGCAACTCTCCGAGGTGTCAGAGGTTCTGCGCCGCAAGTCAGAGTGGGCTTCAAGGCGTTCGGCAAACTTTGCGACGGGCGCGACAGGGGAGAGAGCTCTGGCAGAAGCGTTTGCACCCTTGACCGCGAAAGGCTGGTACCCGCTCTACGACAGAGCTTCGCCGAGCGGGGGCAACATTGACCTCTTGGTTGTCGGCCCAGCTGGCGTCGCTGTCATCGACGCCAAATCGTGGAGCGGCGCCGTGACGATCGACGGCACAAAACTCCTTTTGGGCGATCGAAGTCGCGCCAAGGACCTAAACGGAGTGCGCCGCCAAGTTGCTGAGGTCGAGGCTGCATTGCGAGATGTTCAGCTGAAGGTCACGGTCCGTGGCTTTCTGGCTCTCGCCGGAGAAGAGGATCGAAACCGACGTTCGGAAACGATCGGCGGCATAAGGGTGCTCGGCATTGATCAGCTCGTGGATCAGTTCTGCCGATTTGAGCGGCCTTTGACCGCTGTCGAGATCGAGACGGCGTTCAGAGACATCAGCCGCGCCTTTCCCCCTGCGGGCGGAGCGGCTCGTAGCAAGGTTCCCGCAGCGGCGACCTCGGATCTGGTCGGACCAACCAACCCGCGAGTTGAGGCGCTCATCGCAGGTTACATGCGCTTTTACTACCTTCGACCCTGGCGTCAGGGTGGAAAGCGCAGGCTCTATCTGAAGGATGACAAGGGAACGGATCTTGGCTGGAAGGACACCATTGGCGGCGAGGTAAGCCTGACTTGCTCCGACGACGATGCCAAGCTCGCTCAGGCAGTACTGGACGCGGCAACCGAAACGGGTGTCCCGCTCGCAGCCGAGAGCCTGCCCCGAGTACCGGTGACACTGCTCGGAGGACAGCTCCTTGGCAGGGTTGCACGAAAGTACGTGGCCGTGCTTGTCGGCCAGGAGTGGCGCAAAGGTGCGACAAGACGGCTCTACGGAAGGCTTATCGATCCGGCTGAGGGACACTTTGAACTGGGATACGTCGACCTAGTCACTGGTGACCTACATCCGGCGATCGAAGGTGGCCTCAACAAGAACCTTGGAACGGGGAAGGGCTACCTAGGACGATTGGCTGAACGCGATCCGGCCCGTTCCGGCTTCACGAAGTCCGGCGCGTAATAGCTCAGCCAGTTGTCGTCGGCGCATGGGCGCGTTTCGGCACGCGACACTGGCGCTACTCCAGCCCGTCAAGAATCCATCGGGTCGAAACTCAAGTGATGGAAACAGCGCCGGGTACCGCGGTGCACAGACGCTTCAGACGTGATCACCGTTTCGGGGTTCGTCACGACTATTCCAGGCAACATCGATCAAACGTGAACGGTCGACGGGGACCTCGCTGCCTTTACCAGTACTCGTTCACGGTCTCGCTGAAGGACGGCTTGATCATGCGACCCATCGTGAGGATCCCAACGACGGTTGCGCCTCCGTTGGACAGGGCAGACGCCGCACTCTGCGCCATCGCCCCTGTCGTGAGGGTGTCGTCGATGAGAAGAATTCGTTTCCCATCCATATCCCGCACGGTTTGAAACCCGAAATCGCTTGCCGTTCGGTGTCCGACGGGCTCGCTTCCCAGTTCGAGGAGCGTCTCGTACTGATCCCTTAGGGAGCCGACCCGGCGGCGTGCCTGCCGTGGGCGCCGTCGAGAACAGCGAGACGTCGGGTTGGCTCGCTTAGAAGGTAGACATTATAGAAGGCCAGAGTTATACTATGCGGGTGGCTTGGGTCATTGTCCTGCTCGAAGAGGTTGACGCCTGGTACCGGGAGCTGTGTGACCAAGACGAGGAAACGGCGGCACTCGTTGCAGCGGCGATCAACCTGCTCGAGGAGGACGGTCCTAATCTCGCTCGGCCGTTGGCCGATCGAATCGAAGGCTCGAAGTTCCACAACTTGAAGGAGCTGCGACCAGGTTCGACGGGCACAAGCGAGGTTCGCATCCTGTTCATCTTCGACCCACAGCGCCAGGCCGTCCTATTGGTGCCAGGCGATAGAGCGATCAATGGTCCGAGTGGTACGCGCAGAGCATTCCGATCGCTGAAACGAGATACGAGCGGTGGTTGGCTGGCGAGTGCAACGACGAGACTGGAGAGTAGGACGATGGCGAAGGCCACGAAGTGGGAGGACGTTAAGGCGGACCTTCGTGCCAAGGGAAGGTTCGATGACGAGAAGGTGCAGGCGAACATGGAGCGGTTGCGCTCCGAGATCCGCATGCACCGACCCACAGAGATCCGCGAGGCATTGGGCATCACCCAACAATTTCTTGCCGAGCAGATCGGAATTTCGCAGTCACGAGTGAGCCAGATCGAGCGCGGTGAGCTTGAGCACACCGAGGTGGCGACGCTCCGTAGCTACTTCCGAGAGCTCGGCGGCGAGGTAGAGGTGGTCGTCCGACTCGGCGACGAACGTTTACAGATCGCCTGACACCAGAGGCAACGGCCTGGTCCCCTAAGACTGGCAAACGACAAGGAGCCAGCAGAGGGTGGTGGGGGGACCTGGTCACGCGCTGTTGCAGAAGTCGATCTGATTGCAGAACCGAGTGACACGAACTCATCGGGTTCGGTCCTTGACACATTTGGCGACTCTCGTAGTTTCGTTGGCGCCACAGAAAGTGCTGGGGCTTTGGGCGCGACGACCACAGCCGGTGCTGGCGATCATTGAAACCTGCGTTCTGTGATCATCGATCGCGAAATCCGATGATCGTCAATCTCCGTTGATCGTCAACAACTGGAGTCGGGCTTGACTAGCTACGTAAGGATCCCTCTGTTTCCTTGCGCAACGTCAAACCTTACGTAAGGATGGATCCTACGAAGGGATCTGCAGTTACCTTTCGTAATGGCCGTCGGAGCGAAAGGATCGTCGTGCCTGAACTCGTCGATTGTCTATGGGAGGGGGGTGGTTACGGCGCCCGGAAGGACCGCAGACCCTTCCGGTTCAAGGCCTACGTGCCCGATCCGATTGCCGAGTGGGACAACCCGCTCGCCGGTCGCGCCGCTGACGCTGTGGCGCAGGCCACAGCGCTCGTAGTGCAACTCCAGGCAGCTGACATCGGTCAAGATCTCGAAGCAATCGCCGGACCGCTGCTTCGTGCTGAAGCGGTCGGCTCGTCGTTCATCGAAGGACTCCGCGCCTCCAACAAGCGCGTGGCACTCGCCGCCTACGAACCGCTTGCCGCCGACGGCACTGCTCGAGCCGTCGCGAACAACGTCACAGCGATGGAACGGGCAATCAGCCACGGGACGAAAGGAGCTGACTTCGATGTGGACGACCTGCTCGACATTCACCTGGTCTTGCTGGAGGGCACGAGTGAGAGCCGTTTCGCCGGCGTTATCCGAACCGATCAGAACTGGATCGGCGGAAGAGGCGCAAGCCCTGCCGACGCAGCGTTCGTGCCACCACCGCCGGACCGGGTGCCAGGCCTGCTCGATGATCTCGTGCGGTTCGTGAACCGGGACGACTTACCGGCAGTTGCGCAGGCCGCCATAGGCCACGCTCAGTTCGAGACTATCCATCCCTTCGGGGACGGCAACGGCCGGACTGGCCGTTGTCTTATTCACGTCATCCTCCGTCGCCGCGCCCTGACGCCTTTGTTCGTCCCGCCCGTGAGCGT
>Ga0187868_1002483_pt1 | contig 12073 bp, 10 predicted proteins | sample June2016WEW_13_4_FD_133014 | JGI IMG/M metagenome (GOLD analysis project Ga0187868, IMG submission 133014) | Peatland microbial communities from SPRUCE experiment site at the Marcell Experimental Forest, Minnesota, USA - June2016WEW_13_40 | ecosystem: Environmental > Terrestrial > Soil >... | reverse complement strand
GCGGATTTCTCATCGCCGCGGCAATTGACAAATATGTTTACATCACGGTGCATGAAACGTTCGTGCCCGACCTCATCGTCAAATATTCCGAACTGGAGCGTGTGCCGGACGCGGCGCAATTGAAGCACCCCATCTTCCGTGAATCTTTTGCCCTGCTGGGCATGGATGGACGTGGGCTTGAATTGGCCTCCATGGCCGATATTCCGGCCGGTACGGGCCTGGGTTCGTCCGGCAGTTTCACCACCGCACTGCTCAAAGCCTTGCACGCGCACAACAAAAATCTCGTCCATCCTGCCGAACTCGCTGCGCAGGCGTGTGAAATCGAACTGGGACGGCTCAAGGAGCCCATTGGCAAACAGGATCAATACATCGCCGCCTACGGCGGCATCACCTGTTTTAAATTTCTGCCGGACGGCAAGGTCGAGGCGTGGCCGCTGAAGCTTTCCGCTGAAACGCGGGACAACCTCGATGACAATTTGCTCCTCTTTTTCACCGGTTATTCGCGCTCGGCATCGGCGATCCTGAAGGAACAGGACCAGAAATCAAAGCAGGCCGACGCCGGGATGATCGAAAATCTGCACTTCGTCAAGGACCTTGGCTTGCAAAGCCAGCACGCGCTGGAAACCGGCGACCTGCATGAGTTCGCGCGATTGATGGATGTGCACTGGCAGCGCAAAAAGCAGCGCAGCGGTGGCATGAGCAATCCGAAAATCAACGAGTGGTATGACCTGGCGATGGCCAGTGGCGCCCTCGGCGGCAAGCTCATCGGCGCGGGCGGGGGCGGCTTCCTGATGTTTTATGCGGAAGACAAGGCCAGACTGCGTCACGCCATGCGGCAGGCCGGGCTCAAGGAAGTCCGCTTTCGGTTCGATTTCGAAGGCACGAAACTGGTCAACTCGTGAGCGCGCCGCCCGACATTCCCGTCGCCATTCTCGCGGGCGGACTCGCCACACGATTGCGGCCCATCACGGAAAAAATTCCCAAATCGCTCGTGACCGTCGCGGGCAAACCGTTTCTGGCGCACCAGCTCGATTTGCTTCAATCACGCGGGCTCCGCCGCGCAGTGCTGTGCGTCGGTTATCTCGGCGAAATGATTCAACGCGATTTTGGCGACGGCAGCGCGTTTGGCTTGCGGCTCGATTATTCGTTCGATGGCCCGAAACCGCTTGGCACGGGTGGCGCAATCAAACGTGCGCTGCCGCTGCTCGGCGATGAGTTTTTTGTGCTCTACGGAGATTCGTATTTGCCGGTTGAATACCGTCCCATCGCGGAATTTTTCCGGCATAGCGGCAAGCTCGGTTGCATGACCGTCTATCGCAACGAGGGCCGCTACGACACCAGCAACGTCGTTTTTCGCGACGGTGAAATCGCGGTTTATGACAAAAAGAACCGCCCGCCGGAAATGCGGCACATTGATTACGGCCTGAGCCTGTTCAAAGCGGCCGTGTTTAATTCATATTCCGCTGACCAGCCGTTCGACCTGGCCGAAGTCATGAGCAAGCTCGTCCGCCAAAAGCAATTGGCCGGCTTTGAAGTTCGGGAAAGATTTTACGAGATGGGCTCGCCGGCTGGATTAAGTGAGCTTGAAACCTTGCTCAAAATCGGAAAGGCCGGAATGACTAGAGCGGTTTAATCAAAACTGTAGCCGCTATTTCGCAAGAAAACGCCTGAAAACAAATGTAAATTGATTGTTTCGCGTGGCTACGAAGTGACTGAAAACGCTCTAAACCATAAATCCGAATGACTAAAAAATTCCCAATGACGAAATTCCAAAATCGGCCGTCGCGTTATTTGTCATTCGGATTTGGCCATTCTTTAGTGATTAGGGCACTGCCAAATTAGGGCTTCATTTTTCAAGCCGTTCGTGCTCTATTTACCTGGCAACAAGCCATGAGCTTTACCAAACAATTCCTCGACGAAGTCCAAAAACTTGTCTCCGAACTCAACCCGGACGCCATCGAAAAATCCGTGGCCGAACTGGCGCGCGTGCGCGAGCGCGGCGGACGGCTGTTCATCCTCGGCGTCGGCGGCAGTGCGGCCAACGCCAGCCACGCCGTCAACGACTTCCGCAAAATCTGCGGATTCGAGGCTTATGCGCCCACCGACAACGTTTCTGAACTGACCGCCCGCACCAACGATGAAGGCTGGGCCACGATTTTTGCCGAGTGGCTCAAAGGCAGCCGGCTGAACGCGAAGGACGGCCTGCTCATTTTCTCCGTCGGCGGCGGCAACCTGGAGAAAAACGTCAGCCCCAACCTGGTCAGCGCCATTCAACTCGCCCGGCAGGTTGGCGCCTCGGTCGTCGGCATTGTTGGACGTGACGGCGGTTACACCGCGAAGGAAGCGACGGCGTGCGTCATCGTGCCGACGGTCAACCCAACCCACGTCACGCCCCACAGCGAGGCTTTTCAGGCGGTGATCTGGCATTTATTTGTCTCCCATCCCAAACTCAAGGTCGGCCAGACCAAATGGGAAAGCACGCGGTGAAGTCCGAAGTCCGAAGTCCGAAGTCCGAAGTCCGGCGCGCCGTTTTTCTCGACCGCGACGGGGTCATCAACCGTGCGTTGGAGCGCGATGAGCTGCCGTATCCGCCGACAAGTTTGGGCGAATTTCAAATTTTTCCCGAAGTGCCGGAGGCGTGTCGCCGTTTGAAACAGGCGGGCTTTTTGCTCATTGTCGTGACGAACCAGCCTGACGTGGGCCGCAGAACGCTCAAAAAAGAAGTTGTCGAGGCGATCCATGCGGAAATGTGCCGGCAACTGCCGGTGGATCGCGTTGAAGTTTGTTATCATCCTGGCAAAGGCCAATCAGATTGCGATTGCCGCAAACCCAAGCCGGGCATGTTGCTGCGCGCTGCGCGCGAACTGGGCATTGACCTTGCGCAAAGCTGGATGGTCGGTGACCGCTGGCGGGACATTGACTGCGGTCACGCCGCCGGGTGTCGCACGATTTTTATTGATCGCGGTTACACGGAAGCGTTGAAACAACAGCCCAATTCCCATGCAAAGAATTTGTTGGCAGCCGCGGAAATTATTCTGGCCGGCGGAAAATGAGTTGAACATTGGCGCGGCGGCCTTATCTTCCGTTGCGCACGGCAATAAAAACACGACGCATGAAAAATCTGGCCAGCCTCAAAGTAAAAATTTTCGCCGACGGAGCGGACAAGGCGGGAATGCTGCAACTGAACGCAAATCCGCTCATCAAAGGCATGACCACCAACCCCACGCTAATGCGCAAGGCCGGTCTCACCGATTTTGAAGCGTTCGCGCGCGACATTTTGCAGCACATCACGGAGAAACCGATTTCGCTCGAAGTGTTTTCCGATGAATTTCCAGAAATGCGGCGGCAGGCGCTCAAGATTAATGGCTGGGCAAAGAACGTTTACGTCAAAATCCCCATTACCAACACGCGCGACGAATCTTCGTTGCCGCTCGTTCGCGAATTGGCGCTCGAAGGCGTAAAGCTCAACGTCACCGCCATCCTCACTTTGGAGCAGGTCGCGGGTGTCGCCAAGGCGTTGAATCCCAAGGTGCCGGCGGTCGTGTCCGTGTTCGCCGGCCGCATTGCGGACACCGGCGTTGACCCGATGCCGCAGATGCGCGAGAGCAAAAAACTCCTGGCCGGTCTGCCCCGGGCGGAGTTGCTCTGGGCGAGCGTCCGTGAAGTGCTGAACATTTTTCAGGCGGACGACTGCGGCTGCGAAATCGTGACCGTGCCGCACGACATCTTGGCCAAGGCAATGAAGATGACTGGAATGGACTTGAAAAAATTGTCGCTGGATACCGTGAAGTTATTCGCCGCTGACGCGAAAGCAGCTGGTTTTTCACTCTAAGGTGTGCGTTGCCCGGCGCATGAACCGGCCCTGCTGACGATCAACCTGGCTTGACTCATGCCTCAAATGGATGAACCGAAACTCCGTGATCGGCACAAACTGGCCTTCGACTGGCTGCCGGCCGGTTGTCAACGGGTGCTGGATGGCGGATGCGCGTTTGGCTACGGCACCGCGCCGCTGGTCGCCAAGGCCGTCCAGGTCTGCGGGTGCGACCCGAACCCCGAACTCATCGCCCGGGCCAAAGCCAGTTATCCCGCCATCGCTTTCGAAACCTGTCCTCTGGAGAAGACGCCCTATGCCGCTGAAAGTTTTGATGCGGTGATATTGACCGATGTTTTGGAACACGTTGCCGACGAACGGGCGACGCTCAACGAATTATTCCGCGTGTTGAAACCGGGCGGGTGCCTCATCATCACCACGCCGCACAAGGGTTTGTTCGCCTTCATGGATCCGGACAACTACGCGTGGCATTTGCGAACCAAATTCCCGCGCCTGTATCGTCGCCTCTTCCGCATGAAGCATGGGCGGGAACCATCTCCCAAGGTCGGCTACGAGTCGAAACACCGGCATTACCGCCTGGATGATTTGGTTGGGTTGCTGGAGAATTCGGCTTTCAAGCATTATTACGAGGTGGAGCGCGTGTTTCGCAGCGGACTTTTTTGCTCCGCGCTGACGAGCAACCTGTTTGAAGGATTATCCCTCTTTGTCGGCCCAGGTTTTGCCGGACGGTTGCTGCGTCCGCTCGGGAAATTGTCGGATTGGGACTATTTCATCGGCTATGGGCGGCTTTCCTACAACATCGGCATCCGAATCAAAAAAACGGCCGGAAACACCGCCACTGGTCATGTTTGAACCGGCGTACCTGCCTTCAGATTAGCCGGTTCAAAACTTCATAAACGTCCTCGATTTTTACCGAGGCCATGCACGCCAGCAATTCTTCGCGTGTGCCTTTAATGTCGCCACCGTCGTAACGGTAGTAATCCAGTCCGCGCCCGTTCACGACGGGATTTTTCACGAGGGTGAACGGATTGCCGTAGGGGAAGTTGGTCGCGTTCAGCGTTGGGGCTTCAATGACAATTTGTTTCGGCACTTTCATTGCGGCAGCCAGGTGCATCAAAACCGTATCCACGCTCAAAAATGCGCTGCAACGTTTCATCAACGCTGCCGTCTGCCTTAAGTTTTGCGTCTTTGCCTCCAGCACAAGTTCACGATTTGACTGTGCCAGCAAGGCCGGGTGATCCTTCGTTTCCTCCGGCCCGCCGAACAGCAGCACGCGGATGTCCCGACGCTCCTGGTTCAACCGCCGGACCAGCCCGGCGTAATGTTTCAACGGCCAGCGCTTGAGCAGCAGGTTTTTCGTGCCGCCGGAACCCACGTGAACCCCCAGAATTTTCTGCCCGGCCAGCTTTTGCCCGGTCAGAAAATCATCCGCCTGCTTTTCCTCGTTCGGCGTCAGGAACAATTCCACCCCGTGCGCCGGCAGCCTTTTCTTCGCGCCGAGCAGCGGCAGCACGTCAAAATTGTTTTCAATCGAGTGCCGCGTGTAGTCCTGCGGCAACGTCCGGTTCACCAGCCAGCGGTCGAGCGCGCCGAAGCACTCGTATTCATGGCTGATGCGCGTGGTGGCGCCGACGATGCGCGCCGCCACACGATAAAGGATCCGGCTTTGCGGGTGGGTATTGATGGAAAAATCATAACGCTCGCGTCGCAAACCCCAAAGAAACCGCAAGGCCTCCGGCTTGCCGCACTCAATCAGGTTTTTTTGATGGACGCGGTTTAGGTGCGGGTTGTTCTCCAGCAAATCCTTTGAGCCGGGCCACCTCACCAGCGTGTCAATCGTGGCATCGGGAAAATTCGCCCGCAGCTCGTGGATCAGCGGCGTGGCCAGCAGCGTGTCGCCGATGCCCGCGAGCGAAATGACCAGAATTTTCATTTGTTTCAATCCTTGGCAGGGCTGACCTGCTGGTCGGCCGGGACGCGCGGCAGCGCGTCCCTCCCATTCAAAGCCGTGAAATCTTTTCCAGCAACGCCGTCGTGGATTTGCCCGGCACAAACGGAATGATCACAATTTTCCCGCCCGCCGATTCGACCACGTGGCGTTCCTCCTGGTTCAACGTGTCCAGGGTGTAATCGCCGCCTTTGACGTAAATATCAGGCTTGGCCGCCAAAAGAAACCTCGTGGCGGTCTTTTCCGCAAAAATGCAAACGCCATCCACGCTTTCCAGCGCGGCGAGCACGGCGGCGCGGTCGGATTCGGGATTTACCGGCCGGTCCGCGCCTTTCAACTGCCGTGTGGCGTCGTCGCCATTGACGCCGACCAGCAGCGCATCGCCGAACTGGCGTGCCGATTCGAGGTGGGTCACATGACCCAGATGCAGGATGTCGAAACAGCCGTTGGTGACGACCAGTTTTCTGCCACTGGCGCGCATGGCCGCCCGCCACTCTGGCAATTTGTCCCACGCAATGATTTTCTCACGGAAGTTCACGCCGTCATTTTGCCCGCCCGCCGCAGATTGGCAACGATTTACCGTAGCAGCCGACGTGAGTCGGCTCTAACTTTCGCCGGATTAGAATGAGCGGACTCACGTCCGCTGCTACATCAATAAACCAGCACCAGCACCGCCCGCCCGCTTTGAGCAACGCAAGATCATTGGCCGCGTCCACGCTTACCACTTTGGCGAAAATTAAACCTGCGCTCGTGACCAGATGAATTTTCGTGCGGTTAACCCTAGAACCAATTCTTGCTGATGTTTTTATGCTTTGAAAATCAGACTCGCCCAATTTCCCAAAATCTTTCAGTTGATGGTGGTTGCAGTGACGGTTTGTTCAACTTCACTCCTCGGACAAGATTTTACTTGGACACTGACAAGCGCACCAAACAAGGATTGGCGTTCGGTAGCTTCATCATCCGACGGAACCAAACTGGTGGCGGTGGTTCCTGGTGGTGCTGTTTTTGACCCTGTTGGTGGAATTTACATCTCAACAGATTCAGGAACGAATTGGACACTGACTAGTGCGCCAAACACCAATTTCTGGATTCCAGTTGCTTCATCATCTGACGGAACCAAACTGGTGGCGGCAGATGAGAATAGTGGTGGGATTTACACCTCAACAGATTCAGGAACGAATTGGACTCTAACCAGCGCACCAAGCGCACGTTGGCAATCCGTCGCTTCATCGTCCGACGGAACCAAACTCGTCGCGGTGGTTTTGGTTGAGGGTGGGATTTACACCTCAACAAATTCAGGAGCTAACTGGATACCGACCAGCGCACCCACCAATCAAAGTTGGCAATCCATCGCCACATCATCCGACGGAACTAAACTGATGGCCGTAGCCGATGGCGGTGGAATTTATACCTCAAAAGATTCCGGAACAACTTGGACACAGCCGAGCGTGCCCGGCACGCTCGGCGCGGATTGGGTTTCCGTTGCCTCATCATCCGATGGAACTAAGCTGGTGGCGACATCTCAATTGGGAATATACACCTCGGCTGATTTGGGAACTACTTGGACATCGAATAACATCCCCGCTTATTTTGCCCCGATTGACAGAACGCATATGGTCGAGAACCTCCTCAGCAAGACGCCGAAGACCACCAAAATCAGGATTGAGAACAAGGACGTTGAAGCAGTCCGACATGCACTGGACAGTTATCAGGATTTACGGGATCGCCTGGAGTTTATCACAAAAATCTTTTGACGAGACTCATTTCAAAGCCAGCCGTTTCCCCAGTTCCTTTGCTGTTCGCCGCAGATCCTGTGCTGTGTTCCGCATGGCTTTGTCCAATTCAACGGACGTATGGCCGATGGCCAATAGCTCGATAAAATATTGCCGCAATGGCGCATCCGTTGCCAGCACCACCCGGCCAGCCAGGCCAATCACCGGAATATTTTTCCCTTTGGCCCTCGACGCAACCCCGAATGGCCCTTTGCCGCGCATCGTTTGTTCGTCAATGCTGCCTTCACCGGTAATGACGAGGTCAGCCTTTTGCAGTGCAACTTCAAATCCAGTGATATCCAGGAAAAAGTCTATTCCCTTTACCGGGGTTGCGTTCAGAAACCCCTGCAATCCGGCGGCCACGCCGCCGGCCGCGCCTCCATGTTTAATCGCCGCCAGGTCCTTGCCGGCTTGCCGGAACATGACGTCACGCAATTTCGCCAGGGCAGCTTCCAGTTTTTTTATGACCGGCCCGGTTGCTCCTTTTTGCGGGCCGAAAACTTTTGCCGCGCCTTGTTCACCCAGCAGGGAATTCTCCACGTCACAAAGGACGGTCAGGGCACAATGCGATATCCTTTGATCCAGACTGGACAGATCAATGGATTCGAGGTCCGCTAGGTCTTCCGGCAGGTTCGATAAAACTCTGCCGCCGCCGTTCATGAAACGAACGCCCAGCGCCTGCAAAATACCCGTGCCACCATCCACCGTGGCGCTGCCGCCAATCCCGATGATGATTTTGCTGGCTCCCTTGTCCAGCGCGCATTTTATCAACTCGCCGGTGCCAAAGGTGGTGGCGCGTAACGGATCAAACTCCTCGCGCCGCAGCAATCGCAACCCGGAGGCATCCGCCATTTCAATCACCGCCGTGCTGCCGTTATCAATCAATCCGAACCTGGCGCGTATTTGTCTTCCCAACGGATCGCGGACTTCGGCGGGCATGATCATGCCGCCGCATTTTTGGATCAGCAGGGCGGCCGTTCCATCACCCCCGTCACCGACCGGAAAACATTCACAGGTGCATTTCAGTTTGCTCTGCCGCAATCCCTCGCGGATCGCTTCTGCCGCGGCAGTTGCATCCAGGCTGTTTTTAAAGGCGTTGGGGGCAATCAGGATGTGCACGATGAGATTACGGCAGGATCAAAGACAGCAAATAAATCATCAACAATGAAACCAGCCCCATCAGCACTGAAGCGACTGAATATACTTTCAGCATGGTTTTCATTTCCAGTCCGGAGAATTTCGTAATCACCCAAAAATAGGCGTCGTTCACGTGGGAGATCATCATGGACCCCGCGCCCATGGCCAGCACACAAAGCAGTTGGCCCTTTTCCGTTGCCAGTCCCAAGGCTGGCAGCAAGGGTTGGACAATGGACGCGGCGGTGATGATGGCAACCGTTGATGATCCCTGCGCCGTTTTTAAAACCGAGGTGAGCAGAAAAGGAAACAGTATGCCAAGACCATCCAGCGCCGACATCTGACTGAAATGCCGGGCAATTTCAGTCGCCGCCAGCACCGCCCCAAAAGCCCCGCCCGCGCCGATGATGACCAGTATGCTGCCGGCTTTTTCTGCTGCTTCCTGCAATAATTGCCCCACGGCATGCTTTTTCCAGGCCCTCTGGCAATTCAAAGCCAGCAATACGCCGATGGCCAATGCGATTACCGGGTCGCCCAATGAAAGCAGCGCGGAAAGCCACCACCCTTTGGTGGTGGACATCGTTGTGACCAACTTTATGGTCAAAAAAGATTTCGCTGCGATTAAAATGATGGGCACCACCACGGGGAGAAATGCCTTGAAAACGGAAGGCGGTTGTAACGTTTTCTCGACCTTGATTTCCGCATCCGCAACCGTGACGGGAATTTTTTTACCCGCAAAATTGGCCCAGAAATAACCAACCATCGTGGCCGGAATCGCCACCAGAATTCCTGTCAAAATCAATTTACCGAAGTCCACGCCGATGACACTGGCGGCGGCGGTTGCGCCGGGGTGCGGTGGTATCAGACAATGCACGGAATACAGGCCCGTCGCCAGGGAAACTGCCATGGCCGCCACGGAGATGCCGGTGCGCTTGGCCAATGACCGGTTCAACCCACTGAGGACGATATATCCCGAGTCGCAAAAGATGGGCAATCCCACGATAAAGCCCGTCATGCTTATCGCTAGTGCCGCATGACGCTCTCCGACTTTCCGCAGAATGAAAGCGGCCATCACCCGGGTACTGCCGGTGTGTTCCAGTAAAATACCCAGGGCTGTTCCCAGAACAATGATGAATCCCAATGACTTCATGATGCTGCCGAACCCGTCTTTCACGGCATTGATGATGTCGGGTACGGGAAGCTCTGCGCCCAATCCCACCACGAACGAAGCAATCAGGAGGGCAAAAAAGGCGTGCACCCGGTATTTCGCAGTCAACAAGACGATGAGCGCAACGCCTGCGGCCAGGCATACCAGCAACTGAAACAAAGAAATCGTCATGCGATCTTTGGTTTAACGATCCTCAAGCAATTTCCAGACACGCAACGCTTCCGTCACGCCCCACGCCTGCGCGTCACAACCGCGTTGGGCGTGTGGCGCGTCGCCATCCAGAATTTCCGGAATTTGGCCGAGACAGCCTTCGTTCATCAATTGTTCCATGCTGCCAAGATGTGCCTTTGCCGCCGCCACGGCTTCCGGTGAAAAATCCCACGCGCGCGCCAGCGCCTCGCAAAAAACCGGAAATGTCCACGTCCACGCCGTGCCGTTGTGATAGGCCGGTTTGCGGCGCGTTTCCTCGTCGCCTTCGTAACGCGGCCAATACGGCTCGAGGGGATTGTTCAGAAGCTGGCCAAGGTTGCCGTAAATCGGCAGCGGGACCGAAACCGGCAATGGCGCGAGTGATCGCAAGGCACCGGGCACCACCAGATATTTTTGCGCGGCCTCGACGCAGCGTTTGGCGCGTTCGCCGGTCACCAGCCCGAGGCTCACAGCGAACAAACCGTTGCTGCGTAGCGCGTCGTCGGGGGTGGCTTCGCGAGCGGCGACCCCGCGTTTGGCCAGCAGCACGTCGGCCGGCCAGCCCTTGTCTTTGAGCCAGAAAAATTTTCCAAGCGAAGTGGCAGCCCGTTCGGCCAGCCCGCCCCATTTCTTCCGGTCATCACCACCGCTGATTTTTTCAAGCTGACGCAAGAGGCGGATCCACAGAGCTTGAACTTCCACCGGATACCCTTCGCGCGGCGTGCAGGCGGGATGATTCGTGTCCATCCACGTGAAATGACTCGGACTCCAAATCAGCGCCGAATCGAGGTCCATGCGGATGCCGTTCGGCGTGCCTTTCGTGTAATTTGTCGCAATACTGCGAAGCACGTCGCGGAGGGTGCGACCGCTTTGGTCGACGGTCGTATCATAGAATTCCGCTTCCATTTTTTTGTCCCAGGCCGCCGTCTCTTCGCATGCCACCCCGAACCATAACGGTGCGTCGGAGGTGTCGCGATTCGACGCGTCGTCACCATGAATCGTATTGGGCATCGTGCCGTTTTCCTCGAATCGTGCAAACGTGAGCAGGGCGTGTTTCACTTCCGCGGCCATGCCCGCCGCCAGAAGTCCCCGCGCACAAATCAACGAATCACGCCCCCAATCCAGAAACCAGGGATACCCGGCGATAACAGTCTTGCCCTCGTCACGCCGGACGACGAAGGGGCTGGCGGCTTGGGCCAATTGTTCCTCGAAAGTTTGGTGTCCCGGCTTTGGCCGGTTCGGGCCGTCCCGCGAAGGGCGGGACGGGACACCAAACGAAGCAGTATCCATTTCCGCCGTCACGACGAGCGTAACGCTCGCGCCCTTGGGCAACGGCAATTCAAACCAGCCGGGACTGTAAGCGTCGCCACTGCCGGTTTGTCCGCGGCTTTGCTCGACCGGGTGGGGAATGTTTTCGCACCACTCCGGCTGCGGATGGTACTCGCCGCTGTTCGCAAACACTCGCAATTGCCGGTCCGGCGCGGGCGTAAAGGCAAAGCCGATGCAATTTCGAATTTCATGCGTGTTGGTCGAGAAATGTTGGTCTGCACCGCCATTGTGCCTGGTTTCCTGATGGAAATTACGATCTTCAATGTCGAACCTCACGGTCAGGCGCACGTCGGCTTCGACGGACAATTGTTTGCCGCACGCGCGTTCGGCCGTTGGTCGGGCAAAATGAAACACCGTTGTATTTTTCCCGTCGAGCATTTCGGCGCGCAACTCGATTTCGACCGTCCGCCCGTCGCCGGCATTGGCGACAAACTGCCAGACGGCTGGCGGACCGGCGGCAAATGACGCAAGATTTTTCGCGTTGAGCGGTGAAAGGAAGCCGTTGGCATTGACCCATGCCCGGAGGCGTTTGACAAAGACATGACGATCCACCGGGACGCTGGGGTTCAGGTTTGCGCCGAGCACGCAGTCGTATTTCGAATTCACGCGGCCCAAATCCACGCATATTCGCGCCATGCCGCCGATGCCGTTGGTCAATAGGACGAGATCCGAGGACGAGAACGAGGACGAGGACGACGGAG
>Ga0187868_1002479_pt1 | contig 12078 bp, 21 predicted proteins | sample June2016WEW_13_4_FD_133014 | JGI IMG/M metagenome (GOLD analysis project Ga0187868, IMG submission 133014) | Peatland microbial communities from SPRUCE experiment site at the Marcell Experimental Forest, Minnesota, USA - June2016WEW_13_40 | ecosystem: Environmental > Terrestrial > Soil >... | reverse complement strand
CGCGGGCTCGCTCTTCTTCCGAGCCCGACGCTTGTCCATCATAGAGATCTCGCGACTGGCCGCCGAGGCCAGGGCCAGCCACAGGTTCTGGTGAGGCACGCTGAGCTGGCCGTAGGTCTTCCGACACTCCTCCCCCTGGTACATGTTCAGCGAGCGGAAGGCGTCCCACATCTTCTCGGCGAGAACTGCTCTCTCCATGCCCTCGGCCAGGGCTATAGACTTCTTGGCCTCCCCGTCTGCCGCGGCGACCACCTTCTTGGCGTCGGCCTCCGCCTGCCGCAGCTCGTTCTCCTTCTGCGACATGGTCACCTCTCGCGCGCGCGGTCGCAGGCCCACAGGAACGGGCTCGCCAGCGCCTGGCCCACCGCCCCGCCGGTGTCGAGGAAGACGACCTCGAACACGGCGACGGGCGCTGCCAGGAGCAGGCACGGCGCGGTGCACACCACGATCGCGTAGTACCCGATTTTTCTCAGCATGGCTTGTCCGCCTCCTGTCCGCGGGTGCAGCAGCACCGGCGGGAGTCGATGGTGGTCACGCGGCCCAGGCCGGGCGCCTGCTCGGACACGGCCGCGCTGACCACCGCGGAGCACCTCTGGCCGAAGTGGGCCGGGTGCCGGCAGACGGGGCAGCGGACCACCTCGGGCCGCGGATCGTCAGTGCTGGTCACGACGGCAGCCCCCTCGACCTGGGCGCGACGGAGGGTGGTAATTCCACGTCGTTCGCGAACGTGATGCCCCTGAGAGCACACGAGGTCACGAAGTTCACCGCGTAGAGCCGGCTGGTGCTCTCCTCGACGAGCCTCTCCCTGTCGCACGCCGGCAGGTCGTTCCAGACGTACGCGGCGGCCGTCCACTCGGTCTCGAGCTCTTCTTCGGTCGACGCGGCCCCGAACACCGAGAGCACCCACGTCGGCCACTGTGGGGCGGCGGTCTTCGCCACCACGGCCGGGACCCACGCCCCGTCATCGGTCTTGACGGTGTGGAAGTAGATGGCGTCCGAGTCCACTCCCAGGCGCTGGAAGATGCCCACGACGGCCAGGACCTCGCGCGCCCGGTAGGGGATGGCCTCCACCCGGTCTACGGGGGACGCGGGCTCGCTCACTTGCTCGCCTCCGCCTTGCGCTTGACGCCCATCATGAGGTTCACGAGCTCCGGGTCCCGCGCCCGCCATGCCGCCAGCACGAGACCGAGCGCCCGGCGGAACCAGGGAGCCTCCGAGGCCATGCCGGCGAGGCACTCGCGCCCGGATCGCGCGGCTTCTTTCATCCCGTGCTCCCGCGCGATCTTCCGCGCCCACAGCACCAGGTCGCCGATCCGGTTCTCGCAGATGCGCTGGTACTTGACGTAGAAGAGGGTCCCGCGCCGCAGGTGCTGGTCCTCCAGGTTGGCTCGGCACACGTGGGCGTGCTTGCCGGGCGGCACGCGGCCGAGCAGCCACTCGGCGGCGGCCATGCCGTGGTCCAGCTCCCGGACCGGCTGAGCTAGGGCAGAAGCGAGCTTGTGGGCCGCGTCCGACTCGAGGCAGAGCTCGCACTGGTCGACCAGGAGGCAGCCGACGTCCGCCCAGACCGAGACGGCGCGCGCGGCGGCGCGGATCTTCTCGTCGAGCACGACGGTCACGTACTCGACGTGGAGCACGACCGGGACGCCGACTGCGGGCTCGCCGGTCCGGCGCAGGGTCTTCATGACCTTCGCGTGAGCCTCCCAGCGCGCGTACGCCGGCGTGGGACTGCTAGCTCGCCGCGGGGGCTTCACACTCTTCACCTTCTTCGAGGTCATCGCGCTTCCAACTCTTCTCGGTGAGAAAACAGCACCTGACCCTCACGCGTCGGGATCCAGACGCGCCTGGTCTGGTATGAATACGGGCCGTACGGCTCGTGCTTGCAGCTCGCCACGAAGCGCCACTGACTCTCCCAATGATATCGTTCGACGAGCCAGATCAAGACGTCTCGGTCGGCTTCGGGCCCAGCAAGGATTTCTTCTCGCACGTTCATGAGCGTTCATCCTTCGATTACTGATATTGAGCCATGGAGAACCAGGTGTCAAGAATTAAATTTCAACTCCATCATCGGGTGAGGAAGTTAGTTCTCGCCGGGTCTAGAGCGCCGGGCCCGCGCCGACTGCCCCGGGTCGCTGGGTGACCTGACGAGACCCAGCAGCCCGGGCTCCATGTCGACCACCACGCGAGCGGTGGTGCTGATCTCCTTGCGCTGGTCCGGGCACGTGCGCCAGAAGAGGACCACCAGGGAGAGCATCAGCGTGCAGGACTGCTCCGCGTCGAGGCCCCTCTTCTTCAGGACCTCCTGGATCGCCTGCAGGTCGTCGCCCTCGTCGTCGCGAGGGCCCCTCTCCTTGGGCTCCCCACCCTGCTGGGCCAGGCGGTCGAGCAGCAGCCGCACGACCTGCTGGAGGTTGGCGCGTACGTCCGGGCAGACGCGCCCTACCTCCTCCACCATGGTCAAGGCGGTGGTGCAGAAGCGCAGCGAGCCCATGTGCCGGTCGTTCATGGCCTCCTCGAGCGCCCTGATGTCGACCAGCGCCTCGGTGTCCTCGTCTTCAGTCTTCGGCATGGTCACACCTCGTCGAGCATCAGGGTGCGGAATCGGCGTAAGAGCACGATCGACATCTCCTCCACGGCGAGCCGGTGAGCGCGGGAGTGCCTGGCCAGTGATTCATCCACGTTGCCGGTGGTCAGGTAGCTGTGGCATCCCACGCACAGGCAGTCGCGCTCGGTGGCGCGTTGTACGCATCCGCGGACGATGCACAGGGTCGGGAGCTGGACGGGATCACCCTCGGTTCTTGCTTTTTTATCTGGCTTGCGCATGGGCGACCTCCTCACGGCCTCGCCGAGATCCTCTCTTCGAACATTCTTATCCACTCCGCCGCCACCCCGGCCCAGGAGCACTCCGCCAGGACCTCGCGGCGGTTCTGCGCGACGTCGCCCGCGACCTCCGCCGCGCGCGGCCCGACGGCTCCCGCGACGGCGTCGACGAAGGCGTCGTCGTAGCCCGCGTACTCGGGGTGGGCGATTATCACACCTCGCCGCACAGTCTCGGGCAGGGCCCCGATGCTCGACGTGATGGGATAACAACCCGCCGCCTGCGCCTCCAGGGCGCTTATGCAGCTCGTCTCGCAGAAGGAGGTGGGGTAGAGCCACAGGCCGCTCTCCAGGAAGGCCTGGGCGAGGGCGGACTGCCCGCAGCGGCCCAGGTAGTGGACGCCGTCGGGCTCCATCTTGGCCATGCGGTGCTCGAGGTAGTCGAGCTGGAGCAGCATGTCCCTCGACCGCGGTCCCGGGTAGAGCGCGGCCGCCGCCCGCGCGCTCTTGGTGCCGTAGTACACCCCCAGGTCGGCGTCCGGCACTTTCTGCTTGATGCGCGGCCAGAGGTCGAGCAGGCGGACGAGGCCCCTGTCGTAGGACGACGAGTAGATGCACCTGTGCGGGCGCTTGTAGAGCGGCCGGCCCGGGACGCCCTCCACCGGACCCAGGTCATCGACCGTCTCGCCCTCGCGCAGGAAGAGCGACGGCTCGATGCCGTTGCGCGTGACCACGAGCTTCTCCGCGGGCACGTCGGGGTAGTAGTGCATGAACGCGCTCCGGGCCCACCTCGACAGGCAGAACACGAGGTCGTAGGACGACAGGACCCCCTGCCAGTCGTCGCCCACGTGGACGTCGTGGACCCAGAGCACGGACAGGGGTTTATGGTCGGCCCACTCGAGGTGGGAGAGGGCGGCGAGGTCACGAGAGCTCACGAGCACGTCGCAGTCGAGCGCCACGCGGGCGCCCTCCCTGTGCGTGCCGGGGCCCGCGGCCAGGTAGCACACTGGCCTGCCGCCGTACGTGACCGATTCGTCCTTCACCTTCCCCCACACCGCGACCTCGTGACCCTGCCGGGTGAGGTGCTCCGCCATCCTCGCGGCAGCGACCTCCGACCCTCCGATGCCGGTCTCGAGGCTCCGCGGACCCCACGACTCGAACGATCCTCCGATCCAGAACACGATCTTCATGTCTTATTGCCTCTCAGCAAGAAGGACCGCGCCCCGGCAGGCGGAGCGCGTAGGAGTAGGAGACGCGGCAGTCGCACGGGCGGCGCCTCAAGAACATCACCTTCCGCGTCCCGATCTGGTGGACGTCGACAGACCTGATCTTCTCGTCGCACGTCCTGCCGAAGTGGGCGAGGTGCCCGCAGGCCCGGCAGCGGATGGAAGACGGTTCGGTCACTTCTTATCCGATCTAGATTTGCGATGGGAACCCTGGCCCCAAACCCTCCCGCGACGCCCGGGTCGCTGACCCTCCGCAGCCGGCTGAGCCGGCTGGCTCCGCACGCGCGAGCACGGCCGGCGGGCCGCCTGCAGCACCCGCTCGAACTCGGCCGCGTCTTCCTCGTTCTCGAAGACCAGGACGGCCCGCGTCGCCATCCGACCCTTCCTGCCGGTCTGCACCACGCAAGTTTTTCCCACGTGCTTGACCCGCGCGACCAGTGGCTGATCGGAGTCAGCCGAGTCGGCGAGGGGATAGATCCTGAACAACTCGCGCGCCACGTAGGCATCGTCCTTGGTGTAGCGGGCGTAGAGGCCGTACAGCGTGGGACAGGCAGAGTGTTGCTTCTCCGCGTCCCGCAGGGCCGCCTCGACGACAGAGCTGAGGATCCAACCGGTCTTGTCGATCTTGCAGGACAGCTCTGGCTGATCGGAGAGCTCTCCCATGAACGTGAGCTTCTTGATGACCGTCTGGCAAGCAGGCGAGTCGTTAAAGCGGCGCAGGACGACGTCATAGCAGCGCCCGCAGTAAGCCGCGTTCGGGCTCACCACGTTCCGCTCTACCCAGGGACGGAGATCCGCGGCCAGGCGGTCTCGCTCCTTCGACGCCGGGACCTCCTCGACGGTCGTCATGGCTTCTTCACCTTCGGGTCACTGACCCTCTTGCGTCCGACGTGCGGGGGAGGCTCCAGCACGGCCAGGACGGCGAGGCACTGCGCGAACGTCATACCCCTCCGGGCGGGCCGCGGGCGCTCGCCCACCTTCAGGGTCTGCGCTCCGAGCACCTCGTCTCCCGAGGGGCCGCGCTCGTCTTCTTCCCAGTGTCTGCCGGCCTCGAGGGCCAGCTTGCGTCGTCGGGCGTCGCCCATGTTAATACCTCGTTTTTACCTGGTTTTTATGAGTACGTCAGGAGCCGGCCGGGCGGGTCGTGGTCCGCGGCCACGCGGGGTCTCTGGGGAGGCCCAGCGGTCCCCGCGCGGAGCTACCGCAGTCTGGTCCCGTCGGGTGCTCCGCGCCGGGGGCCCGGCAGCTGCGGATCAGCCGCAGGAGGATGTCGGCGTCGATCCGGGGCGCCCCGGGTCGCAGACCCTCGCGCTCCATCTGCTCCATGATCTGGACCAGGATGAGGCCGGTGACGTCGCGCCCGGTCTCCTTGTCGATCACCTCGACGGACTCCGACGAGGTCCCCCGGATCATCGCCCCCAGGTCGGACAGGGTGACGTACCGGCTGTCGGCCACGTCGTAGAGCTTCCGGTTCGCGTACCTCCTGATGTGTCGCATCGCGTGCCTCCGTGAGATGGTGTTCGTATCTGATGTCGGCCGAGAGCTATTCTCGCGGTGTCAAGACGAGAAATCAAGTAGAAAGTTCACCAGGTGTCAAAAGGCAATTCTTGCCAACAGTTCCGCGCCCCGCTCGGTCCCTCTCCTCGCCGATCGGCGAGAACACCTCGCACGACTCGGCGTCGCGCGAGTCGCGCCTCTCCGATCTTTCCGTGAACTTAACACAGCGCCATATCCACTGGGGGAAGGGAGCCTCGCAGTGGCCGTCGACCAGTCCCATGCCCACCTCCCGCCAGTGCTCGCACTGTCCGCAAGTCCAGCTCGCGACGCCGCGCCCACAGGCGGACGAGCGATCCCGCCGCGGGATCTCGTCCGAGCAGCACGAACATCGGCTCGTCCGGATGGGCGTCGTCGTAGCAGTCGAACTTGCCGGGGTTGTTCTTGGTTCCCATAACTTCCCCTAGTGGTCAGGACCAGCCGCCCCGGGTGAATATCCACGTGTTGAAGTACGTCAGGGTCTCGACCGCGGCCCGCGCGGTGGCATCTCTGGTGGTCGCATCTCCCCGCAGGAACTTCATGCTCGACTCCACGAGCTTCTCGATCTCCTGCTGGACCTGCTTCATCCGCGCGATCGCGTCGCGGACGGCCTCGCTGGTCTTGGCCGACTTGTAGGTCCGCGCCGCCTCGTCGTAGGCGCTGCACCTCTGGGCGAACGCCGCTGTCACCCGAGCACTCCTCCGTCCTTCGAGCGGGCTTTGAAGAAGTAGGGATGCGGCACGACGTCGTTGGGACCGTCCCAGACCAGGGCGTGGGAGTGGGGCAGGTGGCCGTCGTGCTCCGAGGTCCAGCCCCCGGAGTCGGCGGCCGCGAACGGCACGCCGCACGCGTTCACCGTGGTGAATATCCCCAGGTGGTCGTGGCCGAATGAGAGGCACGACGGGGTGGTGAACGCCGGGCTGGGAGGTCCCTGCCGCAGGGACCCCACCGGCGTAGGCAGCTCCGGGTCCATCACGACGACCTGCAGCAGCCAGGGCACCTGGGCGAGGTACCCCTGTGACGGAGGAGGCTCGTCGTCGTCAGGCATGAGCCTGTATACGTCACAGCTCGATAAGAGGGTCTGCCAGGGGCAAGACTGCGGGAAGGTCAGGCGCCTCATGACGTAGTTCGAGTAGTCGTAGTTGCGCGGCGAGTACCGCTTCCAGAGCGCGAGCACGAAGTCGAGGGTGCGCGAGGCGAGGTCCTTGACGGACTGTACCCCCGCGCCGTCGAGTGGCACGTTGGGTCGCCTGCACCCGAGCGCGTCGAGGAAGGCGTACTCGTAGGCGGGGTCCCACCCGAGCACGAGGGGGTCGAGCAGGTGGCCGTGGGTGACCACGTGGATCGGGTAGTCGCCCGACTCCGGCTCGTCGCAGTAGAGCGGGTAGGCGAACGTGAGCTCCGCGGGCGCGCCCGGGTAGAGGAGGCCCCAGGGCCAGACCGTCGACGAGACCCGGACGCCCCCGTACGGCGTGACGGTGGAGATCTTGTGGGACTTGCAGTACCAGTCCCAGGTGCAGAGGTCGTGGTTGCCGGGCACCACCACGACGCGGTCTACCCGCACCTGCTTGAAGAGCTCGCCGAAGAAGGAGGCAGAGGCCTCGGCGACCGACGAGGCCACGCCGTCCACCAGCTTGGTCATGTCGCCCGGGACGCTCTCCTCGTGCGCGTCGCCGGCGACTATCAGAGTACCGACGTGTCCGTCCGACAGCCGCGCGACGTCGGCGACCACCGCGGCGGCGACGTCGGGATACGACAGGGTCGACCTCGGGTCCCCGAGGTGCAGGTCTGAGATCTGCAACTTCGCGATCATCTGTCACCTCCATCTAGCAACTTCATCTCGATATCCTCATCAGCTCGTACCAGATCTTGAAGAGCACCACGAGGATCGCGCAGGCCAGGCCGAGTATGAAGAGGCCCACGATCCGCTCCCAGATAGCAGGGACCACCGACTTCCGGAACAGCCCGAAGGCCTCCCGCCAGCTCACCCGGGCGACGCCCGCCGTCGACTTGACGAGATCCTTCGTCGTGTCCCAGCCCTCCCGCAGCAGCTCCTTGTACGTCACGTCGCCCTCATCCGCTCGAACTCAGCTCGGACGTGTCGGGTGACGTGCTCGCTCGCGACCTCCAGGTACTGCCCCGCGCGCTGCAGGCTCAGTCGGTGGGTGTCCGGAGACATCAGCCAGGTCTCGGCGTCGACCCAGTAGGTCGTGGTGCCATGCTGCGCCATCAGCTCGTCGATCTGACGCAGGTTCTCGCCGATGTTCTCCGGCGAGAACCCACCGGCGTACCCGCAGTACACCCCCTGGATGGGCTTCTGCAGCTCCGCGGCCTGCTTCCCCGCGCCGTGGGAGAGGTCGAAGAGGGTGCTCACTTTCAGGTGGCCGTGAGACCTCCCCTGGGACATCGTCCAGCGGACCCAGTCGAACAAGTCGTCGTTGACGCCGTCTCGCTGGAATATCACCTCGATGCACCTGTCGGCGACGAAGGAAAGGTTGTGGAGCAGGTCCGGCATGCGGATGCTGTGGATCTCCCCGTGGGTGTTGAGCTGCAGTCGCCCGAACACGTTCTTATAGCGAGCGAGCAGCGCATCCAGTCCGCAGTTGGAACCCAGCCTGCTGCTCAAGAACATCTCGGTCCAGCGGCCGCACAGGTGGAGCGACAGTCTCTGGCGCTGGAGCCTGCTCTCCTTCTCCTGGCAGTGCTCCAGCAGCCCCTCGAGCCAGGCGAGCCCCGGGAAGCGGGGCGACCCCTCGTGGTTGCCCAGCAGTATCCCGGCCTCCGCGAGCGGGTAGGCGTCGAGGAGGGCGAACAACCCCTCGTGGTCGGTGCTGTCGTCGGCCCCCGTGAACGTGATCCTATCGAGCATGATCATCACCGTCCGATCTTGGTACAACCTGACCTCTTGCACACCCTGAACACGACAAATACGTGCTCGTTATCCGGCCACGCTTCACCACAGCACCCCCGATGCGCCGAGCCAGAACGCGACGCCGAACAGCAGGAGCGCGGCCAGCAGCTTCTGCCCGACCCAGGCGACCGACTTCGAGTCGGAGACGGACAGGCGCCAGCACCCGAACCCGAGTATCACGGCCCAGGGCCCGAAGGTTTCCGGCCCGAACAGCGTGTAGATCGCCAGGGCCACGAGGGCGGTCCGCAGCACGAAGCTCGGCTCGACGGCCTTGCCGCCGTCCTCCGGCGCCTTCGTCAGTCTCCGCGCCCGCGACCGGTCGCGGCGGGAGAGGGTGACCAGGCCGCTGACCACCAGCGCGAGCCCTCCAGCTATCACGATCAGGTGCCCGAGCCACTGCCAAGACGTCATCGAGGCCTCCGTTGCTTTTTCAGGGGTAGTATCTCGCCCCGCGGGCCGTGCTGCGCCCACCACTCTCTGAGCTCCGGGAACCACCGCTCCCAGCGGTACATCGTGGATCGGCTCACCCACTCGAGCACCTGCTCCCGCGAGCGCAGGAAGGTCCCGTACTGTCTGCGCACGTACCATACGATCTCGGCCCGACCGTAGTGCTCGCAGACCCACGCCTTCTGCCTGGCCGTGCCGTACACGAGCACGCTCTCGATCACACACCGCTCGTCGCGGGGCAGGGTCATCCGCTCGGGGTGCTGCTGCCACAGCGCCGAGTACAGGAGCTTGGGGACGGGAGTCTGTGGGCCGTTACCGAACCACCGCGCGATCTCCTCCTCGGTGAGCTTCCCCTGGTACCTCTTCCGCCCGCCTTCCCTCACCCGCCGCATCTCCCGCTCCCTGCAGCTCTCGGGGAGCGACGCGGGGAGTAACGTCGGGCGACGGAGCGCGATCATCGCAGAGCCTCGACCAGGGCGGGGACCTCGTCGCGGACGAAGGCCCAGATCTCTCGCGCGGTCATCGCGCGCACGAGCTCGGCCGAGCGGAACGCGTCCAGCCGCGTATCACCCCAATGATGAAGTCCCAGCATACACAAGAGACGTCTCATCATGACTAAGCCCTTCCTCCCCCGTCGACCCGGGCGCTAGGATCGAGCAACTTGCAGATCTCGTCGAGCTCACTGCTCTGCCTCTCGATCAGGCGGTCCGCCCAGGCCAGGAGCGCGCTGATGGTCCTGGGGCGGACGTCGTCCATCTCCTGCATCTCGCGGGGCAGGTCGGTCTGGAACCGGTAGTATTTCCCTGGTCTGGGACCAGAGGCGACCATCAGCGCGGCCTGGTAGTCGACCGTGTCGCTCACCCCGTCGATCAGGGTATCGAGCAGCGGCACGGCCCACCCCGCGACGCCCCACTTACGGGAGTCGCGGTAGTAGATCGGCTTGTCCGCGTTGCCCGTCCCGATGGAGACGACCAGGAGCTCCTCGTCGGGATGGAGCTTCTTCACCTCGGCTACGGCGCACATCGCGGGGTTGTTGGCGAACACGCCCCCGTCGACGAAGACGCGAGGGCGCCCCAGGCGGCCGGCGTCGTCACAGACCGGCCACGTCCTGTACGGCGAGAAGTAGGTGGGCGCGGCGGAGGTGGCGGCCGCGACGTCGCGGAGGTAGAAGTTCTTGTCTAGTCGGTTCTTCTCGGCCTCCCAGCTCTTGAAGAAGTACGGGGTGCGGCTCTCGATCTCGTACGCGGTCACGAGCAGCCGGGTGCACGCGTCCTTGAGCTCCGCGCTGCCGAAGTAGTCTCGGAACACCCGCGCGCCGCCCCGGCTGTCGTACTTCGGTCCCGCCAGGCTCCCGAGGCTCCGAAGGCGGTGCCAGGGGGAGCGACTGAATATGGAGGCTCCCTCCTTGGCGTAGAGCTGAGCCATCGCCTCGGCCGTGTAGGGACCGAGCCCCGAGCCAGCGTCTGAGCGCACGAGCCCGACCGCGAGTATCCCACCGGTGGAGGTACCAGCCACGTAGTCGAACAGCTTGGACGTGGGCCACCCGGCACGCGACTCGACCTCGGCCAGCACCCTGGCCGGGATGATCCCCCTGATGCCCCCTCCGTCTATGGATAGTATCGTCTTCACGTCGCTCCTCCTCTCGGTATACGTTTGCGATGGGAACCCTGGGAGGGTTCCCAAACCCTCCCGCGACGCTCCGCAGCCGGCTGAGCCGGCTGGCTCCGCACGCGTCGCCACGTGAGGTACTCGTCGCTCGCGTGGTACCAGTTGCCCCAGACGTCGCGGAAGGCCCGGCGCGCGTGAGAGAGCTCCGCGGCCTCCGAGGGTATCCACTCTCCCAGGTCGCGCGCCAGGAAGAGTTCTCCCGCGGCCGGCAGGTCGTCGTGCGAAGTGCGCCGGGTCGCGCTCCTGGCCGATCGGGCCTGGTCCTCGGAGCACTGCTGCTCGAGGGCAGCGTCGCGGATGAGAGCATCGCGGACCAGCACGCACACCCTGGAGAACGGGTCGTCCTGCCCCAGGTCCAAGATCTTCGAGAGGGACGCCCTCATCTCCCGTATCCGTCCGAGCGCGGACTTGAGCGAAAGCTCGCTCTCCCGCGCCGCGCGCGACCGCGACGACCCCTGCTTGCTCGACGGCTCGATCATCTTCATCGCTCTTCTCCTCACGAGGAGGACACCAGTACCACGCTGAAACCGGCACCGTCGGCGAGCCTCGTGCCAGCGGCGATCCGCTCGCGCGCCTCGAGCAGCTCCTGCTGGCTCATGCCGGTTAGCAACACCATCGGCACCTCAGAGACGTGCACCTCGAAGAGGTAGGGCGACGTGGGCTCGGCCTTGACCTGCGCGACCCACCTGCGCGTCGTACCGGCCAGGTAGGCCGTGCTGCAGTCGTCGCTGTCCGGAGGGCAGGCCTCCCCGTGGACGGCGCAGCCCGCGTCGACGCTGCTGCTGACCTGCGAGGCCCAGGGCTCCTTGAGGGCGACCTGGACGGAGATCTGGTCGAGCTTCCTGCCGTCCGAGCGCCGCACCTGCCACCTCCCCTTCCCGACCTTGCGGCAGGCGAGGCCCCTCTTCACGTACGCGTAGCGGTCGCCGGCGACGGGCTCGGCGTCCAGGCAGTACGCGTGGGCTTCTTGAGTAGTCTCGTCGGTCACGACGTCCTCCGGAACAACCTTAACAACCTGCGCACTATCTCCGCGGTGCGCTCGGCCAGCGGGCGCGACCTGAGAGAGCCCCCCTCGAGCCTCTTGCCCCGCAGGGCGCCGGCGACGGCCAGGACCTGGGCCGCGTAGTCCCTGCTGCGCAAGTTGCGCCGGGCCACCGCCCTCCACTCACACTCCGATCTAGATCTGTGGTCGGCGCGACATGAGGCGTAGGACCTGCCCAGGTCTGAAGCCGCCAGCTCGATCAGGCCGGCGTCGTCGTACTGCCGCCTCCGCTCGGGACCGCGGATGCGCATGCCCATCGGGCAAGAATCCCACCCGACCAGGCGCTTCCTGCCGCGCCTCATCTCGTAGATCGGGGCGTCTCGGTCGTCGAGGTCGCACTCGACGACGTCGATCGCCGTCATGAGGACGGGGTCGACGAAGTGGCGCTCCGACGACGCCAGGATCAGCTCCGCCCTCTCCTCACACCTCGGCTG
>Ga0187868_1002477_pt1 | contig 12081 bp, 10 predicted proteins | sample June2016WEW_13_4_FD_133014 | JGI IMG/M metagenome (GOLD analysis project Ga0187868, IMG submission 133014) | Peatland microbial communities from SPRUCE experiment site at the Marcell Experimental Forest, Minnesota, USA - June2016WEW_13_40 | ecosystem: Environmental > Terrestrial > Soil >... | reverse complement strand
TGTTCCTGCCGATCTTCAACCTCGCCAACATCGTCAATGGCGGACATTAATTAAACTTGGGACGCAGAACACACAAACCGCCAGCCGAATTCATTTCGTCCGGCTGTTTTGCTTTTCACACCGAAACCATCCCGGCCGGCTGCGGCTGGATGATTTTGATTTTCGGATGGCGCGCGCGAATTTGTTCCTCAAACCAGGCGCGGGAATCCTCACCGCCGTGGCCGAGTAAAATCGCGCGCGGCGAAACCCGCCCGACGAAATCCAGCAGATCCCCGCGGTTCGCGTGCGCGGTCAAATCAAAATCCAGCACCTCGCATTTACGGGTGACTCGACCGGCGCTGGGGCTGAACACAAACGTTTCACCTTGTTTCGCCGCTTTCAACCGTCCGCCCGGCGTGTCCGGGTCCGCGTAACCGACGAAGAAAATGGATTGCCGTTCATCGCCAATCATGCGCGCGGCGAGGTTATGCGCGGCGGTGTTCTCGCTCATCATGCCGGCGGTAATCACAAAGATGCGTCCGCCGCTGAGCTTCATTTTTTCCGCCTGACCCCGTTCCAGCACGATGAGTTCCAGCGATTCGTGCAATTGCAAATTCGTATGCTGCCGGTGCGCGCGGTGGGCTTCGAGATCATAAATTTCCGTGAACACGCGGCCCAACCCGCCGATGTAAACCGGCTGCGGCTTCAATTTTCCCGCGCGCATGAGCAACGCGAGCAGCGCCAGAATCTCCTGCGTGCGCCCCAGCGCAAACGACGGAATCAGCACGCAGCCTTTGCGTTTGAGCGCGCGCTGGATCGCCGCGGTGAGCCGCTCGATTTCGCCTTCCCGCGAAAAATCCGGCTGCGTCGCGCGGTTGCCGCGCGTCGTTTCCATGACGAGCACGTCGGCCTTCACGTCTTCAAAGCGCGCGGCCCGCAACAGCGTCTGGTCGTGAAAGCACACGTCGCCGGTGTAAAAAAGCGTCTCCTTTTTTCCGCGAATCAAAAGGCCCGCCGAGCCCAGCGTGTGCCCGGCATCGAAAAATTCCAGCGTCGGCGAGGCGAATCCCGCGCGGGTTTTGTGAAACGCCGCCCATTCGACTTCCCGATTGTAGCGGAAGCCCTGAAACACCGGCGCGAGGTCGTCCACCTCGTCGTGCGTGTAGAGCGGATATTCCCGGATGCCCAGCTCATCGCGCTGGCGCGTCATCACGTTCACCGAATTATGCAGCACGCGCTCAACGATGAAATAGCTCAACTCGCTCATCAGCACGTGCGCCTTGGGAAAATGCCGCAATGCCACCGGCAGCGCGCCGACGTGGTCGTGATGGCAATGCGAAATCGCAATCGCGTCCACCTCCACATTCCCCGCCTTGCCGAACATCGGCAGCGCGTCGCGACCTTCGCGTTTCGGGTGCATCCCGGCGTCGAGCAAAATGCGGTGGCCGTCCACCTCCACCAGCCACGCGCTGGCGCCGATGTCCGTGTCGGGATTCAGATTGGTGATTTTCACACGGAAAATTTAACCACAGAGGCACACCAATGGACACAGATAAAAATTGGTAGGGCTGCAGTGCTGGTAGGGCCGAGCTGCTGCTCGGCCCAAATTTAATTTAGGGCGGCGCAGCAGCGCCCGCCCTACTGAAGAATTATTTTGAAGGATACCGCCAGACCCAATCGCCTTTGGAAATGTCCACCGTTCCAAATTTATTGGGACCGATTTCTCCGCCGTCATCCGTTTCGTTCCAGCCAACCGAGTAGAGCACGAATTGACCATCTGAAGTGCGGCGGTAATGCAAAGGCTGGCCGTTGATGACGTCATGCGGCAGTTTGGTGATGAACTGCGGCGACAACACGTCGAACGATTCGGGATATTCGCCGTGCGCGAGCCGGTAACGCTCCAGCGCAATCGCCACCCGGACTAGGTCTACCGATTCTTGAGCGTAGGCAAATTTCTTTGCGGCATTGCCCAGCGCCGGAAGCAGCATCTTTTCAAGAATGTTATCGGGCGTTGTTTTTTTTGTCTCGGCCCGCAGAGCTTCATCCGCGTGCCGGACTGCCGCCGGAGAAATAATTTGCTGGTTCACATCCGCCAACGGGATGTAATACTCCACCATCATTCGGGCGCAATTAAGCCGGTTTTGATAAAACCAACCGGCAGGAATTAAACGGGCAATTAACCCGCCCGAGAAGGATAGACGGTTACCACTTCCTTCATCATCATAGTAGCCGCTTAAATTGTGTAATTGTTCCGGGTGCCGACGCAAGCGATCCACTTCGTCACCCTGGCATCCCATTTCGCCGCGCATGGACAATTTGTAATCTGCCAGAAAATCCAGCTTCGCCAGTTCTCCGTCGAGCGCGACGAGTTGTTCTTCCGACCACCGGTGTTCTGCCAAGCCTTCCCAAACCGGCTGGAGCGTGATTTGCATCATGGCGATGCGGACCAAATGTGAAATCAAAAACGGCTCGGTGCGGATTTTGTCGGTCAGTTGCAGCGCCAGCTTCACATCGGCCAGTGCTTTTTCCGGCTGGCCGTTTTGCAATTCAGCGATGGCGCGCAGTTGGAGAGTTTGACTGCATCTTTTCAGCGCGGCCAGATGCGGCAGCAAAATGGCCGATGGGGATTCGCTATCATAATTGAGCGGAAAACGCGAGCCAGGCAACCGGCTGGCTTCTCGCAATTCCTCAATCACCGAATCATATTTGCTCAAGGCCACCAAAATATCTTCGGCTGGTGATTGCGGCTGCGCAGGCACAGGGAACAAATTTGTTTTTGTCGCCACCAAGCGATAATAGCGTTGCCACACATTCAGATCGGTTTTTGTTCCTTTGGACCAATAACCATTGGTCGGCCAATTTTTCCAGTCAGCATCACCGTAAATAGTCATTCCAAGCTGGTTTACCACATTCGTGTTCTGCGGATTGATCCGATGTCCGTTCTTGTCCAAAATATAGAGATAACTGCTGGCGACAACCGGCGTCAGTGCAAAATTCTGGTCGTCCGGCACCGGCGGCGGGACCATGCTGGCAAAATCAAAATGTTCACCTTTGGCTTCCCATTCATGTTTGAATTTGTTCCAAGCATGCCAGCCGCGCCAGTCTTCCTCGGCGTAAAACAGCGCAACCAGCGTGGCGAAACACGCGGCGCCAAACAACAGCCGCTTGAAGTTGCGCCAGCAAAAAAAACAGCGTGTGAAAGCCCAAAGGCCAACAAACGCGGTGGCGACTGCCACACTGACAAGGAGCGTGAAAAACAGCGCCAGCCACCAGTCTGAAAGACTTCGTGGCCCGCCGGGAAGAAACAGCGTGATAATCAAAATGATAAAAAAAACCGCCACCACCAGAATCAGCCACGCGCGAAGCCAGCTCCAGCCTGTCCACGATTTTTTCCAGATGCTTTTCGGTTTTTTGTCCATAAATTTTCTCGGAGGGGCGAGTTCCACGAGTCCCTATTTTGATTTGAAAGTCAGGGGCTCGTGGAACTCGCCCCTCCGGTAATTTCACGTCGTCATAAATTCCGCGCGCTCGCTGCGCGGCAGCGGCACAAATGATTTAGACCGGTTGGCGTCGCGTTCGTCACGCGAGCCAATCAGTTCGGCCAGCAAACGTTGCTGTTGCCGCAATTCCACAATGACTTCGGGCGACGGCGGCGCGGTTTTTTCCGCCATGACCGGCGTTTTGTCCCGCAGCGAAAAATCCACCGTCAAAATCAAAAACCACACTGCGGCCAGCCCGGCCCAGGCCTTGGGATGAGGCCACAGGAGGGTTGAGAGTTGATGGTTGATGGTTGAGAGCCAGGACCATTTTGGGAGGGACGCCGTGTCGGCGTCCCTAATTTCAGGGACGGCGGCACACCGTCCCTCCCGAAGAATTTCCTCGCGCCATTCGCCCGGTATTTGCCGCAGCGGCTGGCGTTGAAGTTTTTGTTCAAAATCGTCCATGTTCAAGCTCCGCCAGTTTCTTCATTCATCATTCTGCATTCTTCATTTCTTCATAAATGGGACGCAGCCGCTCGCGCAATTTGTCTAACCCGTAGCGATACTGGCTGGCGGCGGTATTCAATGGAATGTCCAGCGCGCCGGCGATTTGCTCAAAGGTCAGTCTGTCCCAAAGCTTCAAATGCACCACGGCGCGCTGTTCAGGCGGCAATTCGGCCAACGCCCCCGCCAGCGCGGCGCGGAAGGTTTGTTCGTCCGGATCGTCCGCCGGCGCAAACGGCGAGATGATTTCGGCGGCGAACTGGTCGCGGGTTTTGTCGCGTGTGCCGCGGCGGCGGATCAAATCAATTGCCGCATTGTGCGCCAGCCGGATGAGAAACGCGCGTTCGTCGCGCACGCCGTCCAGCAAGCCCGGGTCGCGCGCCAGCTTGACAAAAACGTCTTGGAGCAGGTCGCGAGTGTCGGCTTCGTCGCGGATCAGGTTCAGGAGAAAGGCATAAAGCGGCTGAGCGTGCTCGTCGTAGAGCCGTCTGAGGTCGGGGCCGCGCATGTTTGTCTGTATGACGCGCCCGGCGGGCAAATTTGTCTAGCCGGAAAACGTTTTGACCACGGGTGCGCGCCGATGGACGTGGAGAGAACATCGGACACTGAACACCCAACATCGAACATCGAATCGTTCCGACCCGGCAACTTGATTCGATGTTCGGCGTTCGATGTTGGATGTTCGGTGTTTTATTTCATCCCTGACATCAAGCCCCCCGCAGCGTCTCACCCGCGGAGGAATTCGATGGGTCTGCCGCCGGCAGACGCGTCAGGGCATACAGCAACACATAGGCAATGAACAAGAACGTGGCGAACAAAACCAGAAACGCCGCCGCCGACATGTGCGGCACCCGTCCGTCCGTCCAGGAGTCCAGTCTGTGATAAATCTTTCCCGGCCGCAGAAACACATCCCAACTGTTAAAGCGCATGAACCGGCCCAGATAGACGCCCAAACTGCTCAATCCCGCCGCTCCGGCGACAAACAGCCAGCCAGCCACCCGTCCGAACATCCGCGCCACCACGGATTGCATCAGGTAGAGCGACATGAAACCGAGCACCGAGCCGGTCAACGCGCACAGCAGGATCATCATGAGGTCGATCCAGAAATGCTGGTAATACTGCGTCCACAAGTGGACCATATCCGTCCAGATGTAGGGTGCATTGGGGAAGAACAGCAGCCACAGGCCGGCCAGGCCGTAGAAACGCCACGTCCTCCGCTGCTCCTCCCGATAAGTCTCCCGCGCCAGCAGGGCAAACACCAGGGGCAACCAGGCGAGACACAGGTTCCAGACCAGGAAACCGTAGTGGAGGTCCTTCGTCCAGACGATGTGCGCCAAGATCAGCGCCAAGCTTGCGGCGGACGCAAACATCAGCGCCAGCATGGGGGCGAAAGTTTCGCGTTGAAAGGGCAGTCTCAGGTATTTCATAATGGCAAATCAGCACTGGTTAGACCGGGTTTGCCCAAACTTGTTCACCCATCCCAGGTTGTGATCAATCGCAGGCACGGGTTGTCCGTATGTCGCGCCCGGCGGGCAAATTTGTCTAACCTTTACGCCCCACAGCACAATCATTCGGCCCCTGCTTTTGGCGGCAAAAGGTGAGCGCGCTGACACCCTTTGAGAACCGCTTCATTGGGTCTCGACGACGCGGTAAAACCGGTTCGGCTGATCCGCAGGCACGGTGACAGAGCCTTCGTTGCCAATGAAGGAAATCGCCGCGGGCAAATTCTGCCATTGCGGGTCGTTCAGGCCATTCTTGAACTGAACCCCATAAGTTCGCGTCGGCACCGCTTGCCAGGTCAGCGTCGTGTTCCCGCCGGGCGTGGCTACTGGCGTAATCTGGATGAAATACAGCACCCGGACAGCGAAGGCGTCGGGAACGCGGTTCAAATCATCCGCCACCAGGTCGGAACCGGCGCTCAGAAACGCCACGTTCTCGGCCCCGGCGCTCATCACCGGCACGGAGATCCACGGGAAGGGCGAGGTATCGGTCTGGGCCGCGCTGAGAATCAAGTTCTGCCCGGAGAACCGGTCAAAAAGGAATATCTTCGGTGCCGGATTGGTGTCGCCGTTTACGATGTTGGTCGCGTAACTGCGGTAGGCCACATATCGTCCATCGCCGCTGATCACCGGCATGTCCGACGGCGCGTTGGGAACGCCGGAATTTACCGCATTGCAACTGACCAGCGTTATGTTGCTCGTCGTCAAATCGCAGAGATAGACTTCGTTGGTTGCATTGGCGCTGCCGACAAAGACAACGTAGCGGCCATCGCTGCTCCACTGGCCGGAGCTTTGAACGGAAACCGCGCTGCTGAAGGACAGGAGATTCGACCCGGTGGCAATCTGATCCACGCGCACCTGGTTGGATGAAGTTTTCCCATAGAGCACACGACTGCCGCCCGGGCTGATGGCACCCGAGGTTACCGTTGTTGAATTCGTATAAATGCCTCGGCCGAGTTGTGTATCATGAACAACCACAGTGTAAGTGTAAGTGTTAGTGTTATACCCTTCATAGGCAACGTATCGTCCATCGGTGCTCATCGAGGGAGGAAAGATGGCCGAGGGAGGAGCGGTGGCGTCAGTGGTGGAATTCAAAACGATGGGTGTCCCGGAATTCACGTCACGCCAGAAAGTATTGAAGCTGGCGAAGGTGCTGAAGGTGCCAGGGGCAAAGTTTTTTGCCGAACTCAGGAAAGCCACATATCGTCCGTCGGCGCTGATGACCGCATCCGAACAGTTGCCCGCCGCGGCATCGGTGCCGTTGGTGCTTACACTGATCAAAATCATCGCACCGGTTTGCAGGTCTTTGCGGAAAATGTTGAGGTTGGTGACGGCAAGGTTCGCGGTCAGGTTGGTCGCTGTGCTGGCAAATGCCACATACCGGCCATTGGCGCTGATGACCCCGCCGTAACTGTTGCCGCCCAGGGCCAGGGTGCCATCCGCCGCGGCGCTGACGAGGGTGATCTGGCCGGTCCAAAGGTCTTTGAGAAAAATGTCGCAAAAGCCGTTGGTGTCATTCGGCAACAAATCGTTCGCGAAACTTTCAAACACGAACCACCGGCCGTCGCCGCTGATGGAATAGGGCGACTTGCGGGTAAGGCCGTTTCCCACCGCCGAAACCAACGCCGGGTCCCGTTGCGAAATAAGCTCGTTCGTTCCCGCCAGTGTGTCCCGCGCGAACACATCGAAAGCGTTGTTCCAATCCCCGGCAACGAGACTGCCATCCGGCGAACTGAAAATGACCGCCCGCCCGTCTGCGCTCAGGCTGGGGAAAGTGTTCCCGACGTCGGTTGACCCCGCGCCGTTGGTGTCCACGTCCACCAGTTGCAGGGCGCCGGATTGGAGGTTGTAAAGATACAGGTGGTAGCCGGCCGAGACGGGGTTGGCGACCAGGTTCGTCGCGTTGCTCAGGAACGCCACGAACCCACCGTTGCCGCTGAGAACCGGCGTGTAGGCAATCGTGTTGGCCGGGACTCCGCTCCCATTCGTGCTCACCGCCCAGTCGGTGCTCGCCAGAGAATCCCACACATGAACGCTCGAATTCGTGCCGGTGCCGGCGGGTTCCCGGCTCGCGTACGCGATGAACCGGCCATCCGGTGTCATCTCGGGGCCTAACCGATTTTCAGCCACCCCGTATGCCGGCGGATAGGAAGTACCGGGCGTTAATTATCCCAGCGCGTTGGTCGTGACGAGCGTGGTGGTGCCGGACGACTGGTCATGCACTAGGATAACCGCACCGCCAGATACGCTCGTGGCTCCCGACATGAAGGCAACGAATCGCCCGTCGTCACTCAAACGAGGCCGATAGGAAACGATGTTGGTCGGGGCAGCCGCGCCGAACGCGGCCTGCACCATGGCGGCGGCATCGGTGCTGGCCCATGTCGTCGTTCCACCCACACAGTCACGCACATAGACCTCGCCGTTGGCGGACGGGCCGGCGCTCGCCACCATTCCCGTGGCGGTGCTGAAAAACGCCACATAGCGCCCATCCGGCGTGATTTGCGGCGTGGCCATGGTTCCATACCCCGTTGCTCCCACGCTCACCAGCGTGGTGGCGCCTGCCACCAGGTCGCGTACGAAAACGTCGGGAGATTGATTGTTGTCACCGGGAACCAGGTTGGTTGCTTCGCTGACAAAGGCCACATAGCGGCCATCCGGAGTCATCACGGCATCGTAAGAGGACCCGTTGGCCGGCCCGCCGTTGGTTGCCACGCTCACCAAAATGTTGGTCCCGGCCGGCACGTTGCGGACGAAAATATCCCTGCTCCAGTTAGTGTCGGCTGCCGCCAGATTGTTGGCCCCGCTCTCGAAGAGAACGAATTGGCCGTTGGTGGAGACCTGGCCGAGAAACGAAGACGCATCGCCCCCGCCGGTTCCGGCTAGGTTCATGCTCACGCGCACGGTGGTGTTGCTGGCCCGGTCGCGCAGATACACATTCAGCCAGTACTGCTGGTCATCTCCCGGCACAAGGTCACACGCGGCGCTGGCAAAAGCCACGAACCGGCCGTCGGGGCTGACCGCCGCGTCCACTGCGTCGCCGTTGCCGCCAGCCGGCGGCGACACGGACGGATTGCGCGCCGACAGCAATTGCGCGGGAGGGAGCCCGGCCCCGGCGCCGGCGGCCAGCACAACCACAGCCGCCGCCACGGCAAGCCGGAGCATCACCCGTCGGACAACAGACCGGCGCTGGGTTTTCCAGTTGAGCGAGTTTTCATGGATCAAGGGAGAGCCGGATGTCTTCATACGAAGTTCCTTTCAGGTGTGGTTCATGAAATCAGTAAAACCAGTAAGGGTCATTTTGAATATAGCCGCAGTTCATCTGGATTTGGTTGTGCGCTTCCACATGGCCATCGGCGTATGCGGCGTTGACGCCCAGCAGGACGCCATTGACGAAATGCGCCGTGTTGGGACTGCAATCTTTGGGATTGTATGACGACCTACCGGTCAGGGGCTTGGCAAACCCACCGCCGTTCATGCTGGAACTGGCCCTATCACTGATGAACGGCACATGAGCGGCTGCGTTGTCGTGCAGTTTTTTGGGATAACCATACATGCCGACAGGCGTGTTCTTCATCCATGGGTTTAGCGCCAATATTGTCGCGAACGTTGACGGGTCCGAATACATGTCCGGTGGAAAAAGACTATTGGGAGGTGGGTTCGCTACCTGGGCACGCTGCACCCACCAATTGTGATTGATGATGCAATCCCCGTACTTATTATTGTTAAAAGCAGCCTGAAGGTCTTGAATGGTGTTTAGGGGATGACCGAATGCTATTTCGCAACTACGTTCCGCGCCGTCAAATTCATCTGGCCGGACGGGACAAAACCACATCGGTACGGTCAATCCATAAGGCCCAAGGTTAGTGACCATATGGATGGAGACATCCGAGAGATAATCGCCGCCGCCGCCATTCCAATTAAATTGCGGCAACCGGCCCTGCGCGTCATCGCTCGCATACAGATTGACCGACACCGCCCATTGCCGGAAATTGGCGGCGCAGGCCGTGACCCTGGGTTGCGCCCGCGACCCCGCCAGCGCGGGCAGCAGCACCACCGACAGAACGGCCAGCGTGGCGATGACCACCAGCAACTCGATGAGGGTAAATGCTTGAACGGCATTGAAACGCCGGGCAGCGCGTGAGGGCCACCCCAGGAGGTGTTTTTTAATGGCTGTTTTCATAAATAATGATTGCGTTCACCTATTACTCGTGAGGGTAAACGCATTTCTTTCAAAACATTTCAAAAATTATTCAATTTATATCTTTTTCATTTTCAATGCATTACACCGGAATATGTGGCGAGGCGTTCGCCAAGAGAAACGGCTGCGCACGTTTCGCGGAGCGCGGACAGCCTTGTCCGCAAGTCAGGTTCAGGGAAAAGGCATAAAGCAACTGGGCGTGCCCGTCGTAGAGCCGTCTGAGGTCGGGGCCGCGCATGTTTGTCTGTATGACGCGCCCGGATGCGGAATTTGTCTAGCCTTTAAAGCGCTGCTCCAATTCACCTGTCCATTTGCGGCAGAACCAAAGTGGAATGAATCCAAACAAGCCAAAGGAACAATCAATCAGCCGCCACCAAATCGGAATGCCCCGCAGGCCGCCGAACACCAGCGCGTAAGGAATCACCAGCACGCAGGCAATCAAGCCAAAGTCAAAAAGCCATCGGTTGCGGACAGGATCACGTAATGCGCCGATGAAGGCAATCGCAATAGCAAAATGTCCAAACGCCAGCCAGTCCGTGCCGAAGAAAAGAAACGGGTGTCGCTCTTGTGTTTGCGACAGCGCGTCACGAACGCGCCAAAGCCAGCGCGCTAATTCCGATGCTTCGTCATTTGCCCCGTAGAAATTCGCCAGCAGGTTCAACTCGCCTTGCAGCGGAATCGCCGTTGCCCCGCTCAAGACCAGCCCGAGGATGAACAGCCGGGTCAGTTGTTTGATGCGACGGTGCAGGGTTTGTTCGCGATTCATAAGAAAATTGTTCGGAATTTAAATTCGCGATGTTGATTTTGGTCCACTGTCTGGCGCCGGTGCGCGCGTCCGTTTATATCTGGGGAAGAGTTGGGCACACACCAGGAACAGCAGCGCGATGAGTGTTTGGCCAAAGAACAGGCAAAGGGCACAGGTGACCAACAAACCAACCCAGATTCCGAATTGTGTTCCTGGTCGTGGAAGAACCATCGAGGGGTGTTGTTTCCGCCACTGACGGAGTGACAGGATTGGGATTATCAGCAGAATCAGGCCAAACGCGAATTGAAGTGCCAAAAAAATCAGGACAAACCTTGGCAAGGAACCGCCGATCTTGATGGGAACCCCTTCAGCCGGCAAACGTGTGAGGTTAAAGAGAATGGCGGCCTCGCCGAGGTAAGGAGCATCAGCGGCGTTGGAAAGCAGCCGGGGAAAGAGTCGCGTGCCATTCGGAAGAGGCCAAGAGGCAACCAACATCTCGGCGGTTAGCGGATAGGCGTGCTCAAAGTGTCCATTGACACGGGCCGCGCCAACACCAAATGCGCAAGCGGCACAACCGAAACCTTTGAGAACCGGTCCGGCATCCACATCCGTGTACCAGTCATTATGCGGCAGATCCTTAGGGAACTCCCGGAAGCCGGCGCATGTCCAGGTTTCCTGCCAGAAATATTGCGCGTAAAGGTCGTACCATTTTCTCGCCTGCTCCGGCCAGATTTCCGGGGAGAAAAGCGAGACATAAGAATTGCCACAGCCGCGGCTTGTATCAACGGGTTCTCCCAGCGGGGCGACGGCGAAGTAGGGGACCAATCCCCGTGTATCCAGCGCCCGATTCTGAAAGCCGCGTATCGCGCGGGCAACGAATGCCGAATGATCCGTGCCAAGGACCTTGTCGGCCCGGCGGATCATCGCAATCGCCGTCAGCACGTCGCCCGGATAACATTGGCCCGGATAATCATCTAGCAAACCGTGGCTAGTGGCGTCAAGCTCGGCGGATAAACTGTCAACCTGGTCTTTTAACAAGGGGAGAAATTCCTGGTCGCCGGTGAACCGGGCATGGCTGGTCAGCGCGGCAATGACGAGCATCCAGTAGAATATATTTTCGGTTTTCAAATATTTTTTGCCCCAGTGCAGTTTGACCCAGTTTGCTTGTTTGGGATCGATGACGAGACGTGTCGCAGCTTCGATGGCCCCGCGGGCATAAACTTTTGGGGCAACGGTGTAAGGAGAGTGGCCTTGTTCCCATTCCACTTGGAGTGATTCCGTCGCCCAGAGATAAAAGACCGCTCCGAAAAGTGGCCATTCCGTTCCTGAAAAGTTGGTGATGGGCAGTTCTGTCGCACGCGTGGAAGCAAGACGTTTCCCGGCCCATCGCTCAAACTGGGGCGATAAAGCCCGGTGAAGTTTCCACGCAGATTGGGGAATGCCTGCAGAACGGATGTTCGGATCCGACAAGTCGTGGATGGTGATAACTCCGGGGATCAAAAAAAAGAGCAACGCGATCAGAACCAAAACAGCGGCATTGGAATAGCGGCAGATGCCCATCAAAACAGGCGCTGATGTTGGCTGACTTGACGGCATCATGTTTTTTTAGGCTTTAGGTCCGTGGTCCCGAGAAATTTTCTTCTTTTCGAACGCATCGCTGCCAAACCATCAGCATCA
>Ga0187868_1002476_pt1 | contig 12082 bp, 9 predicted proteins | sample June2016WEW_13_4_FD_133014 | JGI IMG/M metagenome (GOLD analysis project Ga0187868, IMG submission 133014) | Peatland microbial communities from SPRUCE experiment site at the Marcell Experimental Forest, Minnesota, USA - June2016WEW_13_40 | ecosystem: Environmental > Terrestrial > Soil > Wetlands... | reverse complement strand
GCCGCAACTGACAATCATTCGCTCTGAGGCATACGTCAGCCTGACGTGGCCGACCAATGCCGCCGGCTTTACTTTGCAATCCACTACAAACCTTGCTTCACCGGCGGTCTGGGCCGCTGTTTCCCGAGGCCCTGTCGTCGTCAACGGGCAAAACGCCGTCACCAATCCCATCTCCGGCGCGCGGCAGTTTTTCCGGTTAAGCCAATGACAAGCCGATATGCTCTCCAATCACAAGACCAAAATCGTGGCCACGATCGGGCCCGCTTCCGAGTCCCCGGACATGCTCGAACGCCTGATCCGGGCCGGGTTGAACGTGGCGCGCTTGAATTTCTCCCATGGCGATTTTGCCGAGCAAGGCCGGCGGATTGTCCGCATCCGGGCGGCCGAGCGGGCGACCGGGCGGCGCGTCGCCATCATGGCGGACTTGCCGGGTCCGAAGATGCGGCTGGGAAAGATCGTCCCGGAGCCGATTCAGCTCCGGACCGGCGCGAGCTTTACGTTGACCGTCGACAATGTCGTCGGCACTGAGAAACGCGTGGCGATGAGTTTCGAGCGGCTGCCCCAGGTGGTGAAGCCGGGCGACCTGCTCTTCCTGAACGACGGGCTGGTGCAGCTTCAGGTGGAGTGTGTGGCCGGCCCCGACGTGCAATGCCGAGTGACCGTGGGGGGCGAGTTGTGGTCGCGCAAGGGGGTGAATCTGCCGGGGATTAACCTGGGCATCAGCGCGTTCACCCCGCGGGACCGGGCGTGCCTCGAGTTTGCGTTGGCCCAGGGGGTCGAGGCCTTAAGCCAATCCTTTGTCGAAACCGAAGCGGATGTCGAGGCCGTGCGGGCCGCGGCCAAGGCCGTGGGCAAAAGCCCTTTCCTGATCGCCAAGATCGAACGGGCGGGCGCATTGGCGCGCTTCGCGGAGATTTTGAAAGCGGCGGACGGCATCATGGTGGCGCGCGGCGACCTTGGCGTGGAGGTGCCAATCCAGGAAATCGCGCTGACGCAAAAAAAACTGATTGCGCAGGCGAACCTGGCCGGCAAACCGGTCATCACCGCCACCCAAATGCTCGAGTCGATGGTGTCGAGCCGGCTGCCGACGCGGGCCGAGGCCACCGATGTCGCCAACGCGATCCTGGACGGCACCGATTGCCTGATGCTCTCGGCCGAATCGGCGGTGGGCAAATACCCCGAGGAAGCGGTGGCGATGCTGGCCAGCATCGCCGCGGCCACCGAGGCGGGCCGGCCCCCGGCGCGGCTCAACGACCTGCGCGCGCTCTGCCTGCTTCAGAAGCCCGGCACCGAGGCCGAGGCGATTGCCTCGGTGGTCGAGCACGCCTTGGACACCGTGCCCTGCGCGGCGGTGCTCGTGCCCACCCGAAGCGGAACCACGGCGCGGATGATTTCGCGTTTCAAACCCGCCGTCTGGACCATCGCCTTGAGCCCGCAACCGGCGGTTTGCCAGTCCCTGGTCTTCTCGTACGGTGTGCATCCGGTCGACCTGCCGGCCGAGCCGGAAGACTGGCGCGCCTTTGCCGCCGCCTGGTTGCGCCGGCAGAACCTCCAAGGCCCCATCGCCATGCTCGTTGCCGGTCCCTCGCCCCGCCATCCCGACGCCAATCACCGAATCGAGTTCATGCGCCTGGATTAGGCTCTTGATGAAGAAACTGGGCACAACTGGAGTTCGCATCCTGATTGCGGACGATCAAGCGGATGTCCGGGAAGCGCTGTGGTTGCTTTTCAAGGCCGAGGGGTATCAGTCTGAGGCGGCGGATTCGCCGGCGCAGGCGCTCGAGTTGCTGCGCAAGGAGGAATTCTCGCTGGTCCTGATGGACCTGAACTATTCCCGAGATACGACCTCAGGCCAAGAGGGGATCGAATTGCTCCCGCGCATCCGGGAACTGGACGCATACGTGCCGGTAGTGGTCATGACGGCCTGGGCGAATGTGGAGTTGGCCGTCGAGGCGATGCGGCGCGGGGCGCGGGATTTCGTCCAGAAACCCTGGGACAATGTCCGGCTGCTGACGATCGTCCGGACCCAAATCGAATTCAGCCAGGCCGTGCGGAAGGGCAACCGGTTGGAGGCGGAAAATGCGCTCCTGCGCGGCCAATCGCACCCCAACCTCATCGCCAAATCACCCGCCATGCGCCCAGTCCTGGAATTGATCGAACGTGTAGGCCCCTCCGACGCCAATGTGCTCATCACGGGAGAAAGCGGCACCGGCAAGGGATTGATCGCCGGCGTCCTGCGCGCAGTTTCAACCAGGGCCGACAAGCCCCTGGTTACGGTCAATACCGGCGGGCTCTCGGAAGGGGTGTTTGAAAGCGAGGTCTTCGGCCACGTCAAAGGCGCCTTCACCGATGCCAAGGCCGATCGCGTGGGCCGGTTTGAATTGGCCGATGGCGGAACCCTTTTCTTGGATGAAATCGCCAATGTCCCCCTCAAGCACCAGGCCAAGCTCTTGAGCGCCATCGAAACGGGCAGCTTCGAGAGAGTGGGTTCCTCCAAGACCCTCCAGGTCGATGTGCGAGTCATCTCCGCGACCAATGCGGATCTCAGGAGTGAGATCGGCGCGGGCCGTTTTCGCCCGGACCTGCTGTTTCGCCTGAACACCGTCGAAATCCATTTGCCGCCGCTGCGGGAGCGCCGTGAGGACATTCCAGCTTTGGCGGAGCTCTTCCTGAGGCAACACCTCCAACGCTACCGCAAGCGCCTGGCGGGATTTGACGAAACATCGCTGCGCGTTCTCGCAAGCCATTCATGGCCGGGCAACATTCGGGAACTGAACCACGTCGTGGAACGCGCTGTCCTGATGGCCCAAAGCGATTCGGTGCGAGTGGGCGATTTGGGATTGCAGGAGAGCGCCAGTCCTTCCCGGGCGCTTGAGGAAATGAGCCTCGAGGAGGTCGAGCGGCTGCTGATCAAGAAAACACTCTTGCGCTTCGATGGCAACGCCCGGAACGCCGCGGAATCGTTGGGGCTTAGCCGCAGCGCGTTTTACAGGCGGCTCGAGAAATATGGGTTGTGACCTGTGTTCAAAAGGTTGAAGCACGAGCATCGGGTTTTTTGGATTGCGCTGGTGGCGGGCCTGCCGGCGGCCGCGGCGGCCTTGGCGTTTCTTTGGCTGGGCGAGTATGGCGATCAGACAAAGTGGACCGTGATGGTGTTCATCCTGGTGATTTGGCTCGGGTGCTCCTATTCGCTGATCGGGAAAGTCAGGTTTCCGCTCCAAACACTTTCCAATCTGCTGGCGGCTATCCGCGAGGGTGATTACTCCATCCGGGCCCGCGGCGGCCGGCGGGAAGACGCGCTGGGCGAAGTGATCCTCGAGGTCAATGCCTTGGGGGAGAATCTGCGCCAGCAGCGGTTGGCGGCATTGGAAGCGACCGCGTTGCTGAGCAAGGTGATGACGGAGATCGAGGTCGCCGTCTTCACCTTCGATGGCGCCCAAAAACTTCGCCTCGTCAACCGTGCCGGGGAAAAGTTGCTCGGCAAGCCGGCCCAACGGTTGCTCCACGGCAGCGCCTTGGAACTCGGACTGGCGGAGTGTTTGCAGGGCGAACCCTCCCGGACCATGGAAATCATGTTGCCGGGCGGGGCCGGCCGCTGGGGACTCCGGCGGACCACCTTCCGGGAACACGGCAGGCCGCATACCTTGGTGGTTCTGACCGATCTCAGCCGCGCGTTGCGGGAAGAGGAACGCGCGGCCTGGCAGCGCCTGCTTCGGGTCCTGGCCCACGAACTGAATAACTCCCTGGCGCCCATCAAATCCATCGCCGGGACCATGACCGGCCTCCTCAAGCGCCAGCCGCGAATGCAGGATTGGGAACCGGACATGCAGCGCGGGTTGGAAGTGATCTCGAGCCGCGCCGAGGCGCTGAACCGGTTTGTCGGCGCCTACACTCAATTGGCGAGGCTGCCCCAGCCTCGCTTGGGGCCGGTTGACGTCGGCGCCTGGGTCCGGAGGGTGGTTGCCTTGGAGACCAGACTCCGGGTTGCCGTCGAGCCTGGCCCCCCATTCGTGATCCAGGCGGATGGCGACCTGCTGGACCAATTGCTCATCAACCTGGTGCGCAACGCGACCGATGCCTCTTTGGAAACCAAGGGTGAAGTCAAAATCCGCTGGGGCCGGAATATCTCCGGGCTTGAAGTTTTGGTAGAGGATGACGGCGCGGGCTTATCGAACCCGGCGAATCTGTTCGTGCCGTTCTTCACCACCAAAAAGACCGGTTCCGGCATCGGCCTGGTCCTCAGCCGCCAAATCGCCGAGGCCCACGGCGGTTCCATCATGCTGGAAAACCGAACCGACCGCCCGGGCTGTCGCGCCCGGTTGCGCTTGCCGGTCAAGTAGCCCATTGGATGTGTCCGCTTATAGGACGGAGTGTTTGCGGTAATAAATTGGGTATGGCTACTTTTTACGGCGCGGGTTCTAACGCCTGGAGATAAACCGTTTCATTCGGGCCATGGCCTCTTTCACATTGGCCATGCTGGTGGCGTAGGCGCAGCGGACGAAGCCCTCGCCGCAGGCGCCAAAGGCGCTGCCGGGGACCACGGCCACTTTTTCTTCCTTGAGGAGTTGCAGGGCGAAATCCCTCGAGGAGAGCCCGGAACTGGCGATGCTGGGAAAGGCATAAAAGGCGCCGAGCGGGCGGTGGCAGTCCAGGCCCATGTCGGCGAAGGCGGCGGCTATGAAATTACGGCGTCGGCGATATTCCTGGACCATTTCGCCGATGTCGGAGGCGGGACGCGCGAGGGCCTCGAGGGCAGCTTTCTGGCTTAGGGACGGGGCGCAGAGCATGGTATATTGGTGGATTCTCATCATGGCCTCGATGAGTTCAGCGGGGGCGCAAGCATAGCCGAGCCGAAAGCCGGTCATGGCCCAGGCCTTGGAAAAGCCGTGGAGGAAGATGGTGCGTTCGCGCAGGCCCGGCAGGCTCACCAAGCTGGTGTGAGGGGCGTCGTAAGTCAGTTCACCGTAGATTTCGTCGGAAATGACGATGAGGTCGCGCTCGGAGGCAAAGGCGGCAATGTCAAGGAGATCGGCCCGGCTCATCACGGCGCCGGTGGGGTTGTTGGGGAAATTGAGCATGAGGGCCTTGGTGCGCGGCGTGAGCTTGGCCTCGAGCATCTGGCGGGTGAGGCGAAAGCCGTTTTCGGGGCGGGTTTCGACGATGACCGGCACGCCGTGGGCAAAGAGGATGGTGGCCCGGTAGGACACGTAGCAAGGCTCGTGGTAAAGGACCTCATCGCCAGGATTGAGCAGTGCGCGCAGGGCCAGGTCCAGGGCCTCGCTGACGCCGACGGTGACCAGCACCTCGGTTTGAGGATTGTAATCGGCGCCAAAAACCCTGCGGACGTAGCCGGCCAGGGCGCGGCGCAGTTCCAGGTAGCCGAGGTTGCTCGTGTAGTGGGTTGCCCCGCGTTCGAGGGCGAAGACGGTTGATTCGCGGACATGCCAGGGTGTGTCGAAGTCCGGCTCGCCGATGCCCAGGCTGATGACCTCCTTCATCATCGTGACAATGTCGAAGAAGTCACGAATCCCTGAGCGCGGGATGTCCCTGACGGCGGTATTGAGCCGGTTACGGAGTGATGGTGAGGCGTTCATCGGAGTGTTCCTGGCGCATCAGGACCCCAAACCGTTTGTAGGTCTTGAGCATGAAATGGGTCGAGGTCGAGAGCACTCCTTCCAGCGCCGCCAACCGTTCACTGACAAATCCGGCCACCTCCCTCAGGTTCTTGCCCTCCACGAAGAGCAGCAGGTCGTAGGGGCCGCTCATCAGGTAAGCCGAACGCACCTCGGGGAAACGACTGATGCGGTCGGCGATGGTATCGAACCCACCCTCGCGCTGGGGCGTCACTTTCACTTCTATGACGGCGGTGACCTTGTCCAGGCCCAGTTGATCCTCGTTCAGGATGGCCTGGTAGCCGCGAATGACCCCGCGTTTTTCGTAATCCGCCACCCGCCGGTTCACCTCGTCCACGGACACTTCGAGCATGCCGGCGATATTCTCGCGCGGCTCCAGGGCATTGGCCTGCAAAATCATCAACAATTCATCCATAATTCACCTTGGATCGGTTGCGCGGGGAGAATAACCCGTTCCCTGCCCTTGGGCGAGGAAAAAGGAAAGGCTAAGGGCCAAAATCCGAAATCCGAAGGCCGAAATCCGAAGGAAATCCGAAATCCGAAGCCCCGAAACCCGAAGTCCACATCCGGTCCGTCGTTCGGTGCGGTCGCTGCGTGGCACTTTAGCCTTTGGCCTTCTTCCCTTGGCCTTTCCTCCCCGTCCCTCATCCGGCCGAGTCGCTACGCGGCACGGAAGAGCCTGTGGCCTCAGTATTCAGTGCGGGGCCGACGCCCGAAAGCTTGGCGATCTCGCCCTTTGGATTTCGGATTTCGGATTTCGGATTTCGGATTTCCTTCGGATTTCGGGGCTTCGGCCTTCGGATTTCGGATTTTGGCCCGCTTCTTTTGGTCTTCGGACTTCATAACTTGGCCCGGCTTATGCTATGAAAGAGCCGTGAAACGGACCATCAAAGGCACGCGAATCAGGAGCGAATTGATTGCTGCGACCATCACCCCCCGCCAGCCAGGCGTTTGCCACCCCATTCGTCCCCGAAGCAGGAGCGAGTTCATTGCCGCAACCCTCATCCCTGTCCACCATGCCGAGAGGGACACCAGATTTGGAGTGATCCAGGGCATTATGGCCCTGGCGTTCGTTTTCGGCGTCATTGGCTTGATGCGCCTGGTCCTGGCAATTCTGGGGGACGGTCCGCATTCTCATTGAGCCTGAAAACGGCCCTTCAACCACTGATGAACACGGATAAACACGGATTTGTAGAGGAATTGCAACAGACGGCGTTCACCCATCGGGCGAGCCCCTCCGGGCGTTTCCGTATCCGTGTGCATCCGTGTGCATCCGTGGTTGAAAGACCTCAACTGCCGGATTTAGGTTGAAGCCGGCTCAGCGCAGTTTGAAGCCGCCTCGGAAGATGACTTCGGCGAGGGTAACGATGAGGAAGACGGCGCTTACGAGGGCATTGAGGCGGAAGAAGGCGAGTTGAATCCAATGGAGGCTCCGGCGGCGGGCAATCCAATGTTCGAGGAGCAAGCAGACAACGATGATGAGCCAGCCGACGAGGTAGGCGATGCGGAAGCGGCAGAGCACGCCAAAGGCGAAGAGCAAGCCGCATACGAGAAGGTGAGCGAGGAAGGCGGCCTGGAGGGCGTTTTTCGGCCCCCAGGCCACCACCAGAGAGCGCAGGCCGTGCCGGCGGTCAAACTCGTAATCCTGGAGCGCGTAGATAATGTCGAACCCGGTCAGCCAGAGAACCACCACCGCGGCCAGGATGAGCATTTGGACCAGTTCGAGGGCGGAGAGGTTGCTGCCTTTGACTGCGAGCCACGCCCCAACCGGCGCCAGGGCAAGCGCCAGACCAAGGAAAAAATGGGTGTAATCGGTGAATCGCTTGGTCAGCGAGTAGAAGCACACGATGGCCAGGGCCAGGGGAGACAGATAGAAGCAGAGCGGGTTGAGCAAGAAGCTGGCGCCGAGCAGCCCCGTCGCGGAGAGCAGGCAAAGGGCAACCGCGCTGGGCAGGGTTATCTGGCCGGTGGGCAGGTGCCGCCGGGCCGTCCGCGGATTCAGGGCGTCGAATTTGCGGTCCACGATTCGATTGAAGGCCATGGCGCAGGTGCGGGCGCAGACCAGGGCGGCAAAGATGAGGCCGAATTTCCTCCACCCGGGCCAACCCCGGTTTTCCCGCGCGGCGACGGCCATGGCCGCCAACCCGAAGGGGAGCGCAAAGGCGGTGTGCGGGAATTTGACGAAATCAGCCCATTTGCGTAGAGCGCGGAACATGCGAGAGTGCATTCTTAATCTTAATCTTAATCTTAATCTTAATCTTAATTTTAACCTTCAGGAGCACGATTAAGATTAAGATTAAGATTGAGATTAGGAACAGGACCGGCTACCCAAACAAGCAAGATGCGCCCAACATTGGCTCCTTAATCCCTTTCTTTGCCCCATCTCACCCCCAACTGGTGCTCGATGCCGAGGTGGTCGAGGATGCGCGCCACCACGGTGTCGGCGACCTGCTCGACGGTTTGCGGGCGCGAGTAGAAGGAGGGGTTGGCCGGCAGGATGGTGGCTCCGGCCAGCAACAACAACTCGAGGTTTTTGAGGTGAATCAGGTTGAGCGGGGTTTCGCGCGGAACCAGGACGAGCCTTCGCTTTTCTTTTAATACCACGTCGGCGGCACGGAGCAGCAGGTCGTGGCTCGAGCCATGCGCAATTCGTCCCACGGTGCCCATGGTGCAAGGGATGATGACCATCGCCTCGGGGGCGTTGGAGCCGCTGGCAAAAGGGGCCTGCATGCTCCTGAGACTGTGCAGTGCGGCGCCCGCCGGCAGGCGCAAGCCCCCGGCCAACTCTTCGGTTATGACCGCCTGAGCGTATTGGCTGAGCACGACATGAAGCTCGTGCCGGGTGGGGGCAAGGTTGTCGAGCAGACGCTGGGCGTAAAGGGCGCCGCTGGCCCCGGTGATAGCGACAAGTATTCTCAAGCGCGACGCACAATATGGCCCAGGGCCGGAAGGAAAGTCAAGGCTAAGGGCTAAAGGCTAAAGGCTAAAAGATAAAGGATGAGTCCATCCTTTAGCCTTTAGCCTTTAGCCTTTAGCCTTCCTTCCTTCTCACCGTTGTTGGCGCAAACGGGCGGCTTCCTGAAGATGCGGGAAGGCTTCGTTGGTCCGGCCTAGCCGCTCGAGGAGGAGGCCCAGGTTCTGGTGCGCGTCCGGGTCGCCGGGTTGGAGCCAGAGTGCGGTGTTGAAGCGGGCCAGGGCGGCGTTGATCTGGCCTTGGGCGGCCAGGGATTTTCCGGCCTGGACGGTTTTTTGGACGAGGCCGGGTTCAAGGCGCAAGGCGGCGGTGAAGGTCTCGTCCGCTTCATTGGTCTTGCCAGCCATCATGAGGGCGTTGCCCAGATAAACGCGCAGGCCCGCATTGGTGGGGCAGAGTTGCGCCGCTTCCCGAAACGGGGCTTGGGCCTGGTCGAACTTGCCCTGGGCGGCGAGCGCGCGGCCCAGACCGGCCAGGGCCTCGAGGTAACCGGGCTTGAGCCGCACCGCAGCGGCGAACTCGGCTGCGGCGTCGGCAAACATGCCCTGCGCCGACAAGACAGTGCCCAGGCTGAGGTGGGCGACGGGCAATTGGGGTTGGAGACGGGCCGCCTGGGCGTACTGCGCCAGGGCGTCATCGGCGCGGCCCTGGCGCCAGAGGATCCCGCCGAGGTTGATTCGCATCTCGGCGTTAGTGGGGCAAAGCCGGACGCAATCCCGGTAATTGGCTTCCGCCTCGGCCAGCCGGCCTTGCCTGAGAAAGGACTCCGCCAGGCGGGTCAGGGCCTCAGTGTGGTCCGGTTTCAGGCGCACTGCGGCGGCGAAACGGGCGATGGCGCCCTCGAGGTCGCCCCGGGCGGACAAGGCGACACCCAGGTTGACGAGCGCATCCGGAAAGTCCGGGTCGAGCCGGAGCGCCTCGAGGTATTGCACCTCAGCCTCGGGGCGCCGGTCCATCACCCAAAGGAGCGCGCCGTAGTTATTGTGAATCCGGGAGTCCCAAGGGGCCAACGACAAGGCCGCGCGGAACGATTCGGCCGCCTCCTGACGCCGGCCCTGGAGTTGCTCCGTCACCGCCAGCCCATAATAGCCATCGGCCAGGGCGGGCGCCGCCTGGATGGCTGCCTTGAAATGAAGGATGGCCTCGGCGGATTTGCCTCGCAGGCGCAGCCCGGCGCCCACGCGGGAATGCGCCATGGCGTTGTCGGTTGTGACCTCGAGGGCGTGTTGGAAGAGGGTAAAATCGTCCCGCCAGAATCTGACCTGGTGTTGGGTCGCGGCGACGCAGGCGGCGATGGCGGCCAGGCCGGCTGCTGCGAGCGCGGCCCGTCCGCCAGGCCGGCGGTCCAGGGCCTCCGCCGCAGACCAGACCACGGAGATGAAGAGCCCGATCAACGGAATGTAGGTGTAGCGGTCTGCCATGGCCTGTGCGCCCACCTGAATGAGGCCAATGACGGGCACCAGAGTTCCCAGGAACCAAAACCACCCCACCGCCAGCCAGGGCTGGCGCCTGAGGCGGCGCAGGGCAATCCAGGAAATGGCCGCCAGGAGCAGGACGCCCGCAGCAATCCCCCAGGCCGGCCATTGGCGCGAGAGGGGGTAGCGCGTGTCCGGGTGCGGGTAGAAGACGGCCAGATGCGCCGGCCAGACCGTCTTGCCGAGGTACTTCAAATAGGAAGCGACTGCGTTGGCCAGGCGCGGGGCCAGGGGAAGCACCGCAGTGGTGGCATGGGCGGCGTGTTGCACCAGGCAAGTCACGATGCAGGAACCGAGCGCCAGGCAAAGGAAAGGGATTTTTTCCACCACCAACAGGAGCAGGCGGCGTGGGAGCTTAGACGGTGATTCATAAGCAGCCGGACATGCAAGGGTCGAGTGTCGAGTGTCGAGCGGCGGCACTTCGTCCCCTCGACACTCGACACTCGACACCTTCGCCGCGATATTTCCGAGCCGTCCGAGCGGCCAATAATCAAGCAGCATCAGCACGAAGGGCATCGTGACCAGCATCGGCTTGCTCATCAGGCCCAGGGCGAAGAGCAGGACCGACAGGAGGTAAGCGGGAGGAGGGGGGAAGGGAAATCCGAAATCCGAAGGCCGAAATCCGAAGGAAATCCGAAATCCGAAGGCCGAAGGCCGAAGGCCGGAATCGGCGGCCTGCGCCCCGCACCCAGCACTCCCTCCTTCGCCGCTCGGATTTCGGATTTCGGATTTCGGGTTTCCTTCGGATTTCGGATTTCGGATTTCGGATTTCGGCCCCTGCTCCCCTTCGATCCCGCGCACATACCTGGCATACGCCATGAGGGCGAGCAGGAAGAAAAAGGTGCTGAGCACGTCCTTGCGTTCGGCGACCCAGGCGACCGATTCGACATGCAGCGGATGCACGCCGAAGAGGGCCGCCACCATCGCGCTCCTCCAGGGCGCGCCGGTCAGGCTCTCGAGCAGCCGGAAGAGCAGGAGCGTGTTGGTGGTATGGAAAAGCAAGCTCGTCAGGTGGTGCCAGCCGGGTGCCAGGCCGAACAGTTGCACGTCGAGGATGTGGGAAAGCCAGGTCAGCGGATGCCAATTGGCGGCCGTGCTGCCGGCGAAGGCCCAGACCACATTTTCCCAGGTCAAGCCGCCCAGGACATGCAAATTGGCCGTCACGTAGAGCGGGTCATCGCAAAGGATGAAATCATTGCCGAGCACGCGCCCGAAGGCGGTCGCCGTGACTGCGGCCAGGAGCGCGCACAATAAACCGGAGCTCGGCCTTGCGTTAATGCGGTCCATTAAGATTAAGATTAGGATTAAGAGCCGGAAACCGCCACCCAAGAAAAAGGCGCCCTTACGGGCGCCTTGATTACAGATTGCGAATGAGAGGTGAGAGCACCAATTACGGGAACATGAAGGTGTTCGGGCCGGGGGCCGTGGTCGTGTCCTGGGTGTCCCGGAGCTGGGTCATCAGGCGGGAGGTGCTGACCTGCTGCACGCTGGCGTCCGCCAGGAGGAGGTTGCCTTGCTGTTGGTGGATCTTGGCGGTCCAGGCCGGGGCCGTCGCGGCGGCAGGCCAGTTGGTTCCCATAACGCACGTGGCGCCAAGACAAGGACTGCCGGCAACGTGCTGAGATTGGCCGTAGCCGTTATTCTGAGTGGCGTTGTACGTAGTATTCTGCAGGTCGCCATCGATGTTACGGTCGCCGGAGAGAATCATCTGGGGATCATTGTCGTCCGCGTTGAGGCCGATGAAATAGGAGACGTTGAGGTTACACAGGGTGAATTGGTTGCCGGCACCCGCCCCAGCCGCCTCGTTCTCGTTGGCGTTAAGGTTCATGAGCAGGTTCGTATGGGTGACCGTGTCCGAATCCGACGGGCAGGCGAGGATGCGGGCCGTGCTCAACTCGTTGGACATCGTGCCGAAGATCTGGTACATGTATCCCGCATTGTAGGGGGTGCCATAAATCTGCGCCTGGTTGGGCGGGCCGCCGCTGGCCGTGGGAACGATC
>Ga0187868_1002475_pt1 | contig 12082 bp, 11 predicted proteins | sample June2016WEW_13_4_FD_133014 | JGI IMG/M metagenome (GOLD analysis project Ga0187868, IMG submission 133014) | Peatland microbial communities from SPRUCE experiment site at the Marcell Experimental Forest, Minnesota, USA - June2016WEW_13_40 | ecosystem: Environmental > Terrestrial > Soil >... | reverse complement strand
GGACCCGAAGAACAAATAAACCCAGCCCAGCAGAAAGACGCTTTCATACCAGTGCGCAATTTCGATCATCGCCAGCGTGCGGCCGGAGAACTCGGTGGTGATGCCGCGCACCAGTTCCTGGTGGGCATGGTGCGAGCAGGACAGATCGAACGGCGATTTGCGGAACTTGATTTCCAGCGTGTAGAGGAAGCCGAGAAAAATCCCCGGCAGCATCAGCACGAGCAGCGTGGGATGGCTGGCGATTTCATTCACGGCAAAGCTTTTGGTGACCATGTACATCCCGATGGCCGTCAGCAAAATCATCGGTTCATAGGCCATCATCTGGATCAACTCGCGTTCCGCGCCGATGAAGCTGTAAGGCGAACTGGCCTTGTACGCGCCAAGCACGAAGAAAATGGCCGCGAGTGTCAGCGCGAAGATCACCAGCAGCAAATCCGCTCCGCCAAAGAACAGCCCGCCGGTGAAGATCGCCAGCAAGAGAAAGAAAAAGATGTAGTAGTTCTGCGAGCGGCGGACAACGACATTCTCCTTCTGCAGAAGCTTCAGCACGTCGTAGAACGGCTGAAAAATCGGCGGACCCTGGCGCGATTGCATCCGCGCCGAAATCCGGCGGTCCCAACCCGCCAGCAGACCGCCGACAACGGGCGCCGCCACCAGATAAATGAGCAAACGAATCCAGGGGTTCATAGGCATGCCATCAGGAACATCACTGTCAGCAGCGCCACGCTGCCAACCACACCCCAGCGTGAAAGCCAGGCTTCATCGAACAAACTGCGCAGATAGTAATTGTGCATCGTTACGTTTTCCACCGCGCTGGCCGAGCCGAGGAAGCGCGTGCTGCTGTGCAGGTTCGCGCCGCCGAGGTAGGCATCCGTCACCCGCACGCCGTGCCCGTAGTTGAAGAAGGTGATCGGGAACAACATGACCATCGCCATCATGATCGTCATGATGATGATATTGCCCTCGCCCAGGGAGGCCGACTGGCCGTAAACCGAGTAGATGTACGGCTCAATGAAACGGGAGGAAATGAGCGGAAACAACAGACAGGCCAAAGCAGTTGCCGCGGACAAGCCGTAGAGCGCAATGGCTTCGCCCAGAACCAGTTCCTTCCTGATCCGCTCGCCCGTTCCGACGACTTCCACCAGCTTGCCCATCCATTTGACCCAGAAGAACAGCGTGGCAGCACTGCCGAAGGCGATGAAGACCGACAGCGAGGGATAGGCATCCACGACGGCCTTGAGCACGGCCCATTTGCTGATCAACATGCCGAACGGCGCCAGGAACATGCCGGCCATGCCAATCTGCATCATTATCGCCACGCGCGGCATGCGCACGACCAGCCCGGACATGTCTTCAATGTTCCGGCTGTGCAACTTGTGCTCCACCACGCCCACGCACAGGAACAACAGGCATTTGGCCACCGCATGGAAGATGATCAACAAGATGCCCGCCCAGACCGCCTCGTAAGTTCCGATGCCGCCGCAGAGGACGATCAGGCCGAGATTCGCGACGGTGGACCAGGCCAGAACCCGTTTGGCCTCGCTGGTGGTGATGGCCGCCAGGGAACCGACGACAAAAGTGACGGCGCCGACCAGCGCCACCATCATCCCGACTTTTGTGCCCGCGACCAATGGTGCCATGCGCAAGACCAGATAGACGCCCGCCTTGACCATCGTGCTGGAATGCAGCAACGCCGAAACCGGCGTGGGCGCGACCATCGCTCCCAGCAGCCAGCTTGAGAACGGCAGTTGGGCTGATTTCGTGATGCCCGCAAAACACAACAACGCCGCCGGCAAGAGCACCAGCGCCTTGTCGGGGTAGTTGATGAGCGCCTGGAGTTCGATGCTGCCGGTTTTCTTTTGCAGCCAAACAATTGCCAGGGCAAAAGCCAGGCCGCCGGCCAGATTCATCACCAGCGCCAGCAGCGCGTTGCGCTTCGCTTCTTCGGTCTGCGTGTAACCAATCAAGAGGAACGAGCACAGCGTGGTGATTTCCCAGAAGAGGAACAGCCACACCAGGTTGTTGGCGAAAATGAGTCCGAACATCGCGCCCATAAAGATGAACAGCAGCGCGAAGAAGAGCGGACGCCGGTCCGGCACGTCGCGATGCGCCACTTCGTGGTATTCGCGCATGTAGCCCAGCGCATAAATGCAGATGCCGCCGCCCACAAGGCCGTTGATGAGGGCCATGATGACGGTGAACTTGTCCACGAACAGATTCTGCGGATTCTGCGCCACCTCCAGATGCGCGCCGGCGGTGAGTTCAAACCAGACCATCAGTCCGGCCTGCGCCAGCGTGAGCAGCACAATCAGCGGCTTTTTTGCGCGCACACCGACGTAAAGAATGAACAGACTCATCGCCATCTCGACAAGCAACATGCCCAAGTTGATGGCATGGGCGCTTACCGGAAGGTCTTTCAATTCGACGTGAGACGGCAACCCGGCCATTGGCAACAAGGCCAGGGCTACTGAACCGCAACACACCGCCAAGGTCACACCGGACACCAGGATTTTGCGGGGCAGGTCGGGCTTCAAGCACAACAGCACCAAGCCGGCGGCCAAGGGGACCAGAATCAATGTTAAAACCAGCGTCACAATGGTTTAAGTATTAAGAGTGTTTCTGTGCAAAAACCTTCATCAAATGCCTCAATGGAATATAACTTACCGGCCCGGTTCAGGTTGGCTTTGCGCTATTTGGCAATTAGCCAACATTCTTTGTCAGTGACTCTGCTTAAGTGAAGAATCAGCCGGCCGAAAAGAAAAAAAACGACTAAACGCTCAGGGGATCGCGCGCCTTTATGGCCTTGTGCTGCTGGATCAAAAACTCGCACCAGGCGTCCATGCCCTGGCCGGTTTTGGTGGAGGTCTCGAACACCTGCGCCTTGGGGGCCAGGCGCCGCAGATTGGCCAGGGCCGCTTCCCGGTTGTAGTCGCAGGCCGTTGCGAGGTCCATCTTGCTGACCACCGCCACGCCCGCCGACTGGAACAGGGGCGGATATTTCAACGGCTTGTCTTCACCTTCGGTGACGGACAGCAGGACGACGCGCAGGTCTTCGCCCAGATCGTACGCGGCGGGGCAGACGAGGTTGCCGACGTTCTCGATGATGAGGAGATCGAGGCCTTTCAGGTCCAGTTGCTGTAAGGCACGAGCCACCATCTCGGCTTCGAGATGGCACACGGTGCCCGTGGTGATCTGCACCACCGGCGCGCCGGATTCGCGGAGACGCTGCGCGTCGTTGTCCGTGGCCAGGTCGCCGACGATGACGCCGGTCTTCAGGTGTTTTCCCAGCGAGCGGATGGTTTCGCGAATGAACATGGTCTTGCCCGAACCGGGTGCGGAAAGGACGTTCAGCACGAGCAGGCCGCGCGCATGGAAGAAGCCGCGATTGCGCTCCGCCAGCCGGTCATTCTTTTCCAGAATCGCCTGGCGCACCTCCAAAACCCGATGCTGGCCAACGGCGGCTTCGTGCGAGTGAGTGTGGGAATGCGGGTGGTCATGGTCGTGATGATGGTCATGGCCGTGGCTGTGACCGTGATCATGGTCATGGTCGTGGTGATGGGCACTGATGCCCACCGGGTTTTCACCGGGCAATCCGCATCCGCAATCTTTGCACATCAGTCAACCTCCAATGAAGTGAGTTCCATTTCGCGTCCCGCGCGGAGTTCCGCGCTGGGACGATGGCAATCGGGACATTCGGCGAACATCCGGGTTGCCGCAAATTCATGGCTGCACGTGGGGCACCAGAACCGCGCCGGGACATCCTCGATGAGCAATCGGGCACCTTGCGCCGGCGTGCCGTCCGCGAGGGCCTCGAAGGCAAATTGCAGCGCGTCGGGCACCACGCCGCTCAGGGTGCCGATGCGCAGGCGGATGGCATGCACCCGGCTGGCCCCGGCTTGCCGGGCCTTTTCGAGTACCTGATCCAAAGCGCTTTGCATGATGGATAATTCGTGCATGGTTTGCCAGAAACCCAGACCGGCCACCGGGCCAGGGCCGGGTTCCACACGCTCAAGGTATATCGCCGGTTGCGGACTGACAAATGAATTCCGGGCTGAAGCCGCCTTCTAAACCACGAAACACACAAAACTTCGGAGGGGCGAGTTCCAAGAGCCCCCAATTTTTCACCGCAAAGAACGCAGAGAGCGCAAAGAGGAAAACCCGGTTGTATTCTAAAATCCCTTTTTCTATGTGTTCTTTGCGTTCTTTGCGGCTAAAAATCTTCAATACACCAAAACCAACACCGCCGCATCCTGTGCCGACTTGACCACGTCCTCAAACTTCCGGTCAGCCGTGACTGGTTCTTTGAGTTTGGCGGAAACTGCGGGCACGGATTCGAGGAAGCTCAAAAGAAAGCTGCTTTTGACCGCGTAATTCACATTCTCCGGCAATGCCCCGCTCGCGGCCAGCGCCGCCGACGCATCCAGTTTGGCCGACACCACGCCCACCACATTCCCATGTTCATCCACCAGCGCGCCTCCGGAATTGCCCGGCTGCACCGGCACACTGATCTGGAAATACCGCGCATCATCCACCGCTCCGGACAGCGACGCAATTTCTCCCTTCGCCAACTTGGGTGAAAAGCCCTGCAATCCGATGTTGGGAAAACCCACTGTCGCCACCGTGCCGCCCAGCTTCACACCCCGGCTCGCCGCCACCGGCAACGACGAAAACCGACCGTCCGTTTTCAATAAAGCCAAATCATTGGCCGCATCCACCTGAACCACTTTGGCGTCAATCAAACCGGCGCTCGTGAGCAAACGAACTTTCATCGCATCCTTGACCACATGATAGTTTGAAATCAAATAACCATCATCCGTGATAAAAAAGCCTGTGCCGCTGGCAATGGGAGAATCACTTTGGTCAGGAGTTCCTTCTTTGTGCGGTCTAAATTGTCGGGATAAGCGTTGCGCCTCGGCAATTTGGGCAGGGGTCATTTGTTGAGCAATGCGATCTCGACCGGTTTGTGCATTTGGATAGCCTTGAACTGCGGAAAGATTAAACCACTTGTAAGCTTCAACATAATCTTGTGGCACACCCTGACCATCGGCATACATCGCACCGAGATTGCATTGCGCCAGAATATCACCTTGATTTGCAGCTTTGCGATACCACGTTGCGGCTTCCGTTGCATCGCTCGTAACGCCCCAACCTTTCTCATAAGCAACACCCAAATTACTTTCTGCATCTGCATATCCTTGTTCAGCCGCCCTACGCCACCATTTTGCAGCTTCGCCCATGTCTTTCGCCACGCCGCTACCTTCGCTGTAGCATTGTCCAAGGCTATATTGAGCTATTGCATTTCCTTGAATAGCGGCTTTGCGAAACCAGTTCACCGCCGCTGCATAGTCTTGCGACACACCTAGTCCTTGATAATAAATCGCACCGAGATTGCATTGTGCTTCTGCGTCTCCACGTTTGGCTTTGGCTTCGGTATTCTCGACTGAATTTGTGTCGCTCGGGTGGGCGTGTAACCGGACGCCAGCACACAAAACGAGCACCAGAAAACCCGTCACGCACCATTTGATTTTCATGCTGCCATGATTGTTCACTTTGACTGCTGTTTCAAGAAAATCCAAAATTGATTTGTTTTTGCTGTTTGAAGACAGCTAAATGGAATCAGTATGTTTCAATCCGACAACAACCCGCGCAAACGGCGTGCTGGGCTTTTTTTGGCACACATCGGTTTATATCCAAAATTCAGCGCGTTCGTTGCCACCTATACTTTCTGTATTGAGAAGCTGTTTGAGTTGGTATCCGAAGGAAATGAGACAGCAGACATAGTAGGAGTTCCACTGCTTTTCCTTATGCGGCATACTCTGGAATTGGGATATAAATCCAGTTTGGTTTATCTTTGCGAACGCAACTCGACGATTTTTGATCCTAAAAAGAAAAATGGTGAAGGACATTCTTTGGAGCAGCTACACAAGCGTCTTGGTTTAGAATATTCTCAAGCCCTAAAAAAAGGAATCCTGCCCGGATTCGACCAATGGTTCGACGATTCATATGCTATTACAGAAAAAGGGATGCGATTTTTTGACAAGTTAGATGAGGGATCCACTAAACTGCGATTCCCCAATACTAACGAAAGCCCCACTTTTGACCGCAATAATCCGGTCAATCTGCTAGATGCCAAAAACGTATTTGATGATGCAATGACTCTTTTCACCACAATGGCCGACGTGATTGCGGAAGACGAATCTCGTCACGGTTAAAATTCAAACGCCACTTGCCCCAGTCGTCCATCCTAAAATGGTTTTGGCAGCGGCGGTTTTCTTCGCCCGGCGCGGAAGTTTCCCCCGACCTCCGGAGTGCGCCCGTCCCCGGGCGCAGCAACGTGGCAAAGCAGGCCGGCATCGGTTTGGCCAAAGCGCGTCGCCGTTCGTGCATTGCTGTGGCCGGGGACGGCCACACTCCGCCGTTGGCGGAAAGGGAGAATCGTTCGCCGCCCCTCCGCGACTTTGCGCCTTGGCGTCTTTGCGTTAAATCCGTTTGCCCCGGTCGTCCATCCAAAACGGATTTATCCTTGGATTCCCGCGTGGTTGTGTTAGCGTAAAGGCATGTCGCAGCGCATCTCCATCAAGCCGGATGTTTGCAACGGGCGGCCGGTCATTCGCGGCACGCGCATCACGGTGCAGACGGTGCTGGAATTTCTCGCCGCCGGCGATTCGGTCGAGGACGTGCTGGCGGAATATCCCCGGCTGACCCGCGCCGACGTGCAGGCGTGCTTGGATTACGCCTCGCGCGTGATGGGCAATCATTTCTCCGTGGTCCAGACGGCATGAAGGGCTTTCTCTTCGAGGAAAACCTGCCCGCGCGGCTGCGTTTTTCGCCGAAGCTTCCCATCGTGCCAACGTCCAAGTCGGGTCGGAATCCAACCGATTAACAGATTTGGGAATTTGCCCGGAAACAGGATCTGGTCATCATCAGCAAAGACGCGGATTTTTCGGACCGGATCATCACGAACTCGCCGCCGCGACGGGTGGTGCATCTGCGATTTGGCAATCTCCGCAAAGATGAATTTCACGCGTTGCTCGCCCGCGTTTGGCCGCAAATCGAAACGCTGCTGAAATCACACAAGCTGGTGAATGTCTATTCCGACCGCCTTGAAGGCATTCGCTGAAAATTTCCCGGCAAATTCTAGTCGGCGAACATTTCGGCTTGGGGAGCACAGCCGCCTCGGCTGTCGGGTTCGACGCCCTCGTCGAACCCATTCTCAGGCACCGATGTTTCCAGCGAGGGCGCTGGAAACCGCACGCGAGGCGCGTGCGCTCCCCACCGTCATCCATCCCAAAATGATTTTGGCAGCGGCAGTTTTCTTCGCCCATTGCGATTTGGTTGGGCGCGTCACTCCGTACGCGCCGTTCGTTCACACATCAAAATCGGCGCGCACGGAGTGACGCGCCCTACCACGGATAAGTCCGACGCCGCTTCCGCTTTTAATTCGGAGGCGGTTCGGACAAAATCCCCGCGTGAACAAAGCCGAACCAACCAGCCAGCGCACACGCCTGAAACTCACTGTTCGCGGCGCGGTGCAGGGGGTTGGCTTCCGTCCGTTCGTCTTCCGCCTCGCGACTGGACTCGGCCTGGCCGGCTGGGTCAACAATTCTCCGCAGGGCGTTTTCATTGAAGCCGAAGGCCCGCGCGCGGAACTCGAAAAATTCCTGCTCCGGCTCGAAACCGAAAAACCGCCGCGCAGTTTCATTCAAAGCCTCGAAGCCTCATGGCTGGACGCGGTGGGTTTCGATAACTTTGAAATCCGCGCCAGCGAAACCGGCGGCGACAAAACCGCGCTGGTACTGCCGGACATTGCCACGTGCCCGGATTGCCTGCGCGAAATCTTCGATCCCCAAAACCGCCGCCACCGTTATCCGTTCACCAACTGCACCAACTGCGGCCCGCGTTTCAGCATCATCGAGTCCCTGCCCTATGACCGCGCGAACACTTCGATGAAAGCGTTCACGATGTGCCCGCAATGCCAGGCCGAATACGACGAACCGTGCAGCCGCCGCTTCCACGCCCAGCCGAATGCGTGCCCGGCTTGCGGGCCGCATCTTGAATTGTGGGAAGGTAGCCGCGTTTGTAAAAACGCGGAAAGTCCACGCTCTCACGAGCGCGGCTACGGTGTTTTGCTCGCCGCCGCCAAGGCGATTCGCGAAGGGGAAATTGTTGCGGTCAAGGGGCTCGGCGGATTTCATTTGATGGCGGATGCGCGCAACGACAAGGCGGTTCAACTTTTACGCGAACGAAAGTATCGCGAAGAAAAACCCTTCGCGCTCATGTTTCCATCGTTGGAGAGCGTAAAAGCTGAATGTGAAGTCTCGCCGTTGGAAGAGCGGTTGTTGTGCTCGCCCGAAGCGCCCATTGTGCTGCTGCGGCGGATGCACTTTGATTTTCCAACGGATGAAAAGTTCCAGCGGATGGAAAAAAACAAATCCGTTGGCACATTTCATCCGTTGGCGGATTCGGTTGCTCCGGGTAATCCTTACCTTGGCGTGATGCTGCCCTACACGCCGCTGCACCATTTACTGATGGCCGAGCTTGGTTTTCCTGTCGTCGCCACGAGCGGCAATTTAAGTGATGAACCGATTTGCACGGACGAGCGTGAAGCCTTGGAACGGCTCGGCGGCGTTGCCGATGTTTTTCTCGTCCACAACCGCCCCATCGTCCGGCACGTGGACGATTCGATTGTGCGCGTGATGCTGGACCGCGAACTGGTTTTGAGACGGGCGAGAGGTTACGCGCCCCTGCCAATCACACTGAACCCTCAACCCTCAACTCTCAACCCTCAACCAATTCTGGCCGTTGGCGCGCATCTGAAAAACGCCGTTGCCCTTTCGGTCGGCAACCAGGTTTTCATCAGTCAACATATCGGCGATTTGGAAACGGAGCAGGCACACGCCGCCTTCCGCCGCGTCATCGCCGATTTTGAAAAACTTTACGAGGCCAAACCGCAAATCATCGCTGCCGACCTGCATCCGGATTATCTTTCGACGAAGTTTGCGGATGAACTCACTGGTAGGGCGGGCAGTCCTTTGCCCGCCGCCGTCGGCGCGCAAGGGACTGCGCACCCTGCCAAAATCAGTGTCCAGCATCACATCGCGCACGTTCTGTCGTGCATGGCGGAAAATGAAATTGCGCCGCCCGCGCTAGGCGTTTCGTGGGACGGCACCGGCTATGGTCTGGACGGCACGGTTTGGGGCGGTGAATTTTTCCTCGTTACCAACGAAAGCGTCGAACGCATCGCCCATTTGCGTCCGTTCCGTTTGCCGGGCGGCGACCAGGCGGTCAAGGAACCCCGCCGCACCGCGCTCGGATTGCTCCACGAAATTTCCGGCGATGCAATTTTTGAGCAAAAACAACTGGCGACGATTGCCGCCTTTTCGGCTCCAGAACTGGCCACGTTGAAAACCATGCTGGCGAAAAAACTGAATTCGCCGGTGACCACGAGCATGGGCCGGCTGTTCGATGCGGTCGCCTCGCTCATCAATCTCCGCCAGCAAATCCGGTTTGAAGGCCAAGCCGCGATGGAACTGGAGTTCGCGCTGGAAGGCATCAAAACCGACGAGCATTACGAATTACTACTCGTCAAGGGCACGGAGCAAAGTAGAGCAGACGTCCCGCCTGCCCGGCGAGCGCAGCAGCGCGAGCAGACAAAAGAAACGACTTCCATCTCGCTGTGCTCAACGAGGGCAGGCGAGACGCCTGCCCTACTTTCGCTCGTTCTCGACTGGTCGTTGATGGTAGGCGAAATTATATCCGACGTGTGCAAAGGCATTGCTCCCGGCATCATTTCCGCCAAGTTTCACAACGCACTTGTCGAAGCGATCGTTGCCGTTGCCAAACGTGCCGGCCAAAACCGCGTGGTGCTTTCCGGTGGTTGTTTTCAGAATCGTTATCTTACCGAGCGCGCGGTGCGGCGTTTGCAGGCGGAGGGTTTTCGGCCGTATTGGCACCAGCGCGTGCCGCCGAACGACGGCGGGATTGCACTGGGACAAGTCGTTGCTGCCTTGCGGCGGAAGGAGTAGAGTGAAAGACCATGTGTCTGGCCATTCCAGGAAAAATTGAAAGCATCAGCGGCGACGATCCGCTGTCGCGGATGGGCAAGGTCAATTTCGGCGGCATCCTCAAGGAAGCCTGCCTCGCCTACGTGCCGGAGGCGAAGGTCGGCGATTATGTCATCGTCCACGTCGGCTTCGCCCTCAGCCGGGTCGACGAGGACGAGGCACACAAGGTCTTCGAGTATTTGAAGGAGATGGAGGATTTGGGAGAATTGAAGGAGGGCAGCCCTTAACGCGGATGCAATTTACCAACGGATGAAAAGTCCCAACTGATTTTATTTTAGAGAATTCCCATCCGTTGGCACATTTCATCCGTTGGACAGAACAAAAGCGAAATGAAATACCTTGACGAATACCGCGACGGCGAACGCGCGCAACAACTCGCGCGGGAGATTCATCGCCTCACGACCCGGCCGTGGAACATCATGGAAGTCTGCGGCGGCCAGACGCACGCCATCGTCAAGTTCGGCATTGATGAATTGCTGCCCAAAGCCATCACGCTGATTCACGGGCCGGGTTGTCCGGTCTGCGTGACGCCGCTGGAAATGATAGACAAGGCGCTGGAAATCGCGGCGCGCCCCAACGTCATTTTCGCCTCGTTCGGCGACATGTTGCGCGTACCCGGCAGCACGACCGATCTGCTTTCCGTGAAAGCCAGGGGCGGCGATGTGCGCATTGTTTATTCGCCGTTGGATGCCGTGAAACTCGCGGAACAAAATCCGGCCAAGGAAGTCGTTTTCTTCGGCGTCGGTTTTGAAACCACCGCCCCGGCGACGGCCATGGCGGTTTATCAGGCTGCGCAGAAAGGCCTGAAGAATTTTTCAATGCTCATCTCGCACGTGCTCGTGCCGCCGGCGATTGAGGCGCTGATGTCGTCGCCGAACTGCAAGGTGCAGGGTTTTCTCGCCGCCGGGCACGTCTGCACGGTGATGGGTTACTGGGAATACCCGCCTCTCGCGGCGAAATATCACGTGCCGATTGTCGTCACCGGTTTCGAGCCGCTGGATATTTTGCAGGGGGTATTGATGGTCGTGCAACAACTGGAATCCGGCCGCGCCGAGGTCGAAAACCAGTACACCCGCGCTGTGCGGCGCGAAGGCAACCAGCCGGCGCAGGAGTTGATACGCAAGATTTTCAAGGTCGTGCCGCGCCAGTGGCGCGGCGTCGGCGAAATCCCGCAGAGCGGCCTCGGTTTGAACGACGCCTACGCCACGTTCGCCGCCGAAAAGAAATTCGGTCTGGCCGATCATCACGTTGACGAACCTGCGGAATGTCTCAGCGGCCTGGTTTTGCAGGGACAAATCAAACCGCACGAATGCCCGGCCTTCGGCACGCGCTGCACCCCGGAACATCCGCTCGGCGCAACGATGGTGTCGAGTGAAGGCGCGTGCGCGGCGTATTACCGGTACCGGCGGCAGCCGGTTGAAGCTGGAAAATGAATTATTATGCGGAAACATCCAACATCCAACATCCAACATCCAATACCGAATGCCGGTTCGAAGTTCGATGTTTATTACCCCGGTCATTGCTTGCATTCGCAACGCCTGTTCTTTCGTTAAATTATGGAGCCTCATTCCGACTTCAGTCCGGTCTGTCCCATTCCGATCTCGCAATACCCGCACGTGCTGATGGCGCACGGTGGCGGCGGCAAGCTGATGCACCAGCTCATCGGCAAAATGTTCCTGACGGCGTTTGCCAATCCGCTGCTTGGAATGCAGCATGATTCGACGGTGGTGGAATGGACCGGCAAAAAACTTGCCTTCACGACCGATTCCTACGTCGTGCGCCCGATTTTTTTTCCGGGCGGCGACATCGGTTCGATGGCCGTCCACGGCACGGTGAACGACCTCGCCATGAGCGGGGCGCGGCCGCTTTATCTCAGCAGCGCGTTCATCCTGGAAGAGGGTTTGCCGATGGAAACGCTCTGGCGGGTTGTCTGCTCCATGCGCGACGCGGCACAGCGTTGCGGCGTGCAAATCATCACCGGCGACACCAAGGTCGTGGACAAAGGCAAGGGCGACGGC